>Ga0209127_100534_pt1 | contig 13214 bp, 5 predicted proteins | sample LakSupMetagenome_FD_187469 | JGI IMG/M metagenome (GOLD analysis project Ga0209127, IMG submission 187469) | Freshwater microbial communities from Lake Superior, Canada - Sta WM archaea (SPAdes) (version 2) | ecosystem: Environmental > Aquatic > Freshwater > Lake | place: Lake Superior, Canada...
AAGTACTATAAAGGTATTATAAAGTTCTTATACTTGTAAGTAGATATACTTAGTAAGATACCTATATTTATATATACGACCGAGCTTAGGGATACTTTATAAAGACTAGTATTACGAAGTAGATACGATATTAGGATATTTTCATTATAATATAGGGTCGCTATTATTACTCTGGCGAAAAGTTTGCAAATAAACTAAACTTTCTAAAATACTGAGTAAATATCGAGTAAATATCAGTAAGCTACCGCCGGGCTAGACATATTCTAGTAGCGCCCTACCGGTACGATACGGTATATAGTATACGCTATATGAAATAAGAACCATACGTGCGGTACGTTATACTAGTTTTGACTTGTAGTTATAAATAACTACTTTATAAGGAGGGACCTACTATTACAGTACTGGGCAAAGGCTAACTAATACTAATGTTACTAGTCTTGCCTCAGACTACTAGCTATACTAAGCTGTATATATATCGCCTACGACTCACTAAGTACTTACCTCTTTCTCTCTTTTCCTTTCTTTGTATAATAATATAGTTTAAATACGATACCATTAACACAACATTATGATAAGAGCCGACTTTTAAGCTTGCGATTGTCGAAAAAGCGACTCAAATGCTTAATTCTAGGCTGTAAGCCATTTAGGAGTATTAGAGGATTGATTGACTACAATTTTGTATATGGATCTGCGTTGATATGGATGTTGTAGCTCAGTTGTAAATGCAGGTCGATGTTGGGAACTGGGGGTGACGGTCACGTGGTGGAGATGTCTATGTGCATGACACGTTTGCTCCTAGATAAACGCACAATCTACTATACGGGAAAGGGTTGACCAGTCAGCTACAAAACACGTGGAATCACGTAGTAAGATAGCGACGAGCGGCGGCGCAACACAGGCCAGGGCTGCGAAGCAAGTTCACAGACAATTGAGGTAGCTCACGGCTGCCGAAGAACTCCAGTCTATCAGTGTCCGACACGGGACATGATCATGACATGATGATCCATGCGCCGCGTAAACAGTCGCACAGAAGTACACGTGTGATCAAGAGACGAGGACCAAGGCAAAACGGCAGCAAGTGGAATGCGCCAAACCCGCCATCAGAAGCTTGGGAGATACTGAATTAATGTCATTCGTGTTGAACACCTTGATTTGCCCTTATGGTACAGAAAACCCGAAAAGCAAAAACCAAATCTCGTGAGTCATCGTGACAGACCAAACCGTACCGGCCACACCCAAAGCAATCGTGAAAAAAGAACATGAGTCATTAACGCGCCTAACCACCGAAGCCGTACAGCGTACGTCCTTGCCGCTTCAGTGCGTAGACGACGTCGAGGGATGTGACAGTCTTCCGCTTCGCGTGCTCGGTGTATGTGACGGCGTCCCGGATGACGCCCTCGAGGAAGGACTTGAGAACACCACGCGTCTCCTCGTAGATCACTTTTCAAGAGCGCGTCAGCATGCCGTGATGCAACCGAGTAACCGCACAACTTCAGAGAACTTACTAGCTGAGATACGCTTAACACCACCACGACGAGCGAGACGCCGGATAGCGGGCTTGGTTATGCCCTGGATGTTGTCACGAAGAATCTTGCGATGACGCTTCGCGCCGCCCTTGCCAAGACCCTTGCCGCCCTTGCCGCCTGCGAGGGAAACACATGTCAGTCAAAGCTGGCGGCGATGCCCGATGGACAAGGTCGGAGGAAGAGAAGATACTCACGTCCAGTCATGTTGATTGGTGGGGTTGTTGAGGATTATTGTCGAGTGTAGTTTGGAGATGGAACGTGGGGTGGCGAGGCTAATGTATGCAGATGGGAATGGCGGCGTTTGTTGATCTGAACTTTGGGTGTAGAGGGAACGTGGGGAAGCACGACTTTAAGTATGGGAGCGGGAGCTGCAGGTTGCAGGCTGACCGCGATCCAGATCAGACTCAGAGCCGTGATTTCAGCTGATTAGCGTTGTTAAATGATGATTGGCTGGATTGAGTTTATTTAGTGCACTGGCCATTTCCCCTCCACTGTGGCCCACTGCAGCCGCGGCGGCGCAGAGTTGCAGAGTCGCAGGACGATTTTCTGGATTCGGCGCTAGGGCACTTTGGGTTTACTGTCCCCTGCAGCTAAGGCGCGTTTCCTGCCGAGCCGAAGCATGCAAAGCTGGGGTTCGCGACGCAAAATGATGCGCGTCTGTTTTACGATACGAGTCGCTCTTTTGGTAGTTCACGGCAGTCCTGCTGAAGGCACCCGCCGGATGAAGAGTATGCTCGGCTCTAATCAAGAGTCCATCTACGTACAAAGACGTCAAGCATGCTACGAATGCGAGAGGCTTGCGGCACTATGCGGAAGGTAACTTGTTCCAAGGGCTTTCAAGCACATGGTAGAGGAGGATCTTCAACGTATCAAGGCGTAGATAGAGCCATTCACCTTCTGAGCCGTCGCGGCACAACCGCGCAGAGTACGTGATCATGGTTCGTCTGGACAAGCCGTTCCAGTCTCCCAGAGGCAGTCGAGCAATTCCATGCCCTGCTGCATTACCTTAACCTTGAACCGTGAAGTTTACGGCTCCGCTCAAGTGGGGCTGGTGGCCCCTGCGTCACTGCGTGCCGTTGTTGTCATTTTCCCAACCGGGCGTTGAATGGTTCGACCAATGGAAATTCGGCATGCAACCCACATCGATTTATCGAGCCAAATCTGCCACCAAAAAATAAGCACTTTTCGCTAGCACAAACCAGGGCGCAAATCCCTTGCAAAGCGCAGACCATTTGGGAACCAAAAAAGCCAGGCAGGCACGCCCCAAAATCAATTGCTGCAATCCACCCGCCACCTGAATCAGCCGGCAACGTGACCCAAGTTGCAGCCTACTTAAACCTCCCACCCCCCACCTCCTCGTTTCCTCTTCAACTCGCACCACTCATCCACTCACCCACTCGGCCACCGCCTTCCAACACTCAACACCATCAATTCCATCATCGCGCATCGCGTCATCCATCTCAACTTTATTCATTTCTCGCAATCCGCATCAACAATAATGGCTCGCACTAAGCAGACTGCCCGCAAGTCGACCGGTGGCAAGGCCCCGCGTAAGCAGCTCGCCTCCAAGGCTGCCCGCAAGAGCGCGCCCTCCACCGGAGGTGTCAAGAAGCCTCACCGTTACAAGCCCGGTACCGTCGCTCTCCGTGAGATCCGTCGCTACCAGAAGTCGACCGAGCTCCTCATCCGCAAGCTCCCCTTCCAGCGTCTGGTAAGCATCATCCGCATCCTTGACTCGTCGTCTCTCGCCGCGCGGTCCCGACGACGCGACTACTTGACCCACCATGCACAGGAACTAACGCGTTTCTTCCTCAACAGGTTCGTGAGATTGCCCAGGACTTCAAGTCCGACCTCCGCTTCCAGTCTTCGGCCATCGGTGCCCTCCAGGAGTCAGTCGAGTCTTACCTCGTCTCCCTCTTCGAGGACACCAACCTGTGCGCCATTCATGCCAAGCGTGTCACCATCCAATCGGTAAGCACAACCGCGTCTCCGAGCTCACAATCGTTGATACAGATCATCCGCTAACACACTCCGCAGAAGGACATCCAGCTTGCCCGTCGTCTCCGTGGCGAGCGCAACTAAGCTCTGATTTCTCGTCGCGCGTTGGGGTGGTTGCAGGGAATGCCTGGGTGGTCATGACTTCTACATCCGGGTTGTTTTGAGGGAATCGTCGGCACAAGGGTATTATGGCGTTCACATGATGCGGTTCTTTATTGCGGGTTGTACACTACATTTCGGCCATGGGAAGCTCAATTGAAGCTAACGCCGTTTTATGATCACTTTAATCTGGTGTCTTTCGCGCGTGACCTGATGTCCTGTTACATGTTGAAGACGCGCGTCTTGTTTACCGCTTCTCGGCGCGACGTCTGATGTTCGACCGCGTCTTGCCTGCTCCCCGAGTCCTTCGACACCTCGCGGCTCATGGCTGCAACGTCGCATGCTGCTCACACCTGGCACAGCTCCGTTTCAGAGCCAAGACAACAGGCATGTAGTTGTCTGTTTATGGGCTACATACTCGGGCTGGCAAACAGGATCAGAGGACTGACTTCCAACCGCCCTGCTTGGGCTTATCCAAACCCAGGAATTGTGCGACCTGACCCAGGTGGTCCACCCCCCAAAACCCCTCGGTTTCTCCCTTCGAGTTAACGCATGTCATCCACGGTAGCCCAAAGGCCCCCTCAGCAAAGGCCCGGTCGGTATTCTTCACCAGCTGCTTTTTGCCCACGGTGGCAGCATCTGATAGTACTACACGGCATGTCAGCAGGCCTGGACTCGATGTGTGCGTTTCCCGCGGTCTCCGACGTACTCGTCTCTGCATCTTGTGTGCCAAAGACATCGGTAAGGAGGCTAGTGAGCGTCTCCGGCTGGTGAGTTGGGGTCTGCTTCACCCAATACTGGTGGAAGAGAGCATCGAGAGCCTTGACAAGACGCTCTTGATTGTGGCCGTCGTGGTAATGGATTGCGCATAGAGCCCGCATGACGTGCAGGGTCAGTGGTGGGAAGTTAGGCGGCATCTCGTCGCAGATCGGCACGGAGAAGGCCTTGGCCCACCGGAGTCGCTCCGTGTTGATCCATTTGTCCTTGTCTGCGACGGTTTCAGTCGTGGTGACTCCTCATCTACAACCACCTCGGTTGCGCGGCTCGATGTTTGGCCACGTGGGACACTCTTACTCTTGATCATTATGGGCGCCGTGTTGTTACACTTTCGCCATGGCGTCAGCGTCTCCAGCTTCGCATCATGTAGCTCAGCCGGGGACAACTTACCGCTTTCATCAGCCCCCCGAGAAAGATGGGAATGTAGGTGATCTCGCATGATCTGAATGCTGGGTCGTTCTGGAATACAGCTCACGTTAGCTGCCAGTCCAACGGCGTATGGCCTCCCGCGTGGAGTGTGGGAGGCGGTCTGTGAGGCACTGACCCGCAGGATGTGGTATGCCTCGTAGGCAAACGGACTGACAGTGTCGAGGAAGAGGGTAATTTTAGGGGAGGCCATGGTGATGGCTTGAAGCACTTCTAGATACTAAGTTTACTCAAGACGTGCATGAAGCTGCGGAAGCGTCTTCCCCACGACCGTCCAAGCCCAGGGTTGGAGTCGCATATTGCCTCGGTTCGAGCTTCTGCTGTCTTTCCCCGCCGCCCTAGCGATCTACCACCACCGCTAAGTCTAGTCTTCGCGGCGTCTAGTGTCAAAGAACGAAGGTCGGGCACCGCAAGTCAAATCTAATGAAAGCTACGTTTACGAGGCTGTGGCATACTCCAGGCGTGCAAGCTCAAAAGGAAGGAGGTTAGCGAAGAGACTTTCATTGTGCGCCGTACCCTAGTAGAAAAAGCTATCTACATGCAACCCGTCGCAAAACAGCAGAACAGTATCACGTATTCATGGCCTCGGCATAAGTCAACCCGCGGCACTAGGAAACGTGCACTTCCCTCCTCGCGCGCACTGGATCAAAGTGCTCTGTAGGGACGTTGGTGAAGACGTCAAAGGATCCTGTGCCAACCCTGCCGAGCCTTCCCATGACCAGTCGAGCGCTCGGCGTGCTCAGATCGTCCCAGTCGCCGTCGAGAATAGCGTCCTTGAGGAAGGCCAACGTGGTCTCGAAGCTCATCTTGGTGAAGGGGCTGACGTTGCCAGTCAGGCCCATGCGGTTGAAGGGCGTGAAGCCGCCGTTCCTGGTCATGTAGTCGCCGATGAGGTTGAGGTGGCGCGGGTCGACGCTGATGCCGTGGGATCCGAACACTTCGCGGAGTTCCCGGACAATGTTGTTGCGACAAGCCTCGACTCCGTACAGCTCCAAGACGGCAGCGATGTCGTTCGTTACGATCCTGTTAGGATTGATGAAGTCGCCGTACTGCTGCATGGCCCGCAGGTTGGTGCCTTGGGTGTGCACGGCAGCCACCTTGGTCTTCTCGCCCGTCTTGGGGTTGACCAGCTCGGCATCCTCCTCGAACGTGCACACTCCCACTCCCGCAATTTGCTGGATCAGCGACTTCTTGACAGCCTCCTGCACCAGATTCAACATCAACAGCTTGGGGAGCGACGCGTCGAACTCGAGCGTGAACTCGCACCATTCTCCACGTGCTTCGTCGCACCTGAACCGCGACACGTGTTCATGCTTGCTCTTTATGCGAGCCTCCCGTGTCTTGGAGAGCATGTCTCCCGCATCCTGGTCGTCCGCCTTGTAACCTTCCTCGCCCTCGCCCTCGCCCTCACCCAGCCGCCTCTCTGGCTCTGGGCTGCCGCCGTAGGCCTCGTCTTCCATCTCGGCCCCAAACGGAGATGCCTCTCGCTCCATCTGTTGCTGGATGGCGTCGTCTTCGTCGTCATTGGGCCCATACGACACTGCTTCTGTGCGATAGGCCCTCTGCTTAGCATTGGTCGCATCCTCGTCCCCATCGTCGTCGTCGTCATCGTCGTCGCCGCGCCCACCGCCTTCACCAGCGTTGGCGGCAGCCATCTCGACAGTGCCCGCAGAAACACCGACTTGGGGCGCAGCCGAGCCGTTGTCGCCGCTCCTCCTCTTCTTCATCTCCTTGAGAACCAGGCTCTCCAGGGCGGGGATCAACTTCCTCTCGACGGTTTGCAGCACATCAGCCTTTGTGATGGCGTATGTCTTGGCGTACTCGGCCGACGGAAAGAAGCGCAGCCGGATCTCGAATATCTTGGCTACGGCATAGGCGATGCCACGGCCAACGCGTTCCCTCACCGTGGCGCGGTCCAGGACATGGGAAAGCGGAAGTTTGCTGATTGCCTTGGCAAACTTCTCGCCGTCTTCGTGCGACAGTTCTTCATTCAGCACCAGCGTCATCGAGGGCGTCGAGATCTTTGTGCTCGCCGTCATCAGAATCTCTCTGAGACGGGGAATACCCAGGGTGACGTTCTTTGCCGAATGGCCGGCCAAATGGAACGTGTTGAGCGTCATCTGTGTCGAAGGCTCGCCAACAGACTGGCCGGCGACGATGCCGACAGCCTCGCCAGGTTCGACTAGCGACCGCACGTACTTGGCGGCGATGATCTTCTCGGCCGCCTTGCGTGAAATCCCTGCTGTCTGGCTCGGCGTGAGCGCACTGCTTTCCTTGGTGCCCTTGTCGCGGATCAGTCCGTCCGGGTTGGTCTTCGTGTATTCGGTCATTGCTCGGAAGAACTTCTCGGATGTAGCGAAGGCGTAACGGCTCGGCTCAAGATACGAGGTGATGGGGTCGGGCACCGTAGGCCCGGCACCACCCGCCCCCTTGATGGCCTGCTTCATCTGCTTCATGATGTAGTCCTTGTGCTCGAAGAGGATGCGGGTGCCGGAATCGGCGTATCTGATCTGGGCCAACTGAGAGTCTAAGTTGTTCAGGAGGAACCCGAAGTCGTTGAGGTACGATTGCTTCGTGATGTCGAGGCCGTCTTCGCCGTACAGGAACTGCACCAGTGTGCCGTCGGCGTCCCGGACCGAGGTGTCGTAGTTGACCTCCAGACCCTCCATGCCCTTGATCAGGCAGCGCTGTAGGTATCCCGAACGAGAAGTCTTGACCGCCGTGTCAATTAGACCTTCACGGCCAGCCATGTGATGGAAGTAGTATTCCTGTGGCCTGATACCGGTCAAGAATCGATTGACGATGTAACCGCCCGCTCTGACGTCTGTTTCGAAGGGCTTGAAGCTGGGGAGAGACTTGCCGCTTACCATGAGCGGCACTCTGCGACCTTCCAGCACCTGCTGGCCGAGGTTGCACGAGATCAGGTTGGCGTTGACAGGACCACCCTTTGCGCCCGAAGTAGTCATGGCCTGCATGTGGTTTTTCGGGAACTGCTTCTCCAGACCTGCGGGGAGACATGCCGACGTGATTCCCTTAGACACTTCGGAACATGCTTGGTTCATCAACAGGTCCAGCGACTCTTGCTTCTTGTCGTCCCTTGCGACTTCCTCGAGGCGCTTCAGCAGCTCTGGGTCCGACTTGTCCGGGTTGCGGTCTGTGAGCGTGACGTACTGCGCGGCTACCTTGAGACCGATGGCACGCGCGGCCTCCAGCTTCTCCTTCCGAGCAGCCTCGCCCTCCGGTGTGAGTGTAAGGTCGTCCATGCCGCAGGTAAATGCCCGCTCCGCCTCGTACCGGGTCAGCAGGCGACCCATGCTGCTCAGGAGCTTCCCAGCCACAGCCGGACCGTAGATCTCGTGCACTGCGTGTATGAGACCTCCGGCGCTAGGCCCAAGTTGCGACTTGTCCAGTATACCACAGACGAATTCACCGTCACGGAACATGACCTGTCCTTCCTCGACATGCACCCCCCATCTCTCGCCCTTGACCTGCGCCTTGCCGTTCATCCAAAGGTCGCCGCAGTTGTTCGGTTTGATATTTTTCAGGATCGTGCTGATGACCTGTTTCCCAGTCCACCTGGGCACCGGCTTGATGACCGCGGGCGGGACCAGTTCGATCCTCTCACTGTTGATGTGACCGCTTTCCGGGCGAATGGCGCTGTATATTAGCTGTTGGTAGGCGCCCCTGTCGAAGAAGCTGTCCTTGCTGCAGAGGTCCACCGAGACGGAAATATGGTCCTGGATCAGACCGCGAAGCGGCTTACCCTGGGTACCCGAGATGTACTGGTGATCCGTGTCGGCAAGCTGAAGCGCCTCCGCCCTGGCCACCTCGTTCTGGGGGAAGTGCATGTTCATCTCGTCACCGTCGAAGTCGGCATTGTACGTGTTGGTGTTGGCGTAGTGCATGCGGATTGTCTTCTCGCCAGGGAGAACCCTGACGCGATGGCCCATGATTGAGGGCTTGTGCAGTGTCGGCTGGCGGTTCATCAGAACCACATCGCCGTTGGTGATATGGCGGTGCACCTTTTTGTTCCTCGTGCCGCTGAAATTGTTGCCGCTCGGGGCCAGCAGCTGGTTGGCCAACGACACTCGATCCTCGGCCGACTTTGTGCGCAAGTTGACGATCTGACCGTTCTCGTTCTCGATGGCAGAGGCTCCGGGCCAGACGTCAATGCCGTTTATGACTGCTTGCTGCATGTCCTTGAAGTTGTGGCTCGTGACAGGTTCGGGGTAGGTGAGCTTCTTCGCAAAGACAGGCGGCACACCAATCTCATTCGTCTCGATGTTGGGATCGGGAGAGATAACGCTCCGAGCCGCATAATTGACACGCTTTCCCATCATGTTCTTCCGGAAAAGCCCCTCCTTCTTCTCGAGTTTCTGCTTGATGCCCTCCTCTAGCCGCTGAGAAGCGGCCATTGAGTTGGGCCCCTTGCTGATGTCGATGAGGCCATTCACGTTCTCCTGGAGTTCATTCCAAGCCTTCTGGAGCGCCGTCATGTCCCGGGCTCGGCTTACGCCGGCCGCCGTATCGCCCGCACCTGCACTGCCGGCGCTTGCCGCAAGGTCTCTGGAAATCTGCGCCAGATTCGACGCGCTTCTGAGTATCTTCTTGTACAGCCCGTTCTGCTGCGCTTCCGAGATTTGCGAGTCACCCATTCGGGCTTCCGGGCGGTAGCGATTTGGCGGGACGAGGATCGTCTGTAGGAAGAACATGTCGGCAGAAATACTCTTCGACTGTTTGCGGGCGGGCTTTGAGCTGTAAAGCAGCGCAAGAATATCCTGCTCCTTGAGAAAGAGAAGGTCGAGCCTTCCCTTGACCTCCATGACATTGACGAGGCGTTGCGAGTCCTCTGTGCTTTTGCTCGCCGTCTTGGCCTTTGACGGCGCGTCAGCCATAACCACGTCCCCATTAACGTCCAGCTCCTCTCCGACCCCTTCGTCGTCTTCGCCATGGTCAGATTCGCCCGAAGATAGGTTGATGTCGGCAATTGCCTCATCATCGGCGTATTGGTCCTCTTTCGCCTTCTGTCGGTTGAGCAGCAGCACGGCGTCCTTCATCCTCATGTTGTTCATGGCCATTTTCGCCTTCTCCTTGGGAGATAATGGTTTCTCAAAGATGTTGACGAAACGGTCCTTGCGGTAGGTTGGTGATATTCCAGTACAGCTGGAACATGCCCTTGCCTTGAGAATATCTGCGAGGAAGTCCTTCACGAGCTGCCGGCGCAGCTCGGAGGCGCCCTCATGTTTCCCCTTACGGATGTCGCCCAGATTAATGCGGTGGCCTTGCAAGACTTTCCGCACGTAAGAGTCCCTGGCTCTCATGACAGCGTCCTGCGATCCTTCGCCCTCTCCATCAGACTCCTCGCCGGCTCCATTCGCTGGGCCTTCGGGAAGATCCGTTCCAAAGTAGTCCTGGCCCATCGCATCGATCTCCCTGGCTTCGTGGAGCAAGCCATATTGGAGTAAGCGGAACATGCAGGCATATCGGTGGATTTCCTTCCTGGCCATGCGGAAGCGGTGGCAATAGACGCATTGCGCCCGAAGGAGACGGTAGGCCTGGTCCATGAATATCGGGTGGTAGACCGGAACGGGTAGGTCGATATGACCGGCATGACCGGGACATGATGCTTGGCCAAGATTGCACGTCGAACATCTGCCACAGAATCCGGTAAGCGCAAGCCCCAAGGGGGGGATAATCAATGCAGGATTGGAGTCAAGAGGACTATTGGCTTACAATGCATCTCCCCAAGAGCCCAGTGCTGGGTCATACAGGCCACCCGGCACAGGGTTGAGGAGGCTGTCGAAAGTGTTGTCGTTCTCGATGCGCCGGACCGAGATGGCCCTGATCTCGTCGGCCGACAGGAAGGAAAACTCGACGCTCTCCACAGAGGAGGAGACCGGCTGTGAGATATTCATGATGAACTCTTGGTGACAAAAAAAGGCATGGTATGTGAGAGAGCCCCCGAACAACCGCTCTAAACTGACGTTGGCAGCTCTTTCCGGTCGACTGCGGGGATGAGCAGACGGCGACAGACTCGAAAGATCAAATTTTTGGCGGACGAGGCGGGCAGAAAACACCGACAGCACTACCAAGGTAGGTACGGTGCCTCCAACTTCCAGGCTGCCAAGACTCCAGGACTGGTACGTCGCAGGAAGGTACCCACAAAAGTCCATGCGGTGTACATAAGCACGTGATGTCAAGGGGGTGGGGGGGTTGGGAATGGAAAGCTTCCACAAAGGTACGTACCCCATCAAGAACAGCGGGTGAGAATCGAAAGCCAATTTGGACAACCTTCCATCATCATAGTCAGAGCTTATTTGTTACTACACCTCACTCCCAAACTCTACGGTTCCCATTCTATTTTCCCGTCCGCCGAGTACCAACCGCATGCAGTGTTCTTTCCGTCGAATTTGCAGTCGCGACGGATCGAGTCAGAACGCTCCGACAACAACTGAATCACTTGGGCGCCGCCTGGAGTCGCGGCGCACGGCATAGGCTTGTGACTCGGGCTGGAGAGTCGCTCTCTCTTCCACGATGGATCGCAACAACCGCTCCCCCGGGAGTCTCAGCCCTCGTCATGATGGCGCAAACCGAGTGCAGAAGTCGGAGTCTGTCGCGGACCGGATGGCGGCCCTCAAGGCACGTGTCGCTGCGGCCATAGGCGGCAGCAAGGCTAAAGGCGGGCTGAACGTTGGACTACATCCGGCACTCGAAGATCTTGGCCAGTGGAAACCGTCAAACAACAGGTCTGCCGCCTCTGCCCACGGCGCAGGAGGCAGCCGGTCATCACAACCCGGCTCCGCGCTCCCGCCCAACAAGAGGACGGCCTCATCCGGCACGCCTGCTCAAGATGCTCGAAGCAATCCCTACCTCGACACCAGCCTTCCGGGCCAGGGTGCGGCCGGGGGCAGGGCACGGCAGACGAGGCAGCTCGTGTTCAACCAGAAGGGCAAATACATACAACAGGCGGCCGCACTTCGAAGGCAAGCGGCACTGGAGGCGATGAAGAAGCGGATTGCGGAGCAGACGCGGAAAGCTGGCATAGACGAAGACTTGGACCTGGAAAAGAACTTTGTTGTGGAAGCTCCGCCGGATATCGAATGGTGGGACGAAGGGCTTGTGGAAGGGAAGAGCTATGCCAGCATTGAGGATCCGGCATCCCTGAAGATCCACACTGCCGACAGCATCGTAACGGAGTATGTTCAGCACCCGGTTGCCATCGAACCACCACAGGACCAGCACGTGCCCGCGCCGAAACCGATGTACCTGACGCCGAAAGAGCAGAAGAAGCTCAGGCGACAACGGCGGATGGCGGACCTCAAAGAGCATCAGGCCAAGATCAGGCTAGGTCTCGAACCTGCGCCGCCGCCCAAGGTCAAGAAGGGCAATCTGATGCGCGTCCTTGGCGAAGAGGCTCTGCAAGACCCTACCGCAGTGGAGGCCCGGGTGAACCGAGAGATCGCAGAGAGACTTCAGAAACACTTGCAGGCCAACGAGGAGCGCAAGCTCTCCAAGGAAGCAGCGCATCAGAAACTTGCAGCTAACCAAGAGAAAGACGCCGCCAAAGGGATACATATCCTCGTCTTCAAGATTGACAGCCTTGCCAACGGCCAGCACAGGTACAAGATCGGCGTCAATGCCCAGCAGAACGCCCTCACAGGAGTGTGTATCATGCACCCGTCATTCAATCTTGTTGTTGTGGAGGGCGGCGAGCACAGCATCAACAAATACAAGAAACTGATGCTCAACCGGATAGACTGGACGGAGAACGTGCCATCACGTGCTGACGACGGTAAACCTGGTGCAGCCGTCCGGCAGTGGCTCAAGGCGGAGGACGAGAAGGGGCAGCTCCGGGACATGTCATTAAACAAGTGCGTCTTGGTATTCGAAGGCGATGCCAAGAGCAGGGCGTTCAGGAAATGGGGGAGCAGAGTCTGCGAGACGGATGCCGAGGCACGAGAAGTCCTGGCTAGGACAAAGATGGAAAGCTTCTGGACCCAGGCCAAGAACACACATTAGTAGTCGGAGCCGTCGCTGACACATGTACACGCGATATCCCAGGGGCTAATAATCCTCGTGCTGTCCAGTCGCAGTCGCGGAAGGATATACAATGCAATTGCCCACAACAACTTGTATGAATGAGCGAGCACTCGGTGATAGGCTTCCCACGACTGAGGAAGTGACTCTAGCTGTGTATGTACTTACTCTTGCTGAGTACTTCATCATTGTTTCGATCGCAGCTATGTCATGCCTGCCGCTCTCAAATGCTCTGAAACTCCTCGTCTTGGCGTCAGAGTCAGGACATGCTTCCATCTGCCTGTCTTATCCGGAGCATGACCGTCCAGCCGACCTTGACAATCACGTTCCCACGAGGCACACAGCATACCA
>Ga0209127_100535_pt1 | contig 13211 bp, 20 predicted proteins | sample LakSupMetagenome_FD_187469 | JGI IMG/M metagenome (GOLD analysis project Ga0209127, IMG submission 187469) | Freshwater microbial communities from Lake Superior, Canada - Sta WM archaea (SPAdes) (version 2) | ecosystem: Environmental > Aquatic > Freshwater > Lake | place: Lake Superior, Canada...
CGACATGACTCTGGATGGAACCACAGCCGAGGACATGGTTTGGAGGGATTGCTTTACGCCGTACTTCCCTCGGAGGCATGTGCATGCGTGGTGTAAGCCAGTTGCTGGTTAAGTAGTCAGATCTCACCCCAGTCATCCGTCGCGATATTTCTCCTGCCGTAATGTCTGCAAACTTTTCGGTAGACTGAATCAGTTGGAATACAATGTCTACGTAAGATAGTCCTAGTGTTTCTGGTTCAGTAATCTCTTTGCTTTCTCGCTTCTCATAGGCAACTTCGTGACCTAGAGCGGAAAGGTGACATATCTTCAACCTTGACTGTTGCTTAATAAAGGGTGTTGTCGGGCTACCTCACCCACGGCGACATGGAAGAGACACTCGAGCGGCGCACTCAGGACAGCGACCGGCCCCCATACGATCCTGAAGCTGACCCAGGACGAGGTCCAAGCTTTCTTCTCGCCCGGCCTTGCGGCCTGCTGTGTCACGGTTGGTGCGACCGGTCCCCATACGAGATGCCCATGAGGATGCAGTACCTGCGTGGCTACCTCTGCGTGACATGTCCTTCACTTGTCTTACCGGAGCCATTCAGTTGTCCATGTCTGCTGAGCTTGGTTCTCCTTGCCATCGTGGACTCGCATTTGCTGATCGTCATATGAATCTAGATGCCCACTGGGATGAGCAGAACGTTGGTTTGAGGCGCTGATGGCGCGGGACTAGGGAATGCCATGTGTACCTCTTTGCACTTTCAGGAGGTTCATCGACGCTCTATGTATGGTAGGTAATTTTACATCTAGGATTCATAGGCGAAACCGGACCTCACAAATATCTCATTACATTTAGTCAAAGTCGCTGCTGTCATCACCTCGGCAGAGCTTGCGCTACTCACCGGCTTGCTCCCCTAAACACCAATGACTCAGTTCTAGTTACATGCTGAGATCACAGCCGAAGATGTGGCCAGAGCTTTCCAGCAACTACCGCCGAACCGGAAACCACTGTTTTTCCTCCTTCGCGACAACACCGGCCGTGCATTCAGAAGCGTAGAGCACTCCTTCTCAGAGAACTCCTTCAACATGGCAGGCGAGAGCCGGGGTGGGCTACAGCTTGACGGCCCCCATGGCCTATTCCTCCTTCACTCGCGCTTCAACCATTCTTGCCTGCCCAATACAAGGATACCAACCAGCGGCGGAGAGATCACCCATGTGCAAAGCTTTGCCACTAGGGGTATCCTTCCTGGCGAGGAGATCACCTTCTCATATGGCGGCGACTTCGGATGCAGGACTAGGGAGAATTGTCACCGAGAACTACGCTTTGTATGCCATTGCTACTTGTGTCAAGGCGGGACCAACTTGCAGCAACTCAGTGACATGCGGTGGAGACTCATTCGTGGCCTGCAGTACCTGGATTGCGGCAAGGACTTGGATGGACAGAAACAGGAGTCTTCCGCTCGACCTCTGACCACCGATAAACAGCTCAAAAGGGCGGCTGACACTCTCACCGTTCCCCTGTCGTCTCGTCTCATCTAATGGCCTCTTGGCTATTGTCTCGGCCGAACAGGAGGGCTTGCTTGACGACTTTTCTACCGAAAGAATGAGCGGTAGCGCACGGGCAGCAGCTGCATTGTTCCAAACCGAAGAAATGCCAGGCTCGCGAAGCTCGCTATGGCGCACGGGACATGGCTTGGAAAGCTATGTGTGGCTTTCCACATCTTACGGGCAACCTGACGCGGCCGACACGGCTCTGCCTATGGTACTCCGATACACTTATGCCTTGCGCCACTGCTGGGCAGAGCATCGAGACGACGTTGTCAGCTAGACAGCAGTCTTCATGATGCAGGTAGTGTTTAGGCACTGGAGAGCAATACTAATATGAGCCTCAATTCAGTATTAGCTGTCCACTTCTCTCCACAGTTCCCTGAAGCGTGCCACCAGTCCATTGTCAGACACGAACCCCTTTTCGAGAACCTCCAGCGGCCGCTCCCATCCTCGAGAACGCAAGGTTGTTACCGCCCTCCGTATCCTCGCCACAAACCATTCCCGCACCTCCGAACCTTCATTCGCTGCAACGGCGCCCAGCATCAGCTGACACGAGACTAGGTCCATGAATAAGCAATATCTGACGGGAAGCGCAGACAACGCGTCCCTCAGCTCACCGGCTGTGGATGTGAGATCCATCCCTGGATACGGGCAAGATAAATAAAGGATCAACTCCATCGATAGGCAGCTTGCTCGGAGGTAGGGGTCATCTCCGTGTTGCAATCGGAGGGTCTGGATCTGGTGTAGTAGGCTGTTCTGTTGGGGTGCAATCTGTGTAGTCCAGTCATCGGGGTGTGATAAGGACTTAATATGCAGGTCTGCAGCTTTGGGGAACCGTATGAGGCTCTCGCAGATATTTGCCAAGCTACAGATTAGCTGGTCACCGTAAGGGTGTATCGCGTCGATGATCTTCTTGTGGTATGCCAAAGGAAAGCCAAATATGTGGTTTATAGAGTCTCTGACGATACGTTAGTCAAGTTATCTCCATGATGAAAGCGAGAGAGGTCGTACATGACCAGGAAACTGCGCAACATCGCCGGGACATCGCGCTCGCCCTGTGAGCGCCGTTCCGTGATAATGTCGGCCAGCCCGTCGACGTGGATATTCCAAACGGGGCCATTGTTTGTCACTCGCTCGCCAATGCACATACTGAGCACGGCAAAGAGGACAGGGTCCATGTGCGCCGTGCGTGACCCGAGATGTCGAATGAGAGCGCTGGCCGCTTTGCTCGAGTGCACGACGGCCTTCCGCTGGACTGACGGGTCCGGCGACCAGTGCCGCATGCCTATGGCTATTGATATTTCGGAGAGCGCTTCCTCGGATGCGACGGTCCGGAGGAATTCTTCCTCATCTGGTGTTGCTGGGAATGGGCTGTCATACACCATGACCGACGACCAGAATCGGGAGACTATAGGTAACGATTTAGCAGCAAATCTATTTGACGCTTGAGACAGGTGAGCTTACGGTACTGCACGTGGCGGAGCGGTTCTTTTGGCGGTGTTACGGGCATCCGTAGAAAGCTCTCCGGCCCAGCATTTGGCGATAGTGCACCCCGGTTTGGACTCTCACGTAGAAATCCGGACTTCCGCAACCTCTCGCGTCTGTGGGCGAAATTTATCTTTGTGACGTGGGCTCGCATGCGCTTCGCATCAGAGTGCGACAGTGCCGGCCTGCCGGTCACGTTTACAAATGTGAAGGCCATTCTCAACTCCTGCTTTAGGGAAATGAGTTTGGGATGGAAGACAAGAACGAGGTTGAAATAAGTTGGCGTTGATTGCTAATACGCATGGTACACGGCCTATGGAGCCTAATCCCGAATCGACTACGATGTCGGCCATGCCCGAAATGGAAAATGAGATCCGGGAACGCGAGTGGTCAGGTTGTTAGCCACGCCAAAACAGGCAATTCAACTTGGTACGTTCGGGAGAAAATGGCCTCATCGGAGTGACTACACACCCACAAACCGATAGATTTGACTGAAGTATAACGTGTCTCTCGAAGGGGTATAAGTAGTCGTTGAGTAGGGTCATCCGGACTCCCACGATTTCCTTCCAAGTAGCACAAGACACTCCAAAATAACCGGAGAAGAACTCAATCAAAATGTCCAGACAATGGATCCTTGCCAGCCAGGAAGGTTTCGAGAATTCGCTACAGTACCAGGAGAATGTCAAAATCCCGTCCCCAAAGGACATCAAGCCCAATGAGGTCCTCGTGAAGATCCACGCCGCGAGTCTCAATTATCGCGAGATTCAGATCGCAGATCCACATGTGAGGAAATTCTCTGCTGTCCAACATATATTCCTAATGCTGAGCGAAGTATTAATGCAGGGCATCAACGGGCCCATCATGCCTCCAATCGTCCCCGGAGGCGACGGTGCAGGAGTTGTCGTGGCAGTCGGCCCATCCGTCCAGGAGTTTCAGCCAGGTGACCGCGTCATCACGTTTCTAGGGCCCAAGCTCGCAGAAAAAGGCGGCGACGATGCGCTCCCAGGCATCTCAGATGCTGTCGCCATGATGGGTCAAGGCTCGGACGGGACACTGCGATCCGTCGGGGTCTTCACCGAGAAGGCCCTTGTCCACGCCCCCAGGTTTCTGAACTGGTTGCAGGCGGCGACACTGCCATGCACATGGACGACAGCCTGGAATGCACTCTTCGGAGTGGAAGGCAAAAAGGCTGGACCGGGGACGTGGGTGCTTGTTCAGGGCACGGGCGGCGTTAGTATCGCCACATTACAACTTGCAGTGGCTGCTGGGGCTACCGTCGTCGCAACCACGTCAACCGAGGAGCGAGAGGCTCGCTTGAAGGCGCTTGGGGCGGCGTACACGATCAACTACCGCTCTAGCCCTGACAGCTGGGGGCAAAAGGCCAAAGAGTTCACCCCGGGTGGTAGAGGATTTGATATCATTGTTGATGTCGGCGGCAATGAGACGCTGCCGCAGTCTCTGGCAGCTATCCGTGTTGATGGCACCGTTGTGCTAGGTGGCGCTGTCGGAGGCAAGTCGAAGCCGGTCGTTCTCTTTGAGGCATTCATGCACACTTGTTGGGTCCGCGGAATTATACTGGGGAGCCGGAACCAACTGAAGCAAGTTGTGCGGTACATTGATGCGAAAGGCATCAAGCCTGCTGTCGATGACATTGTGTTTGAGCTGGTGGAGGCAAAGGAAGCTTACAGGCGCTTGAACGAGAAGAAGCACTTCTCGAAGGTTGTCATCCGTGTTGACCACCCTTTCGACTGAGTACGACAAGCGTTGCTCGAGACAAATAGCAGCTAGGTATACCATTTGGTATCTGTTTCCGGGTTTCTCCAAGCATTATACTGGCACTCGGTAACTGCAGTGATAAGTAGTTGCCACTGGCTCGACAGCCAAGTGACTCTCACCGCTGATTTCATTGTCGGTTTCCTCTTCCTCAACAGCCTGCGAAGCGGCGCTTTTGCGGCTCCCGCCACTCACAATGAACGAGCTTACAAAAGACGACGAAAGCGTTACCACATGATGAAGCTCCGCATCTGCGTGCAACACTTGCGACGCTCCTCTAGAGTGTGAATTCTATGAGATCTAAAGTTGGATTGGTAAGATGCAGCTGCATGATCCTAGTTGCACAACAGGAGGAGAAAAAAAGGTGCCGATTAGACAGGGTTGTGTAGTAAGCTTATTCTCACCGCCTGCTGCTCAGTGTGCAACTCTCCTGAACTCAGGTGTAAGAGCATTGAAGGCAACTGGCAATATACATATTTCACGGCAAGCCTACCCCATCACAATAGTACTCTTAGTCTTTCTTGGTCCAGGGGACGCTGTGGAGCGGTGCGGCTCTGCAGTGCTGCTGTTGGCTGGTTCGTATAAAAAAGTGCCCTATGTTACACCAAGGTTGGCTCACTAGGGTTACCTCCGGCGCGATTAACTTTCAAGTCCACTAATAAGGTTGTTCCCGAGGAACAAGGGTATTGCCCGATGCCACCTTGATCTCACCTCTACAGTCTTGCTAGAAATGGCAGCGCAGAGACTATTCTGAGTAACTTACTAAGCGCACAACCACCCGAGGTTCAGCTAATATGTGGATAATTGTTGAGGCTTCGATTGGTGTTCTCCCAGCCAGTTAGCCATCGAATGTAGTAACCTCTGCTGACGGGCGCTGAAAGGCTGGGCAAATGGGTCGTACAACGCAGCACGTCATGGCGAGCTCTTACCTCGGGACTGGGTTTTGCTCATCTCTCCCTTCCTCCCAGGCCGAAGGCGTGAGTTTTAGTAATGTCACGATGCATCAGCGTAGCAACGTGGAGTTTCTTGGCAACGGACGGATGTTACGTACAATACGACGTCGAAAGTGCTCCGCACAAGCTTGCCTGACATCGCTTTGTATAAAAAGGGCTTCTGTGCCAGACTAGCCACAAGCCATGAGCTCCTAACTCCTCATCCACAAGCCAGCGCCAGCACCCAGTCTCACAATGATATCCATCAATGCCCTCCTCATCACGGGGGCAGGCCTCCTGGCCCTACCAGCCGCAGCAACCCCCTCCTTCCGCAACCCCGGCACCCTCGCCGGCTGGGACAACATCCTGCGCGAGCACTCCGGCACGGTGGACGAGGTGACAAACGTCGTCTATGCCGGCAACACGGCCATCAAGGTGACGCAGACCTACGACCCCAGCTACACGGGGCGGTACCACGCCGAGGTGCACCGCGGGACCGGCTACAAGCGCGGAGAGACGGGCTTCTACGGCTTTGCCTTCCGGCTGTCTGACACCTGGGAGTTCTCGCCGGCGCAGAGTTACAACATCGGGCAGTTCATCGCCGACTTCGGGGATACCGGGTGCGACGACTGGATGCCGAGCTCGATGGTGTGGTTGTATGGCGATCAGCTGTATAGTCGGGTCAAGTACGGGAGTATATGCGACCAGCATATCACGACGTATCCGAACATAGCTACGGTGACGCGTGGGGCGTGGCATCGGGTCGAGATCCAGGCTAGTTGGCAAAGTGATTCGACAGGATATTATAAGATCTGGTTTGACGGGGTGAAGGTGCTGGAGAAGTATAACATCCAGACCACCATTGATGATTCGAGGGAGTTTGAGTGGCATATGGGTCTGTATGCAAACGGCTGGCATGATGATGGAGGCATGAAGGGAACCCAGGGATTCAGGCAGGTGTGGTATGACAACCTGGCCATCGGGACAACTTTTGCGGATGCGGACCCGGCGCAGTTTTCTTAATCTCACTCGTTCCTATGTTCCTTGTAGCTCAGGTGGGATGCGTTCAGAATGTGTTAGAACAAGGTTGGGATGTGTACAGAGAGGGACGGCCGTTTATCGTGACGTATCAAGTTTACCAAAAGTATGAGTACACGTACGCACCTCACGCTTAATATCCAGTTATGCTTCTGACATCCCCCCACCGAGTGCAACCTCGAATCGACTGTGCTTGACTGGCTCAACAAGTACAGGTGTCGCGCGTCTACCCTGACAATGCGCCGCGGCTTCCTGTTCAGCAACTTCACTCAGCTTCGTACGCCTGCAATGAACGCGAGGAAATGGTACAGTGACATACAGACCACGGTGAGACGGATGGATCACATCCACTGAACGCTAGAGAAAAAAGAGTAGTGTACTCGAGTCGCCAATTTCATTCAAAGGTCAACAGTAGGTGACGACCATTGGAGTCCACAGATGAAACCTGGAAACCTTGGGACGACATAAGAAGGTTTGCTGCCCAAGGTTGTGACTATCATATCCGTCCGTCCGGTCTGATGTCGTGCAATGAAACAACGCAGACAGCAAATCACCCAAAGCACTCTGGAAAGTCTAAACGAGTATTAATCGCCTCGCTTCCCCAGAAACTACTCCGTAATTGGACAATCACAATCCATTTCTCTCTCTCAGAATTTCTCAACGACCATCATCAAAGGAAGAGCCGCTCGCCCTGCAGTCCCCTCAATCTAAAATGAATCCCCGGCTAACCTCCGTCTTTGCCCTCCTCGCTTCCACATTCCTCCGATCCGCCCACAACATGAAAGCCCCCCTTCCAGGGCACTCCGTCCAACCCCAGCTCTGGACCGTCCCCATCACCCCCGGCGGGCCGCTAGTATCTTTCCACGGCACCGTGCAGCAGCTCCTCGCCCAGGTCACCAAACTCAACCCCAACTACGAAGCCGAGTTGGCTGCCCTAACCCCCGACGCCGGCCCGCCGGGTCACGACTCGTCCAACGAGAGGAAAAAGCGAGACCTCAAGGACCATACCATGTCCCGCTACAGGTGCGGCTACGACTTCTATGACGTCGACACAGGCACCGTCAGCAACAGGCGGTACGAAGGCTCGCTGATCGGGCACCTCGAGAGCCTCGAGGGCCAGCCAACGCTGGCGCCCATGGCGTGCTCGAGGGTCAGCTGCGAGCATGACCATGGTATCTGGTGGTGCAACTCCGTGAGTTTTAGCCCCCGATCCTTAGACAACCCTTCTCTCTCTCTTGGTGACGCTTTCTAGTGCCTCCGGATGTAAATAGGACGAAGTTGAAAACTTCAGTTGGACTGACTCTTTTTCGGATGAAACAAAGGGATCGACCGAGAAGAAGCTCGAGAACTGGCAAGTTCTCGCCGATGCTGTAAAGGAGTTGATTAAGCTCTGTAGGCTGATGAAGGGTGACGGTGCGGGCCAGATAGAGTATCAGGACGGCTGGAGCGCCCTGTACCACTCGGGTCCGTCAAACACGTGCTAGACTGGTGGTCTACTGTGGTGGTATACGAAGGTCCGCTATGAGTGGGTTGCTTGACCGAGCTGCGGATTTATAGGCATGTCGGAAGTGCCTGTATGTTTCGACTTCATCTTGACTTGAGTAATATTGATGCGTCTTGAGTCGTCTTCTCTGTGTGTACGTGAGAGAAACCTCAAGGGCATTTAAGCTCCGGCAAGTGTTAGCCCTGTGGCCTGGATGGAATGCTGGGTTGACACTCTATCTGATGCCAACCAGTCAAGTGTATCGACGCAGGGACTATTTGACCGATCAAGACGAAGAGTTGGTGGCCAGATCGAGACTTCAGTGTCTTTATGCTGAACAAGTCCGATACACAGTCCGGCCAGAGCTCAAGATTCGTCTGAAGTGAAACATCAGGCATGAATACACTCCCAGGCAGCGTTGTCCTCTCTGGGCGAACCCGAAGTCCCCGGAAATTCCCTTCTTTCCTGCGGCTCTGCACCTTCGCAGACTGATCGTTGTGGCGACTCATCTACCATACCTCAGAAAGGGGTGCTCCCCCTCTCTGCATTCTCTCCACCGGTTTAGCCAGAATCGCTTCCGAAAAGAAGTTACCATGCAAGCGCATCCATAGGCCGCAGGCAATTATCAGGGACAGTACAGTTATCTTCGCTTTTGCTTCAGACGGACAGATACCACAGTCCTCCCGCAATGGATATGATGGACCTGCTCCTCGCTTACGAGGACCTCGTCCCGCAGGTCGACGACCTGGGCACTAGTGCCGAGGACATTGCCCAGGCGGACAGTGATCGGTGGCAGCGGCTGTTCGCCTTTTCGCCATCGGAGGCAGTCGACGGAATCCAGAAGTGGCGAAGCACATTTGGGCGGTCCACCATCACTGCCGACACCTCGTCCATGAACAAGGCCAACCTCATCTCTTCTGACTGCGACAAGGAAGCATACGAGTACGCCGTGGCCACACGGCGGCTCCACGGCTCTGCCGCATCTCAACCAGATCCATCGTCAGCAGGACAACTCAGCGGCACTATCCTCCTCCTCCTCCTCGTACCTCTTCCAACTGGAAGGCCCCATTCCCTATGCAGAGACGTTGAAAGAATTTGTGGGTTTGCAGTATCTCCCGGAGACGCTTCAGGGGTCAAGCAACCCCGAGAGCTACGAGAACGACGCCGGTGACGACGACGAAGACGGCGACACGGCGATGCAGGCGGTTGATGCAAAGGCCAAGTTTTGCCTCGTCGACGGCTGCACAAGGATGCGCGTCCTGCAGAGAATCGCCAAAGTCCATCCAACCTTCCGGCCAACGTTCATCCGCGACGCCGAGGCCAGGAAGGACCTCTCACGACACTCCCTCTACCCGACCCTCGGCGTCGTCGACACAACGCTGCCACATCGCCGACCCAACACGGTCGACGACGACGACACCTTCCGGCCCGCCCAGGACGTGTATCCGGTCTGCTACTTCTTCTACGGCACCCTGGTAGACCCGGCCGTGCTCTCGCGGGCCGTCGGCTTACCTCCCGACCGGCAACCTCGATACCACAATGCCTCGATCAGAGGAGGCCGGCTGACGACGTGGGCCGGGAAGTACAAGGGTTTGGTCAACGGGGGCGTGCAAAATGTGGTGCGCGGCTCAGCCTTTCTCGTGAGGGACGCTGAGGAGGAGGACGCCTTGCGCTACTACGAGACGGATAGATATGAGGCTGTAAGGTGCGGGATTCAGTATGAGGGCAGCGAGGTGACGGTTGCGGGCCTGACATTTAGGTTTATCGGTTGAGATATGGGCGGGTCGAGAGGTGGACATGGCAAAGGAAGGAAAGCAGGGAAGACAAGGAGTCTGGGCGCTTCGCTGGAAGGGTACTGTTATGAAGTCATTGTAAAACATGCGTTAGATAATGGCTTGTTGTCCGGCGCACTTATATCCAAGGTTCAGACTATGTAACCGAAAAGCCCAACCCAGTCACTCCGATGCAATGGTAATACACTGGTTTGGCGACATTGCGGAGAGCGGTAGTTCAAGAGTTACGCGATATAATATTGCGTTACTTCTCAGGGGTTCGGCATCTCGGTGTCTCGGTGGCTCGTGTGATGTGCTGGGAGGGATTGCCATAGAGTGTAACGCGAGCAGGCCCGGCAATTCCACGACCATGATAAGGAAGGATCAGAGAACGGACTTGGAAAGTATAGTTCATCAAGGGTATAATTGTCGTAACGGTGCTCTCTCTAAGTCTAAACCCATGCCGGTCCTCGGCACGATGAAGACGCGTCGTGACTGTGGTATATGCAACAGCCGACAACGTAGAAACTAAGTAAAAGGAAGAAAAAGTGTGAGAATATTGTACAGCGCTAGATGCAACGCATCTAGGTCCTGCCTATCCATCCACGCAGGGAACACATCGCTTCGTAGGATTCTGAATTTCGATCCCCAATGGAATTTCATGCCAGACGCCGCTGTGAACATGTGAACAGGAGGGTCCGTGGCGGTGATATCAAATGAGATGACCTGTACAAGATCAACACCAGACATCCCCTCCAAATCAAGCCATCGGGTCCCTCGGCTTCTACCGGTAGTTATTGCCGCCCCAGTACTGATCACTCTGGCCGTTCCCATACCCGGCTCCTCCTCCACCTGCACCGTAACCACCGCCCGTGGTGAAGCTGCGGTGCGGCTGCTGCGCCATCATCGGGTTGGGGCTCTGCAGCGCTGGCATACCATAGCCCTGCTGAGGGCCCGGCGACCCGACGCGCATCTGAGCGTTGGGACTCGAGAAGCTGCGGTTTGGCTGCGCCGCGAACTGCTGCGGTCGTTGCTGGGGCGGCGCGGCAGGACTGCCAGAGCGCATAGGGCTGATAAGGGGCGCGGGTGAGCTGGCCCCGCCGCTTAAGTTGCGAGCGTTGGCCGGGCTGGCATTGTACAAGCTGCGATTGTAGCCGGGATTTTGCGGAGCAGGGCTGCTGACGCGAGGGCTCTGAGCCCCGTCCTGGAGAAGTGGCATCGGGCTGCGAGCGCCACCAGCGGCAGCTATAGTAGCCGCAGAAGCAGCGCCAAAGGTTGCGGCGCCCTGCCACTTCTCGTTCGTCGGACTCTGGGTGGACGGCGAGGGAACACTGTAGCTGTTGTTGCTCGTAAGACCCTCCCGGGCCATCTCCTTGGCATTGTACTCGGCACCGGTCTCCGAGGCGAAGCTGTCCGGGTCGACACCTGCTGCCTTGAAGGCGGCGAGTTCTCGTTGCTCCTGCTGGTATTTGGCGTCGGCAATCTTGGCTTCCTTGGCACCCCGACGCCGTTGACGGATGCAGTAGAACGCCATCAAGAGGACGAGCAGACCACCGGCACCGGCTGCAGAGGCGTAGACCGCCGTCTTGGATGTCTGAGGGAGCTTGTTCCACTTGTCGGCGACTGTCTCGGGCGGGGGAGCTGTGATCTCGTCGTGCACGGTAGAGTTGCCACTGGACATCGAGTGTTAGTAAATTCCTGTCTGTTCTGATGACGCTCCAAGGCGGGCTTACGAGACTATCCGAATGCTCTCCCACGAGCCCGACTGATCGCCATAGGAATATTCCTTGCCGCTGCTAAAGTCGGCAACGTGGGCGCTCTTGACCTGCATGGTGAAGGGAGCCTGGCTGTAGTCGGTGTCTCCGCCAGCCCACTCGCGCGTACCCTTGGGTAGAGTGGGATCGCCACCAGCCCAGATACCCATGGAGATGCGCATGGGCGTCTGCGGGTAGTACAGAGTGTTGTTGGCATCCTTGGGGAGGAGGGTCCGGACGAGCTGGCCGTCGATGTAGAACTGGAGGGCATCCTTGGTCCACATGGTGGTGTAGTTGTGGAAATCGTCAATGATGCCGCCGTTGACGGGATAATAGATGGCGTTGTGGAAGTCTTGCACGCCCTTTCCGAAGTAGTTGGTCTCGGCATGGGTGTGGTTGCCGCCCATGAACTCCCAGTCGATCTCGTCCAGATCGTCGCTCAAGAACATGACCGAGCTGATGATGCCCGTGCCAGCAGCCGCCTTCATCCAGATCTCGACGCGGCCAAAGAAGATGTAGAACTTGGACCGGATGGTAGGCGAATCTCCCTGCTTCTTGATGGTGAACTGGGCACCAGTTTGGCTGTCATATGTCACAGGGTTCACCGTGGTCTCCCAAGTAGTGGCAGAGGGCGTCGTGTTGAAGTTGAAGTTGTACTCCATGGCAAAAGCAGGGTCGGGGGGACAGTCTGTCCGGTTGAGGGGTTGGCACTCGGTCGTGACCTGCGCAGCGACATGTTGAACGAGCGTCGTTGAAGCCAGCAGCGCAAGGGCTGAGGGTAAGAATGATCGCAACATGATGACGACGATGATGATGGACGCTCTGTTGTTCTAGAGTAGCCTGTGTCCTGGTTGATCCAGCCAGCCAGATACCTAATCGAATGAGTGTCGAAGTCCCGGAAGCCACGTCGAGGTAACTGATTTCTTGAAACGCGCTGGCGGTCGAATATTACGCGACAGCAATGCGCGCTCAAACTGAAGAGAAGATATGTTGAAGAAACCGCAACCACACGAGTGTTGCGAGAATCGAGAATCCCGAAAGACGGACGTTGCAAATACCAACTTGAATAGAAACGGCAGTCAACAAGGCGAGTACCAGCTCACTGGCAGTCGAATCTTGTCTGAGTGGATGACGACGCGATTCACCCAAAGAGAGCGGTTGGAATGAATGTAGCGCTTGATAGCGTGTAGCCCTCGACGCAATGCCTCCGAGTCAAGTCGCGGAACTGAAGAGAGTGGCAGACCGCGAGACTTGGCGTTGGAGGTCGGTTGGAATGAGGGCGCGCATGGAAGACTTCTCCTTCGAGTGGTCGCCGTTGGATGAAGGGGACACAGGAAAGGGGCTCGATAACCGGGGCACGGACCAGATGGCGGCTTTCGTGCCTGCCAAGGCCTCGTTTTGAAACGACGAGGGCGCCAAGCACGGACCAGTTATGCAGGGTTAT
>Ga0209127_100536_pt1 | contig 13197 bp, 11 predicted proteins | sample LakSupMetagenome_FD_187469 | JGI IMG/M metagenome (GOLD analysis project Ga0209127, IMG submission 187469) | Freshwater microbial communities from Lake Superior, Canada - Sta WM archaea (SPAdes) (version 2) | ecosystem: Environmental > Aquatic > Freshwater > Lake | place: Lake Superior, Canada...
GCGTCGAAAGGGTATTTATATCTAGTCTGTAATGGATGTGCAAAATGTGTCACTCCATACCGTGGTTCGAATAAGCCCAGTGAGATGAATAGATGAAGTCTCCGATATTGTATCCATTTACTCCGTAGCCCAGATGCACTGTCCATCAGGCCTACGGAACCCACTGGCACCGCACCACGGGCAGCATATTCACAGTGCTCGGCTTCCGGTGCTGACGTGTCCTACCTATTCTCGATCAATGATTCAGGCCCATTTGCCAAAGAAATTCATCAACACCATGCTAGCAATGAGGCCAAACCCGGCTGATGAAGCTACCCAACCGCCTGCATCCACCAGCTCACCGTCGCACATCCAGTGCCCAGCCCACAATTCAAATATCTGTAGTCAGTGACCGTCTTACAGTTACCATGAGGTGAGGGTTGGCTAATAATCCCGACCCAGTTGAGACTGCCTTCCGACAGAGTATCCAAAGTCTCAAGTGCAATTAGAGTCGACTGATCGTGTCCGTCGAACCGATGCACCACACTGATACTAGTGGCCAAGCCGGTGGGCGTGAGCAGTGTCGGAAGTGCCACAGCCTACGTATTAACCATCGGCACTGCAGACGACACTGTAGACGGCTCCGGTTGCTTCGTATGTGAGGGCGCAGAACAGCTCTACACCTGCCACTGTGGTGTCTTCGGGTGATGGAAAGGCTGTCATGCCGTTTGCTGGTGGTCTTGGGGCGGTGTTTGCGATCTGTGCTTCCTTTTAGGTTCACAAGAACGATGAACAGGCCTTGGGCGTACATGTCATCCGCTCCTGAAGGGCTTCCCAGGCTGGGATCATCGTGGGGTTGAGTCCATCCTTGGGTGCAGGAGTTTAGAGTGACGAATGGCAGGGCTACTTACTGGTGGACCTGAGGATCATAGATGACATACCCTAACGTTGACTGAGCGATGGAAAATGATATAAAACACAGTATGCTCAATGTCTGGCCTCAAAGAATTACCTGTCAATCTAGACTTAGACTTGACGGGCAAGGGTCAGATAGCCCTCCATTGCAGAGTCGGAGAGAGTCGGATATATTGGCTCTGCTGGGACGGCAGGCCGCGTCTAACGAGGGCAATTGGGAGAGAAATGGAAGAAAAGCAGCTGCTGGTGGAGGTGACATATGCAATAAAAATGCTTGTTCACGGGTATGTGGCAAGAAGATGGATGCGTGAGTCTGAACAGCCGATGGGCCCCGACTTACTGAGAAAGTGGCTCGTGTAATGCTCACAGGCAGAATTGTTCTCCGAAAGTCGTGCGCGCCCTGCGGTTGTCACAAGCAAACAGGTCTGCAGATGGTGGCGCCAATACCTTCATTATCTGCCCCGTGACTGCGCGCCGCTGACGTGCCGTTGGAACCCTTCCCGCCTACAAACGCGTCTCGTCGCTGGGCTTGGCGGCGGTCAAGACCCCTCAAATTGACATTATCACACCTTAGCTGCTTCGCTAGCCCATTGCTGCCTAAGGTGGCTTTTGCTCTGCATGGAATTGCTTGTTTCTTCCAGCTGCGGTGGTCGTTAGGCCAGATGAGTATTTATCGAGGCGATTGGCACTGGTTATCTGTCCCCGATCGCTCTCCTTTCGTCTCCTCTTCAGACTTCGCGATAAACTGCTGTTTAGCCTTGCTATCTTAGAGTGTCACCACCCACATCTCACACCCAAGATGAGCTCTGATACCCTCAAGATGACGACCTGCCTCTGGTTCGACGGCCAGGCCGAAGAGGCAGCCAAGTTTTACACATCGGTGTTCAAGAATTCCAACATCACCCACACCCAGCGCTACTCCGAGGCCGGCAAGGAGTATCACGGCCACGATGCGGGCGCGGTCATGGTCGTCGAGTTCGAGCTCAACGGACATCGCTTCGTCGGCCTCAACGGCGGGCCGCACTTCAAGTTCTCCCCGGCCACATCCTTCATGATCGACTGGTAAGCTGCCCCATCCCATGTCCACGAACACATCCCGCTGCGGCGAAGCGGATACTGATAAGGCATGAAGCGCCACGCAGGAGGAGGTCGATTACTACTGGGATAAGCTAGGAGAGGGAGGCGCTGAGGCAGCCAAGCGCTGCGGATGGCTGGCCGACAAGTTCGGCGTGTCGTGGCAGATTGTTCCCACTGCCCTTAAGGAAATGATGGGCAGCCCGGACAAGGAGAAGGCTGGCCGCGTGACCGAGGCTATGATGCGTATGAGTAAACTGGACATTGCAGAACTGCGGAAGGCATTCGATGGCTGAGGTGCAGGTCTTGCTTGCTGAGTCGGCTCCATGGTTAGAACTTTCCGTAAACGGCAATTGAAGCGCTTCTCGTCGAATGCCCTAAGCATTTCCTGTTCCCCGGATTCCGTAGCAAAACGGACGCAGCTCCTTGCAGGTTGCAGCTTCGCATCCCCCGATGGTGTGTTCTGTTCCGGGGACCTACTCCGGACCAAAACACGGCCGGGCGCCAAAATCACCGGGCAGGTCCGGCGGTGCATTGGGTGCCGATACCTACATTCTGTCGGAAAAGGGCGTTTGAAGAATAAACGCAACTACAGCGGATCAATGGGTACAGTCTCCGGTTCAGACACCCTCGTCAGCATGGCAGGACTGTTGACATGGTACCAGACAACACTGCCTCGCACAAATGGTCAGCCGGTCGGGAAAGGGGAAGATGGGGCAACAAAGCGACCAACGCGGCGACGCAGTACTCCTTGGCCGTCGGGTACACCTCTTTGCTGCCAATTTCTGGCACGACTCGGACTTCTGTTGGCAAGCACAGCCAGACCGGAGACCGGAGAGGTACCTCCCTGTGTCCGGGTTAGATATGATGACGTCTCACAGACACTGGTGACATTCCTCCGGATACCAGTCATATCAATCACGAACGAGGATGCCATAGCCGCAAAGCAGACATAGTAAAGGAAGCGGGACATGGTCCACCGTGGTATGGGATGCCCTTCATCGATAAGCTCACCTAGGTGTGGCCTCGTCGGCAAAAGCAAGCACGCCATTGGCCCAATGCATGCAATAATCCTGATTGAGATTGACGAGACAGCTGACGCATCAAATTATGGTTATCGGTAACCAGGCTTGCAGACTGGCTAGAGGTGCTTGGGGATGGTTGAGACACTATATACCAACATTCGCGGCAGTTCTGCAGGCCAATGCCTCTCTGTAGGGATCGCCGACCAGGGTAGGGGAGCAACAATGGAAGAACATCTGCCGTTGGACCAACAAGCATTCGGAACAATTGCCATAGGTAGATATAGGCCGAATTACAAGCTTAATTACACGCCCATATCACCGGTTAATACGCTCGTGCCTACGGACATAACCGAACGCGGCAGAGGTGGGCCATGGCCTTTCCCTTCGTTGCGCTCCCGCTCTTCGCCGCCTCGGTAGCGAACACGGTGGGAGCCAGACACTTGATTGCGTTGCGCTGGATTAGGAATGTCAGATCTGGGCCCCCTGTAGGTGCCGATAACACGGCATCAAAGACAGAAGTTTATAAGACACCCTCGACAACGACGTGCGCCTCAGTCCTACTACTCCGCAACCCACCACCGACCTCTTACACTTGTCAGGATACAGCAGCCGCGACCATGAAGTCCCTCACCACAGCCCTCGCCCTCATCGCCCCGGTGCACGCAGGCCTGCGCTTCCCCTGCAGCACCCTGACCTTCCAGCGCCTCGACCCGGTCGTGCAGCCCGACACGATCCCGACATCGCACCTGCACCACATTGTCGGCGGCAACGCCTTCAACGTCACCATGACAGGCGACGTCGGGGAGCGCGGCACCTGCACCACGTGCCAGATGTCCGAGGACTTCTCCAACTACTGGACGGCCGTGCTGTACTTCAAGCACCCGACCAACGGGTCGTACCACCGCGTCCCCGTCATCCCCGTGCAGCCTCTGCTGGGCGGGTCGCAGGGCGCTTCGGGGGGACTGACGGTGTACTACACACAGTTCGACCTCAGCAGGGACAACCTCAAGCAGCAGCCCATCAAGTCGTTCCCGCCGGGGTTCAGGATGACGGTCGGGACTCCGACGGCGAGCAACAAGCCGCACGTCGGGTTGAGGTACCAGTGTCTCCAGGGCCAGAACAGAGGGCAGGAGATGCCCGACTTCCCGACCAAGCCCTGCACGGGCGGGATCTTCACCACGCACCACTTCCCCGCGTAAGTGTTCCGCACCATCTGACACAACTGGGAGATCATGCCTTTGCTAATGTACGCGCAACCAAAGATGCTGGGACGGAAAGAACCTGGACTCACCGGACCACCAGTCACACATGTACAACACTATCTCCATGGACGGCTTCACCAACGCGCCGGCGTGCCCGGCGACGCACCCGGTGCGCGTGCCGCAGGTGACGTTCGAGACGGTGTGGGACACGAGCAAGTTCAACTCGATGTGGACAAACCCGGCGACGCAGCCGAACCCGTACGTCTGGAGCTTCGAGGGCACGCAGGGGTACGGGACGCACGCCGACTACATGTTCGGGTGGAAGGGCGACGCGCTGCAGCGGGCCATGGACAAGAGCGAGTGCTTCTACGACGGGTGCGGGAGCATCACCAAGCAGCCCATGGCGACGGCGAACAAGTGCACCGTCAAGGAGATGGTCGTCGAGCAGACGGACGGCTGGTTGAGCCAGCTGCCGGGCATGGACAAGATGCCTGCCAAGGTTGCCAGGGACCTGCGCGTTTGATGAGTATTGACCACATTCCCTTATGTGGTTAGGGTTCGAGAGAGTGCATATGGCAAACGTACAGTATTAGCAAGCGACAGATCGACGCATAGAAGCAAACAGCTGGGTAAGCATTACAGTATGGGGAGTGTAAGCACGCAGGTACCGACAAGCTGCATTCCATTTCTGGGAAGCCGCAGATTAAGGTCTCGGAAATGCGTCGTCATGTGCCATCATCGCGCATAGTCCAAACATCCCGTCGTAAGGTAGCTCTCTGCAGCAACAAACTCTGAAGATGATCCTCCATATGACACAACAGGCCAGAGTGTACACTAGTAACGGACACAGAGCAGATAATCCTCATCAACAACCAGTCTCGCTTGTTGGACATGATGCTGTTCAATGATCGAGGTTGGCGACGAGTCCTGTGGGTCACAACGGCCGCCTACCCCAGGTTTTCCCCGGATTATTAGCGCCAGAGCAGGGCAAGCACGAGCCACTATGCTGCACCTCGCCGAGACGGCTAGCGGGGCCGGGTACGTACCGGTTTGGGCTTTGGTCATGCCACACTGGAAAGCTCCGAAAGCAGTAATCAGCTCTCGCCATGGCTGGGTGGTGGGATGGTGGTCAAGTCACGCGATCGGCGCTCGCAACCACCTCATGATCTCGAGACGTGGAATTACCCCGCCCGGTCTGACGAAACAGGACAGGGACACCAAGCTACAGCCTGTACACAGTACCTGCCTCGCAAGCTGTCAAAGGCAGGCAACTGCTTGTACCTCTGGGCAAACAAATGCTCGCATGAAGTCGCACAGTGAGACAGGAACAATGCATCAGCCGTAGTCCCGATCGGAACCCCTCCTCCCCCTTTCCCCTCTTCATTACCTCCTCCTTCCCCTCCTCTTGTCCTGACATCCTCTTCCGTCTCACGCTCATCAGCAACAGAAGCAATCGATTGACAGCAGTCATATCAACGCAAGGTACGTTCGTGTCGTTGAAGGGATTGATAGTATCACTGGAGGGCCACCTTGCTCAACAATTGCAAGCAGCATATCAATCCAATCACCTGATCCTTCCATCTCCCGGTCCGGACAGATCACCAAACCAACCCAGACGCCATGTCAGAACCACTCACCAAGGTCGATTCCGCCGTGCAAGGCCTCTCATCATCACCGCCCAAGGATGCCGCCAAGGGCCATCGCCGGGCAAGCTCCAGCGCGGCCGGAGTGTACAACGTCAACGACCTCGGTATGTCCCCTCTCCTCGCTTTGCTGACCGGATGGTCCGGATCGATGCTGACGCGGTTGTCAGAGTCTCAAGGGATTGAGCTCAAGATAGCCCCGGAGACCCAGAAGCTGGGATGGTAAGCTAGCTATCAGTACCTCCAGCGCTGTTGGTCGTGGCACTAATACGCAGGGCCCCGCACCAGGAAGATCAACACCTCGCCATCAACAGTCGAGGACAAGGAATATCTCAAGAAGCTGCTCACAACACCCCCAGTTAAGAAGATCGACCTGCACTTCCCGCTGGGGCTCGAGGTAACGGCGCGGAACCTCAAGGGCGTGACGATCAAGGATGCACTGGATGCGATCCACAAGGCATACAAGAAGAGGGTATGACATCTTCCCCCCCACCCTTCCAGCCATGTCATCACAAACTAACAGGCAGTGCCCAAGGCGGATGACGAGCTCGACAGACCATTCCTAGCCGGCTTCGAGTGGGACAAGGAGGAGAGCTGGACGCGGCTGGTCGTGCACCTGCAGAAGGACGCCGGCCCCATGCAGCACCAGAGCAAGAAGAAGAAGAAGGGCGGTGACGAGTAGTGAATCAACTCACTCCTGTCACAGTTCACCCCCCGCCACACTCTCGTCTTCTTCTGACCAGTCACCCTTCCCTCCCTCTCTTGTCGCCCTGCACTTGGTGGGCGATCTGTGGGGGGATATTGCCATAGAAACAGGAGGCGTGTGCGAGGGAACGGACCCACCCGGAGCACCCAGAAACTGTATTACCTTTCTCTCCTGGCGGAAAGCCTGTTGTTACATACGAACCTTAACACCTTGACACATCCTTAAGTGGACTGATTAGCGGGCGGATCGGGGGATTGTCGAAAGAGGACGGCGCTGTAGGGCTGGACCACGGTGTCGGGCTTCAGAGGTTAATACAGACATCCTTTGGCCGCGATTTACTAAACTGCATAATTGTGACACTGGCGTGGAGTTCGATGTGCAAGCGATGGGTTGGACCGTCGAGAGCATTTCGGTGATCCCATACAAAGAATAAGCTCCATCGAGTAGAAGATGCGGGATTCCCTGTACACCGCTGAGTCATCAGCGCTGACCGAGTCGTGTTCTGGTTGAGGTTTCTCTTTCATAATTCGAACCTAACTATTACTGCAAAGAAACGAATAGAAAAGCAAGATCAGTATATATTCATCCTTTGCAGCCGACTATGCATCAGAGTTAAGGCCTCGACGATGGTCCAGCAAAGGCCGAGCCGGGCCCCGCTCCGAAGGTCAAGACGGCCCCGCGTATTGTCGGCTACTATCGGCTCCGCCTCCTGATTCCGCGTATGACGGCTGACCGTCCACCGTCCCATCTCGGGACTCGCGACTTGAACCTTCGATGACCCAAGGTTTGCATACTGAAACAGTGCGAGGGCGGATCGAGGCGTATGTAGGAGTTTAATGCCCTACTTAAGGGGATCAACCCCCCGCTCCTAGGGCTGTCTCTTCCTTCTCTCTTCATCGTTGACAAAGTGCTGAGGCTCTGCAAAAGGACTTGTGACACCATCCAGAACACTAACACACCGTGACATCACAACAAGTTAACTTATCACGACTGACCGACTCTCGCTATCTATCAGCCTTACCTGGTATTGACGTCAAACATCCTTGCACTATTCTGCGCAGTAGCTCCTTGAAGCCAGAGCCTGCCGGCGGCGGTTCCTCAACCGCCACCATCCCCAAACCCTCGATACACCCCTAAAACACCAACACCTTCTACATAAACTACACCAAACACACTGCCACGATGCCGGTCACCACGTTCGACTTCAAGGAGAAGTACCGTTATCTCAACGGCTTCGACAACCATCATCAGTTAGCTCCCTCCCCTCCACCAGTCTCCCACGGTCTGTACTGACAAACCCCAAGATCAGAAGCCGTTCAAGGCGCTCTCCCTATCGGGCACAACTCCCCGCAGAAGCCGCCCCACGGCCTCTACGCCGAGAAACTCTCAGGGACCGCTTTCACCGCGCCCCGCCACGAGAACAAGCAGACCTGGTTCTACCGCATCCTCCCCTCGTGCTGCCACCCGGCCTTCACGCCGGTCACCCTCCCCAACGCGGAGGACATCGCCCCGACCCCGTCCAACAAGCTGCACTTCATCCCCAACCAGCTCCGCTGGGACCCCTTCGCCCACGACCAAGACACCGACTTCGTCTCCGGCCTGCGCCTCCTCGCTGGCGCCGGCGACCCGACCCTCAAGCAAGGGTTGGGCATGTACATCTACGCCGCGGGCCGCTCCATGCCCGCCGACTCGGCCTTCTACTCGGCCGACGGCGACCTCCTCGTCGTCGCGCAGGAGGGCGTCCTCGACATCCGCACCGAGTTCGGCTGGCTCCTCGTCCGGCCGCGGGAGATAGCCGTCATCCCGCGGGGGGTCAAGTACCGGGTCCACCTTCCCTCGGGGCCGGCCCGCGGCTACGCGCTGGAGCTGTACCAGGGCCACTTCCAGCTCCCCGAGCTGGGGCCCATCGGGTCCGCGGGGCTGGCCAACGCGCGCGACTTCCAGGTGCCGGTTGCCTGCTTCGACGAGGACCACGGCGCCGCGGCCGGGGACGGACCCAACAAGTACACCGTCACGGCGAAATTCAACAACGCGTTCTTCCAGACGAGCCAGGCCCACACGCCCTTCAACGTCGTGGCCTGGCACGGGAACTACTACCCCTTCAAATACGACCTGGGCCGGTTCAACACCATCGGCTCCATCTCCTTCGACCACCCGGACCCGAGCATCTTCACCGTCCTCTCGGCGCCGTCGGACCGCGCGGGGACCAGCGTCGCGGATTTTGTCATCTTCCCCCCCCGCTGGTTGGTCGGGGAGGATACCTTCCGCCCGCCGTGGTACCACCGCAACACCATGTCCGAGTTCATGGGGCTGATAGGCGGGGAGTACGACGCCAAAAAGGGGGGGAAGGGGGGGTTCGTTCCGGGAGGGGCGAGCTTGCATAATGTCATGTCCGGGCACGGGCCGGATAGGGATAGTTACGAGGGGGCGAGGAGCAAGGAGTTGAGGCCTGAGAAGGTTGGGGAGGGGAGCTGCGCGTTTATGTTTGAGAGTTGTCTGATGGTCGGGGTTACGGAGTGGGGGCTCAGGAAGTGCCGGAGGGTGCAGGAGGAGTATGTTGAGCATAGCTGGGGGGGTGTCAGGGTTCATTGGACTGCGCCTGAGGGAAGGAGAGATGGGCATCTGTTGGAGGAGGAGGAGAAGCAACTTTGAGGGTTGGAGATAGGGGGCGGTCGATGTCGGTTAGGTAGGATGCAGTTGGTTGTGGAGGTTCATTAGACTACGCCCGAGGGAAAAGGGGGCGGGTACCTGTTTGAGGAGGAGTGACTGTCTGTGAGGGTTGGAGATAAGGGAGGTGGTCGTTGTTGGATAGGATGGAGGGAAGCAAGCGGGAACTGATATCTCTGTCACATTATTTTTGGCAGGGTAGTGTCGATGTCTTGGACATATCATCAGTTGGACAGACACATTGGACAGATGAATGAAGCGGGGCATCATCTAACACCACCCATGCATTGTGATGTTGGCATTAGCTTGCGTCGTTCGTTACAATCGTAAAAGTCTATCCAAGGAACCGGGGTATTGCTACCCAGTATATCGCAAAATGCAAAATGCCTGCCGCCCTGTCTGTCGTCATCACCATGGGGATCGATGTCCCTGTTACCGTCATTGAGCCATACTGTTCGATGCATCCGTCCACGCCCCTTTGCTGTCATTTTTAGTACCGCCGATATGCATCCTCCTCTGAACATGCCTTCATCGTGGAGCAAACACATGAGGAGCTTGCTCTGCTGTCGGTTGAAGAACTGTTGCCGCGCCCTTTTTGGTGCCTTTTCGCCGCCCACATGCAACCTTCTGTCAAGTCCGTCGTCTTTTTGGTCTTCCCGTCGGTCAGTGCAATGGACCCGGGGGTACTTGTCGTCCGGGATCAGGCTGTCGACGGGCCCTCCCTGGCTTGCCTGCACACTCGGGCAGTTCCGATCCAAAGCCCACGGGAGGACATCACGGCCGAGGAGCAAGTCATGTCAACATCCGTCCCGTTCCTGCGGCTCTGGTGGCCACTTCAGGTAGGGGACCCCGCTGCTCCGCTGTCTGCACGCCGTCCCCCGACTCCGCGGCCATCCATCCTTTGCACTCGGCTTCCACCCGCGGCATATGGCCTTCCGTCATCCAGGGCATCCATCGGGATGCCACAATCTACAACTGTCCGTGTCCCCGTCATGCGGCATCCAACGGTTTCCTCCCGTAGACGATATGCAACGGGAAATACGTATGATACCCCCCGTCCATAACTGCCTTCCTCACGTCAACCAAGAACATCTCGATCTGCAGCTGCGTCCACCCCAGCCCCGTACCAAACGGCCGCTTGCTCAGCCCCCGTAGCCCATCCATTATCGCCGTCCTGAGGAACAGCCCGCAGAGCCTCATCCTCTTGTCCCGCGGCCACACCCCGATCGGGCACTTGTGCACCACCACCTCGACGCCCTCGAACCCGGCGGCGCCCATCTCCTCGGGTATCCTGGTGATGGCGTTGAGCTCGCTACCCAGCGCCCGGAGGCCTTGGTCGAGGAAGTTCATGAAGTCCCGGAAGGCGTAGGGGGTTTGGGGGGTTGCCGAGGCGTCGTCGCACTGGGGGCTGTAGTGGAGCTCCTGGATCTCGAGGTAGCCGCCCGGCTTGAGGTGGCGGTAGGCGCGCTGGAGGAGGGCGGGGAGGTCGCGAATGGAGTGGATGGTGTGCCGGATGTGGATGAAGTCGTAGGTCGAGTCCGCGTCGAGCCAGTCCTCCTCGAAGTCGTCGACGAAGAAGTGCACGTTTGAGGGGACGTAGGTGGGCTGGATGGGGGAGAGGTCGAGGCCGGTTATGGTGGAGAGGGGGTAGAGCTCGCCGACTGCAATGGGGGATCAGTAAGGGTGTCGTGAAGGGGAATGGGAGCGTAGGGAGGGGAGAGGGAATGGGCGTTGAAGAGGGGGTGAGAAAGGGGCTGCGGGAGTGAGGTTGCATATCGTCTACCACTTGGTAACACGGCATCGGGATATGCCACTGCAGCGAGCAATGACACAGCAGCCGCGAGGGTTGGGGGCATATTTGCTTCGTGGTACAAGACAAGCTGTGGTGGGGTAACGCGGGTCGACTGCTCGGTCCCGACAGCTTGGTAACACAGCACCGGCAGCAAATCAACAATGACAGGGATGTGCCAACAAAGAGAAAGAGAAAGCTGCACGCCACGCACCTTCAATAGGCCAAATGCCGGTCCCGGTTCCTGTTGTGCGAGATCAGTTAGCCTCCCGCTCCAACAAAGGGGTTGTCGCACATCCGGACGGGCGATGACACTGTGGCTACTTGAGGCTCAAGACCTAGCTTCACCGCCGGACTTTATATCACCATTTTTGCGCCGCAGCGCGGCGCAAATGCGGCTTCATTGGAGGCTTAATGGGGGTGGAACGATGAGCAGCGAGCCATCGCTCGTCGCTTTTCGCCCCCTCCAGCATTTAACAAAGTCGCGGAGAACTTCAAAATACCCCCACGTCGCAAAAGGAGCACCCACCTAAATCGAGGCACTTCCCCCCTTCCTTCAACCTCTCGTCGACGGGCGCATAGAAATACCGCCCGCGACACAGCATGACGGTCATGCTATGCTTCATGTCGTCGCGGTTCTGCTCCACGTCGTCGTTGGGGAAAGCGTACTTGCCGTCCCGGTAGGCGTGGTAGCGCATGCCGCCCTCGTAGACGTGCTGGCGGATCGAGCTCGTCATGCTGGCCGGGTAGTTGCTCATGTTGGTGTCGAAGACGAAAGGGTTGTTGCTGCTGGTGGTGGTGGTCGCGGACGGCGACTCCTGCGAGGCGGAGCTGATGAAGGACCCCGGGAGGCCCGTGGCGGCCGTGGACGAGGGCCCGGACACGGCGGGCGATGGCTGTGAGGCGGAGGCGGAGGCGGAGGCGGCGTCGGCGGCGGACGGGGAGCGCCGCCGCCGCGCGTGGCCGGCGAGGGCGTAGAGTTCTTCTTCCGGGGTCGAGCCGACGGCTATGCTGGTCGAGGCCGAGGAGACGGGAGAGGAGGGCCCCGCTTCCGCGGGCGGTTGGGTTGGGTCGGACATTTGTGTTGTTGCTGTTGATGTTGTAGGATCGGGGGCCGATTTCCGTTGTGTCCGGTCTTCAGGAGGTGCGACCCTCCGGAAGAAGTGGTTGCGGAATGTCAATCGAGTGTCTGGGAACAAGCACAATGCGATCTGGGTCTGGTTGTTGGCGAGAAAAGTTCCGCCCCGACGATGCCAACGGTAAGCAAGCCACTGCTGTCACCGCTTCATGCTTATTCGCTTACACTGAGACCCGAGCGAGTCAGTCGCAAAATGTGAGAAATTGGGGGCGCCGTTTGGGTGGCGACGACCCGACAGAGTGGTTCGGAAGTCGGTTTGCAGCCCCTCAGGGTGGTGCATGAGACTTTCTTTTTTTTGTTGCAGGACAAAATCTGGGAGTTTTCCTGGAGAAGCGATCCGTACTGTCGGTAAGAGGCTTCAGGATAACAGAGCTGCCGTGAGATCCGAGCGGCGCGGTCGGAATGGTTCAGGCACGATAAGCAGCAGCTGATGAAGTGAGGGGAAGGAAAATAATTTGCGAAGCGGATCAGCAGCACCAAGAAGTCGACGAGAATGCAGGGCGGTTTTGGTGTTATCGGTGTCGTAAATGCGACTTCCCTGGTCCGCTGTTATAGCTCCGTTGTTAGCTCGGCGAGCGGTACCATGACATATTTCCGCATTCTCTCCTGTGCCCAGCAAGAACGATGATGACAGGACAGACAGTCAGAAACGGGGACGCTGCGTTGCGGCCGGGTTTTCGAGCAGAGATCGGTCAAAGTCATGCAACAGAGATGGCGGAGCCGACCCGCTAAAAGGCGGAATACAACAGCATGGACAAGGGACTGATAATCTATCTGGTCGAGTGGTGCGGTCAACAACAAGCACTGGACATGGCGTATGCACGTGATTCTCGACATCTTCGAGGGACGCTTAGTACGAGTCGCCTACCTGTCTCTACACCTGCGTATTGTTACTGGACCCGCCACTCTGGTTGAGGATGGTGCAGGCGATGGGCATTGAGCCCAAGTTGCGTGTGGTTGGGCCTCGAGCTGGTGCATCTCCTCGGAGCCCTCTTCACCTTGGCTGGCCGTCCAGGCGGAAATCACGACGGCGGGCTTGGTGCCATTGGTTTGGCGTCA
>Ga0209127_100537_pt1 | contig 13169 bp, 15 predicted proteins | sample LakSupMetagenome_FD_187469 | JGI IMG/M metagenome (GOLD analysis project Ga0209127, IMG submission 187469) | Freshwater microbial communities from Lake Superior, Canada - Sta WM archaea (SPAdes) (version 2) | ecosystem: Environmental > Aquatic > Freshwater > Lake | place: Lake Superior, Canada...
CCTCAGATGAATTTGTGTAGCACAGCTGGTAGAGCAGTGCTCGCCAGGGCTGGTGATATCGCAGTATATGAGGATCGATCAGGATGTAGAAGTAATGCTTGGCATCAAACAGACTGGCAGCGATGGACGTGGCGACCAGGCCGAGGACCAGCCCGCGTGTCACCGGTGCATTTGTGAATGACATGCTTGGAGGCGGTTAGCTCTCAGAGTGGGATCGAGGTCAAGCGTCGGCTGCGACGTCGACCGGCTGTCTGGGATGGAAGATCGGTCCTTCAGGAGGCCATGCGACATGTCTCGACGGGGCCACCGGAGGAGATCCCGCCAAAAAAAAAAAAGGTTGGCAAAGAGGACTTAGGGCATGTGAAAGTCTTGTATGCGGTGTGGTCTGCTTTGTTGCAATGTGTCAGTAACAGAGCTGCCCGCCTGCCTGTCATACTGTGTAAAGCGAAGTCGACATCTGGGTCCTCTGGGGAACTTTGGGTGGACCATCGGCTTGGCGTACCGCACCTTACCTGAACCCCTTGGAAAGGCGGGTACGTAGGTACCGCAAGGGGGCCGGATGACGCGCCCCATCGTGTTCTGATGTGGCTCCGACATTTCTCGCCGACAAGCCACTTTCAAACCACCATAGCATTTTGGCTTGTGATATCCTTCCCGCACGATCATTGCGACTATACCCCGGATCGACAGCCCGACTTGGATCAAAGAGAACATCAAGCATGGCTATCGGATTTTGGTGAAAGCTCTATACACTGTCGTGCCTCTTTCCGTCCTCTCGCACGCAGCTGCGGTGCCACGTCCCAAGGCTGCCGGCCTTTGCGCTTCGAGCAGCTCGCCCACTGGATCGTTGCTCTGCTTTAACCCCTAGCACGCTTCATAGACACTTCGAGACCCTGAAGGGGCTCTACAATGTCCGATCTCTACCTATCCCACATTTGGAGCTGGGCTCTCAGATCGCCGCCAGCAGAATGGGCCATCAAGCAGCTTAGAGAGCTATTGATCGGCGCCTTAAGCCAAGGGCCCGTTCCGCAGCATATCGCATTCGAGATGGACGGAAACCGGCGGTACGCGAAGAACCACAAGATTGAGACGATTGAAGGTCACCATCTGGGTTTCGAGGCTCTTGCCAGGGTGGGTGTCTGCTTCCGAAAGACCGCTCTGCACTGCGTCTGACCGCTAACGTCGGCCACCATCTTTCCTAGGTCCTCGAGATATGCTACAAGTGTGGTGTCAAGGTCGTCACAGTCTACGCCTTCAGCATAGAAAACTACAACCGACCCAAGTACGAGGTTGAGGGTCTTATGCAGCTGGCCAAGGTCAAGTTGGAGCAGCTGATGTTGCACGGGGATGTCTTGGATCGGTACGGCGCCAGTGTTCGAGTGCTGGGTCAGCGGAGTCTCATCCGGCCAGATGTCCTCGAGGTTGTTGACCAGGCAGTCGAGTCCACCAAACATAATAAGGAGTAAGCATAAGCCCATGTTCCTTTCTTTCGCGAACGGGGGGGGGGCGCTAACGAGACTTGACCCTAGCGCCATCTTCAACATTTGTTTCCCCTATACGTCGAGAGAGGAGATCACCACGGCTATCAGGACCACAGTGGAAGAATACTCAACAACAGCCCGTCCGCACAGTACACCCTTCTCGCAGACCCGGATCACGCAGAAGCTCCTCTCGCAGAAGCACGAGAACGGAGACAGCCTTACGTCGATAAGGGAGACATCCCCATCTCCGTCCTCTTCACGGTCCGATGAGGTAGAAGGCTCGGTGTCATCGTCGGCAACCCTCCACCCAGAGTCGCCGCCTATGCGCTCGGGATTCGAGTCCAACGTGACAGTGTACCCCAGCGCCGAAGACATCACGGCAGACACGATTGACAGCCACATGTACACGACCGGCTGTCCCCCGTTAGAACTGTTTGTCCGCACCAGCGGAGTGGAGCGGCTGAGCGACTTCATGCTCTGGCAGTGCCATCAGAACACGCCCATAGTGTTCCTCAAGTGCTTCTGGCCAGACTTTGACCTCTGGCACTTCATACCAGTCCTCCTCGAGTGGCAGTGGAGACAAAAGAGGAAGGAGAGGGACGAGAAGCCAGGGAGGAGGTTGAAGCAAGTATAGCGCGGATCACCTACTTTGTCGTGTCTTGTTCCAGGAGTTGGAAGGTCTATTATTGTCCTGTACCTACCCTCGATGGGATTTGTGTGCTCAGTAAGTTATAGAGTTTATTTTTTATTTTTACCTTAGCGAGCGACACCAGCTGTACTTTGCAAAGAGACGGAGTTCTGACGCGACGCGACGAGGCGATAGTGTGTCTATGAGACTGGACTTTTGAGGCATAATACACTAGGTAGTTCAATTGGCACCAAGGGAAAGAATAGAATGGAATTCGTAGATGTCGGCTCAGCTCTGGTGACCGACTTCCGATACGTATCAAACAGTGACGACACCGAAACCAGGGGGCTTTGCTTATCTTTCTTATCGGCTGGCCGTGGTCGGCACAAGTTGGGGCCGACAGAGCGCAGCGCGTCTGCCACTTGCAAGCGAGGTGATTGGGGGATTCACACTAAATTCCGCCCGCAGCTGCCATTTTTGGTGGAAGGTGCCGCTGCAACCAGGTCGAGTCGTTGCGTTCCGTCGCTTCTTCCGCCCGCCTCTATTTTTCTTCTCGCGATCTTGCTTCCATTCAACAAGCCCCATTATACTCTCGCCTTTGCATTCTGGGACTCGACAGCCAGGAGGCCGGAGTTGACAGAAAATGACCTAAGGTTTTGTACTTCGGTCTGCACACTCCCCGTTCCCTCCGTTTGAGGTTCCCGACTGGAGCTTTCTCTCGTCGCAGGCGTCTGATTCCCCGTCGGTCTCGCTACGTCCATTCGCAACACAGCTCCTCCCTCTCCCTGCGCAAAATCACCCTGATAAGATATCGGTATCACACACATCACCTTTGCGATCTGGATCTGTGCCACCATGAAGACAGCCAAGCCGCCGGCCGCTGAGCCTGCAACTGGCTCCAGCCGCCGTGCTCAACCAGTGCGCCGAACCAGAACCAACCCGGTGCGCACCACGGTGCCCTCGAACAGTGCCGGCGCCCTGAGCAGCGGACATGCTCACGACCGTCCTATCGACATCTTCCCTGCCGTTACTCATTTCGCCGACTCTATCACTGCTCTTCCGAAAGAGCTCGTTCGGCATTTCACACTACTGAAGGAGGTGGACGCGAAGGTCTTCGCGCCGGAGGAGAGCCTGTTCAAGCTGATCGAAGCTGCACTCAATGCCCCTCCTCCAGATCCGTCGCGGTCTGCCAACGACGCTTCGAGTAGTGCCGTCCCGGGATCCGCGCCCATGAGTGCTCAGAACAGCAGCACCGGGGTTCCCTTCAACGGCCACTCTGCTGCCGTTCCCTCCAACGACGAAGCGGTCAACACGATCCTCTTCGATCCCAGCAATCTGCCCCGCCGGCAGCTGTTCCGACAGACCGCCTTCAAGATACAAGAGATGCTCGTGTCGCTCGAGGAGAAGAACCACGTCATTTCCACAGCCAACGAGGCGCTACAGAAACAGCTCGGACGTATTGAGGACCTCTGGCCGCAGCTGGAGAACGAATTCAGCGACGAGGCCAAGTGGGGCAGCACGACTCACTGGGCTTACTTGGAGAACAGAATAGCCAAGGCGAACAATAACTCCCAGGCCGAGCGGTCGCGCCGCGAGGGTGCTGCCACGCTTTCGGCCGCTGCGCAGCAGCTAGCCGAGGAAGCTGCGGCGCGGAGCAGCGATAGGAAGCAGGCCCTGGCCGCGAAGAAGAACTCAAAGAACAGCCAGGCCAATGACACCGAAGGCGACGGCAAATCGCAGGAGCAAGCATTCAAGAAGTCACATAATACGGGCAAATCGCGAAAGCCTGCAGCTGACGCCGCCGGAGGCGTTGGTCTGGGCATCTCCAACCCTTCAGGTGCCAACGGTGCTAACCCTGCGCCTAAACGCCGCAAAGTCGAGAACAAGCAGGCCAACAGCAGCGGCGGACCTGGTACGGAGAAGGCGATGAGCAGTGTCTTCGGAGCCTCTGCTGCAAAGCCACAGACGACGAGTCCCAGCGGAACCCCTGCGCCGGAGGGCACCAAGAAACGCAAAGCACTCCCTACGTCGAGCAATCAGGCCAAAAAGAGGTTTGTCGTACCGTTGGAGCGATTTGAAGACAAGAAGTTTGGTGTGAACTAACCTAACCCTTTACCATAGTCGCACCACTGGCGCTATGTCTCCGTCCGTGACTGGTTCCCCCCTTGTCGGAACCTTCCCGGCGGAGATGTCCAAAGTAGCACGGAGCTCACCAGCTCCTTCAAGTACTGCTGCCCGGCCGTCGTCATCCCGTGCGAGACCGACCACAACCCAACCCATTGTCGAAAACGCTAAGCCTCAACCCCCTCCCTCTACCGCTGCATCGGCTCCATCGGAAAAACCAGGCGACACTACGGTAGCGGTGCCGGATAACCCCGTAGAATCTAATGACACCCGAGCTGCAAGCGAGGCAAAGATTCAGAAAGAGGCGCCGGTTGACTCAAGACCGGAGCTCGTCAAGGCGGAGAGCGAGTCCCAAGCTGCCGCAGCGCCACTTACTGCGCCCAACGGTGGCAGGAAAGATAGCATGCCCAAACTAGCAGCGGAGGAGAGCGAAGGCAAGAAAGACTCAAGCACGCCCATGGTGCCGTCAAAGCCACAACCGCAAACACAACCGCCGGCCTCGCCCGCCGTAGCCTCAACACCGGTGCTGACAAAGAGCGGGCGGGCCAGCAAGCCGTCTACGCCGTCGTTGGCCACGTTCGCCGAAGCAGCGGCCCCGCGATCTAGGCCGTCGCGCGCATCTGAGAACCCCGCCTCTCAGCCAAAGCGTAGCCACAAGAAAGGAGCTTCGGCAGCTGCCGCGGCTGCTGCTGCAATGGCAATGGCAATGGCTGCTGCGGCGAAGGAGGAGGATCATAGCAAGGCGGACAGCGGCCAAGACGACGACGAGGACGGCGACGAGCCCCGTTACTGTTACTGCAACGGCATCAGCTACGGTGAGATGGTGGCGTGCGACGCCGACGGTTGCAAACGCGAATGGTTCCATCTCGACTGTGTTGGGTTAAAGGTAGCGCCTAAAGGAAATGGTAAGTTCTCCAGTACACTCTCCCTTTGACTTTGAAGACCGTGACGTTCCGATTGCTAACACTCGTCGTCCTAGCTAAATGGTACTGCGAAGACTGCAAAAAGAGACTCCGCCTCGGCAGCAAGACCGTCAACGGGAGGTAGGACCCCCCGGCCGGCAGGCTGCTCCGGTCTGGGGCTGAATTCTGATATTCTCGGCATTGTTTGCTTGGAGGTTCTAGCCAGGAGGCGGCTGTTATGGCAGCTCAAGCGCACCAAGCGACGGGTCAAATGTGCATCAACCAGGCATTGAACGGCGTTGTAGCAGCGAGTTGACGAGTCCAGGCCAAGCCTCGAAGAGTCCCGGACCGCCGACAGGTTTGCATTTTGAAGGCGTTGGCGGTACTTCTCGGGGCAGGTCAAGGCATCTGTGAAACGATATGTTTGCTTTTCTGGGCAGTACTCAGTTCGAGACTGTCAGCGACTCAGCGTACCATGGAATCCTTTTGGTGGCGCTGTCGCTATGTTACGATACCTATTTGGGAAGGAGAATGACAAAGGCTGGATCGTGTATTATGGCGCTGTCGGGTTTGCACAGTAGATGTAATTGAAGACTTACGTCCTGATGCTGCTTTGGTCGGCATCCTAGAATAAATGCCATCTCAGGCTGCAATTCACCGCCGAGGCTATCTGTTCCCAGTCTACACGTGGAGCCCCAGGGGATGAGATACTGTTTCTAGCAGTCTAGGGGCGCTAACGGGCGGCTCCTCAGACGCCAGCCGAGCCGGACGGAAGAGACCACTCTTTCCTAGCGGCGAAGTTGCGCACGTGAACGCCACGGCGCAGCTCGGTTGGCTGCGGCTTTCCGTTCTGTGATCTCATCGTGAAAGCATCCGAGCATCCGACCCTGCCGAATCTGGGGAAGGAGTGAGCTTTTACGTCCGACAGCGGACAGGGTGCTCCAAAACCCTTGCAGTACGTACTCCTTCCTGCATGTTGATGCAATCGTGCCTCATGGGTTAGTTATGATCAGGTTAGGTATAATATCAGCCTCAAGGACGGGCTGTGAGGACTTGGCGTCAAAATTCCGAATATCATCCGCCCAATTCCTAGGGCCAACAGAATCACAGCGGTTGGGCCATGTGTTTTCGGCAGTATCCTTCGTATCGGCGAAGATTGATGCCATTGATCCTCCGCATAGACAACTTGGTCCATTACGTATCATGGTGTTATGAATTGTCATGGAAACTCTGTTCATTCGACGCTCGGCTTGGCGCAGGAAGTCGTCACTTGCGAGCTCCTTCGCGTCTTTTCCACAGGCTCCTCGTTTGCGCACGATGCGCACCGTCCCGTCTTGTCGTTTTGTCTTCGTGTTGGTATGGTTAGCTTCCCCGACATTACCATTAGCAAATCTTGTCAAGCTGGCTCCGCTTGCAACGTCTTGGAAGCACTTGCAAACCAGCCGGCTGGCTTGGACTCACTGACCTGCCTGCTCACCTGACAGGAGAAAGTTCTCCAGTCTTTTGTTTTCATTACCCAACTCGGAGTCATCCATAGGCCGGAGTCGCCTCATGCCACTGACCCAGAGAAATACACGGCGCAGTGGCACAAACATACTTTCGCCTCTCTTGTGCCGGCCAAATGCCATAGTGAACAACACATTCCTGCACCATAGCTTTTCCTCTTATTCTCTCATCAAGCTTCTTTGTTTCACTAGACGGATTGCCCAGTTGATTGGCGAGATCCACCCTACAAGTGTAGCCTACAATTTACCTGTAGCGGAGTCTGTTCGCATCGTCTTCTCTCATCTTTATCCGACATCCAGGTGTGCTGGAGCTGGGTGATATCAAGCTTGACCCTCCTGGGAGAGTCAGAGCACTTGTTCCTTCCATCAGTCACCGAAACATCTGGCAGGCGTCACTTGACCATCCAGGTTACTCACTACCTTATACGCCTTAACCGGGACCTGATCCGTGCTGCTCAACAAGAACACCAGACCAGCAGCAGACTTTCATTGCATTGCATCTTTCTTCCCCGCATCGACATTCCAGGCTCCCGGCATCCTGTTACCTAAACAGGTTGACTCTGTGACTAACAGAAAGACTTCTATTACTTTGGGTTTTCCTCCTGTGATACCCTCCTGTCCTCCTCATCCGGACGACACCTTAACGACACGTCCATCCTGCATCAGACCAGCACGTCTTGTCGTGCCCCGTCTCCCTGGACAATCCCCATCCGATCCTTTGGCTAGCTGCTCATCTGGGCTTAAGCTCGAACCTAATGCTACATATGGCTGCACTGAAACGCCCAGACCACCCTCCTGAGGAAAGTCTGAAGGTCCCAGCCTTCGAATACAAAACCATGGCCCGACACGCTCCAGTCCGTCCCGACACGCCGGACCGGGCATCCCGTTCCTCGTTCTCATCGATCAGGGAGAACGATTCGGACCTTACCCAGAGCTTCACATCTTCAAAAGTCTCTTCGCTCACCGCCAGCGAGGACGCTGTCGAGGACATTCCGTCACATGATCCCCCGTCCCCGAGGAAAGCCGATATGGTCGAAACACAGTTCTGCCGTCCAGTCACGCGGCCGGACAGCAAGCTTTTGGGCTACATTGCCCCTGCCGACAGCTTCACCGGATGGAAGCAGATCAACGTGAGGGGCAAGCTGGCGAGCAAGAGCTTTGGAGACTTGCAGGCGTTGAACTTCTCCTGGACCTCTACGCCTAAGATGCCCAGGAAGAAGGGCATCTACCCTCCGGGAGAAGCACCCTTCGAGAGACTGCCCATCGAACTACTCAGTACGTCACCCTAGTGGTCTCCAGGATGTTGACGAGCTTCCCTGCTAACATTGCGTAACCGCAGCTGCCATTATCAACCTTCTCGTGCTGGATGTGCCGCCCAATGGGATCTCGAGGCGCAATGTGGATCTCATGTCCCTTCTGCTGACCTCAAAGACCCTCCATATGGCGACCCTGAATACACTGTACAGCAAAATAACGATACCTCACTCGCGCATCTTCCGCAAGTTCCTTTCCCACATCTCGCAGCATGAATCGCTCGGTACCATTGTGCGGCGGCTCGACTTTTCCCACCTCAACCCTCAGCAGCTATTCTCCACGGCCGCGGAGAGATCCCAGGCCCGGAATCTCACCTCGGAAACTCTTCTCCAATGCCTTGAGCTTACACCCTATCTGCAGGAGTTTCTTGCTCAGGAGTACATAGACGATGATATTGACATCGACATCCTGCGGAAACTGTTCTTCAGGTTGCCTAGGCTGCGGGCTCTGGATTTCTGCGGCTGCTCGTCGATCAGCTTCAAGAACGCCTTCAACACCCTGCTCACAGACGAGTGGCCAGATGAGCTGCCCATCACGCGCCTGTCGCTGCACAAGTGTCTGACCCTGCCTTACCAAGTGTTCGAGACTGTCCTCCCCCGGCTCAAGCACCTCACGCACCTCGACGTTGCGGGCACCCGCATTACCGACAAGGCTCTTGCCTTAATCCCGCTCACCGCCCGGATCACCCATCTGAACCTAGCTAAATGCACCCTGCTCTCGACGAGAATGGTTATCGACTTCCTTGGGCAACACCCGGCAGTCAGGGAGCTGGTGTACCTGAGCATCGCTACCGACGCGCGCAGCCACCAGCTCCTCGACGTCGAGGATGTGGCCGAAGTCATCTCCGTGCTCCCAAAGACGCTCAAGTCCTTGAGCCTCAAGGGCAGCAAGATGAACAAGTCACACATCTCTCAGCTCCTCCCGCTCACGAAGCATCTCGAGGAGCTGGCTATCGGCCGCGGGCTCACCCTCAAAGACATCGGCGGGCTCTTCGTCCCCGAAGACGAGGAGGAGCAGATGACGTGGGAGCCGCACTCGCTCAGGTACCTCGACCTGTCCGACATGTGGGGCGCCGAGCTCGACCTCCCCTTCCTGTTCAGCAGCTCCTGCCCGCTGCTGAAGGCGTACTCGGAGCCCCTGGAGGTGATAGAGGTGGCCGACGACGTCAGCAAGCGGCTTTCCAAGTCCATCAACACCGTCCAGCGCGCGGGCTGGAGGATTTCGGAGTGCGGGCATCGCACCTGGCTGGTGCGGAACCCACCGGCGGACGGGAAGTACCGCGACGAGGGCCGCAGGGGCTGGAAGATGGGGACCGAGTCTTGGGGCATGCGCAAGATTCCCGTTGCTCGTGCCGAGGTGGGCGGCATGTATGGGTCCTACATGTTTGGGAGGAAACTTTGATTCTGGTGTTCGGTCCTGTTTTAACTGTTGCATCATGTTTGGCGTTCGGGGTTTCTGAAAACTACGAGGTCAAGGACTCTTCTCTTGTCGTCCATTTTGACTCTTTTCTCTTTTCTCTTTTCTCATGGATTCGGGAGGACAAAAATGGGTCCAGGCGTCGCAGGTCTTGCCGAGCGTACCTGTTCAGTTGCCTAGGATCATCGAAAGGCAAGGGGATACGAAGAGGAGCATGCCAGCGAGCGCATTTGCATTGGAAGGTTGTCTGCAAGGCTGTTTTTCTGAAGAACCATGAGCATGAGAGCGTAGATCAGTTTAGCCTAGCATGTCGTGGCTTCTGGTCCCTGACCTAGCCTAATGTATTCAATCCGGACCTTGAATCCCTAGTGTCGTTCATTGCCCGGCTGTTCATGTTAAATTAGTGGTACTATACTTTCAGGAAGATGGCAAGTTTCAAGACCCACAAACTCGCGGTGCATTGTGATGCATTTCTGCCCGCTCTCAACCTGAACTCCTCGGCTATGCTAAACCTCAGTGACAAAACCGCGTGGGTATCCAACTTCAAACCAAGAAGCACACCATCGAATCCAGAACACCAGACCGAACCTCGATACCTTCCCATGACCCCCGGCCCGCCTCGCAAATTCTATAACGCCTTCTCGATACAAGCAAAGAGCACACATGCGCCCTGTCAACTCCCATCATCCCCATCATACATCCCCTCCCCGCTCTCCTCCCTGATATCCGCAAACGTGACCCTAGGCGTCGCCGCCATCCGTCCGGCGCCGGCAGCCGACCTCCTCTCGCTTCCCAGAGTCCCACTGCCCGCGTACTCCCGCCTCAGGGCCCTCTCGTAAGGCGTGGCAAGCAGCGCAGACGGCGTAGTGGTGGTGGCGGTGGTAGCCGCCACAGTCGCCGGCCTCCGAAATGGCGGCTGCGGTGCGGGTTGGGTCCTAGACGGCCCAGCCGATAAGAGCCGCGCAGTTCCGGCCCGGCGCGAAGGCGTGCTCATGAAGGTGGGCGGGTAGTCGTTTCCCTCAGACGGCGCGAACGATATCTCGTCCTCATCGAAGTCTGGTCCGGGTTGTTGCTGAGGCGGGTGGGGTGTGTCTTGGTATTGCTGATGCACGCTCGAATGGACGGACCTGGTCCGGGGTATCCCGGCGCTGGAGGGGAAGGGGTATATGTGGCCTTGGGGCTCAGGAGTCGCTGCCACGGGGAGGGAGTTATGTTTGGAGCGGCCTCTTGGTCGTTGGGGTAGACTCTGGGACAGCTCTTGGGGACCGGAGACGAATGGGTTACGTGCTGGTTCTGATGCTCGGCCATACTGTTGCCGTGGAGTAGCTGTGTAGATATCACTCAGATCTTCGCCGATCTGAGGCAGGTGCTCAGCCGGTGGCTGTGGCGACGCTGGGGTGACTGAGCTTCCGAATCGAGGTGTGTTAACGCCACGAGCGTTGCCGTACCGCACACTACGACGAGAGGCAACACTCGAGCGTAGATCCGGGTTGGCGCCACCAGAGCCCGCTTTCTGGCTCCATTGGGAGAGGATATTCCGGCAGAGCTTCCTGTCGTTGTTCTCCTGCAGCGTGGCGACAACGTGTTGCCGGCCCTTGTTCTGCAGCATTGCAACCTCCCAGGTTCTCCAGCAGCGGGACAGGGTCTGCTCATTTGCGTAGTCGGCGGCATCGAGCTCAGTCTCTCGCAAGTCCTTTGCTCGTCTCGACCACTTTCCCCACCAGACTTCTTGGTCGGCCGTCTGAGCCACTTCTCGGATGACTTGCATCACGTTGGTCGCGTTCCGCCAGAGTTGCACACAGTCGCCTAGTTCGTCCCTGAGGTACGCGCCATAGATGTTGTCGGCGTCGTAACTGAGGGCATGGGAGTCGTGCGTAGCAGCTCTCCACTTGGACACACACGTCGCCGCCAAGTTGACCTTGTATCTCCGTCTGAAGGTGTGATAGCTTCTCGTAAGCCGTTCCTTCCTTGCCTGCTTGGTGCTTTCAGCCCAAGCCCGCAGCGCGTTGGACGTTGCGACATAATAAGCCCCTCTGGCGGCATAGCCCTCGAGAGCAGCTGTTCTTGTAGCTTCATCTCCAGCCCGCTCGTACCAGTGTTCGAGATGCGAGCTGGCTGCAGAGAAATAATGTCGATCGGCTGCCTTGTCCTGCCAGTCCAGCATTCCATGCATCCTACGTCGCCATAGTCTAAGGATGGAGCCCTTTTCTCGCCGCTTGGCGACGATATCGGCAGTGCGAAGCACCCGTACTGCTTGAGCGTGCGCTTCTGCTGCCGCCGTAGAGAGCTCAGCAAGAACTCGCTGCTTTGTTCTCCGCTCGCACAGCCGTTCGTAGCTCACTAGCTTCTGCTCCAGCCTCCAGTGAGATATAATTTCAAGCTTCAACGCTCGCCGTTTCTGGCCTTGGAATCTTCTGAGCTTCGCCTCGTTCCTCCAGTGAGCGAAGAACTCCCGTTGAACCAGTTGCCTTGAGAGCAGCGCCTTCTGATTGGCCTCGGCGGCCTCTGTCACCCATTTGTCTATGACCTGACTCTTGGTCCGGCGATTCCTCGCATCGCTGAATTCTCGCAGATCCTTGCTCAGCCGCGCTCGAGTCCGCCATTCCTCGACGGCCCTTTGGAGATCGACAAGCATCTTCCGCCGAGTGCATCCGTACTCCATCACGCGAAATTCCTCGATCCTATCCATCCAGGTAGAGATGGCCTCGCCTAGGAGAAATCGTTCGTCTTCAAAGAGAGCTTTCTGGAAACTGGCAGCAATTCGCTCAATCTCACCCTGCCAGACACGCATGCAATCCATCCTCAGGTGGTAAGTCCGGAACTCGTCCGCAAGTTGAGCCCTGTACTCATCCCACCATGTGGTGAGGACATGCCTGGCCAAATCATGACGATACTTCTGCACCGCGACATTCTCTCGAACCTCCTGATGTATAGCGGCCCTCCTCCAGGTGCGCAGCAGGGTGCCCAGCCTGAACGTGTGAATCTTGGTCTCGATATCTACTTGGTGAGAACGCCAGGCGAGAAAGTAGCGTCTGCGCAGAATGTAACGTCGTGCAATTGCCGTCCGTTCGACCTCGTCGTGAGAACTCCTGTACCAATGAGCAAAGGCCTTGCTCAGTATGACCCAACTGTAGCCCCGGTCAACCCTGCGCTCCATCTCTGCATCCGCGTCGTGGTCGCGAATCGGTCCCAAGGAGGTAATCCGCTCCCTTTTTGCTGCCTCGGCAGTTTCTCGCCAGAGCGTGATGGCTTCGGTGAGGGCGAATCTCTTGTCGTACGAGACAGCCTGCGCTCCTTGGTGTTGATGTCTTTGGGCCGTATTCCGTGCTTCACTCCTCCACTTGGACAAAGCTGCGGACGCTTTGCGATGGGCGACGTGGTTCTGAAAGTCTTGGATATCGCCCTCCATGAGGTCCTCGTCCTCTTCCGTGAGCACGGGCTCCGCTGGTAGTTCATCCGATGTTTGCGCCATGGTATCGCTGGAACCGGCGTAATGATCCGGGACGTCTTGGAGTCCGGGCAGGTCATAGTCATGGTCGACCTGGCCTTCGTAGACATCGGACGGGGCATAGTCGTCGGCGCGGTCGCTCTCTGAGACCGGGTACTCTTCCGCATCATGGCGGCGATATGGGAAGCCATCATCTGTCTCATCTTCACGCACCAGTAAGGGGCGGAGAGGGATTGGTCGCCGGTCCTGCTCCGCCACGTCTTCATGTTCCAGCCCGGTCGCCTTTCCCTTCTGGAGCAGAACGGCCTGTCGCGGGGGTCTGTTCTCGTCAACTGCAGGTCTGAAGTTAAG
>Ga0209127_100538_pt1 | contig 13160 bp, 9 predicted proteins | sample LakSupMetagenome_FD_187469 | JGI IMG/M metagenome (GOLD analysis project Ga0209127, IMG submission 187469) | Freshwater microbial communities from Lake Superior, Canada - Sta WM archaea (SPAdes) (version 2) | ecosystem: Environmental > Aquatic > Freshwater > Lake | place: Lake Superior, Canada...
ATACAATAAGGCACCTATCTCCATCATCTGCTGCACCGGTACGTACCGTGCTGTTTCTCGCTGCCGAGCACGGACCATTCATTCGTCACTCTCCAATCATTCCGTGAAACTTGGGGAAACAACCGCCAGGCCCTTGCTGCAGATCATGAAACGCACAGGGCCTCTGATTCGCTTGCCGAGTTTCCGAAAGCACCCCCTAAGCGCCCTTGGTGGCCTATAAACAGGCCCCCCTGCGACCACCGCAGGCGCTCCTTTTGGCATCAATCTGCGGAAGACGAGCCAATGCGCATCGCCAACTCGCTATTTCTGTCACGTCGGCTGTGCTTCAGAAGCATGCCGTCAGCAGGTCTGTGGGCAAGAATGGCCCCGCCTACTCTACATGACCGTCGTGCTTGCGTTGATTGTTAGCCTGTGAAATCTGTACGTATGCGCGCCTGGCCGCCGGGTCGTTCATTTGGCGGTTGCCAAAATTGTCAGCCGTACCGCATGCTGGATTTGGCCTGACGCGGAGGAGCGGCGTTGGCGCTGGCGGTTAAGTCTTGGTGTTGAGGACGGAGTCTCTGGGCTGAAGGTATTTGTATCAAGCTCCTGCCATGTCACCATGTGTGTAAGTTCTTGACTGATACGATCCTCCGTTGCCCTTCGCTTGCTCTGTGTCGATCTCTAGAAGACGTCCCTTTTCTGCAGTCCTCTTCCTTGCTTTCCTGGTGAAAGACGTGTTCTTGTTCTGCCTTGTTGTCTGCCTGACCGACCTGTGTTCGACCCGACCTTGTTTTCAAGATGGGTTACGAGAAGCGTGGTGATACCTCCTCCTTCGAGGTCGACTCCCAGGACCACAGCATCCAGAAGAAGATCAAGACCCTGCGACATGACGAGACCATCCGGATAGGCATGCTCGCCGTAGCCACTGCCATGGGCATCACCATCTTGGGCCTCGGTGCCGATGTCTACTCGGTGTACGAGCGCACCCATGTCTCGGGCGAATATCTCCTTCCCCTCTGGCCTGACGAGCTCAACGTGGCACCAACTGCCGTGCTTGTCGCTGGCAGTGCCATTGTCGTCCTGGTCAACGCGATCACTCTGATAGTTAGCAAAGTGGAGTTTGTAAGTAGTCTGAGCCACCCATCATATCGCCGGGGCAAACAACTGACACTCCACCCGTAGCTGCGCAGCAAGAGACTCTTCCACAGCCTGACGTCCATCACCGCTCCCTTCATCGGCACTATCCTCGCTGTCGTGACCGTCGGCGAGTTCTGGGCCATCAACGCGTCGAAGACGGACGACACCCTCCTGAGCTGGACCTGTCGGTGGAAGGGAGTGCCCATGGGACAGCAGCCATACTTCGGTACCCTTTGCCATGAGAATTGGGCTGCAGTGATTATGGCTATTGTGGTGATGGTGCTCGAGATTGGCATCCTGGCGCTCGGGGCGTATCAGTGGTTTCTCGAGAGGCATATCGTCAGCACTGTTCGGTCGAGGCAGGATAGCCCCGTCATGTCTTGAGGGCTCATCTTACCCTTCCTAGGAGGGACGGAACAGTAATGTATGATATAGTAACCGGCATGTCCCGTTGCATGTTTCTGGCTTCGAATAGGGGATGGGGCGGCGGCGTCAAAGCTCCAGACAGTTCGAGGGACTTATGGTTGGGCAACTCCGGCGTTGGTGGACCATCACGTGGTGTCGTCTGAGTTACAGTCACCTAGACATGTCCAACGCATCTATTTTGAGTTCATAATACAAGCTTCGTCATCGTACCTTGTTGCCCAACGCACAAACGTGCTGAGGCAAGCTCGTTGAGCTCGACGTAAAGGCTGAGTGAGCCCTCTGAACAGGCTGAGATCAATTATTTTTGTGCCCCGACGTACAACTCCTAGTGTTGTACAGAACAGCCTTTGACGGGACTGTCATTTGGTGTTGTTTGATTGTCACAAGCCATGGATGCTGTTGGCCGTCGGCAAGCTGCATAGCTCTTTCAACATTCGCCGCCCCATCCGCTCGCAATGCAAGCCTAGACTTAGGTCTCTGTTTTCCTGCTTCAGATGCTTCTCTACTTCCGGCTCTGAAGGAGGCGCATTGATCCAGCTCTTGGACTGCATATGGTTCCAGGCTCGTCTTTTCTGCTCTCCCTGTTTTATAGAGTTGCGCTGGGCAAATGTTGTATTCTGTTTGTTCCCAATTGGCCGCTTGTATACTACCGGTTGCTATCTTGCATCTTTGAGCACGCAGCACTCAAGCTCGAACTTCAGTATGCGGTAGTTCTTGATTAGCTCGTCTACTGAAGTCATATTCTTATTCACCGCTGGGCGGACCGGGGGCACCTTCATTGGTAAAGGAGAACCGACTGCAGGACACGCAGACGGCGATGCAAGGACTTAGACATCACACAATTGGCATTAGACCTTTCGTTTTCTTCGGACAGGCTTTAATCCGGCTTTGCCTATCAATATCTACTGTTGTCTGGCGGTAACCTGGTATCGGCGCTCTCTTCGCACCTTTCTCGCAACTCGTCCCCAACAACAACTCTACCATGAGCGGAAGCCTGCCGGCAGCAGGACAACCCCCCAACCTGGAATCTTCAAAAACCCAAGACCTTCGCAGGCCTGAACAGGACTTTCAACCCTTCAAGAAAATCCAGAGCCCTACGTTCACAGGCACACACCGTTCTTTCGCCGAACGAAAAGCCCAGTCATCTCGCCCAACTCCATTGAGAATTGTGGAAGGCTGCGACAACATGCGGCACATCGAGCGTCCGCCGCCAGGCGACGTGTCGACGAGGAAGAACAGATCGCAGTCGAAGCCCGAGTTGACCAGCAAGAGGAGCCAGTACTTTGAAGATGCCTTCTCGGTCAAAGAGGCCAACCCGGGCAGAGATCGAGTGCTGAGCGAGTCCATCATCATGGCTGACTTCAAGACGAACGTCGAGGTAGGTCCTAGCCTTACCAAGTGAATTGAGAGTCCTCTTCTGACGTGCGGAAACAGATTAGCGATGAGTTCAACTTCATAACCGAGCTGTCTTACATCCTGTCGACGCGATACCTCCGACCCTTGTCATCAGTAGTCGTCACTCTCCAGCACAGCGCCTGTATGGTCTTCTGCGGAACGTTCGAGAAGGCATATGTGCTCACGATCCACGCGCTGCCATCACAAATGCAGCCCACGACCAACAAGCGCAACGCCGCCCTCATTCAGAAGAACCTCGAGGAGCTGCTCGGTGTCAGGCCAGCACGGGGATTCCTGCGTTTCATCCCGGCGCCAGAGGACAACACTGCTCGGAATGGCAAGACGCTTGCCGGAGAGATCGAGGAGGGCGTCAAGCTGACGGCAGGCGAGGCGTCTGACGAGTTCATTGGCCTCCGCCGGCACAGGTCCAAGCCCAAGAGTCGTCTTAGCGTACGAGTGGATTTCCCGTCGCCCTGAGGAGCATGAAGCTAACGTAGCTACCTTAGTCGTTTGGAACCTTCCGCTCGTCGCCTGAGGTTCTGGCACCGTCAGAGGAGCCTGCCGGTCCTTCTGGCAGGGGAGAGCCTGCGGGACAGACGTCCACGCCCTTTGGGTCAGATCTCCCTGCACCTCCTGTGAAGACCGCAAAGCGAACCAAGAGCTTTGTTGCGAGCTTCTTCGGGCGCTCGGAGCCGAAACACGGCTAGACAAGAGACTCTGTCCCTCGGGAGTCAACATTGTCTCTTGGAAGGGAAAATCTCTGCGCATTAGCGGAAGAAGTAGCGATGGCTTATTAAAGAAGAAACCTGGAATTTGCTGGGCAGGACCGAGGACAAGTTGGCAGGCTTGGAAGCACTAACATGCTGTGCGCTCGAGTTTAGTTCAAAAGGGAAGCTGTGGTGACCCGGAACACCAAGGCAACTCATCAACATGCTAGGAAGAGTCCACGAGACAATCAATCACGAATTTGCTTCTTTTAAATGTCCATGTCTCCGAGAGATGCCGCCATAGGAACAAGGAAGGGAGGCAAGATACTCCTTGACAGGTGTGAATAGCAAAGGTATGTGACAAAAATGCCAAGGTGAACCTGCAGATAAGGGGGAACATGGTCCGTGCACTTCTCGGTGAGGAACTCACCTCGACGCAGCTGTGGCTAGGGTGGGGCGCCGAGGTCCCTTGGAACCAGCGACATCTCTCGTTCCATCATCCATACAAGCCGTCCGTACCGTACCCGTGATAAACCACATTCACTATACCTTCTCATCCTTCCAGCTTTGAGACCAAACTGCATCTTGTACCACTCTATCCGATCAGACCCAGGATCATCCGTTTCCAGCTAGGCGCTCAGCCTGTCCTCTCTGCTGCTCTGACCTCCTTGATAACGTTGTCGACTTCGGCCAACCCAGAGGTGGTAAAGTTGTCAAGGCAAGTAGGCAATGATGCCAACGCATTCACCCGTATGTCAGCTAACACCTTTCAGTAGCTCGTTTCTAATTGCGGCCGGTACTGTCTCCTCAATTCGGTGACAGCAGGGCGTCTCGAGCCCGGGGCTGCGCCGCCTACTTCAGTCCTCTGACGTTATTTGAGCGAGTTGCTCATTCTTACCCAGCATGGACGTAAGTTGTTACGCATCCCGTATTTGCCTCGTCTTTTTGAAACCGATTTCCTTCCGTGAGTACTCGGCCTGCTTTTCTGTCTCGGCTAGCCGTCCTATCACGGAATCCCTAGCACGGACAGTTCCACAAGACCAATATCAAGCTCCTAGTCCTGCCACGCTTGCAATGCCGTTGGATCAGCACTACTCGTGAGATCACCAATCCGGTGCCTCCTGAGCCCTCCCGGACCGCTGTTGGCGCCGCGTGTCTTCGGCATGGTGGCAGCCTGTGGCCTAAGCAAGTGTTCTGGGTGGAGGAAAGCGAGCTTCAAGCCGAGTCACTTCACTGCCTTTTCGAGCTATGTCGGCCTATGGCTTCTGTATCACCTCGGGGTTGACGACGCCCGCAGTCATGTGTCGATTATGCGCAACCATCCTCCAGGGGTCGTGGCTCCCCTCCCTCGCGGAGAACCGCGTCGGTTGACCGCTGAGGCTTACCCGTCTCTTCATGTGTCTGGCCGCGCAGGACACAAATTCTTGCTATTGTCTGACACAGATCTTTGCGCGTCCCGAGCACATCAGAGCCGTACGCATTAGACCATCTGTTTTCCATGTTCACCACAGTTTTCCTTCTCACCATGCTTGACACAGACTGCCTCGAGGCTATTTTCCCCTTTACCCTCCAGAGGCCCGGGATGTGCGTCGATATTGGCGCCCCATCATGGCATCCTCACTGTCAAGGTGCAACAGCATGGGCGCTATAGTGGCCCCAAATGCTTTGCCTCGCCGTCGTGGCTTGTATGTCAGTCCCGCAACCGTAACGCTAAACAATGTGTTCGAGCAGAATCGGCAACGACAACAGAAGAAAGATGGGGCCAAGGTGCAAGAGCCGGCGGGTGCTTCGCAAGGGAAGGGCAAACCTCGGCTCTTATTGATGGGCCAACGAAGGTACGGGCACATGGCATGCACTGTTCTCGAATTGGTCCTAACGTTTGTCTTGTTAGGAGTGGCAAGTCGTCTATATCGAGTGTGGTCTTCCATAAGCTCCCGCCGAACGAGACACTATATCTCGAATCTACCGCCCGGATACAGAAAGACAGCTTGAAGTAAGGACTCCCCGCCTCGTTTCTCGTCGTCGACCTGGCATGCTGACATGGAGAAAGCTCATTCATGGACTTCCAAGTATGGGACTTCCCCGGCCAGATCGACATATTCGACAACCCCAACTTTGCATTTGACATGGACGCCATCTTCGGCGAGGTCGGTGCTCTCATATGGGTTATCGATGCCCAAGACGACTACCTTGAGGCCGTTGCCAAACTCAACTCGACGATCCTACACCTGCAGCGGAGCTATCCGCACATCGCCATAGAAGTCTTCGTCCACAAGGTCGACGGGCTCTCGGAAGACTACAAGCTGGACATTCAGCGCGACGTGACAATAAGAATTCAGGACGAGCTGTCGGACCAGGGTCTCGAGAACGTCTCGGTCAGCTTCCACCTAACGAGCATATACAACCACAGCATCTTCGAAGCCTTCAGCAAAGTCATCCAGAAGCTCATCCCTAGGTTGGGTCAGCTCGAGTCGATGCTGACCTCGCTCTGCCGCACCTGCCGGTTCGACAAGGCGTACCTCTTCGACGTCAACACCAAGATCTACATCGCCACCGACAGCTCGCCCGAGGACGTGGCCAGCTACGAGATCTGCTCCGACTACGTCGACGTCATCATAGACTTCACCGAGGTCTACGGCAGCTGGAACCGGCCTCCGGGAGTGCGCGAGCGGCTGGAGCAGCCGCCCTGGCCCAAGAAGCTGGAGGACCAGATCGGCTGCGGGCTGGCCGAGAGCGGCATGGTGCTGTCGGACGCGCAGCGGCCCATCATGCTGCGCGAGGTGGACAGGTTCCTCGCCCTCGTGGCCATCATGAAGGAGGGGTCGTACGACAAGATACCGCTCATCAACATGAACGTCGACGAGGTCGTGAAGGGCTTGACCGAGTTCTTTGAGATTACGAAGCACAAGGACAGGACGGCGCAGGATGGTGCTGCGGAGGGATAGCTGGCTATGGGCTGTTGAGGAGCGATGTAATGGTAGCAGGCTCGATGCGGTGTGTCCAGCAGGCAGCTTCGGTTATGGTTAGTACAAGCGTTGATACACTTGAGTTAAGAAACATGGAAACCCCCACGTGCCAGTGATTTGGAGATCGACCTACTCTCCATTACCCCAACCAATACTTGGCCCTGCACGCCCTCATCATCTGGGGCCATAGAACTATACCACCCACAAAAGCTCAAGCCTAATCCATAGGAATGAGACGAGGCATGTTCTCTCGGTATCTAGAGCCCTTTTGAGCGATTCCGATGGAATAAGCCGGCTACATCTTCAAGATCTTGTGATGGCGCCTGCAAGAAACTCACTCCCCTGAGGCGTATCGGGACCTACACAAGCAGCCCCTGTGTTAGCTGCCCTCGTACGTTGAGCAAAAGGACGACAAAGCAACAATCTTACAATCCTATCATTACTCCGGTACGGGGAATCGAACCCCGAGCCCCGCGGATACTTCGACACTTTGACGACTGCCTTGAAAACGCGATATGTTGACCGTTACACTATACCGGACGGCTCTTGATGCAACACTGCTGCCCTAGGCTGGCTTAGGCTGGCTTAGGGGGTCCGTATCGGACACTTGTTTCATCAGAGCCTTGATTCGGACAGCGAAGGCCCGACTTGTGCATGCAGGCTTGGGCCCGACGCGAGGATCCAGAATCCGATCGGATTGATGCGTGGCGAGTCATGTCTCGACTCCGCCTTGATGAGTCCACTGTGGACCGGAAGGTTATGTTGGGACAGAAGTGAGCTTATCAGTGAGATGTAAGTTGGCATGTGATTCTGGTCGCTGGGTTAACCGCCGGTGTGGTTGCGCCAACACCTGGGAGGGGTGCTCGTCGAGACATTCGAGTGTCAAAGGGGTAGAGGGTTTGTATTGAAGATGTGTACCATTAACCATTATCTACCTCTTAGCATATCTAAGTATACCGTCTATGATCTCTATAACCCAAGCCCCCCCAGCCGAAATCAACGTGGTATAATAAACGCCGCTTGATGGAAATGCAATGATTATGCCAATCCAACCCTGTATTCTAGAACCCGTCCATGCAAAATGACCCGTACCACGCAACCGTGTCTCACAACAAAAGAACGTAAAAAGGCAACAACCTATACCGTATTCTCCTCCTTCTCAGGCGCCATCTCCGGCCTCGACTCCTGCTCCAACTCCATGATCTCCTCATCACTGATGACCCGGCTGGCAGCAGCAGCCAGCTCGTCCTCCTCCCGTTCCCTCTCCTGGGGAGTAGCCTGCGCGGCATGCGCCCTCATCATGGCCAGCATCTGCGCGGCCTCGGCGGCGAACTTGCACTTCATCCTGATCTGCGCGCCGTACTTCCAGAACAGGTAAGGGAACGGCATGCACCCCAGCGCCAGGAAGGCCGGGATGCTGCTCGCCCAGTGCAGGCCGAGGTTGCGGTACATGTAGGTCGTGAAGAGCGGGAAGGCGGCGCCGAAGAGGGAGCGCAGCACGGCGTTGGCGGCGAGCACGGACGCGGCGTAGAGGACGTAGCTGTCGATCAGGTAGTTGAGGAGGGAGAGGAAGACGAGGACGAGGCCGCACGCGAAGAAGGCCGAGGCGATGATGGGCACGACCCAGTGCACCGAGGGCCCGCACGTCCAGGCGAACCAGAAGAGCCCCACGGGGAGCAGGACGGAGCCGATGATGGCGGGCGGGAGGCGGGCCTCGGGAGGGGCGGCGCCGCCCGCGGCGTGGGCGACGCGCTGGTACCGCTTGTTGTCGTAGGCGGCGTAGAAGACGGCGACCATCATGCCCACGGCGACGCCGATGAATGCCAGGCCGCCGATGCCCGCGCTCCAGCCTCGGTACTGCTGGAAGACGATGGGGAAGGCGGCGAAGAGCATGTAGAGCGTCCCGTAGATGATGGCGATGTAGATGCCGGTCAGCAGGACGATGGGCTCGCGGAAGAGGAGCATCCAGGGCCGCATGAGCGCGACCTTGAACTGCTGGGACATGGTCTTCTTGTTGTGGAAGTCGGCGCGGGACACGTAGGCCTTGCCGGTGATCTTGGAGAGCTTGGCGGCGCGCTTGCGCAGCAGCACGGGCGCGTAGGTCTCGGGCACGACGGCCGTGACGACGACCCACACGACTCCGGTGAAGATGGCCATCAGGCCCTCGACCCAGCGCCAGCCCTCGGTCTCGCCCAGGAAGCCGCCGACGATGGGGCCGATGCAGGGGCCCAGGAAGGGCGCGACGGCGAACACGGCGCCCGCGAGGCCGCGCTCGTTGGCGTGAAACATGTCGGCGATGACTCCCCCGGAGTTGGTCAGGGGCGAGGATCCGAACGAACCGGCGAAGAAGCGGAGGATGATGAGCGTCCAGATGTTCTGCGATCCCGCAGCACCGGCGTTGAAGGCTGTCAGGGCGAAGTAGGTGATGAAGAAGAGTAATCGACGGCCGTAGAATTCTGTGGTGATGGTCAGTCTTTTGTCAACGGGTAGAACATGGAGAGACGAGAGAACACGTACCACTTAGGGGTGCCCAGAACAGAGGGCCGATCGCGAAGCCAAGAACGAAGAGCGAGATGCCCAAGATGGCGATTTCCGTGTCTACCCTGAAGCCGATGATGACTTCTCTGATGCCACCCGAGAATGCCGTGCTCACGAAGGCGACCGCCAAGGTAGCGATGGCCTGTAGAGTTGTGATCATCCATTTCTTCCAGACTGGGTACTGCAGGGGATTGTGAGGATCTTCGGGGAGGAAGTCGACGATATAGGGCGACTCGGCCGTTCCATTTCCAGGGTAATTATGGTTGAGGACTGAGTTGGTGACGCCAGCCTGGTCCCAAACCAGGCTCATGTGTGATACATGGTTGGGGCGCGTCTTTAGAGCCTCGACGTCTCGCTCCATCTCAGGGGCTGCTAGTGTTGAAGCAGAGGACTGTGGTGTTGAAGCCATGTTGGCGTCCTTGGCCTGTGCCGACACGACGTATGGCGTAGGGGGTCAAGCTACGGTACGGTTGTTTGAAGTTGAAGGCAGTCTCTGACGGTCTCTAATCCACCTCCACCATAAGGGGAGAGTAGGTACCCTGGCCATCATATATACACACGCCGCAAGAGGTCGACCGGACACTTGTCTTGTCTACTCTCCGGTGGCCCCACCGCGGGAATGATAGCCTCCGTCACTGAGATTCATGACCATCAACACGCCGGCCGAGAGAGTTATGCAAGGAGTTGTGAACAAGCCTTGCGGGTCCATGCCAACAAGCCTTGCGGCCCTGCATGGTGACTTGCGAGCTTGTGACTGGCTATACGGCCTATTCCCGGTGCGGCGGCGCCATACAGACCGGTGTGACCCCCACAGAATATCCCAGCAGGAGCAAGGCTGAAAATTGTGCAAGGACTTTGGCGTTTCCGTTTGGGATATCGTTGCATGCATTACGCCATACCATGCGATTAAGCTAGAAGGATCTGTCGGGAGCCAGGCGCTATCTCTCTAGCGCCGGGATTGGGCCGGGAATCCAACGTGCGAAGATGCCTCGGCTCGGCTTCGAAGACTTCTTGGCTTCCACTGATAAATACAAGACATGACGCAAGGCTACCTTACACTACACTACTTGCAGACATGGAAAGATGGCAAAAATTGTCAGACAGACGGAACTCGGTGCTTCTGGCTGCCGGCCTGGCACCCATCAATATCGTAGCTCGATGATCCATGGCCTCATGAGGTCATTCCGATGGCTTTGCTGCAATACGCGCTTGTGTCGCATGGCTGCAGAGCGCATTCACCTCCACCAGACCTCCAGTGGCATGGATGTTCGTACACGCCAACAAATTACAGCTAGTATCTGTCACAAGACAATTTCGACTTGACGCTGGGCGACCGAGGAATAATCGACCCCCCACTTGGCGGGTCTGTCAAAGAATCAAAGACAAGGAAGACTTCAACCCAATAGAGTCGAAAGCTCACCACCGCGTACCTAACCATGACAAATTCAGTTGGACCAATGGGGTAGATAGGCTGTTGATATTGTATGCTGCCGCTCGAGCTTTGAAGTCAAGGTCTCGTTGCTGCAGGTCATCAGTTGGCTTCCGACCGCGATGTCACCGGCCGAGACGCCTAGCAATATGTACACCGGTAGGCCCGGGTCGTGGATCGCCCGTAGGGCCAAGCGAGACCCACCAATTCCACGTGGCGGCGGTCCAGAGCTATCTTTACGGTCCGGATTCCACCTTCCTCAGGGCTTCTACGAGCCGCGACAAGGCCGGATGACATGTGACAGTGACTCGTTGAGCTTGTTCCGGGATTGGTTAAGAGGCTTACTGTGTATATGAGTGTCTGAAAGCGAAGGGCTCCGCGATTGCGCTCGGCCCGTCCATAGCGCCTTGCTGCTGTTGGGAAGTTTCGGAGCCGCACGGAAACCCTCCTTTCAGTCCTCAAAGCCGTCCCAGCTGTCGTTGTCTTCTCCGTCATCCGCCGAGACCTTTCCCTCGTCCCTTTCCGTAGCCTTCTGCATCAGACCAGGCTTGAGCGTAGGCATGCCGTTCGAATCTCTGATAATTCCCCCCTTCGCATCGCGAAGGTAGGGCCCGTCACCGTCGCTGGCTCCGGGTTGCCCGTGTGCGCCAGGGTCGATGACGACCTGACCTGAGGAGCCAAGCATCTCACTGGGCTGCACCGCTTTCTCCCCGGTTGACTTCAGTGTCGGTATGCCCATCGAGTCCCTGATTATGCGGCCTTCGCCGTCCCGGAGGTAAGGGCCAGCCTCATCAGACCTTGTCGGGGGGTCACGAACAAAGGCGGCGACGAAGAAGCCCATCACGCAGTGCTCGTCATCCTTGTACGCTCGTATGCAAGCATCGGCAAGTTCTTCATTGCCGTCACAGGCTTCTAGAGATCCTCGGACGGGCCAGTCGCGCATTCCTCGCACTTGGATTTCCCTTTTCAAGATCTTCCAGCCACGTCCTCTCGCTATTTCCGATTCTAGCGCCTTCTGCACAACATGCTCGTTTTCTCCCGCGTACAGCGAGCAGGTTGAGTATGTAATCTTCTTGGCGGCCGGGAACCTGAAAGCATGTAGCAGTAGGGTCAACTGGAAGGAGGAGAGAGCCTCGATTCTCGCCTCCAGCTCCTTTCCGGACGAGACCACCGTCGTCTCTCCGTCATCGTCAACCATGAGTGTCTTGGGCTGAGCGTCGTCGTCCTTCCGTTTCCGCTTCTTTTCTTTGGGTGTCTGGGCTTTGACCGGTTTTGATCCAGGGATCTCCGGTAGATGTAGCTCCGGCATGTCGTCTCGTCCGACAATCCCGCTACCGGAACAGCTAGGGTCAAGCAGCAGGGCTCCGACATCCCGGTACTCTGGGGCGTCGGGGTTTACTTTGAGAAAGTCCTGTCCTTGCCTTATCTTGGTGTAATGGTCAGACCCGGCACGTTTGACCATTGTCTCGAGCGTCTTTGCTCTGGCTTTGTCTTTCTCGAAGGCGAATACTGTTCCCGGATTCGCGCTGCGCGATTGTATGATGGCGGCGAGGTGCGTCGTCTTGTTGCCAGGGGCAGCGCAGGAGTCGATGACATCGCCATCCTCCGGACCAGGATTTAGCAGGTATGCTGGAAAACAAGACGCCTTGTCTTGCAGGATGATGGCCCCCGACTTGTAAGCCTCTGTCTTGGTGAGGTCTGAGGTAGGCGACACTGCGAGCAGGTTTGGGATATGTGGATCAAAACAGAGGGCTTTGCCGGTGCTTTTGACAACATCCTGCACTGAAGGGACCGGCTCGAACCCTTTGAGTGTTGTCTCGAGTTGGTCAGTTGCCGTGGTTCTCAGGGTGTTGATCCTGATCCAGCGAGGATGAACCGGCCCCGTCCTAGCCGCCGCCTCGACATATTCTCGAAGTGCATCGACAGAGGCTAGTTTCCTCCGCAGACGAGCCCGCGTAAACTCGGAATTCAGCCTGGCTTTGTGGCGCTCAACAGATGCCCGTAGTCCATGAGACTGTGGGAGAGCGATCCCTTGCCTTGCCACGAGGAAGTCATGAACCAGAAGCAGCGACAGCACTGGGTTCAACTGTTGGACGTCAACAATAGTCCTGGAGAATTGTATATGTTGGGTTATAAGCTTACTTTACGCTCATGTTTCAGAATCTCGGAGGCGTCGATGACCTCCTTGAGCACTAGACTCCACTTGCACGTCTCGTACACCAAGGCGTATAGCTGCGAAGCAGGGGATTTCAAGTCCCTATTTCCATATATTCTTGACTTGAGACTCCCTCCTTCGGATCCCGTTGATGAGAGGATCGCGGCGGCTTCGTGATAGAGCGACATGATGTTTGGAGAAAAATGCAGGGTCTCGAAAGAGTGGAGCATCTGGCCGGAGGATTTGGCGCTGTCGTTGTCTGCAAGGAGCTATGACCACCGAGAGAGACGTGCGGTGTAAGCCGCTGGTCAGTAAATCCAGACCTCCTGCACCGCTCATTCTGCCTATCCACCATGTCGTCCATGATATCCCCTCCATCTCATCCAGTTCGTGACTTTGACTGTTTCAATTGGTATCGAAATGGA
>Ga0209127_100539_pt1 | contig 13148 bp, 14 predicted proteins | sample LakSupMetagenome_FD_187469 | JGI IMG/M metagenome (GOLD analysis project Ga0209127, IMG submission 187469) | Freshwater microbial communities from Lake Superior, Canada - Sta WM archaea (SPAdes) (version 2) | ecosystem: Environmental > Aquatic > Freshwater > Lake | place: Lake Superior, Canada...
TGACATACTTTGGCAGCTGTCAAAGTCCTAATCTGCAGATATCTTATCTGTCCTGTTGTGAAGGCTGCGAGCAAAACTCAATTAGCCTAGACCCAGGATCCGCAGTCTAGGCCTGCTTCAGGCCAGAGAGTGCCACGCACAGCAGTAGAAGCTACCCGGTATTGGGTGGCGACCTTCTGTGGTCGTGTGGTCGTGTGGTCGTGGTTGTCCTGAGATGCTGAATGGGCAGCCCCGAACCTTGTTATCTGGGCCGTTCATGATCGTCAGCGGCGAACCAAGGAAGGCCGCCCGCTGATGGATTACCGAGATGACCTTTGTATTCCTAGATCATGACAGAAATAATAACTCCCTTGCGCAGTCAGTTCGCTGCTAGGTCGGTAAACGTCTCTCACATAGCCACCATGCTGCTGCTGGGTAGTCCACCTACCTCGATTCGCTTGGGCTCGGTACTGGAGCATATCGTTCTGGAGTCTGCAGTTTGGCGAGACTGGATCAATATCAAGCCGTGCTCCTGACTCGGTAAACCCGCACACCTTCCTATTCTGCACTTCCCAGGTGAGAAGACGAATTCGTCCCGTCCGACGCGCCACCATGGAGTCGGGATCGGCCCAACACATGCAGTTCTGAACTGGTGGCTGGGATGTTGCAAGTTGCAGTATCCCACCGCACCCCATGATGGTGCATATATGTGGGAATAACGAACTCAATCGCCCAGGCTGTCAAGTGTCCTCGAATCCATTCATACCGGTGGGCCATGGCCATCTTCCCCCCCGTTCTCTTGCGCGGTGGCGTACTGATCGGTCCTCCTACACCAGGGAAATGCATGGTCCTGCCGTACTTGGTCCTGTTGCTGGTCGAGCTTCCCCTCAACCTAGTTGTGGTTGTCAATCTCGGTCCCGTTATTGCACACCTTCGCGCACCATCCCGTCTCCGTCCCGTGAGCCAAAAATATCATTGATTCAGATGAACCAGGAGACTTTGCTGCTGCAGGTAATATCGGCGCAACTTGAGGCTCTTCAGCTGAACAACGACGTCAACCGATGCAATTGTACCTTGACAGACAAACTGGCAACATCCTCTCACTTCTAACCCCTGTTCTGCATTATTGGTCTGGTATTGCTGCTGCTTCCAGGGGCCCTGACCTAACTGTTCGAAGACCACAACGGTTGTCGAAGGACTTGGAGCGGACTCCACCGTGGTGACGGGTCAGCACCTGATGAGCACGCCGGTCTGATTTCTCGATCTCCAGGTCGTCCCCGCCAAGAGGCTCGCGGTCCATAGCCAGTTGAGTCTGGCACCCAAGATAAGGCCTCGCCCTGAAGTGGACACCGGTCGATAGTACAGCTCCGCATTCATATTGCCTTTGATCCCATGACGCTCTGTCGCCAATTAGCGGCCACATCTCTAGCTTTTGCATGGAGGCCTTGCCTGAAGCGAGGGTTGAGTATCCCCTACTACATAGACCGTGGGCCGTCGTCGGCGCAGGTTCTGAGTGAAACGGTCACGCGTGTGGGAGCAACCATGTCGCCACCTTAGCGCATCGTTGTCTGCTCGCTGGCCATCGACATATCATGATGTCCTCCATCTTTGGTCGTCCTGTATCGCCGTCGGAGGTGAGAATCGTGAACAGGTGCAATACACCCACACAAACAGAGCATGCCAATTGATACCGCCCGACATATAACTAATGTCTCATAAGCAGAGTCTTGCGGCTGTTTCTTCAGCATCCAACAAAGGGCCGTGCATGGTTAGAGAGACAGTCTCAAGACCGATTCACATCATGTCAGCGCTCTGACTCCCGCGGTCAGCGCTCTGCAGGTATCGTCCTGGGCAACCGGAGATCCCTGGAGCTTTGACAACCTCTCAGATAACAGTTGCTATCTTCAAGTCCTGACCCTTGATGCAAGTGCTCTTTTGCAGATTTGGCGACCTCCTGGGACAACAACTACTAAATCCATCAACCATATCTCTTGTGCAGCCCCCACTGGCTTCTCCTACATCTAAGTTTCAAGGCTCGTGCCAGACTGCACGAGTCCCGTACTAAGCCATTGCTTGTTTCCCTCCGAAGGATGTACCACCCCGATCCATCCTTACATCTCCTTCGTTGAGCAAACTAAACAACTCTCAACTCCTCATGTGGAGGGGAAACTTCGGCTTAGGTGTCTTAGAGAGCTACAAGACTAACCCACTCATGAGAAGGCGCTTTACGCTTACGGGCAATCGATGTTGTTAGCTCTCCACACCTTCTTCCCGGGTGACCACTGCCTACGCGCTTGCACTTGCGAGCCTCAGTCGACCATCGTCCAACGCGACCAAAGACCCGATGCTGGCCTACCATTCTCCCCAAGGGCAGCCTCCGCTTCAAGAGCTGGCAGATTAAGCTCTAGATACGAAGAGCTGTGCGCAAAGTCTTAGGGACAACTCCACGGCGTGCACTTACGAAGGATCGAAACCGACTTGCGGACCGTGTCTACCCGACCATTCACTCGTTCCGTCTGGGACTGCGCAGGTTGTACCACGGCTCATCTTCGGGAGCCGGCCACCACCGACATGGATTATCGGCTTGTCGCCGTCCACCGATTGATTATTTCGGTACTGTGTTGGGAGGGTGGGCTCCGGCAACAATCAGAAGCCGATATCTAGGGATCAAGGGCCTACTAATTGCAGAAGCAAGATGTTTGTGACGTCTCGACAAGCTGATATAGCAGTACTTTTGGCTCCTGGTAGGAGTGTGATGTAAAGAACGGGCGCTAGATAAGCCTCCTATCTCTCATTTACCGTGTTAAACTACTGTTATACTAATGGCAGCCATTGTCGGTGAACTGATGTCTCTGTCAAAGGGGGCATCCCGAACCTGCCGAGACTAGCAACTCTCTGGCATTTGCAGTGCGGGTTGCAGCTCTCATTGCCAGTGCGTTGGACCATTCGAGCCAGTGCAGGCAAACCTGTCGTACAAAAGCCCATGCACACAGCACACAGCACGAAATTCCTTCCCCGCCAGTGGCATCGAACGTGACATTGCCCACGTACATACATACTGCTGTGCAACGGTCGGCTAAACCTGGCAGGACCTGGTATTTTGGGCTGGAAATAGAAAACCTTGTTGGAACGGTTCGGTTTTGAAGCCGATAAACGGCAGCTCCGTCAGTCTGGCCGGTGTTGGTTCGAAAGTGGCAAGACTTAGCGAGTGAGTTGCCACCTAGCTCCGCAAGTCTAGCGTTGTACCTCTGTTGCCCACTTCCCGTAGCTCTTGGCCGCGTCTGCTGTCAAAGTCCTAGTACGGGATTCCGCAATGACACTCTGTGATCGGAAGAAAGCTGTGATCTGGCGATGTGGCCCCTGGAGGCTTTGATATTGCGCCGTCGTATTTCGTTCTCCTCGCCTGTCCATCTCGAATGGGTCAGTCCGGAGTCCGGAGTCAGAAGCGTCACGTTCGGCAAGCGATCGATCCGTGCCGGACGCAAGAGCGTCGAATGTTTCGGCGACGATGATTGGCTTACCGGGTGCCTTCTGCGCGATGTAACGACGGCTCGCGGATGTCAAACAGGGCAGGGAAAGCCCTTGTTGCTGGCGTCCTACAGCCGGACAAGGATCCGAGGCCGGGGGGGTTCGGTTCTGCGGTGTCACTTGGTCATGATCAAAATTAGAATTGTGCTTGTCTTCTGTGAACTGTGATGATGCTCTATCTGTGTCTGTGGCTTCTCATACTCCGCGATGCTGGCACTTCATTACGAGTTTAATGGGCTCCTGCGCCAGACGGGATGCTGCTGACTGGTGTTATTGGTCCGTTGTATGTATAATTGGTCAAGGGCTAGGCTCGCTGTCGTGGTGTCGTGATGAGGGGAAGCTTGATGGTGCGGAGAAGACAGCTGTTCTTCATACGTGTAACGCTGCTCGGCAGGAGCTGACCGAGTGTGGAGATGTTGTTGTCGAAGCTGTATATGAACTGCAATAGTAGACGTGACTAGTTAATAAACGACCACGTATCACAGTCTGAGATTCGAACCTCACCTGACCGAGTGCAGCAGAAGACGCATTGTGGGGTGAGCTTGCTGAAGACTGACATCCCAGGCAGGCATGGTGAAGTAGCCATTCACAGCTGTGCTCCGACACGAGGGGCAGAGACAGAAGTATTTGCTACATGCTACACATGGAGGTCGCATTTCAGGCCGCATGACCCGAGACGGACGAGCAAGCGAGGAAATGGCGGAGGCTGTCTTGTTGATGTGTGCCACCGTTGCATTGGTGTCGACATCGAATTGTTGCGACGAATCCAACTTTGGTCTGAGATTGGTCTGAGATTGCCTGCCACCTCAGATTGTCCACATCGCCCTTCCAGTCCTGGTTTTGCGTCTTCTCGCTTCTGCAAGAGACAGATGCAGGACGCGTTGGCAAGTCCTATCTCTGGAATGCGTGCCCTTTCTGGAGCCTGCACTCCGCATCGACTTGTACCTGATACCCGATACCCAGAGCGTCGTGGCTTTTTCAGCTGGCTTTCTGCCTCGCTGCTCCTGCGACCTTTGCCCTAAGCAAATTGATTCGCAAAGAGATTGACAACCGGACGCTGACAGCTGCTCACAGGCAGTCCAGAGGCGTATCGGAGGGTTGCATTCCAATCTCGTACTGGCCTGTCGTTCATTTCTCGAGCGGCGTTGGGCTCAAGAGGGCCTGGATCAACAGCGGGAGAGTGGGATGTCAGGGGTGTGGACATCTCTTCAACGGGCGAGAGGAGTCTGCTAACGGCGTGATCTCGGAAATTTCCCGTTCGGATCTGTTGCCGAAGCTTGGACCAAGGGCTCTCGATGATTGTGTGCTGACGCAAATCATCACCTTGCGGTTGCAACAAGGGATCTGTCCAAGTCCCAAACAATGGCAGGAGAATTCCAGAAGAAGCTACGTAGCGGTATCTATGTCTCGTCTCTCTCCAAGTTGTATTTGATTGGGGTTCCAGTCGTGATGTCCTGTCGTTCGTCATGTGGCGGTCCGGCCATATCATCGGTTCTTCGTCGCACGGTCATTCAGCCATCCGGTTCCCTATTGCAGCCTAACCGCATTTTCGTCTGTGTGATATCTCCACGCAGTGCTTTATCAAGTTGGGGGTTGTTTCGATCAACTTGAAGCTGGAGGATGTGTCCTAGGATCGCCTAGACCAAGCCAGAGGAGGTGTTGCGATGCTAGCTTGAATATGTTTCCCTACAATCAGCTTCGCGGTTCAAAAGCGTTAGCTAGTGCGCATCACATAGTTGCGGCGTGTGCTCGCACTCAGTGACAATGAGATCACGCCGCTTAGCACTGGAAGCTTGATAGCTTCCCATGGCGCATATGCTGAGTCGTCAGACAGCGGGATGACGTAGAAAAGAAGCCAACGATGTCGAGGTCCGACGTGTGAGCCCTCCAGTGAATCTGCGTTGATTGGCCCTGGGATTGGCCTTAGCCGTGAGTTGAGCCAGCGCCCCGAGTTGTAGTGCAATCATCGCCAATAGTTCAAGGCACAGACATCTGAGCGAGACTCAAGCGCCGTCTCCCGAAGTATCGATCCTGACGAACGTCTCTATTCACCTTCAGCATCGCGCTCGTCAACACACCAATCTGTCCCCGCGACAGCTCATGGCATGCGTTCAATAACGCCTTTGATTAATACGTCCATAGACTTGCTCGCATCCATATAGTAGCTCTCACACGAAGAGAGTCATTAGCAGTGTGGCACTCCTGAGAAACTGAGCACTCGGCAACGGGCATAGTATCCTTGCCAAGGCTCAAAGCATAGTACTGCGTGTCTCCAAACCGCTCTCCAGCAACTAGGAACTGTCCCGTTCTAGCCATTGAGGGAGTTGTTCCTCTGTAGGCTCCAATGGCGAGGGCGACAGCACGCTTAGTCTCGCTACCCTCTGGCTTTCCGACGATGTGAACAGTCCCCGAATCATCTTGGCAGGGCATTGCACCAAATGCGGAGGCAAAAGTTTGACGTGCCTAACGGAGTGCCGAAGAAAAGGAGGTTCGGTCGAAATCCCCCGTGAGAGTCATCATCTAATCTCTCACATCGAAGCTTCCCCCACGGCTTGATGTACTGGATGGCACACTCTCCAAGATCACAAAGCCAGGTGACGTCCCCACCACGTGAATTTTCTAGGGAGGCTCACCAGTTTTCAACTGCGACTTGTTGCCGTTCAGGTCTCTCGATTCCTCATCTGTCCGATTTCTTATCTGTAGCTGCGGAGAGCAGTCGTCAACTTCCGCAAAGAAGCCCTTGACGGCCAGCTTGTTGAGATGGTTGACCCAGATTGTCAAACAGAAGATCGCCCAACAAGCACCAGCGGAATGGCAGGCTCAAGCTCAAGGGCCTAAGACCGGCGCAAACTACCACTTGGCTTTGCCCAGTAGCCCCGGTTCCTTTCTTCAGTTAGTCTTGTGACCGGCCACTGGAATCGGTAACATTTATCGAGAGGCCGAACGACCGACTTTAAGGCTGGTCAATATGAAGCTCCAGCTCCCACCCATTGACCCGGATTGGACCGATGTGGCGAGAGCTAAGATCGGCGCGGGCTGAAGCTGGGGGTTTCTGGCATCTTCGCTTCTTATTGCTCTCGCAACACGCATCACAATGGCGTTGTTGCGCAGCTGGCCATCTATGTCTCGTCAGACGAGGGGGCTATAAGCTGGATCAAGGACAGCTGACGGAAGCGAGGCGCTGGAGAAGTATTTCCTGCCGTTGAGAGAGCGTTGTAACCACCACTCCAGCGGGATCTGGGTATGTCTGGATTTAACAATGGGCCGCTTCATAAGGTTGAGACGGTGACCGTTGGGCTGTCGTGGGATCGAGGGTAATTGAGGAGAAGGCTCTGGGTGTGAAGGAACTCGTATGCGCCGTGACGACCGAATCTGTTACTCATTTCTGTCCCGAGGACCGTGACATTGTATGGGCGTTGTGAAGAGACACGGACGGGAAGGAGTCAGCGGTGCCAAAGGAGCGTCCCAGAGTGGTGTGCTGTGCGATATGGTGCAGTTTGAGGATTTGCTCGCGGTTCGGGCCAGTTGCAGTGAAGGACGACCTGTATTTCTCGAAGTGTCCAATGCTCTGCCCGACGGTGGATGTTCTCAAAGGGAAGGAATGCAGGTTGAGGTTGGTATGAGCGAGCGGATGACACGATGGGATAACAAAGAGTCATGGAGCATAGGGTTCCAAGTGGGAGATGTTGCATTGGTCTTCTCTGACAATGTCTGGTCAGCCGTAAGTGGTGTGTGCCACAAGCAAGCCTTCCGTGGTCGCTGAAGAACTGGGCGGTTGCATTGCCTTTACACCTCTGTCCAAGTATGAGTCGGTAGGAACAATGGTTCTGTTCCACATCAATGTCGATTCTGCAAGAGGCAGAATTGATGTTGTGTTGATTGATGTTCAAGAAGATGAGCCCGTGAGGAACTCGACTGCCGAGGTTTGGTTTTCTTCCTGTGGGGAAGATCTCTCCGTGGCCCACGAGCACGAGCGAGACGTGGGGTTCGCATCCAAGATGCCCGATCTGCGCGACACGATACCGGTGGGGTTCTCTGCTGAAGCCTTCAAGCTGTCCGTCCAAGTCTCCAGCACGACTTTCGCTTGGCCTGCAAGCTCGCTGAGAACATCCCAATCGGATTTACTGCCGCCGGAGGAGACCACCGCAGCTGGATTGGCCTCGATGGCGGGCACTTGAGCGCCACATGGGGCAAAGGTATTGTGGTCCCTGGCGGCCATGACAACGAGGTCGTCGAATTGGACCTCAGCACGCACGCCAACACGCACTATCTGCTCAAGACGGACGACGGCGCTCATATCACCGTGCACACTGAGGGCTGGCGGACCGTCCGAGCCGGAGACCGTGAGGCGCTCGAGAAGCTCTTCGATGCCCTGGCTGCCGACACCGTGAGTCTGGCAGACTACAGGGTCAGGTTGTACAGTACATCACCTCGAGACGGGGGGATGAACGGTACATACAAACATCTGAACGCCAGTATGTGGATCGGAGGTGGTGCAAGACTGGGCAGATGGGTGATTGACGACGCCTATAGAGTGCTGTAACCGAGCACTCGGATGGGGATGACTGGAACATCGACCGACGGGTATGCAGCTCTGAGATCGACCAGAGATGCGTTTCCATGGGCAACTTCGGGTGTCACCCTTCGATATTGCGGCTCAATCAACCACAAACTGAGTGTCGAACTCGAGATGGGTTACGAGCCCATTGCGACAGAAACTCCATCCCGCGCTGTGCCTCTGCGTATGTCCTTCCCTCACCTGCCATGGTGAAGTTGATTCCTCAGGTCCAGCAATCCGGAAGGCGATGCTATCAGCCGTTCCTACAGCATTTTCTAAGATCTCCTTGCACCCAGAATACCGAGGTGAAGCGGGGATTCAGATACCGCCCGTCGTTGCTCTGTTTTTCCTACCCCTGCCGAACCGGACGCAGATGCTCCGGCCCGCCACATGGAAGTTCAGTTGGCGTCGCATTGCCGGCAGCTCGGAGCACATCAAACAACACGGGTCTAAAGCCAAATAACAACAAGGGGACTACTGATTTGTGGGAAAATCTAGGTGCAAACAAGCTTGGGTGCCGACTCCGCATACATGCTGCTACAAGCCGCAAGCGATCCAGGAATCGCTTGCCAGTAATCCGGGGTCGAGCTGCAAGGACATGATCTTCATGCGGGAAGACGGGAAGCAATATAGCCAAGACTTTGCTACCATGCGTTGTCTATATGATGAGCTAAACCGCCACTTTGGGTTGTGTGTGCTGGTGAGGGCCTCGATCTGAACGGCAGCCTGCTCTTCAGTTGCACATCATGAAGTACCTCCACACAGCACAGTTGCTTCTCGTAGCAGCGGCATCTGCCAGGGCTGCATTGACATGGCAGAACGTCAAGTAAGTAGTTAACCTTGGTGACGGTCTGGTGTTCCCCAGCAGATCATGCTAACTTCGATGAAGGATCGGTGGAGGCGGAGGCTTCGTCCCAGGTATCGTTTTCCATCCGCAGACCAAGGGTGTGGCATACGCAAGAACAGATATCGGGGTAAGGAGGCATTTCTCGTAATCTATGTTGCCTGGCTAAGGTTATATCAACAGGGTCTGTACAGGCTTAACGCGGACGACTCCTGGACAGCAGTGACGGATAGCATCGCCACTGATGCCGGTTGGAACAAATGGGGCGTCGACGCTGTGGCGCTTGATCCGAGCGACGCGAACAAGGTCTACGCCGCTGTAGGCATGTATACGAACTCATGGGATCCAAATAACGGTGCCATCATCAGATCCTCAGACAAGGGTGCAACATGGTCGACCAGCACACTGAGCTTCAAGGTCGGTGGTAATATGCCTGGCCGAGGGTAGGTGGAGAGACCTCAGTGACCATGACCTCGAACTGATTGATATAACACAGTATGGGAGAACGTCTTGCCGTGGACCCCCAAAACTCCAAGATCCTCTACTTTGGAGCGAGAAGCGGGAATGGGCTGTGGAAGTCGACAGACGCCGGGGTCACCTGGACAAAAGTGTCCAACTTCACTGCCGTGGGGACATTCATTCCTGACGCCACAGATACCAGCGGTTACAACTCCGACAAGGTGGGATTGGCATGGATCACGTTCGACTCCACGTCCAGTCTTCTCAACGGAGCAACAAGCCGCATCTTTGTCGGAACGGCTGACAACACCACCGCGTCAGTGTATGTGTCCAACGATGCGGGTGCGACCTGGTCGCCAGTCGCTGGCCAGCCAGGGAAGTACTTCCCACACAAAGGCAAACTGCAGCCGACAGAGAAGGCAATTTATATCACTTACGCAGATGGCGCAGGCCCATATGACGGGACACTAGGTGCTGTGTACCGCTACGACATCACTGCTGGCACGTGGAAGGACATCACGCCCGTATCAGGAGGTGATCTCTACTTTGGCTTCGGCGGACTCGGCCTCGACATGCAGGAGCCTGGCACTCTGGTCGTCGCCAGTTTGAATTCGTGGTGGCCCGATGCGCAGCTATTCAGGAGCACCGATTCAGGAACGACTTGGTCCAAGATCTGGGAATGGGCAAGCTACCCGACCCAGAACCTCTACTACGGTATTTCGACCGCAAAAGCGCCTTGGGTCGATCCGTTTATCAATGCCGATACGAAACATCTGGGTTGGATGATCGAGACTCTGGAGATTGATCCCTTGGACAGCGACCACTGGCTCTACGGCACCGGCTTGACGCTCTTTGGCGGACATGATCTGACCAAATGGGACACGACCCACAATGTCACCATTCAAGTACTGGCGGATGGCATTGAAGAAATGTCTGTGCAGGACCTGCAGAGTGCGCCCTCGGGCCCAGAGCTGCTGGTCGCTGTGGGTGACGATAACGGTTTCACGTTCAAATCCGCCGACGTCCTTACGACTTCGCCGGCGACATACTGGCAAAACCCTACATACGCGACGTCTACAAGCGTGGATTATGCAGGCAATAAACCTTCCAACGTTGTGCGGGTCGGTAATGCAGCCTCTGCGAGTGTGCAGCAAATCGGAGTCTCGACCGACGGTGGTGCGACGTGGAACATAGGCAAGTTCATTCAGCCATGCATATGCACCCCGAAACCTTTTATTGACTGTGTTCGAAACAGACTATGCTGCTGCTGCAGGTGGCCCGTATGGCGGTACAGTGACTTATAGTGCCGACGTCGATACAGTGGTGTGGTCAACGTCTAGCAACGGCGTGCTAAGGTCCCAGAACCAGGGCACATTCTCGGCTGTTGCGTCTCTACCCTCAGGCGCTGTGATTGCCAGCGACAAGCGGAAGAATACGTACTTCTACGGTGGGTCTGGTGCAACATTCTACGTCTCATCTGATACAGGTTCGAACTTCAGCAAGGGCGGCGCTCTCGGGTCTGCAACATCAGTCCGTGATATCACAGTCCATCCCACCACGGCCGGCGAAGTCTGGGTCAGCACCGACGTCGGTATTTTCAAGAGTTCGGACTTCGGCGCTACTTTCGTGCAGGCAGGTGCTGGCCTCAGGGACACGCAGCAAATCGCTCTCGGATTGGGTTCAGGGTCAACTTGGAACGTGTATGCTTTCGGCAATGGCTCGGCAGGGAACAAGCTATACGCCAGCTCCGATTCAGGCGCCAGCTGGACAGACATTCAGGGGAGCCAGGGCTTCGGGTCGATCGCAAGCTGCAAATTGGCTGGCAGCGCCAACAAGGCCAACCAAGTGTACGTCGGTACCAACGGGCGCGGCGTGTTCTACGCATCTGGTGCCATTGCGGGCGGGGATGATGGTACCAGCAGCGCAACGAGCGTCAAGCCCTCCACAACGACGAGTAAGGTCTCGACCACGGGAGTATCCGTCACGAGCAAACCCGCCAGCACAACGACCTCGACGACGATCAGAAGCACGAGCACAACCTTGGCAACGACGGTCCGCAGCAGCGCTTCCACGTCGAAGACGAGCACCAGTGCAGGCTCCTCGCCTACTTCGACTGCTGTTGCTCAGCACTGGGCGCAGTGCGGAGGGATCGGATGGACTGGGCCGACGGCGTGCGCTTCAGGATACGCATGCCAGAAGCAGAATGACTACTATTCGCAGTGCTTATGAGTGTGACTCTCTAGTAAGCCATGTCCGAATGCCGGGATATGCAGCTAGGGAGGTTATGGTTCATGTCTCTCGTCTATCCGTCTCCGAGACCGCCTTGTACATAGTTTAAGGTGCATTCTTCTTGTGGCATGGCTTGGTGAGCATGTTTCCTGTATCGGTGACTCCCTAGTGTGGACTCTGTCTCAGACTCCAGAGTGTTGAACCTTATTACGACTCCCGTTAAACCTTAATACACCCGTCACCACGCCCACCGGCCACCGTGCGCCTCTGTATAAGAGGCTGCCCCCAACATGCAGACCAATCATTCTTCTCTTCGTTGAGCCATCACTCGAGAGGGTAATCGTTCTTTTCTTAGTGTTAAAGCAAGTCTTCTGGTCAACTACATTGTCTTGCCCAATCGTCACCGGAATCATGTCGGGCCCCTACAATCTCCCAACAAAGATGGAGGTCACGGACGACAACAGTGATGACGAGTACCTCAGCTTCTTCCAAAGATCAGGAATGTACGCAATGTCAGGCACGTCTCCTCCTCTGGTCTTGCCTCAGGGACGTTCACCGGTGCCTGTAACACCTGCACACACTCGAAGCGCTGCATGCAGCTGGGGTCTTCCGTCTCGGCGCCAGTCTCCCATATTGACAGGGCCTAGCACTACACCACCAGGAACACTTCGACCAGGGCTTCCACGGGCAGATAGTCCCTGGCCTGATAAAGCCCGTTACTTCCCCCCCTACCGCTCCTACTCCTCCTCCGCCTGTAAGTACCTACCAAGTGACATCCGAGATGAAGACAGGTTCATGCTGACTTATCGTCAGGAAGGAACAGTCCGGCTCCTCCAACATTCGAGTTTCCGTCAGGAACATCAATCACGGCAAGCAAATCTTCCATGGCCCGACACAGTCCGCATACACTCACTTGGCCTTCTCAAACGTCATGTCACTTGGGAACACACCAGCCTCGGAGCCACCCGGCCGGGCCGGCCCTACATCCTCCACTCCCTCCGTTCCCGGACCGCAAGTTCTCACTTCACATGCCACTACCGACGCCCACCCGGCGCACGACAACGGCGCTTCTCAACCCTTGCACTCGGCAAATTCAGCACCGGCGACAGACTACCCCAGAGTCCCTCTTGGCTGGAGACGGATGCCAGAGTACACGTTAGGTTTACATCGCTCGGGAGCGCAGCGCAGGGTCAATGGGAGAGCGGTACGGATCGACACACGGAAGAAGAAGTCAGGCTATGTGCACAATATGGGTGATGGCTCTGGGGACGAGGAGCGTGGCAGGCGGAAGATCGGCGAGGAGGTAGCTGCTGGAGATGGGGCGGCGGGATGCGTTGTGGCCTGAATGGTAGGCTGGGAGTTTGATGGCGTCTCGTCGTGGGAAGGCTAGGGAACAGGTTGGACTCGATGTCAGAATGCTGGCTGAGCTTAAGTGGTTGTCGAGATAAAAGGATCTCGACTCTGCGATGAGCTGATAGAGGAGGGCTATGGATCTCTCTCGAATTGCCCCTTCTTGTCATGCGTCGAGGGGTCATCTCGTCCACCTATTTT
>Ga0209127_100540_pt1 | contig 13129 bp, 5 predicted proteins | sample LakSupMetagenome_FD_187469 | JGI IMG/M metagenome (GOLD analysis project Ga0209127, IMG submission 187469) | Freshwater microbial communities from Lake Superior, Canada - Sta WM archaea (SPAdes) (version 2) | ecosystem: Environmental > Aquatic > Freshwater > Lake | place: Lake Superior, Canada...
TTTGAGCAGGGCCAGCTTTTCCAGCCACTCAACTGTCGAGCGCAAACACAGCTCGGAACCCAAAGCAGCAAATCAGCAGCTGGGATCCCATCGGTTTGCGACCAGACGAATCTCAAAACACCTTGAATCCGGAGACCTATCATCATCGCCAGCTTCACAGTCGCCGCAATCATTGGCCCTGGTGTTAGTCCCGTGATAGCCTTTGCCTGCGGAAACAATCAGCCATCTCGAGCAACCGGCCGTCGAACAAGACGCCGCTCATCCTTCTAAGAGACCCTCACTGCAACGGCCAGCCGAGACGATTCCCCAGTTCACCTCACCGTCGGCTCATTGTCTCTTTTTCCTCAATCACAGGTGAGCATCACTGTCCTATTCTCGTCTCCAAGCATTCCACACCCGTATCTCCCCCTTTCTTCCTGCTCCTGGACGCTTTTGGAACTCCCCCGCGGCTTCACACCATCCCGAGCCGAAACGAGCAGCTCGGTTCATTTAATCTCGCTCTCCTAGCTTGCCCATGTCATCCACATCATCTTGCTGCCCTTCTCTTATTACTTGGGTCGTGCCCGGCAGCTCCAGCTCTTCGTGTGAATTTGCTGTCTGTCGTCTGCCCTGACCTGAGCGCATCTCCAACGTCTTCTTGGACTAGCCGCCTGTTAGGATACGACATGCTAACTGTCCAGCCAAACAGGATCCTCAGCCTGTTTACGCGCCAATCCACGTGTGCAGGACATATAGCTTACTAGCGAGCTTAGAGACCAGGTACGTCCGGTGTTGTTGTGTCTTTTCCTACGTCAGTATCCACGTCGCGCGTCCCGGTCAGCAACCCCTCTTTTCCCGCGCCTCTATCATCTCACACTCACACACCCACTGCACGCGAGTAACACACTTCTTTCACACCACCCATCCACCGAACCGGCGCTGTGTGCCCATCTTCCATGAGCTATCTTGCCTCGGTCAATGTCACCTTCTATCTCCGTTCCCCTCCCTGCGCTTGCCCTCCATTTCACAAGCACGGCCAGTCTTTTCGGTCTTTGTCCGTGGCTTGCTCGGATGCGGTTAGAATTCCTGCGCGTTTCTGTCTAGAAAACTGCCTGTATTGTACGTGCTCCGGTTGCGAATCAGCAGCCGCAGCCTCGAATTCGGAACAGGCGAACCCCGCGCGAGTACCAAAGCTGGACTCTGCGTCTGCCTGACCCCATTGCTCCCTCCCCCCCGTGTTGCGCCACCATGCCAGCTAGGTCTGGGGGTGCGGCGCTGACCTGGTCCTCAATGTGGGCCTGACTTAGCTCGTGCATGTTCCGTCATGCATGCCAGCGCATCAACAGGTGGTTCAAGGCGCCCAGGGAAAGAGCAGAACCCACCGCACGGAGACCTATTGCGGTCCCAAGCGTCCTTGTTTATATAGCCCTCGACGGGTAACTGACTCTTTTGGTTGGATAATAGTTCTAAACTCGCCAACACTTGCTCTAATACCTCCGCTCGGAGAATAGGAGCCCTCGCACTTTGTGCTTGTCGATTGCGCACTCTCACGTGGCTTGCTTGTCCCAGCTTGAGCCACAAGGCTTTCCGCCCCGCGAGATATCCGCTTGCATATGCCGTGGTGCGACCAATCGCAAAGCGTCCTCAGTACCTGGACACTTGCCAGCGCATCCACGCATACCCAATAGATTAGGGTATACATCCAAGCCCAACAGCCCCCGGGACGGACAGTGACGACAGTCCTTCGGAAGTGCACAGCCCAAAGCCGCCTCCAGGTTGACGTTTGAAAGTCTTCCGGAAGAGTTCTTTTCTTGAAGAGCCTCTTCGGTACCTGAAGCATAGACAGCTCGTCTGATTTTCGCGATCCCCCGCAGTTCGTCGTTTCGGTAGCCGGCATCAATCGTGTTTCGGCCCGCGGCAACGCGAACTATTTACACGACCCTACAGCGCGATTCGCGGTAACCAGCGGTCGGGCCTTCTTAGAGGATGATGGAGTACGCGCAATACCCCCAGCAGGCTCAAGGACCACACTCGCAACCACACATTCAGCAAGGCTATCCCAACTCTGCAGGTGCCAATAGCATCACATCGCCAACCAGTCAACACATCCCGCAACACGGGTCACCCATACTTCAGTCGCAGCAGCACCAGGCTCCCGGGGGTCAAGGCCACAACATGTATCAATCACAGTACGGCGTGCCGCAGTCGTCCATCTATGGCATGCCTCAGATCCAGGCCGCGGCCATGGCCGCGACTGCGGCGGCATCCGGGTCCAACTACCCGTACATGTCTCAGGATGCGAACCTGACACAGAGCTCGCCAAGGCTGCCCGGGGTGAACATGAAGAAGGACAGTAGGGGACCTCGCTCGCCACAGCAGATCAACAGTCTCCCTCAACAACGGCGCATGAGCCAAGTCACGAGTCCCGGCGTGCCCAACGCGCAAGCCTTGATGAACCATGGACGCCCCGCTGTCGCAGCGCCTCCGATGCCCCCGAACCAGCCGATGCCGAACCCCCAGTCACCCGACATGCCTGCCGGGGGCGTCGAGGAGTCGCCGCTATATGTGAACGCCAAGCAGTTCCACCGCATCCTAAAGCGGAGAGTTGCGCGTCAAAAACTCGAGGAGGCTCTGCGGTTGACGTCCAAAGGCCGGAAGCCCTACCTACACGAGTCTCGTCACAATCATGCCATGCGTCGCCCCCGTGGCCCCGGCGGACGATTCCTCACGGCTGAAGAGGTGGCACAAATTGAACGTGAGAAGGGTGGCGGCGGGGAGGAGCCCAAGGACGGGCTCCAGGGTGCGCCAATGGACACAAAGACGGCATCCGGGGCAACAAAGCGCAAGTCCGAGGGCAACTCGGGTGGAGCAAACAAGAAGGCGAAGACGAGCAGCACTGACGGGGAGGAAGAGGACGACGGTTGAACTGCTGGACGGGCCACATTGTTCAGTCTGTCAGTCAGATTATACCCTTTCCCTTTGTTCAAGATACGAAACGAAGTTACGACATGTGCAAGAAATGCAGCAGGACAGACTCGCCACTCTATCGACAACCCACACCTGGTTTCTCTGGTGGACGGAGTCTTCAGCTTACCGAACCCAGCCTCATGCCTCTTTGTCGTCGATGCCGCTTTTCGGACGGCAAGCATCAACAGGTGACTGTAGCTGGCACTTCCACTCGTTTTCACCATCACTGCGGCCGGTCTCCCCACTTGCCATTCTGCTCTTCCTCTTTTTTCGGATTGTCGATACAGTTTGCCTCACAGCACAGCAATGTCAAAGCATAGCGAAACGGCGGATACCCAATAACACGGCTGGACGGACACGGGCGGACGGCACTGGGCAAAGCAGCCCCTGGGCATCTCAAGATGCTTTTCCTTCGTTTGCGTGGATTATGGGATGGAAGCTTGAGTGTGCATGGTTGGTTTGGTTGGTTGGTTGGGACGGATGGATGGATGGACATGAAGGAAAGGATACCCCAAATACATCATTACCCCCATGGGTTAGCCCTGTGCTTTTGAACCTTGCTCCTGTCCTTACTCTTGTCAGCTTTTACTTCTACCTTTTTCTTTGCATCTGTTCGATTCTTGTTCATCATGTTGGTGTGGTATAGCTCAACCCCCAGAATTGGGATATCAGTGGTGGATGGCGAAGAAGGAAGGCCATGTCCTCCCTCCGGCAGTCCACGCGGACGACCGAGATTGCAAATTGACATCAAAAGAAGAAGAAGACGACGCTGGGAGAGAAAGAGAAAAGCCCAAAAAGAAGATCTGCCCAAGTTCCGGACTCTCTCGGCTCCTTGGAACGAATCATTGTCGATAGCATCCGAACAACAGTCGTTTTCGCCTCTCAACGGACCGCCCTGCTTTCCAACTGTCCGACAAGCGTTGTTTTTGACGGTTTTGGGATGATGATGAGACGAAATGGTAGAATTGCAATGGTTGATCCGTCGCCGGATGTTCAGTTAGTTTCTTGTCATGGAAGCACCGAGGCGTAGGACTATATTCAAGACGAACACGAAGACTTGATGACTGAGAATTACAACATTATTGGTGCTGCCCTACGTTGCGGATGTGATTGATGACCTTGTAGAATCTGTAAGAGCCAACAGTTAAGGTCAATTATCTTCATTATCTTCATCGCATGCTGGAGCCCGCTGCATTGGAAGTGAACCTGCAGGCTCCACTTCTCTCATCTGTTTCCAGCTTTCCTCCAAAAATGTTTAACGCCTGAAAGCTGAGGCCACATTCTCTTCCGCCTTTCTGATTCGTGACGACAGTCCATCATCCAGCAGCTCCCCAACGAAGCCCAGCCGGAGCCTCAACCCACAGAGCGAAGTATCGACTTGACACCCATGGTATCTCGGACCTCAGTCGCTCATTTCCCCATATCCGCGTCGGTAGTTGCGTCACAATGTTGTTCTTCAGGTAAGGTCTCTCGCTCCGAGGTTCTTCGCCCCTCAACTCAAATGCATTGGAACCGCTGCACGTGCCGTCCCACATGCAGCACTCATGATGATCGAGGAAGACACGATATTCCGTGGCAGCCCCAAGGCTCGGCGCCGGCGATAATCGCTTCGAGATGAAGCTTCTTCTCTCGCTCGGGATGCCTGTACATGCTTTCTAGCATTTGCATCATTACAGGAGAAGATCCCAACGGCAATCTCACCTGCGCACTCGTCAACACGATCAACCTCATGCATATCCATCACGATACCTACCAAGCCCTCCTCGGCCTCGCCCGTCACATCGCAGCATGAACATACACTGATACGAGTCTCCAGTTTCTTCAAGACCCTGATCGACCACGAGGTCACAGTCGAGCTCAAGAACGACATCCAGATCCGCGGCACCCTCAAGAGCGTCGACCAGTACCTCAACATCAAGCTCGAGAACATCAGCGTCGTTGAGGAGATCAAGTACCCCCATTTGGTGTGTTTTGGCTCCTTCCTTCTTCTCCCACCTTCACCTTCCTCCTCCTCCTCCTCCATAACCACACTTAGCCCTTATCCCTTGCTCGCGGTCGTCCCTAAACACTACTTTCCCCCTAACCATGTCTATTGCATAAAAAATTACGGATGCGCGATCGACGTCTTCATGTGAAAGAGTAACCTGCTAAACAAGCATGCCAAACAGAGCGCCGTCAAGAATGTCTTCATCCGCGGCTCGGTGGTGAGGTACGTCCACCTGCCCGCGAGCGCGGTGGATGTGCCGCTTTTGGAGGACGCGACGAGGCGAGGTCCGTGTTTTCTTGACCCTTGTGACATGATGGACGTGGGCAGAAGCTAACAGGCCAAATACAGAGGCTGCGAATCAGGCTGGCAAGGCGAAGTGAAAACCTGGGCTTGGGACTGGGGGGGTCAGGACATGACTGCGAAAATGAGGCAGTAGAGGTCATCATCTAGACTGCAGGCTAGAAGCCGATCGGCGTCATCGCCTGGGAGGAAGGAGCCGGTATGAGAGAGCGTTTATCGCGGCATGACGGATTGGATGGCATCAAAAAGGCAAACGATGGTGTTGGTAGGGTGCATGGAAGTGTGCATTTTCCGCAAATGTGACAGTTTTCTAGCTAGTAATAATGCTTTTAACTATCAAGCCGCCAGTCTTGATCGAACCCTTGCGTCTTATGCGAGTTATCTGCATCTCCCAAGAGCGGTCTAGGCATGGTGGAGCATTTTGTTCTTTGCTTATAACCTAGGATACCAGGCCGTTCACTAACAGCGACCAACGCTACGACAGGTGTCCAACACCTGTAAATCTTCCGTAGTATAGTGGTTAGTATATGAGCTTGTCATCCGCCATCCGGCAGAGCAATTCGCTCGGGACCCGGGTTCAATTCCCGGCGGGAGAGTTTCTTTTTGGCTTTTTCTTCGTGTGTACATCATTCATTCGTGCAAGCTGTCGTTAGCGTGGCCTAGTCGGTACCTCAGGCATGGATATGCTCGTTTGTACCATGTATGCAGGTAATGTGAGATGCTGAATTCATACAGCGATACTAACCGAAGTGCACCATAACCACAGCATCACCAATAAGCAGCACCCCCATTCCCGTCCTTCCCCTCCCAGACCCTCACCTCCTTCCTGTCTTCTTCGTCTTCCCCATCCACCTCCTCCAGCACCTTCACGATCCCGCCCTTCCTCCTCTCCCCCATCCACCGATCAATCCACCCCTTCATCCTCTTCCGACTCTGCTCGCTCCCCACATTGACAGTCGGCACCACCTTCTCTATCCTCAGCGCCATGACGAACAGCGCCAGCTCCCGGAAACTGCTGTGCTCGCTGTACGGCACGCCAAAGCACATGCTCTCCCTCCCGCTGCCCCGCTGAGGCACCAGGTCTCGTTGTCCAAACCTCGTCCGCCACCCTGGTCCGTGGAGGAGGTGCGCGGTCGGCAGACTGCCCGGGGGTAGGTTCGCGCCGACATTCTTCCCGCTCCCGACGGCGCCCGACGAACCAGCCAAACCCCGCAGCTTCTCCGGCCCGGCCCCGCCATTGGAAGGAGAAGGGCGGTAGTTCCACCCGGAGGGCCGGAAGCCGACGACCCTCGAGAAGTGGCCGCGGTAGCCGTCCAGGTAGTCGGCCAGCGTCTCGGCGCGGATCTCCATCAGCATCTGCATGTGCACCTGGGCCTCGTAGGGGTCCGAGGTCAGCAGCGCCGTGAGCTCTGGGTCGCCGAGCTGGGCGATGATGCGCGCCTTCTGCGGCGAGGCGAAGATGCGGGTCCCCAGGGCCTGTGCGATGGCCTTGCAGATGCGCTCTTTGCCTATGCTGTAGGTGCCGCATATAATCAGGAGGCGAGGGGGCCGCCGGGCGGTGAGGGCCGTCAGGGCGTTGGGCTGGGAGGTTGATGACGTGGTGGTTGTAGTGGTTGGAGGAGAGGGTTTCTTGTCCGAGGTAAAGAACTTGCTAACGCCGTCCACTCCGGGCGGAGCGCCGCCTTCGCGCCGGCGGAGGAGGGAGTCCCATTCTTTATCGTCGCCGGAGGAGAGCGAGCTGTTGAGGGCGACGCAGAGGTCGGCACATGCGCGAATGACGTGTTCTTGTGGCGGGAACGAGTAGCGCGGGTTTAGGTAGGTTGTGTCGAGGTAGCAGACGTCGATCTTCTGCTGCCGTGTCTTGCCCGTTATGGCGTCTACGGTCTCGGGTCGGAGCTGTGGGTGGGCGATGTGTGCCGGACAAGCACGGAAGTCGCCGCAGTGCAATATTCGCTGGGTGCGTCCACCCGGCAACGTCTTTTCAAATAGGAAGAGCGATGATCCCGGACAGTGATTGGCAGGAATCATGGTCACGAACACGCCCTCGGTATCCGGGACCGGCACTTTCTCTTCGAACTCGAGCTCGACGACGTACTTCGCCGCTGTCCGCAGCTGGTTCTTGACGAGCGAACCGGTAACCTTGCTGCAATATATGGGGCCATGCGTCCAGTTGGCGGTGAGACCAACATAGTGATCGCTATGGAAGTGGCTGAGAAAGTACGCCTTGCAGCCCTCGACCGCACCGTACCGGAAGGCATCAACAGCGATGAAGAAGCCCGGCATGATCTTGTAGAACGGACATGTCCGTTGGTAGGCCGCCTTCCCACGGGACGCCTGCTCCGCGGCTGCAGCCGCAACCCAGGCGGCATCTTCAGCTTTACCGGACATGAGCTTCGTAAAAGCCGAGTTCGACTTCGGTTTTTCGACTCCAGATGTATCACCCAGCATAATCGGATTGGCTTGAGCTGGCCGAGGCACTGCGGCGCGGGCGAACCGTTTGCTCATCTCGCGGCCGTCGACTTCTTCTTCCTCCTTCTTGACTGAAACTGGCTTAGCCGCAGGTATCGGTGTTGGATTCCCGTCTAGACATGCGTTTACATGGGCCGTCGCTTCGTCCGCTGTAACACCGGCAAGACTGCCACTGCATATTGGACAGCTCTCCGTCATGGAGTCGGTTGCAACCTGCGGAGCCAAGTCGTCGTCGCAGCTGTAGGCGCCGTTCTCTTCCTCGAGGCGGGCTTGTTCTTCCATGAATCTCCTCTCCCGGAACTCTTCGCCGCCAAAGTCTTCTTCTTCGTCCAGCTCGTCAGCGAATGCGTCCATGTCCACGCCCTCAAAGTCTGCAAAGTCTCCCATCGAGGTCGGCTCGTGTTTCAGGGGCGGTGGTGGTATATCTTTGAACCAGATGTCTGATTTGAGGTTTATTGGTGATTGCGGTCGGTGTGCTCCAGTCAGGTCCGGCGTCTTCTTGTCGTTGGTTGGCGATAACAAGTCTGGGTCGTCCTTGTTTACTTGGACTTGTCTTCTCTGTTCGTCTTCGATAGACCGGGAAGGGAGTTTCCGCGCCGGTGGAGGCGTCGTTGCTTCATCCTCTTCGTCAGATGAGTCGTCCAGAAAAGGATTGAACGGATTCTTCTTCTTCGGTGGCTTGCTGGTCCTCGTCGGTACGGGTGCTGGTTTCGTTGGTTCTGAAGTAGTGGGCGTCTCCTGGGCCGGAGGGGTCAGCCTCCTCTTCTTGACTGGAGACTCGACCTCATTGTAGCGCTGCTCGTCCGAGCCCGCGTCGCCCACGCCATATATGTCCTCGTCGTCATAATCCGCTGGGACGGCGAAGTTCTGAGGGCCGCCGACAAACAGCTCCTCGTCGACTTTCTTGAAGAAGCTCAGGATGCTTGCATTGCGCTCCGGTTTCTTCTTCGAGGCCGGCAGCTTCGCCGTAGCGGTCTTCGTGGATGACTTGGCCGGAGTCCGGCTGACTTTCGCAGGTGCCATCTTTTGCTCTTGTGCCGGGGAATATGCGCAAATATCTCTTGCATTAACAAAATGCGCTCACATGGTAACGCAGACCATAGCGGACAGAAAGTACAGAGCTAAGCGCTCAGTAAAGCAATTGCCCGAGAGGAGCGATCGTCAAGCCCATTTACGCCCACTTTTTGGGGGACGAACAAAGAGACGCGAAGCGGATGCTGAAAGTCGTGTCCCACCAGTTACGCTATCACGTGACGCTGCTCCAAGCTTAGTTGGGACACACGAGCAACCTATGGACCGCTGACTAAAAGCAGAGACAGATGGCCACCCACCCAGAATTTTAATCTCAGCCTTGCGCGTCAAAGTCGAGCCTCCGCCAAGCTAACATTCCTGTCGACAGCAAAACCCATCCACAACCACCGCCTTTTCTCGGGTTTGGACGACGACTGCCAACCGTAGCACGTGCGAAAACAGCAGATGCCGATGAGCATCCAGTTGCAGGACAAGCAAATGGGATGAACCGAGCCTTCGCCGACTGAAACGCCTTCACAATGTCGGACGCCGACTTCGAGCAGATCAAGAAGCTTCAGCAGGAGCGCAATGCTGCTGCTGCCGCGAAGAAAGGGTCAAGAACCTTCGACCCGAGCAACCAGCGCGATGACACCTCGAACAAGGTCAGCCTGACCGATGCCTGGGACACGAGCCTCTACGACCGCGACAATGGCGACAAGTTCTCGGGATACCTCACCTCGCTCCCCGCGGCGGATGGAGACGATGACGAGGAGATGGCGGATGCCGACAACAGCCGCCGGCTGGTGGGCCAATACACAGCTACGACGTCGCAGATCAACGAGTTTGCGCGCGGCAACGGCGTGGAAGAGGAGGACATTCTCGCCGGCAGAGGAGAGAAGAGCAACAGGATCACGGACAGGGAGACGGACTACCAGAAGCGCCGGTTCGACAGGGTGCTGACCCCCACTCGCGCTGATCCCTTCGCGGCTAACCGCCAGGCAGGAGCTGCTGCAGAAGGACACACTTACCGCGACGTTCTCGCTGAGAGGGAGCTGGAGCGCGAAGAAGAGCGCGTGCGCCGCGAAATAGAGCAGAAGCGGAAAGGCGAAGGTGCTGACGGCGAGGTCGTGGAGCACAAACCCACGCTCAAAGAGGAGCCTGATGACAAGGAGAACAAGGATGCCGGGTCGACAGAGGCTGCGACTGGTCGGAAGCGCAAGAAGAGGTGGGATGTCGCGTCGACAGACGAGCCTGGCGAGACTGCTGAGACGAAGAAACGGTCGAGGTGGGATCAAGCGCCAGCGCCAGGAGGCGAGGTCCCCAAGAAGCGCTCGCGATGGGACCAGGCTCCTGCTGCGACACCCATCGGCGCTCAGGGCCTGGCGACGCCCCTGCACCCTTCACAAACTCCCGTTGTTCCTATTGGCGCCGATGCTTCCAGATTTGCGGCTATCAGCGACGAAGAGCTGGATGCTATGCTTCCTGGACCGGACCAAGGCTACAAGATCCTCGACTTCCCTCCGGGCTATGAGCCTGTACGAGCACCGGCTAACAAGGTCATGCAGACGCCTCTACCTACCTCGGGCTTCATGATGCAGGAGCCCGACAGTGGACGCGGCCTTGCAGGGCAGCAGATCCCGAAGGAGATTCCGGGCGTTGGCGATCTCCAATTCTTCAAGCCCGAGGATATGGCCTACTTCGGCAAGCTGACTGACGGCTCGAACGAGGACCAGCTGTCTGTCGAAGAACTCAAGGAGCGGAAGATCATGAGGCTGCTCCTGAAGGTCAAGAACGGCACGCCGCCGATGCGCAAGACTGCGCTGAGACAGCTGACAGACAATGCGCGGAACTTTGGGGCCGGGCCGCTCTTCAACCAGATCCTGCCTCTGCTCATGGAGAAGACTCTGGAGGATCAGGAACGCCACCTGCTCGTCAAGGTCATCGACCGCATTCTCTACAAGCTGGACGACCTGGTCCGTCCATACGTCCACAAGATCTTGGTCGTCATCGAGCCGCTGCTCATCGACCAGGACTACTATGCCCGAGTCGAGGGACGAGAGATCATCTCCAACCTTAGCAAGGCCGCTGGTCTTGCCACCATGATCAGCACCATGCGGCCGGATATCGATCACGTCGACGAGTACGTCCGAAACACCACAGCCAGAGCCTTCGCCGTCGTTGCGTCTGCTCTCGGCATACCCGCCCTCCTCCCCTTCCTTCAAGCCGTCTGCCGCAGCAAAAAGTCATGGCAGGCTCGCCACACCGGTGTCAAGATTGTGCAGCAGATTCCTATCCTAATGGGGTGCGCCGTCCTCCCCCACCTCAAGCGCCTGGTCGACTGTATCGGGCCCAACCTCAACGATGAGCAGACCAAGGTACGGACCGTCACCAGTCTGGCCATTGCTGCATTGGCCGAAGCTTCGAACCCGTACGGTATTGAGAGCTTCGACGACATCCTCAACCCGCTCTGGACCGGCGCTCGCAAGCAGCGAGGCAAGAGTTTGGCAGGCTATCTCAAGGCCGTTGGCTACATCATCCCTCTGATGGACGAGGACTATGCCAACTACTACACGGGCCAGATCATGGAGATCCTCCTCCGAGAGTTCGCGTCGCCGGACGAGGAGATGAAGAAGGTTGTGCTGAAGGTCATCTCCCAATGTGCGGGCACGGACGGAGTCACGGCTGGCTATTTGAAGGAGCACGTGCTGGACGAGTTCTTCAAGAACTTCTGGGTGCGGAGGATGGCGTTGGACAAGCGCAACTACAGGCAGGTCGTCGAGACCACGGTCGACATCGGTCAGAAGGTGGGAGCCAGTGAGATCCTGGAGAGGATCGTTGTCAATCTCAAGGACGAGAGCGAGGCGTACCGCAAGATGACGGTCGAGACGGTCGAGAAGATTGTGGCTTCCCTGGGAGCTGCTGACATTGGCGAGCGGCTGGAGGAGCGCCTCATCGACGGCATCCTGCACGCGTTCCAGGAGCAGAGCGTTGAGGACATCATCATGCTCAACGGTTTCGGTTCCGTGGTCAACGCCCTCGGAACGCGGTGCAAGCCGTACCTCCCGCAGATCGTCAGCACCATCCTCTGGCGGCTGAACAACAAGTCGCCTACCGTACGACAGCAAGCCGCCGATCTCATCTCCCGGATCGCCATGGTCATGAAGCAGTGCGGCGAGGATGCCCTCATGGGCAAGCTCGGCATCGTCCTCTACGAGTACCTTGGAGAAGAGTACCCGGAAGTGCTCGGTTCCATTCTCGGAGCCCTCCGCTCCATCGTCACGGTCGTGGGCATCAGCCAGATGCAGCCGCCTATCAAGGACCTGCTCCCTCGCCTGACGCCCATTCTCCGCAACCGGCACGAGAAGGTGCAAGAGAACACCATCGACCTCGTGGGCCGCATAGCAGACCGCGGCCCGGAAAGCGTCAACGCGCGCGAGTGGATGCGCATCTGCTTCGAGCTCCTCGACATGCTCAAGGCCCACAAGAAGGGCATCCGGCGGGCCGCTAACAACACCTTCGGCTTCATCGCCAAGGCCATCGGCCCGCAGGACGTGCTGGCCACGCTGCTGAACAACCTGCGCGTGCAGGAGCGCCAGTCGCGCGTCAACACGGCCGTCGCCATCGGCATCGTGGCCGAGACCTGCGCGCCCTTCACCGTCCTGCCGGCCCTGATGAACGAGTACAGGGTGCCCGAGCTCAACGTGCAGAACGGCGTGCTCAAGTCGCTCAGCTTCCTCTTCGAGTACATCGGCGAGATGGCCAAGGACTACGTCTACGCCGTCACCCCCCTCCTCGAAGACGCCCTCATCGACCGCGACCAGGTCCACCGCCAGACGGCCGCCTCGGTGGTGAAGCACATCGCCCTCGGCGTGGTCGGCCTGGGGTGCGAGGACGCCATGGTGCATCTCCTCAACCTGCTGTATCCGAACCTCTTCGAGACGAGCCCCCACGTCATCGACCGCATCATCGAGGCCATCGAGGCGGTGCGCGTGGCTGTCGGTCCGGGACTGGTGCTCAACTACGTCTGGGCCGGACTGTTCCACCCCGCGAGGAAGGTCAGGACGCCGTACTGGCGGCTGTACAACGATGCGTATGTCCACCAGGCGGACGCGATGGTGCCGTATTATCCGAACTTGGTGGAGGAGGGGATTGACCGGAGCGAGTTGGCGATTGTGCTTTAGGGGGCGAGCATGGATGGGGCATTGGTTATTCGTTGGAAGAAACAGGGTCTCAGTTTGTGACGAATGGAGAGAGCCTGTGGTGCGCAGCATGTTGCAATATTATCATGGGTTTGGCGCGCATCGGTTTGGATTGTCATGTGTACCAGTATTCAGTTGGTTGGGCACCTAGACTAGGTAGTGAGGTAGGCTTGGCCCATAGGAGAAGGCAGCGTAATCACATCGTGCATATGACTCT
>Ga0209127_100541_pt1 | contig 13126 bp, 11 predicted proteins | sample LakSupMetagenome_FD_187469 | JGI IMG/M metagenome (GOLD analysis project Ga0209127, IMG submission 187469) | Freshwater microbial communities from Lake Superior, Canada - Sta WM archaea (SPAdes) (version 2) | ecosystem: Environmental > Aquatic > Freshwater > Lake | place: Lake Superior, Canada...
CGGAATGCTGCCGAGGTATACGCTGTCTTAACGCTGGACCACAAGGAGATCGATTCCGGTTTCTATGTCGTGGAGCAGTTGCTCAAGCAGAACATGCTCATGCACCCAAGACATCTAGACTGGCTTGCGAACTTCCCGGCACCGCTGGCTCAGGTCCTTGAGACGCTCCAAAACGATAAGCGGAATCAGAAGTACGCGGACGCCATTCACCAAGTAGCGTCTTTCTTGAAAAGAGCCGCAGAGAGCTACAACAGTCTCATGCAAGCTTCAGCAGGACGCAAATACCCCTACCTCGTGGATGAGCTTGTCGGACAGCTTGACTGCCGCTCGAGCGTCCTGCAGCACGTACTGTTCACATCGTCCCGTAGGAGGCTTGGTGTGCCTGACGGACCACTGGGGGAAAGCCTGGATGCGCTCTTCTTCCGAGATCAACAGCACCACATGGATAAGTCCGGAAATTTCGTGCCAATGGACCCAATACTGGATACTGGCGAGCTCGAAATACGAAATGCCAAGCTGATTTGTCTCTATAAACATGCGGTAGCCCAGGCCAGCAAGACGCTGGACGAGCAGAGACGGAGGTCTTCGCAGCAAGCAAGGCCTTCCCCCAGCCTTCAACAGTCCTTCACGCTCGCCTCAAATGCTGTGCCGAACGATCAGACTCAGCAACCATCTGCTCAGGGCGGTCGGGAGAGTCCCGCCTCTCCGGCTGTCACTTCTTTTGCGCCGTCGCCTCACATGCTGACTTCACACCTGGAACCTAATCCACCTCCAGTTGCACAATTCTCAAACCCATCACCTTCTCATCCTCTCGCCAGTTTCGAACCAGTACCTACTTTATCCCAGTCGGCAAGGCCTAATATGGGGTCACAAAGCAATCCGGGTACGCCGCACCAGGCTGGGCCACCGCCTGGGCAACCAGGGCAGCCGTCTAGACAGCCATCTGAGCGGCTATCAGGACAACAGCCGCAGTCTCTCAGTAGCATGGCAAATCCCAATCCAAGGCAACAGGCGGCGATGCAATCCTGGACATCACCCGGTCAACTGGCAAACGAAGAGGTCCGCGGCCAGCCCTCACCCAGTCAATGGCTCTTCCAGCAGCAACCGCAGCCTGGCCAACCGTCATCAGGTTTGCAGAGCTTCCAGCAGGAGCCGCAAGCGCCGCCGCAACACCATAACCAGATATTCATCCAACAACAGCAGGCGCAGCAGGTACAGCACGCACAGCAGATGTTGGCGAACATGACCAATCAGCAGCAGCACCAGAATCTGCTGCCGTTCTTACCAAGTCTGCAGCAGCACCAGCACCAGCATCAGCATCAGCAGCAACAGCATCAGCATCAGCACCAACAGCACCAACAGCACCCCTATCAGCAGCAGCAACCCCAGCAGATGGCCGCGCAATATCAGTCAGGCAGCCAAACGGTCAACCAACTACGGCAACAACTGCACGAGAGGATGCTGCAACAGCAACAGACGGCCCGCTTGCAAGCGCAGCGGCAGCAACAAGCACAGCTTGCGACCTCGCACCAAATGACGGCGCTGCAGAACTTGCTTCCTGCGAGTCCCGCGACGCATCCCGCGACGCGGACCGGAGCGCTTTCGAACCAGCCTCAGTCTTCGTTCCCTGATCCACAGGCCTTCTTCCCTAACGTTATCCCGACGCCCGGCGTGTCACCCGTCAATCTTCAGTTCCCGAGTGGTTCGCGCGCACAACATCCTCTCGCCCAGCCAAACCTCGCGTCCAGAGGCACAGCGCCTGAAAGTGGCCCGGCGGTGTTTGGTCCGTCTGCTGCCATGCGCCAGGCGAACCCACAGCTACAGCAGCAGAATGCACAAGCCGTCAGTCAAATGCGGCTCATACCACCTCTGGGCCACGCGATCCAGCTGTCCGACTGGCCGCCCGATCCTTACGATAGGAAAGCCATCATGATGTCGCTGCACCAAGCCGACGTGCGGAGTCCGAGACGGACGGTGCGACACTCGGCTGTCGGCAAGTTGGGTGATAGGTTTTATCAGGCAGTCGAGTCGTTTCCTGTCGTGCCGACGCTCATTGCCTTTGTGAGGCGCCTGCTCAAGTACCAGTTCGTGGTCTCCGAAACCCAGTTTGCACGGATTTCCCAGACGGTACCCCAAGCAGCCGGCATACCAGTAATGGAGCACTTCAATGGGTCTCTGCGCTGGCGCGTCCGTACGTGCAAGATCCCACCGGGCAAGAAGCAGATGGCCGGTCCGCACGAGTGGGTTGGCATGGAGACCTCGTGGCCGGAACACATCACTATCTCGCTCAACGGCAGGCCCATTGCCGTCCGCCGACGCCAACACAACAGCCGCGACCAGCCCTCGGAGCTGACCCCCTTCATACGCCAGGGAATCAACGAGCTGGCCATCGCGGTCGCCGAACCTAAGAGGAAGACGCCGGGCCAGTTCGCCGTCGCGGTAGAGATCGTTGAGACGCGCAGCCATTCGTCCATCATCGAGCACGTTTGGAAGAACTGCGTCATCCAGGAAGACGAGACACTCGACCGGATAAAGCCCCGCCTGAGCGCCTCCCGCCACGACGACGACAGCGTGCAAATCGTGGCCGAGGACCTGTCGATCGACCTCGCCGACCCCTTCAGCCGCGTCATGTTCAAGACGCCCGCCCGCGGTGCCCACTGCACGCATATGGAGTGCTTCGATCTCGAGACCTGGCTCGAGACGCGGCCCTCCAAGCCGGTCAGGTGCCCGCACAGCAGCTTCATCCCGTGCGACTGCAGGGACAACCCGGAGCCGTCCGTCGCGGACAAGTGGAAGTGCCCCATCTGCGACGGCGACGCGCGGCCCTACGCGCTGCGCATCGACGGCTTCCTCCTCGGCGTCCGGAAGAGGCTCGAGGAGGAGGGCAAGCTCAAGGCCAAGTCCATCCTGGTCGCGCGCGACGGCACCTGGCAGCCTGTCGTCGAGGACTCGGACGGCGACGATACCGACGAAGACGACGAGGGCGGCGTGCCAAGGCGCACGAAGAAGTCGGCCTCCGCCGGCCCGCCGCCGGCTACTGCGACGGCCAAGAAGCAACCTGTCGAGGTCATCGAGCTGCTTGACGATTAGAGGCGGTGCAAGCACTGGCTGGAGGGCGTCGGCTGGATCGAGGACTTAGAGAGACTGGGCAGGGTGCTGTGCTGGTACGAGGAGCTCAGCTACCGCGTGGGCGCTCGTCATGTCACGGACGCGATTGGACTTGCCATCCGGGAATGGCAGGGGCGTGATACCCACGGCCTGGTTCGGCAGCCGGGCGAGCCTACCCTTGGCTAGCTGTCTTTTCCGATGCTTGAGGGTTTGTGTGGGTGGGCTCGGAGCTTGGACGAAGCGGCGTCTGGCAGTTGGCGGGAGACCCAGTAATAAGCAGTCATCAGGAGGAGGGTTTAGCCGTTTGGTTTTCGAGCTCGTTTGCGTTAGGCGATCGTGCTTATTTACTGCAGCCTGATTTTCAGGGAATGGAGCGCAAGGTGTTAAGGGGGGCCATGTTTTTTCGGTCTGGCACAGGGCACATGTTTTTCTTTTCTCTTGGTTGAGATGGCCGGCGTTTGTCTGGGGCATGCGGTATCTTGGCGTTGCCGTCTTTCTTCGGTGGCCTGAACTTTATGGAATGGACATGGACGCAGGGACGAGGGTCACACGGCTCAAGGTTCGTCTTGACCTATTTGCCGATGTTCGGATGAATGCATTGCCTGGCGTTGGTTTTGAGATTTGGTACGAGTACATGTACAAAGTTGGGGTGATTACCATATTGATCACCTGAGGGTCATGGTAGGACATGATGCTAATACAGCAGGACATGGTTTTTGGCCGGGTGAGCTCGGTCCTGTGAATACGTAATTAGATACCCTCATTGACTTGATGGACTTCCTCCTGCGATGTTGTGCCGCCTGAGAGCTTCTCCACAAGCCATGTCGATTGGAGCTGATGTCTATGGAGGCCATTCTCCTCAGGGGGATCTGCTCGCTTCGTTGCTCCTGGTCCAACGAAAGCGGTTCCTCCCTCGCCTGCTACCCCAATGTCTCCCCGTCGTCTAGTCCATGACCAAAAATATGCTCGCCATACCATAGACAACCCACAAAACTGCTAACTCTTCTCATTGCCCCCCGGAATGGTACTCGGCCCATTCTCGTTCGTCACCCCGCTATAAGCCGGCCTGTCCCCCACAACGGGCGCCACCGTCAGCGCCTCGGCCATGGCCTCGTCGTAGCTGGGCGGCGCGTCGTCGTACGCCGGCTCCGTCTGTCCCGGCGCCAGCTGCGGCGGGTAGAGCGGGTCGCTGGCCGCCGCCGCCGCCGCCGCCGCCTGCAGGGCGGCCGCCTGCTGGGGCGTGGGGCGGGGCGGGATAGCTGGCGGTCGGGGAGGCTGCTGCTGGGTGGTCTGTCGCGCCGGCCGGGGTGCCGACGGACGGGTTGAGGTCGAGGCGGGGCGCACGCGGCCTTGGTGCCGCATTGCTTCGACTAGTTGCGGGGGAGGGGCGAGGCCGGAGTAGACTTCTATCGTGCTGAAGTGGAGGGGCAGGTGGAGGGTTTGCGGGATGGGGACCTGGGATGTTTTGTTCTTGAAGGGGTTCGAGGAAGCCGCCTGGGGGCCGACGGGTTTGCCCCAGGTCAGGCCGAGCTGCACCTCGAGCTGGTAGTCGCGCGACAGGTTGCAGGTGATGAAGGAGGGCATCACCGTGTTGGGCAGGGGAACGTCTCGCCAGAGGACCTCCGGGACGATGATCTCCGTGCCGACGGGGTCGGAGGGGTTGGAGACGGGGATGGAGAGGCCGTGGCGGGAGACGACTACCCATTTTGTGACTTCGGTGTTGACCAGGTCCTGGCAGCGGACGACGGTGTTGCCTATCAGGTCTATCTGCAGGCTGGTGAGGTAGACTTCTTCGGCGGCGGGGGCAAGTTTCTTGGCTATGAGGCGGAGGTCGATGGGCTTGTTGCAGGTTAGGATTGATGGGTGCGGGAGACGGGCAGACATCTCTATCGAGGGCGGCATTGAGCCTGTGGGGGTTGGCGGTTGTGGGGACGGAGCCTGGAGTTTGCCGTCGGCACCTACTGATGAGGTGGCGTAGGACTCGTTGAGGTTGGGGTTGCTGCTGGAGCGCCAGGCGCCGAAGAAGGACGAGCGCTTTCCCTGCTGGCTTAACTGTGATGCTGGGCTGCGCGGCCGGAATGTGAAGGGACGCCGTGCATAGGCTTCTTGGTTGGTCTTTGGCGGCCTTGGAGGCTCTATTGGGAGGAACTTGAAGCCGACGTTGTATCGCCAGTTCTCCTTGAATAGCCCGGGTCTTTGTATCGTGACTTTGATGTAATACCTGATCTCGGCCTGGCGAGGAAATCCAGTGAAGCTCGGCGGTAGTGTCTTTGTGACGTGTGAGTACATGAGCTGCTTGCTGCCGTCCATGACCCTGATGCCTCCCAGACCAAAGATCCCTGGACCCGACGCGAAGCCTCCCTGGCCTGCCAGCCCTCCCAACCTTGCCATGGCATTCGGGTCACCGCAGGCGTTGTTGAAGGGCACCTTGAAGCGAAATGGATACTGATGTTGGCCGGGCGCGAGGATGATGGGCCCTATCAGAGGAGGAGCGTTCTTGTCCGGAAAGACTTGCTCGACCTTGTAGAGAATCTTGTGGTTCTCGTGCACGACATTGCCGCTCGAGGCATTGGTCGTCTGCCCCCCATTGGGGTCGTTGGCTGGCACGGCTAGTGCCGTCCTTGATTCTCCCTCGAGCTTGACAATAATGGCTCCGATCTGTTCATGGCGGGTGAGGCCTAGGACGATGCGGCCCTGGATGATGTCCAGGTTCGTGTAGAACTCAGGGGCATCGTCGAGGGCTATTCGTAAAGACATGTTTCCAATTGGGGCGTCTCGACGCCTGCGTAGGAGTTTGCGGGGTGAGCAGTTAGGCCACTGTCAACGTGGCAGTCCGTATGGGCCAACATCAACTCATTGACATGAAGCGAAACACTGAGCGAGACTTCAGGTGGTGGCGTGACGGTTCCTGTTCCCTTCCACTCCTGCTGAAGCTGAGTGATAGACCAAGAGAGCTTGAACTCCTAGCTTTCACGTAGTTCACGCGGGCAGCGAATGCGACCAGAAAGTGATGCGGCTGGCGGACTGAGCCCCTGTCTGGCAAGATATGATGATGCTGTGAGCCTCTTGTATGCCTGGCCAACTGTGCCGCAAGACACTACTCGGTAACGACGGAGAAGAGCTCTGGATGTGGAAGAGCTGTAGCTTATCTTCGGGACTTGTTAGTTGGCAACTGTGTGAGACGCGGAGCCCACTTACATTCGATTAAAGCTCTTGTTGATGTTATAACATCTCGTATCCAGCTGTTGCATACCTTGACCGGGCATCCCTTCTGTGCTGTGCCTCGCAGCATACGTCACACAGCTGTCAAAGTGCTGCCAGCCACAGTGGGCCAGCTGAGTGAGGCCCTGAAAGTCGGCGATAAGTTGCGATAAGGATATACTGGAGATCCACTTTAATTTTTCTGATGCGCCGCCCCTCCAAAGCTGCGGTCTGCAGTCAGTCAACAGACACAGGCACAGCCGCACAGCTTGTGGTTTGCGACAAGATCTTTGAACGCAAAGAGTCTGTTGCTGAGGCGCGTTCCATACCGCAGCCATGGGCAAAGTCATTACGCCCAAGAGGACCGGCGGCTCCTCAAGCACGAAGCCCTACGACCGGAACCAGTCCACCGGCAAGTCGGCCGCCGCGCCCAAGAACAATGTCTTCAAATTCAACAAGGACTTTGGCCAGCACATATTGAAGAATCCCGGTGTCGCAGATGGTTAGTTTTCTTGACACTTGGGGGTTTGATCGCCAAGTTCCAGGCCAACCTGACAAGTGCTAAGTTTTCTTCGTACAGCCATCGTCCAAAAAGCAGACCTCAAGCCCACCGATGTCGTCCTCGAAGTCGGTCCCGGAACCGGTAACCTGACGGTCAAGATTCTCGAGAAATGTCGTAAAGTCATCGCCGTCGAACTCGATCCCCGAATGGCCGCCGAAATCACCAAGCGCGTGCAAGGGACTCCGCTCCAGAAGAAGCTGGAAGTGATATTGGGAGACGTCATCAAGATGGAACTCCCTCCATTCGACGTGCTCATCAGCAACACGCCATATCAGATCTCTTCGCCCCTTATATTCAAGATATTAGCGCTACCAAATCCGCCTAGGACCTCGGTGCTCATGTTTCAGCGCGAGTTTGCGATGCGGCTGACGGCGAAACCGGGCGACGCGCTGTACTCCCGGCTAAGCGTAAATTCTCAGTTCTGGGCGAGGTGTACACACATCATGAAGGTTGGGAAGCACAACTTCCGGCCGCCACCGCAGGTCGAGTCGAGCGTGGTCAGGATAGAACCTAAGCTGGGGAAGGACAGGCCGTAAGTGGGAGCACAGCGAGACCCGTAGGGGTGCATTACTGACGAGGTTTATAGGAACGTCTCGTGGCAGGAGTTTGACGGTCTGCTAAGGATATGCTTCGGAAGGAAGAACAGAACAATCAGGGCTTCCTGGTCGACCAAGGAAGTCTTGTCTATGATTGAGAAGAACTACAGGATATACTGCGCCATGAACAACATACCCGTGGAGGAGGGCTTGGCGGACGGCGGAGATGATGCCGACGACGACGACATGGCAGTCGACGACAGTTCCGCTGCGCCGACGGGCAATGACGACGAGGAATGGGGCGGTATCATGGAAGTTGACGATAACGGCGACGACGACGACACGCCAGAGTTTTTCAAGGAGCAGAAGACGGCGCAACCTTTCAAGACGCCCAGCAGGAGGAAGAAGACGAAGCTGGGCGAGATCATAAGGGAGAAGGTCCGGAAGGTGCTTGAAGACGACACTGAGCTTGCTGACCAGCGAGCGTCCAAGTGCGACGAGAACGACTTCTTGCGGCTGCTGTTTGCTTTTAACCAGGAGGGCATTCACTTCGCATGATCCATGCACTACGGATATGGGATGGCGGTTCACTTTCACGGAGTTATGAGTCGGCGTTACTGGTCACGGTCTATATCCAAAAGCATGTTCATAGGTTGGGGTCCGAAGGTGGTGGGCTCGTTGCCGACATGTTGCGTTGAATCAGGTATGGCGCGAGAAAGAATGCATGTTAGCCCTACCATACCGCTGGGATCGAGTGGCTGGCGTCAGCAACCGAGTGGTTCTTTTCAGTGCAAATGTTACCGGGGTGATATTCCTGACCGGTTGGCAAGTCCACTCGCGAATATCTTTGTAAGCCTACTATCTAAGTATTCTCCCCTCGACTACGACTGCTGAACCCGGCCGAGTCCCGCAAGTGCCAAGGCAACTGGTCATTCTTTAGTCGCTCTGAGAAGGCCCGGTTCTCGCGGGGGTTGCTGCGGATTCCAGCAACGGCGCCGGACTAACGGCCACGCCGCCACGCTCTGCGGTAGACTGCTCCGTAAGCCGATATTATGGCGAAGATCATACCTCCCCGACCATGTTAGACAAATAAAAGATCAAGCGATGCATGAGTAGGAGCAGGAGCAGGAGCACGGCGCAGCACTGCAACCTGCCAGCAGGACCTTTTTTTTTTGTCGCGCGGCTACTGAAGAAGCCAAGGGACAATGAGCAAATCAGAAGCATCCTGCGCCTGGCCGGTGGTAGCACGAGGGCCGGAGACATGTATCTCTTCGTACTAACTTTGGCTGTGAGAGACCTGACGCCATGTCAGATTCTAGCTCGCAACTTCGCAAGGCAATTGAAGATATCCTTGCCTCCCGTTGGTCAATACCTGCCAGGCTTGCGCTAACTTGTGGGGACGGGATCTCGAATAGCCCCTCCTTTAGCACCCGCAACCCCTGGGGACAAGGGTGCTGATGGGTGTCAGCCCCTCCTCAACACCACATCGACACCCAACTGCTTGTCGTTTCCTGGCCATTGACGTGCCTCGAGGCTCAGCAAGCGGGAAACCCGCTCGTGGTCTTGGGCGACCTGTTAAATACTCTATCTTTTCCGCTGTCTCAACTTGTTTCCTGTAGACTCTGAAACATCCCTCCAGTCAGACATCGAACCAAGGCCTGCTTGTTGCCTGTGCTCAGTATATTGTTTGAACTAATAACTGCCCTGGGTCACGAATCGGGCAAGCCATCGGGTGTTCTTAGTCCGTACCTCATTGAACAAGCATTGCGACCTTCCGCCACCCACCTCCCTTTGTTGACCCTGTCTCACGCTCTGCTGGGCGCGCCGAGTCCTCTCTCCATCTCAGCTTCGGAGACTAACTCGCTCGGACGAGACGGCTGGCAGAGGTGATCATGGCTGATCTTCAGGGCCGCAAGGTCTTTAAGGTCTTCAACCAGGACTTCATCGTCGACGAGCGATATACCGTGACCAAGGAGCTTGGCCAGGGCGCCTACGGTATCGTTTGGTATGTCGCTGGCCGAGATGCAGATTGCCCCGATCTGCCCATTTGCCCATCCGCCCGTCTCCAAATCTGCCCCTCTTCTGAGATGCGCATTTGCTGACACCACACCCCTCAAACACAGCGCCGCCGTGAACAACCAGACGAACGAGGGCGTCGCCATCAAGAAGGTCACCAATGTATTCAGCAAGAAGATCTTGGCCAAGCGCGCCCTGCGCGAGATCAAGCTCTTGCAACACTTCCGCGGCCACCGCAATGTAAGTCCCTCTGAGCAGCCCATCTGGCTGGCTTAACCCCGCCGGACCTCCCCTCCTCCCCCTAACAAGCAGGGGACGTAACTAGGTGGAGAAGGAATGACACGCTGACCGTTCAGATCACATGCTTATACGATATGGACATCCCTCGTCCGGACAACTTCAACGAAACCTACCTGTATGAGGGTATGTTGGTCTATTCCCCTGGCTTACAGCGCAGCGTGCTTGGGGAAGCGTGCAAGAGCTTTCCCGAGCGTCGGATGATGGTTAGAAGCTGACGTGCCTTTGCGCCTCGCAGAGTTGATGGAATGCGATCTTGCGGCCATCATCCGCTCGGGACAACCACTTACCGATGCCCACTTCCAGTCCTTCATCTACCAGATCCTATGCGGCCTCAAGTACATCCACTCGGCCAATGTCCTTCACCGAGATCTCAAGCCCGGCAACTTGCTTGTCAACGCCGACTGCGAGCTGAAGATTTGCGATTTCGGTCTTGCTCGAGGCTTCTCGGTCGATCCAGAGGAGAATGCGGGGTACATGACAGAATACGTGGCGACGAGGTGGTACCGCGCCCCTGAGATTATGCTGAGCTTCCAGAGCTACACAAAAGCCAGTACGTTACCCATGGACCCCTAGACAACTGGGCTCATCTTTCTAACCAGCCTTCAAAGTCGACGTGTGGTCCGTTGGCTGTATCCTCGCCGAACTCCTCGGCGGCAGGCCATTCTTCAAGGGCCGGGACTACGTGGACCAGCTCAACCAGATCCTGCACATCCTCGGCACGCCCAACGAAGAGACGCTCTCGAGGATAGGCTCGCCCCGGGCCCAAGAATACGTCCGCAACCTGCCCTTCATGGCCAAGAAGACCTTCCCCCAGCTCTTCCCCAACGCCAACCCGGACGCCCTGGACCTCATGGACCGCATGCTCGCCTTCGACCCCTCGTCGCGCATCTCGGTCGAGACGGCCCTCGAGCACCCCTACCTGCACATATGGCACGACGCCAGCGACGAGCCCGACTGCCCGACCACATTCAACTTCGACTTCGAGGTGGTCGAGGACGTCGGCGAGATGCGCAAGATGATCCTCGAGGAGGTCTTCCGCTTCCGCCAGCTCGTGCGCACGGTCCCCGGGCAGGCGGGCCAGCAGATGGGCGCCCCGCCGGCGCCGGCGCAGGTGCCGATCCCGGCCGGCGGGCACACGCACGGCTGGACGGCCGAGGACCCCAGGCCGCAGGAGTATATGCCTAGCCAGGGGCTCGAGGCGGAGCTGGGCGGGAGATAGGTTTTTTGTCTTTATCGGGGTGCTGGTTTCGGGGGGTTCCAAGCGGAGGTGTTGGCGATGGAGCCTGTTGTATGGGCGTGGTGCAGGCGGGTCGCCGGGACGAAGACGACGACAGAAACTTCCGGGTTGTTGGTGAGGGATGGACGGGACCACGGTATTCCGACTGGCTGATGATGAGCGTCTCTGAGTGAATGGCGATTGAGTAACGGTCTCCTCCTTCGAAGCAGGGTACGGGTAACCATGAGGACTTGGGTAGAAGGGATACGAACCACATGCTAGAGTGCGATGGCAGTTTGTGGTTTGGGTAGCAAAACTTTAGTCTATACTTACGGCCAGTTAGCGTCTGAATGTTCCTCTCTTATGCTTCTCCCACGACACACGCCTTCTTGAGGCTCGTGGTAGCTTGAAATGATATCGACTCCTGGCTCACTTGTGAAGTTCAACACAGACTGGAGACTTCGCGACGAGTTTATTCCTGATAACGGCAGGGGGCCCCGTTTTATCAACGCAACGCAAACCAGGCAACTGCAGGCTACATGGCCGAGAAGACGAGATGATCTGGCTACCTAGCTTGGAGAGAGCTGGCTTCTGGATGATACATACGGTATAGCACTGCCAAGACACCATGGAGCTCACCCTGGGCGCACACTTTGTAATAGTCGACAGATTGGCGATGTCAGATTGCGAGGCAATCCTGTCCTTGTGACACGGCAAGGCAGTACAGCAGCAGTCACGGCTTCGAACACAGAGTAGCTATCGATCACTGTGTTATTCATGCAGAACTACCCGCTATAGATGCTGCCTGTCCACCCTATCTTTTGATCGCATCTGAACCTCATTAGATTCCCGCCCCACCAGATCGTAGGCGCTCGCGGCTGCCCTGCCGCTTGTCCGAAGCATATAAGTGACCATTTCCTCTATCTTTCATGGATGCCCGTTCCTCCTCTCCCTCCTCCCAAGCTTTTGTGTGAAGTAACAAAATACCAAAGGCAGAATGACAAAAAGCCAACGTGGTGGGTATATCCGAACCAATCATTGCTGTCTGTCCCGTAAAAGCTGTACAAGAAGTGAAAAAAAAAAGACGCATTGCTATGCAATATCGCAGCGAGGTCCTCCGCTCAGGCAGTGCCATAGAACCAGTACTGAGCCGAGTACGGCACGCTGCCGCTGCCCGCGCCGCTGACCGAGCACGCCTGCGCGACGCCGCCCGCCGTGACGACGCGGTAGACCTTGCTGACGCCGACGCCGATGCCGAGGCCGTTGTCGGGCAAGCCCAGCCACTGGACCGCGCCGGTGCCGAGGATGCCCTTCTCGGCCGTGGGCGGGGCGGCCACGACGTCGACCTTGCTGACGCTGCCGAGAAGTCCGGACGAGGCCTTGAGGTCGAAGGTGGGCCTGCCGTCCTTGTCGAAGTAGTGGACTCCCAGGGCCTTGAGGGAGAGGGCGCCCAGCTTGGCGTCGGAGAGGGGGAGGTTGAAGGGCTTGGACACGACGGCGCCGTAGGAGGCTTCCGGGAGCACGTTGGGCTTCGCCGGGGTGCCGGGGGCGGCGGCCGCCGTGTTCTGCATGTTGATCGGGAGGCTCTGGCCGTATAGGATCTTGGCCGACAGGGCGTCGAAGTCGGCGGCGGACAGTCCCGTCCCGGCCGTGCCTGGATAGAGCGGGAGGATGTCGTAGAGGACGGCAAGGGCACCGGTCGCGGTGGCGGAGCCGTTGGCGGCGGCGCAGGTGTAGTTCTGGATGCCGTGTCCGAGCGCCACTGCCTTGAGCACGCTGCCGGCAGGAGGGGCAGGAAGCTCGGTTCCAGCTGGATAGGAGGTTAGCCACCGGAGGACCTTTTTCATGGGCTTGCTTTTTCTATGAACTCACTTCCTGTTACTGGCAGAGTTGCTGTAGCCACCGGGGCAACCCTAGTGGAGGTGGGCCTGCAGGGGGGCCTGGCCGGTGCTGGTGGTGCTGGTGCTGCGATCACTGCTGAGGCCAAAGAGGCAAGGAAGATGAAGGTTTTGGCGAGCATGTTGACTTGTTTTACGAAGGTTCACTTGATGTTGGTTGGTAAGGGAGTTGACAGTATGAGTGAGTAGACCGAGTTGCTTGAACAAGACAGCCAAGGAAATAGGCGTGGAGGTAGTAATGTCGTAAAAGCTTCCGGAGCTGGTGGTGAAGTGAAGCACTGGCGAACTG
>Ga0209127_100542_pt1 | contig 13119 bp, 5 predicted proteins | sample LakSupMetagenome_FD_187469 | JGI IMG/M metagenome (GOLD analysis project Ga0209127, IMG submission 187469) | Freshwater microbial communities from Lake Superior, Canada - Sta WM archaea (SPAdes) (version 2) | ecosystem: Environmental > Aquatic > Freshwater > Lake | place: Lake Superior, Canada...
TCTTTCAACCTACGTCAGGCTGCTAGATCTCTACCAGAAAGTCTTTCAGCTGGTCCAGTCAGAGGTCTCAGTCTCCAGCCCGAGCTCAAACTACCGGCTGTGCAAGCTGCCAGACGTGTCTGTTGGCTCCTTCCCGGTGGCATCTGCTCTGTCACTGCAGATGTCACTTACCTTGCGGCTAGCAGAGGACTTCCTATCCAGCTTGCGGGCAGCAACGGCATTGTTTAGCCAGCGACTGCCCGATTTTGCTACGAGAGGCCAACAAGGTGGCGGCCAAGCGTCACTGTGGAGCGTGGTGGATGTGTCATTTACAGCGATCCGGGAAAGAGAGCAAGATGTCAGCCGTGATTTGGTAGAGATTAGGAGCAAACTCGAGAGGTCTTCTGCGCTGTAGATTCGTTTTTAGATAAGGTAGCCTGTGGAGGAACCTACCTACCCTATGGCAAATTCCTGGGTCACTGGCGTTCGGCAGAGTTCACACAACGTACATGTACCTAAGTAAGGTAGCGGTCATGCGAGACAAACGGGACAGACGGGGCACCGGGCTGGATGGGTGACAAGGCCCAATGAGGGCATGCAGGTACATACATGCACTCGACGCACGATTATGCATTGTCCCTGTACTCTTATCGACTGTCTGCGTAGCATACCTGAAGTACAGAAGCAAACAAGGTCACACTAAGCGTGGTGTCTCAGATCAAAGCTGAAAGAACCCAAGCAAGCGAGCTGTATGTCTGAACTCGTCCCGCAGAGGAACCTGCAAGTCCATGCAAGCGAGATCTTCCAGAACGAATGTAGGACGCAGCGAATTGGCCGCTCTGTCTGCCCATGTGGGTACGGAATTCCGAACGGGATGGAGCTGGTTGAGGAATTCGGCTGTCGGAGAAGACACTCAACTACACCAAGGGGCAGGATGTAGCTAGCCTCCTGTCTGCTACTGGAGACATTCACCTCTCTACACTGTTCGCATTCACCGACAAAAAAAGCTCGTCCGGAAATGGCCGTCCGGCAAGTGAAGCCCTCGAGTTACCCACAAAAGCCATCTGGATATTTAACGATGAGTCGCCAGATAGCTTGCCTTGCCATGCGACTTGTCGAGCAGAACCTTGCCTCGACATCATCGTCTCTCGTCACATCGTCACCCTCCTCGCACTCACTTTCCCTGGCTTCCTCTGCCCTTGCGGCATTCGACCACGTGGGTGCCCAGTCTCGCCTATATACACCCCAGAACCCCAGGTGACTGCCCTCTCGAGCCAAGCTCCTTCCTGCGGTAGCGTCGTCTCTGGATTCGCCGCCAACTTGAACCGAACCTAGAAGGCTTCAGTCCTCTCGTTAAACATTGCTCATAACCGGCTGTTCTCTGCCTTGCTGTACACCTAACCTCCAAACTCTCTGTGGCTATCCCGAGCATCTTTGCTCTCCGAGACACACCTCATTAAGCAGCCGACTGTCTTTTTCTCTCGTGTCGCTTCTCATCTGACAACATATTCGTGTCATCTCGGCCTCTTCTAGCCTCGACTGCGCAGGCGCTCCAGATATACTATTGTATACTCTCAGAACTCTGACGAGATGCCGTACAAAGCCCCCTCGCTCGAACCCATTGCCATTGTGGGCAGCAGTTGTCGCTTCGCCGGAGACACCACGTCGCCCTCGACACTCTGGGAACTGCTCAAGGACCCTAGAGACCTCTCAAAAGAAGTGCCAGAGAACCGCTTCAACATCAAAGCATTCTACCACCCCGACGGCGAGTACCATGGCACCACGAACTCGCCCAAGGCCTACTGGCTCGAGCAGGACCACCGCATCTTCGACGCGACCTTCTTCAACATCACACCCAAGGAGGCCGAGGCCATAGACCCGCAACAGCGTCTCCTGCTCGAGGTGGTGTACGAGGCCCTCGAGTCGGCCGGATACACCCTCCAGCAGTATGCCGGCCAGAACGTCGCAGTGTTCGCGGGCGTCATGACTGCCGACTACGACACGCTCTCGCAGCGCGACGACCTGACAGCCAGCCAGTACTACGCCACCGGCAACGCGCGATCCATCATCTCCAACCGCGTGTCGTACTTCTTCAACTTCAACGGTCCGTCCATGACCATCGACACGGCGTGCTCGTCCAGTCTAGTCGCGCTGCACCAGGCTGTCCTCAGCATCCGGTCCGGCGAGTCGGTCATGGCGTGTGTGACGGGCGTCAACATGATGATCACCCCGGAGCAGTTCATCGTCGAGTCCAACCTGCACATGCTCAGCCCTAGCGGCCACTGCCGCATGTGGGACGCTAATGCGGACGGTTACGCACGTGGAGAGGGCGTCGCAGCACTATTCCTCAAGCCGCTGAGCCGGGCGCTAGCCGACGGCGATCGGATCGAAGGGATCATCCGCGAGACAGGTGTCAACTCGGACGGTAGGACAAAGGGGATCACCATGCCTAATCCAGAAGCCCAGGCGCGGCTGATCAACGAGACGTACCGCCGCGCGGGTCTCAACCCCAGGAATCCCGAGGACAGGTGCCAGTACTTCGAGGCTCACGGTACCGGTACTCATGCCGGCGATCCTCGCGAGGCGGCAGCCATTGAGGATGCGTTCTTCGGGACCGCGGCAACCCACCAGGTCAGTTACGTCCGCAATGCAGGTCTCTCGATGATATCTCCGCATTCCACTCTCACGAGACCGAGCCCCCTAACAATTTTCATTTATGCACTAGCGGGACGATCCGAATCCCTCCACACCACCCGAATCCCGGCTGCTGGTTGGCTCGGTCAAGACGGTGATTGGCCACACCGAAGGCGCCGCAGGGCTCGCTGGCGTGCTCAAGGTGACCCTGGCCATGCGCCACGGCACAGTCCCTCCCAACCTCCACCTCGAGACGCTCAACCCCAGCGTCGAACCCTTCTACGCGAACCTGCGCATTCCAACCACAGCCCAGCCTTGGCCTAGGGTGCCGACGGGGCAGCCGAAGCGCGCGAGTGTCAATTCTTTTGGTTTCGGCGGCACCAATTCGCATGCCATTGTCGAAGAGTATAAGCCTGCCATTCACGATGCGGTCGCCTTGTCTTTCAGCCCCCGACTGTCGCTGCCCCGCTCCATCGCGAGCGTCCAAGATGCAGATGCAGATGCGCCTTCAGTCGTGCTGCCTCTGCTCCTGTCGGGTAACTCGCAAAAGGCCCTCGTCTCCGTTGCGGAGAAGTACTTGGAATACCTGACGACGAACCCGACTGTGCAACCCGAGCAGCTAGGATGGCACACCTTTGCGCGCCGCACCGCCCTGCCTTTCAAGGTCTCAGTAACGGCCACGACACGTTCGGAACTGGTTAACGGCTTGCAAGGACTCATAACCAAGTCGAGCCACTCGCCGGCTATCGGCACGCGGTCGCGTGCTAGTGATGGAGGTCCCAAGATCCTCGGCGTCTTCACCGGACAGGGTGCCCAGTGGGCGACCATGTCGAGCGGCCTGCTGCTCACCAACAAAGTGTACCGCGACACCATCCGCGAGCTCGACAACGTCCTCCGACAATGCCCGAATCCCCCGTCATGGACGCTAGAGCAGGAGATCCGCGCGCATGAGGGCCTCTCCCGGGTCGGGATTGCCGCGATCTCACAGCCCCTGTGCACAGCCATCCAGATCGGTCTGGTTGACGTCCTGAGAAGCCTCGGCGTCACCTTTCACACCGTTGTGGGCCACTCCTCGGGCGAGATGGCGGCAGCCTATGCCGCCGGGCGCCTGTCCGCCAGGGACGCCATGCTCATCTCATACTACCGCGGCATGTTTGCGCACCTTGCCGGCGGCGCGAGCGGGAAGAAGGGCGGCATGGTCGCTGTCGGGCTGTCGAAGCAAGATGCCGCAGAGCTGTGCTCGCGCCCGGAGTACAGTGGCGGAATCTGCGTTGCCGCCAGCAACGCGCCCACGAGCGTCACACTGTCCGGAGACATCGACATCATCCAGAAGGTGCGTGACGACCTTACCGAGCAGAAGATCTTCGCGCGGATGCTCCAGATCGACACTGCCTATCACTCGCCTCACATGGAGAAGCCGGCGGTCAAGTACCTCGAGGCGCTGGCCAGTGTCCGTGTATCGCCTCCTAAGGCTGGGAATGGCACCAACTGGGTGTCCAGCGTCCATGTTACGGGCGAACCCGATCAAGGCGACCTGGAGGCCAAGTACTGGAAGGACAACATGGTACAAACGGTGCTGTTCCATGAGGCTCTGTCAACGGCTCTTGAACAGCAGGGCCCCTTCAACTTTGCTATCGAGGTGGGGCCGCATCCCGCACTGAAGGGCCCGGCGACTCAGACCATGAAAGCCGTCACTGGAAGTGCCGTCCCCTACGTGGGCCTCCTTGATCGGAAGAAGGACGATCGACTCGCATTCGCCGAGTTCATCGGCTCGCTATGGACAGAGTTCGGTCCCAGTGCTGTTCAGCTCCGCCCCTTCGTCGAGAACTCAACCCGGCCGGATTTGGTGCATCAGTACCTCGAGGAACCCCCAACCTACCCCTGGGACCATTCGCAGACTTACTACCGCGAGTCCCGCATTGCCAAGCAGTATGCCTTCCGCACTGATCCTCCTCACGAGCTTCTCGGATCTCGTACTCGCGATGATACTGAGTACGAGATGCGCTGGCGCAACATCCTCAAGCTTGACAAGCTCCCTTGGATTGCTGGCCACGACTTCCAGGGCCAGGCCTTGTTGCCCGCGTCGGGCTACTGCGTCATGGCTCGCGATGCTGCCAAGGTAGCCTTGGCCGGACGGGCTGCTTCCATCATCGAGCTGGAGGACCTGGAGTTCCCTAGCGGCATCACAGTTGAAGCGGACTCGCAAGGCGTCGAGACTCTCTTCTCGCTGAGTATTCTTCCTGCCACGAGGGAGAACCGGCTGCATTCCACCATCGACGCAACCTTCGTGCTTACATCGGCGCCCGCCGACGGATCGGCGACCATGAAGAAGAACTTCTCCGGAAAGCTCCGCATCGTCCTCGCCGAGCCTTCCCCCGACGCGTTGCCTCCGCGGGCGAGGTGGCATGCCGAGGCGCTGGAGGTCAGCACCGACGGCTTCTACAAGATGATGGCCGACACTGGCTTGAGGTATAACGGTCCTTTCAAGGGCCTCCGGACCATGGAGCGTCGGTTTGATTTCGCGTCGACGACTCTGAAGAAGAGGCACGAGGCGGATACGACTTCGTTGAGTCTGAGTCCCGCGACGCTGGATACGTGTCTGCAGACCTGCTTTGCTACTTATTCGTCTCCGGGCGACAAGGCGCTGTGGACGCCATTTCTGCCCAAGACGTTCGAGCGAGTGAGGTTCAACCTCGCCATCTGCGACCTGAAGCCCGATGATGATTCGACTCTGACCGTCGATGCCTTCCTGACCGACGCTAAGCCGATGACGCGGGACTCTGCGGCCAGCTTCACAGGCGATATCTTGATTTACAACGAGCAGGGTCAGATGGAGGTCCAGGTCGAGGGGCTCACTGTTGGTTCCTTCGCGGCCACCCGACCGGAGAACGACTACGAGCTCTATCTCACCACTGTGATGGATGTCGATCCCGAAGATGAGATCGTCGAGGCTCCCACTCTGTACATGGACGAACCGAGCTTGGTCCTGGTGGAGAGCTGCGAGCGTGTCGCCTCGTTCTACCTCAACAAGGCACCCGCACGCGCACCACTCCGGACCAAGCGGTCAGCATTCTCCTTGACGCCCGACTACGGCGTGTTGGTCAGCAATGCGACTGCCAATCCCCGGAGCCAATGGCCCGATGACACGGACGAGACCATCACTGAGTTCATCCGCAGCTCGCCTTACCACATATCGCTCGACTTCATCCGTGTCCTCGGCCAGAGCCTGCCGGACATCCTTCTGGGCATGCTTCCCACTATTATCGAGGAGGCACATCAACTGTTCGGCTTCCAGAAGCATCTCGGTCGGATCGTCAAGCAAATCAGCCATCGGTACCCGCGCATGAACATCCTTGGCCTGACCGACCCGGAGCTGGGCTTCACGGAGTCTATCCTCTCGGCGTTGAAGACGTCTTTCCTGACCTACACGGTCGGCACCAACGAGAAGCCCATCCAGCAGATTTCCCACCCGATCTACCGGGAGAAGATTGTGATGAAGACTATGGACCTTGAGCAGGAAGCCGACTACGACAAGGTCTCGGACTACGACCTCGCCATCCTGTCCACCTCGGTCATCTCTACGCAGAGCTCGCACCGCGCTCTCAAGCGTCTGAGAACCCACATGAAGCCCGGCGCTTTCTTAGTCCTGGTTCACCTGTCTAGGAGCCCGTTGAAGAACCGGATCCAGAAGGCCGCCGGCTTGATCGCCGGGGCGGAGGACATGCTCACTCCGCCCGACTGGCCTGACGTTCTCGACGACTGCGGATTCGGCCGCGCACCGAAGAACGGCAGCCAATTCTACCCGCCTGGGTTTGGCGTCACTGTTCGCCAGGTCGACTCGGAGCTGAAGCTCAAGGCCCTGGATCCACTGCTGGAATCTGGCCTGGCGCAACCCAGCATTACGGACACTCTCCTGATCTTGGGCGGCGTGAAGGGCCAGACTGCTCATATCTCGGCTGAGATTTCCGAGCGTCTGTCGCCGGTTACGAAGCAGATCTGGACCATGGACGCACTAGATGACATCGACAGCTCGCAGATCTCGTCTTTTACGGCGGCCATCTTCCTAAATGATTTGGATGAGCCTGTGTTGTCCACAATGACGGAGAAGCGGCTCGAAACTCTCAAGGCGCTCATCAAGCCGAAGATGACGATTCTTTGGGTCACTTTGGATGCGAGACACGGGAATCCGGACCAAGCTGCCTCGTTTGGTTTCGGTCGAACGGTCATTGCGGAGACACCCAGCCTGATCCTCCGGATGTTTGATCTCGACACGCTCGAGGGTGCCGCGCCTCTGATTTCGGACGAGTTTGCTCGTCTTCTGCAGGCTGATATAGTCAGTGCCGGGAAGAGCGGTGAGCTGCTGTGGACACACGAGTGCGAAGTGCACATGGAGAACGGCCATCGACTGGTGCCGCGAGTGCTGCCGTGGACCGACGCCAACAACCGTGTCAATGCACCGCGGAGAGTGGTGTCGACGCCCGTCAACACGCTTGATCAGGTTGTGGAGATCGTGCCTTCACAGAGGCGGGACGGTTCGGCGTACTACGAAGCCCAGGTGCACCCCATCGACCCCATCACTCTGGACATCCCCGGCCAGGTCACGGTCAAGGTCGACTACAGCTCCGTCGATGTCTTGCAGCTCGGATACCTCTATTCGACCCACGTCTCTGTCGGACGTGACATGACGCAAGGCCAGCTCGTCGCAGCTCTGACGAACACCAACTCTTCCTTCGCTACGGTGTCTCCAACATGTGTCGTGCCTCTTGCAGACCATGGATCGGTCAACTCGCCGCTGTTCATCAGCGTGCTTGTGCGGTACCTCATCGCCTTGTCGATCGCCGATAACGCTCGCGACAAGCCGGTAATTCTGATCGAGCCGGATACCCTGCTGCTGAAATGCACGATGGAGGTTCTTTTGGCCAGGGGCATACCGATAAAAGCGCTGACCACGGACGTCGGGAAGAGTCAGACGTACAGCGGTGTCCAGATGCTGCACCCGCACTCGACCGCCCGCGAGATGCAGCTGGTATTCCCTCAACAGGGTGCTTACATCTTCGACTTCCTGCCGGAAACCAGCAGGCTGTCCGAGATGGTTCAGGAGTTCATGCCCGACGGCTGCGAGTATCACGGACGGTACTCGCTGCTGACGTCCGCCCACCTCAACACGCTGGAGGAAGCAACCATCATCGAACCTCTCTGGCACAAGGGCATCGCTCTAGCCCTCGCCAGATCCGCCCAGATGACTGAAACTGGCTACGACGCAGTTGTCCCGCCTCTGCTCTCCGCTCCGGAGCTGCTCCACCGGCCCGAACTGACGGAACCGTTCCAGATCCTGGACTGGAAGAAGGACAGAATTGTCCCCAACATCACCAAGCCCGTGGTCGAGGAACAGCTTCTGCGTCCGTACAAGACATACCTCCTCGTCGGCCTCACCCGCGATCTGGGACAGAGCCTGTGCCGCCTCTTCATCCGGCACGGCGCTCGCAACATCGTCCTGGTCAGCCGCAACCCCAACAGGACGCCCAAGTGGAGGGACGAGCTCAACGACGCCGGCGCCAACATCCAGATCGAGTCGCTGGACGTCACCAACCTCGAGGCCGTCCTGGCTTTCAAGAGGAACCTCGAGCAGACGATGCCGCCTGTCGCCGGCATCGTCAACGGCGCCATGGTCCTGGACGACCGCGTCTTCTCGCAGATGGATCTGAACACCCTGAACCGGGTCATGCGACCCAAGGCTCTCGGTTCCAAGAACCTGGACATTGCCTTCGACTCTCCCGACATGGAGTTCTTTATCATGACGTCTTCCTTCGCCGCCATTGGCGGTCATCCCGGCCAGTCCAACTATGCCGCAGCCAATATGGTAAGTCTACACCTTCCGACATGCAACCTCTCATGCTAACCCCCTTTCACCAGTACATGAACGGCCTCGCCGCCTCCCGCCGCAGCCGCGGCCTCCCCGGCATGGCGCTCAACATCGGCGTCATCTACGGCCTGGGCTTCCTGCACCGCGAGAAGGACGAGCTCTACGCCGGTCTCGAGCGCGAAGGGTACCCGCCCATTTCGGAGCGCGACGTGCACCACATGTTCCTGGAAGCCATCGTCGCCGGGCGGCCTCCCAAGCCGAGCCCAGCTAAACAGTCGTCCCCCCAGATCGCCGACATCACCACGGGCCTCAGCCGCTTCCGCTTCGACGGGCCTAACCCGCTGCACTGGCACCTCGACCCGCGGTTCTCGCACTTCACCGTCCCGGACACCACCGCCGACAGCTCGGCCGCCGACGAAGGTGGTGCGGGCCAGAAGAAGCAGAGCGTGAAGGAGCTGCTCGCCCGGGCCGAGACGGCGGAGGACGCGGCGGGGATACTTCTCGGGGCCTTCACGGCCCACCTCGAGGGTCTGCTGCAGCTGCCGCCGGGGAGCGCGCACGGGGAGAACAGCATCTCGGAGCTGGGCGTCGACTCGCTCGTCGCGGTGGACATCAGGTCGTGGTTCTGGCGGTCGACCGAGACGGACGTGGCGGTCATGAAGATCCTTGCCTCGCCGAGCATCAAAAAGCGTGAGTCCTCCTCTCCTCTCCCCTTCTCACATGCCCAAATAAATCCCTTTCGTATTTCTAAACTCAATGTTCTGTAGTCACGTCCGATATAGCCGACTCCCTGGTCGCCTCCCGCTCCAAACCACCGGTATCCGAGACCGCTGCCGCAGCGGGCGAGACGGTGCCCGTGCCCGTCGCCACGCCGCAGCCCGCTTTGCCTCGCATCGATACGGCTAACGTCGCGCCCTCGATGAAGGCTGCTGCTGCTACTGGCTCGGACAGCTCGCCCGGTGCTAGTACCACGGCGGCTAGCTCGACAGAGGGGAGAGGGCTTACGGATGCTAGTCCCTCGTCTACCGAGGGGATCAGGGGGGAGGGGTACTTTGGTGGGAAGTGAGAATGGCGGGATCGGTGTTTGTTGCTTGAAGGGGGCTTTGCTTTTGGCTATACTTCTCAATCATATAATAGGCTCTTTTTGCCTTGCTTTTTGGCGGTTCGAAGGAGTTTGGCAGGGTTGGGTTGTTAAAGTATATGCTCTAGCTGTCCAAGGCGTTTGGGTAGAAGAAGGGTGGTGGTTTGACAGACTGGATGGATGGGCGGTACTCGTCCTTTACTTCCCACTCCTTCTGTTGTTGTTCTATGGGTGGTTCGTTGTCTTTATTCTTCTTACCTTAGTCACCTTTACCTTAGTAATGCTGGTTCTCTCTAATAGTAAAGCTTTCTCTTGAATGCTTATTGAGGTGGGTAGTTCCAAGGTTGCGAATTCAATGTAGATATCGACTAAGGTATCAAAGCCTCTTGCTCCAAAGTGCAGGCTGTCCAGCGTACGATGCGAGGTTCCATAATGTCTCACGACATCCTACGCTACACCTAAACTTAGGAGTTCGGGTATGTCGCTATCAGAGTCAACCTGGTCTACCAGTTCACACCCTCTCGCCGTATGTCCGGTACGCTGTTGGTGAGCTCGGACACAGTTCCAGGTCTCTGCTGGAATTAAGCACTTGCCAATAGATACTTGGGTTGTTGATAACCTTACAGTCAGATACCCAAATGTTGATCGATGGGGAGGCACGAAAGCCTTGCCATACCTCGTAGCTTTTGAATGAAACACACAGAGACCGGACAACACACTCATCACAGACACGAACAGTAGTTTCGAGTCCGGGATATTACCCTGCTCGTCAGTATCTCTATGGCCGATTGCAACGGCGCGGACAACCGGACAATAGACTGCTGCACTGTCAATCGGCCGTGCCACGTTGTCAAGTCTCCGAATTGGGACATGTTCGGGACTCGGATGCGTCTATACCGGAAAATGGATGCTTCCAATAGCCAGAGACTTTATTAAAGTCGATCGCTGATTTTATCCATGGGAGATGTCCCCCGCACAAACCCTCCGGCAGGAGAATAGCCAGATTGCCGCAATCTTTCCAGTTTCCTGGGCAGCCCCATACACTGCTCGCGATGCTGCGATTTCCTATATAACGGCCATGCTGCCAAGCAATCGTCGGCGGAGGGGACTTGCAACTCGACCCTGAGTCTCTGACCTCTTTGTCTCTTGGCTTGCGAATTTTTGCAGACGACGGCTAGAGTGCCAAGGTCGGGGGAACATTGGCACAGGTCCAATCCTGCTGCGGGCCAAGACAGCTTTATGAGGCGTTGATGAGAGACCGCTCCTCCGTTTGCGCCGGTTCATCAACTCCCCCAGCGGTTCGACCGGTTACTAGCACAAATGCCGTCTTGGCTTGCCCAACAGGTCGAATTCTCCATCAATGATCTGGTGGCCACAGACCCCCCCTGATCTGCCGCGGTGCGGAGATGGAGGGAGCGGCTGTGGCGATCTGGGGGATATAAAATGCTCTCGACGGGATATTTTGCCCCGATTCCCAGGAACAGTTCAGCAGCCTCTTCTTCCATAACTGATACAAATCCGAAGCCTGTCATGCGATCCATCACGTCCGCCCTCCTGCTAGCCGTCCCGGCGCTGGCCCTCCCAGCAGCCGAGATCTTCGCGAGGCAGGACGCCTGCGCCACGTCCGCCAACTACGCGGCCGTCAACGAGAAGCAGCTGCCGGACCCGTGGAAGTTCGCTGATGGAAAAGCCGTCGCGACGGCCGACGACTGGAAGTGCCGCCAGGCCGAGATGAGCAAGATGCTGCAGCAGTACGAGCTCGGCGACCTCCCCGGCCCGCCGGACTCGCTGACGGCGAGCCTGTCCGGGACGACCATGACGCTCAACATCAAGGTCGGGAGCAACACCAAGACCGTGACCGTGACTTTTTCGAAGGGCAGCTCCGGCGCGGCCATCATCGGCGTCGGCGGCATCTCCGTCCCCGTGCCCTCGACCGTCGGCAAGATCAACTTCGGCAACGACGCCTGCGCGGCGCAGCAGAACAGCGCCAGCCACGGATCCGGCTGGTTCTTCGACCTGCACGGCAAGTCGCACAGCGCGGGCGCCACGACCGCCTGGGCGTGGTGCGTCGGGCGCATCATCGACGGGTTGGAGCAGCTGGGCGTCGACAAGACCGGCATTGACCCCAAGAAGCTCGGCGTCACGGGGTGCAGCCGCAACGGCAAGGGAGCCTTCATGGTGGGAGCTCTCAACCCACGTCAGTCCACCCCCCCCCTCCTCTACCGACACTTCTGCCTTGTACTAATTATCCGTCAGGCATCGCCCTCACCATCCCGCAAGAGTCCGGCTCCGGCGGCGCAGCCTGCTGGCGCATCTCGGACTCGGAAAAGAGCAAGGGCAAGAACATCCAGACGGCCAGCCAGATCGTCGGTGAGAACGCCTGGTTCTCGCCCAAATTCAACAGCGTCACGAGCAAGACGAACACGATGCCGGAAGACCACCACTTCCTCGCGGCCCTCGTCGCTCCCAGGGGTCTATTCGTCATCGAGAACGACATCGACTGGCTCGGCCCCGTCAGCACGACGGCCTGCATGAAGGCCGGGAGGCAGATCTACAAGGCCCTCGGCGTGGGGCCCAACATGGGCTTCTCGCTGGTGGGCGGCCACTCGCACTGCCAGTTCCCGTCGGGCACGACGGAGAACCTGAACTCGTATATCAATACTTTCTTGCTGGGGCAGGGTAAGACGAATGATGTCGAGACGAGCAAGGCTACGGTTAATATGGCGGATTGGACGTCCAACTGGTCTGCTGCGCCGACCGGTATTAAGCTGGCCTGAGCTGGGTTCGAGGAGTGAAAGGGGGATTCCCACTTATGGTTAGCGTGCTCGGGTTAGAGCGATGCCGCTAGTATAAGCCTGGCTTAGCGGCGAGATGGTCTTCTGGGATTCCGGCAGACAGAAAACACAACTTCAACCCTTTCATGATGGTGAATCTGCCTGAAAGCCTTGTATTTTCTTTTACCCGATGGCGCCCCAGATACAGGTGCGATGGCTTTTCAAAGTGTTACAAGGTATAGGAACACTCTTGTATTTGATCTCGATGCCTGCCGAAGGACCGTTACTACATTAGGCTTTTCTGATCCGTGACGGATATCATGCAATTGTCTTTTTTACCCACCGTCCTCATACATCTACTGCTGGGAATGATAAACGAGTAGTCGTTCCTCTATTCCCGGCGCGGTTTGGTTGCTTTTTCAACAAGCCGACCAGATGGGCAAGGGTATTTCAGCTCGGGGCAGGCAGCCATGGCCTTCTGACTTGGCATGCATTTGCGCCCACCCCGCGTCGCTATCCCTTGCTCAACGACAGCTTCCCAGAAGTTCTCATTCCGTTGTAGAAGACGACAGTAATCGCTGATCCGCTGGAAACATTCAAGACCGCACTGTGTACCCTGTTTCTGAGATATTGGGTCTCCCATTTGCTGGCTGGACTTCCCGCAAAACGCCGGCACATCATATTAGACCCCAAACCCAGAGATGTTCGCGTTCGTGAGAGGTTATTTCGATATCCACGACCCCATTTTCGAAACCTCGACATATCTGCTTTCCTATGCCACGGCACGA
>Ga0209127_100543_pt1 | contig 13110 bp, 20 predicted proteins | sample LakSupMetagenome_FD_187469 | JGI IMG/M metagenome (GOLD analysis project Ga0209127, IMG submission 187469) | Freshwater microbial communities from Lake Superior, Canada - Sta WM archaea (SPAdes) (version 2) | ecosystem: Environmental > Aquatic > Freshwater > Lake | place: Lake Superior, Canada...
GCGGCCTGGAGATCAGAGCCGAGTAGCATGCCGAAATCTGCAGGAACTTCCTGAGCAAAAGAGAAGGAGCGCCGAGATTTCCGCACCCGTCGTCACTCTGGTAGCCCGCCAAAGTCCGCTACACTCGATTCTGAGCAGTCAAACTCTCAATGCCACGGGCTCTGGTTCGCATTCCCCGTCCACCCCTCCTCCAGCGTCCTCTCCTCGAGGTTCCGTATAAAGTCCCTGTTGTTCCCCCCTTGCTGGCCTCTCCCCCCGCTCCCACCCTGCTGTGTCTGCTGCCCCGCCGCCCGGCTGCCCCGCCTCCCCATCCCGCCCCTTCCATCGAGGTTGGCGCCGCTCCCGTCGGCCGGCGGCGGGTAGTACGCCGGGCTCGGCTGGAGGCGGATGGGCTGCGTGGGGTCCAGGTGGCTCGCCACCCGCTGGATGGCGGCCGGGATGCCGCTCTGCTGCTGCTCCATGGTGGAGGCGCGCTGCCGGCTCCGCTGGGCCTGGCCCCCGTACATGCTGCCGTTGTTGGGAGGCGGCGGCTGCTGCTGCTGGGCGGCGACACCGCCGTAGTTGGCTGGCGGCATCTGGGCCGGTACGGGCTGGCCGTAGCCGCCTGTCTGGGCGGGGTACGGGGGCGGGGCGCCGGTGTGCGAGCCCAGGTGGGATGCCGGTTGGGATGCCATGTACGAGCCCGTGTGCGAGCCGCCGGTCGAGTACATGTGGTTGCTGTTGGGGTACATGCTGGGGGCGTTGACGTGCGGGACTTGCGGGAGGTGCGACGGCTGCTGGTATTGGCTGGCCATGGAGCCGTAGGCGCTTTGTGCGGCCGAGTTGGCCTGCGCTTGCGCCGCTTGAGCTCGCTGCTTGCTCAGGGCCTCGGCCTGCTGTTGCTGCTGCGTGCCTGGGGCCGGTGACCTTGCCAGAGAGCTGGACTTCAGGTTCATTGGCGGCACGAAAGGACCGGTGTATTTCTGTTGCGTGATGAAGGGGTGGAGCTTGGCTTGGTGCGGCGACCACCGTTCCAAGGGGTTGATGGTGAGTAATCCCCTCACAAAGTCTATGAATGCGATACGGTTGTTCATCTCTGTAGACAAGGTCAGTGGGTTGGCCATCTCGAGAAGCAAGTAGCACGTACCTCGGTCTATCTCCTGCTGCTTCATGTTTTTCCGCGGCATTGGGTAGGACTTGATGATCTCGGGCAGGGTGCTCTGCTGGAAGTATTTCTTGCTAGGTTGTTCCTTCGTGCCGTGCTCCCGGGAGTACTGTTCCATGCTCTTTAGGTGGTACGTCTTGCGCCCAAACTCGTCGGACCTCTTCTCGAAGAACTCGCCTGCTTGCTTTCCCATTTCGATCATCCAGTTGGGCGGGTTGCCGAGCATCTCGACAATTCTGGACACCTGGTTGTATTCTGACGACCCTGGGAAGAGCGGCAGACCCAGGAAGAGCTCGACCACTATACACCCTAACGACCACATATCAATAGCCGATGAGTATGGCAGGCCGAGCAAGACTTCGGGGGAGCGGTAGAATCTGGATTGAATGTAGGTGTAGACAGTCTGTCGTTCGTCGCAGGCCGAGCCAAAGTCGATGATCTTGATGATCGGGCTCTCTAGGTTCTTCAGCAGGATGTTCTCCGGCTTGAGATCGCAGTGGATCAGGCGGGCCTTGTTGAGCAGCGCCAGACCGTTGAGGAGCTGCTGTGCGAACACGCGGACGAGAGTCGTGCTGAGGCCTCTGAACTGGTTCTGCTTGATAAGCTCGTACAAGTTGACGCTCAGCAGCTCAAACACCAAGCATAGGTGCTGCCGGTGTATGAACGTGTCCCGCAGTCGGAGGAGATGGTGGTCGTCGTTCTTGTCAAGCTTGGTATTTAACTGCAATGTTTTGTTAGAACAGCACATTCTGTTGCGCGCCGGTTGTAGAGGAGAACCATACCAAGTCCAAGACGGACACCTCCATCATGCTCTGGTTGAAGTATGCTGTCCGGTTCTTGATCACCTTGACAGCCACGACCTCTTGCGTCTTCAGGTTCTGGCACTTGACTACCTGCCCAAAGGTACCCTGGCCCAAAACATCGAGGATGAGGTATCGGTTCCTGGGCAACATTGTTAGTTTGTTGACCAACGACATCATCGTTCATGCACGACGCTGAACTCACTTGTGACCAGCTTCTTCCGAGCCGAGGATGTCGTTGACGTAGAGAATGTAGTCGCTATCTTCATTATCATAGCCGTCGTTCTTGGTTCCTTTGCTCGGCTTTGTCAACACTCGGCGGGGGTTTCTCGACGATTCGTACTTGAAGCTCGGGTTGCAGATGCGGTATGTCGCCGGGAGGTGGACGGTAAGTGCTTGGAGAGGCTGGTTGGACAAGAGTTAGCTACAGAAGCTCGCAGGGAACTGAAACATGGCATTGTGCCGGACTTGGACTTACACTTATGAAGCCTCCCTCCGGGTTCGCTCGTCGAAATGGCGGTTGCGAGCTGACTTTGGGACGCAAGTCGGCGATTGTCCGCACTTTCTTGAACTCTGGCACAGGTCCCCTGCCGGTAGGGCCTTGTTGTGGTTGGAAGCGCCGCGGCGACTTGGGGTCATTTGCGAACGAGCCGTCCATGGCGGCAACAGCCGACGAAGGGTAGCCGTCCTGGGTCGAGACATAGGGACTCAGAGGCTGCATCTGCTGGCTGCTCTGGTGCTGCTGTCTGCTGAAGTAGGGGCTGTGTGTGGGATAGTCCGAAGTGCGACTCGGCGACTGGCGCTGGATGGGGGGTTGGGCGTACTGGCTGGATGATGCCGACGTTTTTGGCGCGTAAGGCGACGTGGGCGACATGACTTCCATGGGTGAGTAGCGCTGGGCGGCTGCTGAGGGCTCTTGGGGTGAGTGTAGGTTCGACTGTCTGCCGCTGGAGGAGAGATGATGCTGGTGATGTGGTCGCATTGGGTATTTCATGGTCGCGTAGGGATCGTTGGCGTCCTGCATCGCGACGTCGCCGTTACCGTCGCGGGTCTGCGGGGCGGCGACGGGTGACGCCGCGTGGTTTGACTGCTGCTGCTGCTGCTGCTGCTGCTGTTGCTGTTGCGGTATCAGGCCGCCTTGGTACTGATCGTACTTGAATCCGGCGGGCGGCTGCGTCTGCGATTGCGACGGGACTTGCGACTGGGACGGGCCCTGGCCATTGTTGTTGTAGTCTCGCGGCGACATCTGGCCGGTGCCGTTATATCTCCTCGAGCTCCCAGAGGGGTCCGAGTAAGACTGCCATTGATCCATGGCGGCGGCGGGGGGGTTGCGCGAGACTGGCAGTCGCGCCAGGTCCGAGTAGGGAGGCTTTTTTTTTGTTGCGGGCAGTTTAGGTTTTGCACCAGACCGATTGATGAGAGAAGGTTGGATGAGGTTTGTTTTTGGGCTGACTTCGGAGTGCTGAGAATTGGGGAAGCTTGTGCTCACTGATCAGTGGCTGTCGGGGTCGGCTGTAGGAGAATGATGCTCGGACCCGCCCTGATGATGGAGCAGCCAAGCGGGCATGACCAAGCTTGCGGCGGCCTCGTTCTGGACGCGGAAGGCCACCACTACAGGTAACAGATGCAGCAGCGAGGCAATGGTGGGGGTTTAGGGCTCCCTGAGGAGACCGTTAGGCTGTTGTCAGAATTAAGGTAAGTTTGGTTGAGGTAAGGTAGTATCAGGTTGCGTTGGTGAATAGAATCAGCACAAAGATGACGATACGTTGTGGAATGGACACTATAATAGGACCAGGTACGTATAACTAACTGTAGGATTGGTGCCCAAATTCATGAATCCCATAAGATTACGCCGAGGGCAGCCCAAATGGCTAATAACAATGACCATTGAGTGCAAACTACGTACTGTGCACAGCACTATCAATTACCACAGCTCCAGCCAGAGCCAAGTCTGCGCCTGAATTGGCAGCAACAGATGTTGGGCGAAGCGCCGCAACAGTCGTTTGCGTCCCAAAACAACCACCCGCCGCCAACTGCAGATCAACTCGGCAGGAATGTTGGGATGCGAACAGCTGCGAGTCAGGGTATAGAGAGGGTTATTAGTTGCCTTATCCGCCTGACGATTCATGAGGAGATATTACTACAAGTACTACTAGATCTAGTAATAGACTTGGCCTGTTGTTGTGTTCCTCGACACAGTTTCAGGCCAGGAAACTGGTGAACATATCTTGTTTTTGTGACGCCCAACTTCGACAAACGGCACAAGCCCAGTGCTCTGCCTTTAGGCATAGATTCTCGCCTGTTGAGGACATCTAGGGGACTGCCTAGGTCTACCTACTATGTCACGTAGTCTGGGGTTCCTACACAAGTAATTGTCTTGTCGTGACTCCTATTAGGGGAACGAGGGCATATTGCCTCGACCGCTTAACTTAGCTACACTTCGTATGCTACCTTGGTATGCGTCCGGGATTTGAAGAAGGTATTGTATGTACTATTTTATGTACCTTGAGTCGAGTTTACACTAAGCTGGTCCTTGGTCCTTTGTTCTGGCTGGTACCGGTTTATCTGGACACCGCTCTGTGCCAACAGTACCTTTTTCTCCCCTTGGGCTGTGCTCCTCAGCGTGATGAGGCGAGGTAGTACGACTCGATGTTATGCCTTTCGCTAGGGCCCTGACCACGACTGTGCTGGTAGAGGGAAGGCTTCGAGATCGATATGGCGCTTGAAATCGACAAGTCTCTCCCAGCGAGTTGATGCATGTGCGCCTTGCCGGCCCAGTCCTCATGCCAAAGTCTTATGGATGATGGCAGAGCAAGTCCCATTAGAATCTATTCCCACGCCTTTCTATAATCGGAGAAGGTCCCGTATAGCCTGCCCAGTATTGAAAAGACCATCTAGACTTACAGCAAACAAGCAATAACCCTAGGAGAACCAATACCTGTGCAGTCATCCCTGTAAAACCACCCGGACACGCTTGCTGGCAATAGATGACTCTTTTTGACCGACCCATGACTCCAGCAATCTACACACAAGATCCGCCAGGGTCGCAACTGGCGATAAGGCACAGGAATGAAAGAGGCAGGCACTGTATTTCGATGAGATAGTAGAAATCGTGAACTCGTCAACAGAATTGCCAGCCAATAGAAACAGTCTGCAATGTGAGAGTGGTATCCAGCGCAGGAAAAAATCAATCAATAGCAAATGGGCTGGGCGAGTGGACTGCGAAAGTTCTGCGCAGCTTAAAACAAGCCCGACTTGAAACTCACAAAGCCAACAGATTTGGAAGATGAGAGATGGAGTCGAAAGAGAGGCAAAGGTGTGATACATCGAGAAAGAAAGCAACCGAGAAATGAAGATCCATTCTGGTTCCGCCTCCTCCAGATCGCCCACATGTGAAGAGAAACAGGAGAATGAGCCGCCTGGAAACCTGCCGGGGAAGATAAAGCAGACATAGATCGACCTCAACTCCCGGTACCTGAAGATCCGCTAAAGTCCCAGGCGTAGCATCCTGGCCAAATAGAAGAGACAGTGCAAAGCATGCCGTCAATCAGATCCAGAGGACGAGAAGAGCCCATCTAACTAACCCTGGTAGCCGCCGAAACCGTTGTTGAAGTTCTGGGGCGGAGTGGTCTGAGCCCATTGTGCGGTCTGAGCTTGCTGTCCTCGGCCGTGTCCATAACCTCCGGCGCTTGGCGGCCCAGCATAGCCCATTGCTTGCGCACCATAGCCGGCAGGCGACTGAGCTTGGGGGCCTGCATAGCCACCCTGCTGCCCGGCGTACTGGCCTACAGGCGTTCTGTTAGCATCCGACATGGTTCCACATGATAATTGCAATGGGTTGACTACATACCACCATATTGAGGAAAGTACTGAGAGGGTGTCGCAGGGTACCCAGCAGCCCCGGCACTCTGAGGACTGTATTGCGCCTGGCTAGGATCATACGCACCCGCATGGCCAGTCGGGTTCTTGTCCTTGCCCCACTACTTGTCGTCAGTACATGGTGATAATGTCTTAAAAGCAGTAGAAAAGACAGGGAGTGGCGCAGACTTACACTGCACTTCAAGGGGCGTCCATTAACATTATAGCCATTCAGCTGGCAAATGGCCATGGCAGCATTCGCGTGGTTATCCATCTTGATAAAGGCAAAGCCGCGGTCGGCCTGGAAACGAGACTCAACAACATAGCCGAAGTTCTGGAACAAAGGAACGAGGTCATTCTGGGTCGTGTACGGCGTGAGGTTCCCCACGTAGCATGTGGTCTGCCACTCGGGCGTCTGGTTGACGATCATATCGTAACTGTGGACACCGTGCGTCGGGAAGTGGTGGTGGCCGAATGGCGTGGTGGGAGTCATGCCCATCTGTTGCAAAGTGGCCTGTTGAGCGATTGAGGGCTGGCCCTTCTGGTTCGCCCAGTTGCAGCGGATGGCACGAGACCCAAGCCATTCTCCATCCATGGAGCTCAGCGCCTTCTCTGCATCGGAGCGGTCACGGAAGGCAACGAACCCATAGCCTCGAGAGCGGCCGGTCTTCATATCCCACATGACTCTGGCCTCTGAGACAGATCCGAAAGCGGAGAAGGCCTGCATAAGGACCTCATCGTTGACTTCGTTGGACAAATCTCCGACAAAGATGTGGAAGTGGTTCGAAGTGTCCTCCTTGTTGGCCGTGTTGGACTGGTACGCCCAGTTCACGCGAATCTCCTGTCGATATTGTCAGTAACTAGAGCCTAAGAAAGGCAACAGGGAAAAGATGCTCTGTCGTACCGACTGGTGGACACGCCGTCCATTCAGGGTCTGCATGGCACGTTCAGCCGCACCGGGATCATCATATTCGACGAACCCGTAGTTATAGCCCTTCGCCTGTATACTCAACGGTTAGCAAGCCGCCCCTCTTTGTCTACCCAGCTCGTCCAAGAAGGCTATGCATCAGGGCCTGGAGAACCCACATTCTTATCGGGAATGATCTTCACGTTCTGGACATGACCAGTAGTCTCAAAGATCTGGCGGAGAACGTCTTCTGTCACTCGCGGGTCCAGTCCGCCGACATAGAGCGCCCGCTTATTAGGCTCTGGAGCCGCTCGCCGTGCGAAGGGTCCGGCGCTGCCAGGAGACATGATGCCGCCACTCTGGTCGCCGCTGCCCATCGGAGAGGTGATGGCCGTCGGGATCGGGTTGGTATTCTGAGGAATATGGAGAGGCGGAGGCGGCATGTGTGGAGCGCTGCCTTGGTTGTTCTGCCCGTTCTCATACCCAGGAGCTCCAGCGTTGGGCTGGGGAGGGGGCGGAAGCTGAGTGGACGGTACTGAATCGGCCATTGCGACGATTCGTTGCTGAGCGGCGTGAACGGTGCGAGTCTCTGAATTGCGAAACGACAAGGTTGCGATCGGTCTGTCGGAGAAGGAGTCAAGATGCGTTCGAGTATCCCGCAGTTGGAAACAAAGCAGTCCCAGTTTGCGCCCAAGTATTTGCGAAAGGTTTTAGAAGACCTTTGCGACGAGACAAGGAAGAGTCCTTAGCATGGAGCCAAAGAAGATACTGATCTTCAGTTTCGCGGATGGTTGGGGAATCTCTGCCGAGCTTGAGGGCAAAGACAGGTATCGGGTTGCGTAGGTTGAAGGTTGAACGGAGATGAAGAGCGCGGTCCTTCTGTTGCTGAAGGACAGGGAACCGATTTATTGGACAGATAGCAAAAACCAGCAACGGGAACTCGCGATGCAAGATGTCGGCGCTGTTTGTAGAAGATAAGCCAACGTCGAGAGACGCAGGAGAGATGTGTTGTTCTAGAAATCGCAGATAGACCCTGAAGTGGTTTTGAAGGCTTGCGCTGCGCGCAAGCAGACAACAGGGAACTGATGGACCAAGAACAACGCCGACTCAGGGACAAGGAGACGTAGGACTCGAGACGCCGACTTGAGTTTTTGTGATAAAGCGTGAGGGAAGAGACGTCAAGAACTCCGACAGATGGTGAGAGTGAGAAAGAGAGAGATACGGCCGTGAAAAAAAGAGGAAGCCCGAAAACAGTCGCAACCACAGCACGATGCAAATGATAGCTTCGTCTCGCTCCGCAGCAAGATTGATAAACCCAACAAGAAACAGGAGGAATAAAGAAGGCGTGGAGAGAGGGGAAAGTACGAAGTCGAATCGTGCCATTTCACGCTAGCGCCACCTCAGCTGCGGATTGGTGGAGGGGACCCCTGGCGGGAAAGGCAAAGTGGGGTTTCTGCTCCGTCCTAACGGTCAGGCACCTTGACCTCTCCAGAGCTGGCAGGGCTGCTGTGATGTCGTTCATTGGTACCTACGCAAACAGATCAAATCACGATGTCGAACGGGATCCAGACTCTAGCCCCCGGGACCATCAACGCCTACAGAACTTAGGAGCCTGGGTATGCTTGTTAAACCGAAAATAACTGACGGGCTATTGGAGTCCCCTCCTGCAAACACGGGGACTTATCGCGCCTCGGAGCTTGTTACACCAGGTCGAACAGGAAGACCCCTTTCATTTTGCGCCTTCGAGTCCACGCCAATCTTCTGACGGCCCAAATATGGCACATCCGTACCGAGCCCGAGATGCTTTGCTCAGCAGACCAGTTTCAAGCTTCTAAGTCTAGAGAAGGCAAGCTTTCTACGGCTTCTTTTGCTAGGGCCAATAAAAGGAGACTCATTTCATACAAAGTATCTCTAGCATAAGGTAGCTACGTAAGGTATATTAGCGCGTAGACAAGATATAGTGATCATCTCCTCGTCTGGTAGTTGTGCCGTTGTCTAGGCGTCTACTCGTAGGTTAGGTAAGTACTATACGATAGTTGTAATCCTATTATAGATGGGACAGTGACATCAACTTCTCAAGGTATGGCTGTGCTGTGATGCATACCACTGCTGGTCTCTCTTCTCAGACCCGACATGCCGGAATACCGGTAGTGAGGAGGTGCGATCTCTAAGTAGCTGTCGGGATGGAGACTACGTGCTAGGTAGTCGTTGGTCTGTCGTCTCAGCTCGCACTGGAGCACGAGGTGATATTACAGGGTCGAGAGGCCTAGGGCAAGCAATAGGGTTCAATGACGGCGTTCTCATGGTTTGTTGACTCTGCGGCCTTGGTGGTCACATTGAGCGATACGGACCGCTGCAGACCCTTGAAGTGGTTGCTCCCGGCTTCTTGACGGCTTAAAGGCACAGATCAACAGATCTTGACCAATCAGGAGCGACAACACGCTGCGAGCACAGTGGTACGTGTATCTTAGGTAAGCTACTTATCGAAAGCCCTAGACATAGTACCTTAGCTATTGCTTGCCTTGAAGCCATCGTATATGTCCGAGTTTGCTCTGTTCCATTGCAAATATCTATTGCAAGCGTCTCAAATAACGTTGTCGGATCGACCTGTTGCCTCTTTCGCGGGACAGGGGGCCAATGTTGGAGGCGAGCGCGCCACAGAAGCTTCCCGCGACTTAGCGTGGCGTCGATGTCTTGTCTCAAGTGCCATGAATCCACAGAGCCTCACTTCCAGATCCACTTTCGAAGGTCGACCTCCAACAAAGAACCAGGCACGGGTCTCGTCCATCGAACCGCTGTCGCAGTGCCTTCCTGCGAGCGGAGGAAATAGACTCTGTTTCCAGAACAACCTTGTCAGATGTCGTCGGTTGTATCTGCATTGTGACATAGCGGTCGGATCACCTCGCTGCTCATGGCCACTTAAAGACAGAATTAGCCAGCATTTACTCTGCAGCAACAAAGTACCTTTACCGGCATACAGGATTTCCGATAGGCATGCCGGACTGTTGGCTGGTGTTTGGTTGACGAAACTACTGTGTTTTCATTTCATCGACCGTTTTGTGGCTCTTGTTCTAGGGAAATTACAACATAACCACAGGACAACATGGCGTCGCCGAACGAGATCATCGCTGCTAGCGTGAGAGACCTCGAGAAGGCATTCAATGAGCTGGTGAGTGGGCCTTCGAAGGAGGAGCGTCCATGGTGTCCATGGTATCCTAGGTTATACCACTGGTGCATCTTCACTGATATCGGCCTCGCACTGCTTCGCTATTGAGCATCGTCGACCTCGGGAAAACTGACGAGCCCTTAATGTAGGCGATCCAAGCGACAAAGGCTATTAGGGATAGCACCACCGACTCTGGAGGAGCTCACACCGCAGCCGGTTCTTCGCTCGCTTCCAAACTCGACTCCGCGACCAGCAGTTATCACTTGGCGCTTGACGAGATAGAAAGTGAGATCGTAAGTATCCCTTACGGGTTCCTGTCCTGGCCATAAGACTCGCGGCTTCTCGGTCTGAATGCTCAAAGAGCCCCAGTCATGTCGGGCGTTCAAGTTTAAATCTGGGGTAAACAGCCTTGCTGACACCATTCCAGACTAAGGCGATGTCTGTGAATCTCCGCGACCTCAGCGAACTGAGGGGGAGGAGAATGCCAGCGCCAGTTGCGGCTCCTGCTACGGCAGCGGATCCAAAGCCAGTTGCACCTCAAGCGCCAATGACCATCGAAGTCGATTCTCCGGTCGCCACTACGGCATCACCTTTGGTGCGTACGGGCGCGGCCTCGCAGACTCATCTTCCAGAACCAGCACCACCCCATAAGCAGGAAAGCAAACCCCCAGCACCAGTACCCGACATGGGCTTCGATCTTACCGTATCTCCCGAAGTCCGCCCATCTCCATCTCCGGCACTGTCACAGGCCAAGGCAAAGCAAGTCAAACCATCGCCCAAAGCGTCGCCAGTCCCGACCGTTGCCCAAACGGCAGCAATAACCGGTAGGCCTGGCAGCGCTCCGTCAAAGAAAGAACCCAGGGTAGCACCGCCCTCCCAGGCATCTCGGACAGCAGGGTCGATCCCCCAAGCACCGCTTCAAGGACCATCAGCACCGGTCGCTCCGCCAGCTCCCATGATGGAAGCCCCAATGGGCCTACCAACCTCTGGTCCGCCCAACACAGCCACGGCGCCGCTTCCCCAGGCTCAGGCCGCGGCGCCGCCGCACGAGATGGTCTTTACAAACATGGCCTTCTCTGTCGCCCCCGCTGCGAACGAAGCCACGCACGGTGGTGCGCAAGTGCAGATGCAGGCACCAGCGCAACAACAGCACGCTACCGACGACAACACTACCAGCAGCAATATGCCTGGCATGGCGCAGTTCGAAGGACCGGCAGACATGTCCGGGGATTTCAGCATGTCCGGATTCGACCCGGGCATGTTGGATCTGAACCCGGCCGTAATGAACAACGGCAGCAATAACGACAATCCTCTGGGCAACGACACCAGCAACAACGCTGCCCTGGGCACAAGCGACCTCGACGCCGACATAGAGAAGCTGTTTGCGTCGCAGGGCCCCAACTCGGCCGATAAGATGGACATGGACTACGGGCTTGGCGACATTGACTTGGCTAACAACAGCTTTGACGACATAAACTGGGGCGATGACATCGGCGAGGATGGAGATTTCGGTGCAGACTTTAACGCCTCTGGCTCATAGGTTAGCTAAAGCCAGTGCTACCGAAGCTGGGCCGCCTTGGGGAGCTACGGTAGCTGCACAGATGGACGAAAAGAAGGAGATTGACGATGGAAGGGAGCTGGATTATCAAGATAAAATGAACCATTGGGGGGGAAATGTGTGATTCAGAGGGGATGGATAATGCGGTGGAAACATACGGTCCTGGGAAGGTGACGGTTCCCGTTACCCCATGGAGACTGTCCGGCGCAATACAAATGACGGAAAGGCTTGTACGACCATGGCTTCGCAGGAAGAAACACAACTCCCGGGCTGGGCACAGGGAGCTCGCATACAAGAGGATGCGTAAGAATGTCCCGAACGACCAAAACGTCTACTATGCTTACAGAGACTATGACGGCCGTTTCTCACTGTGCTTTGAGCCGTAGTGGGGTGGAAGGGCAAACGTGGTAAGCAGATGGACCACGATTATTCTACTGCGCTCTATGGTTGTGGCAGGGGTTACGAAGGAGTAGGGGGTTTGCTTATCCATTGTGAGAAGGATCACATTTGCATGGAGTACTAGTACCACTCCAGAGGCATGGAGACAACTGTGGCGGTGTTTCAGGGCACACATCTCAAAACCGGCCCTTCTCGGAAGGTATGACACGGTGGACATGTCGCGCCTCCTCATCGCTTCTGTAGTAGTAGCGGATTAGGGGTGATTAGGCTCAGAGGAAAGATGCATATGTAGCGGCTTATGCCACTGGAAGCGGAGAAGCGAACAGCAAGGTGTCTTGATCACTCTAAACTTTATCAGCGTGACTTGTTCCTGATATATCCTCCTATCCCGATCACTCAGCCTGTTGATTCCTCTCCGACGTGGGTGTCATGCCCACCCCAACTCACTGACTATCAGCGGCGCCCTATGAGTCGTTCCCTGCCCCAGCCCAGACCATTCGCGGCTACTGTGAGGGCATCAGGTCGACGGACGCACGAGCAAAACCCTCAACACAGGACCATGAATGGGCGTCTTCGACCGTAGACTGCAATATGTGGCGGCGGAAACCATTGCCCGGGAAGCGCCTTTGACAATAACAAATCGTAGCTGTTGCTGGTTTTAGCACGGCGAAAACAGCCTCGCGTGCGCAGGGTAGCCCATTGACCTGCGCAATGAAGGTTATGCATCACTTTAACTCGGTTCGACAATTGCCAGGGGCCAGTTCGAACCCTGCCAGCAGCAGTCTCCTGACTAGTAACCGCACGTTGTCAGGCAGGACGTGATGGTGCTCGGTAAACCATCCCTTCTGCGCCCCTGGGTCGGTTCTCCCAAGCCCTTTAGCTGCCCTGGCAGAGTGCTTCTCGAACGACGGCCCAGAGACTCGACGACCATCGACGACAACATCCGCCGAGCCAATACGCCTCACCGACAGCCAGCAGCCGGGTTCGATTGTGCGCGGCGGTGCCACCCATGCGGCAGTGGATCGCCGGTGCTCCTGCGACTTCCGGGTGCGGATGGTCGTATTGCAGAAGGTATAGTGGCAGAAGAATACATGCTGTCTACCAGCAAGCCGGCCGCCATTCTTGAGTTGCTTGCTTGAAGGGTGCAGTACGCACTCTCGAAGGTTATGCAAGGCCGTGGCCATGGCTCGGCGTAGCGAGTCCAGCGATGCCCCCTAAACAGGGTAGAAGACCTCACATCTAGTGCTTCACCACTGTGTTAGGGCTATTGCATGTGTG
>Ga0209127_100544_pt1 | contig 13108 bp, 6 predicted proteins | sample LakSupMetagenome_FD_187469 | JGI IMG/M metagenome (GOLD analysis project Ga0209127, IMG submission 187469) | Freshwater microbial communities from Lake Superior, Canada - Sta WM archaea (SPAdes) (version 2) | ecosystem: Environmental > Aquatic > Freshwater > Lake | place: Lake Superior, Canada...
CGGAGCGGCCCAGTCCCTTGTGGAGATGGTAATAACCCCAGTCAGGTCCGAGGAAGCTACGAGATGGCGGACTTGAAGGGAATGCGTCGTGAAAGTGTCTGGACGAGTATATCGCCGCGGCGGAGGGATCGTGTGCGCCACTGTCGTAACTCCGTATATAGGTTGTAGAGGGAAGAGGTGAAGAGAAAGTGAAGGTCCTATAACCCGTATCGGTCACTCGTCATCAAGGCCGTGGATGGTACGAGACTGGGGACTTGGAGTTGGAGTCGAAGATCGGTCGACTACGAAGGGTACCTGGCAAGTACGTGAGAGACCAGAAGGAGATAAGTCCAAAGAGCAGCTGGCGGGGCCGTCCTTTTGAGAGTGTGGATTCCGATCAGCTCGACGGTTGTGGTGGAAGCGGCTGTCCGAATCTAGTGGATTCGGATGGTACAGAGGGGCGATGATGAGGTAGGTCCCTTGCCTTTGTCCGGGGCCAGGATAACAAGGCTTCAACAGGTGAGTATCGAGTGGATGTTTGTGTTTGCGCTCTTGGTGGTGGTGGGACGGCGGCTTTTAGCTCGAGACTCTAGGGCCAATTCCAGTCTGGAAGGGCTGAAAGTCCAAACCAGGTTGGTTCAGGACAGTTGGGGTGCGGTGCAGAAAGCCACCCACGCAGCGGGACCCAGGTCAGAGACAAGACCAAGACCAGGCGCCGCCACCGCAACTAGAAGCAGTGACTGTCAAGGTCGCGTAATATTATGAGTAGGTGAGCTCTCCGTGGTGTTTTCCGTGCTCCTGAATCAACCGCGCAAGGACCGCAAGTTCTGCCCTTGCGAGGAGTTGCTTGGGCTGTTGGAGGGGAGAGGAGTGACCAACAAGTCGTTGCGACGGTCCAGGCTTCCTCAGAAAACCATAGCAAGGAGTTCAAGAGGAGTTACAACGGATAGGTCGTATTCTGTAGCCGTTATATGGTGTATACAGGAGTAAACCGAGCGGAGGTCGAAGTGTTCAAGCTCCAGCCCGCAGCGATCGCTGAAGAAGAACGTGAAGCTCTTGGTCGAGAAGGCTTTGTACCAAGAGAAGTATCGACCCGCGATTCGCAGATCATTGGAGCAGGTAAGAAAGCCCCAAGCGGACCTGGTCAGGGAGCGGAAGTACAAAGTACCTAGCCGATGCTGGTGGTGAGTGGCGTTTGGAGTCGGCACATTCAGGACTCGGCAGGGTGAAATGGGTGCAGGGAGGGGAAAGTGTTTGTCTCACTGCACTGGCCAACCCCAGATTCGTCCCGCGTTCAACAGGCAGGACGGCTCTCTGGGCTGGGACCTCAGTGCTCCAGGTCGAGGAGCCTGTGTAGTCCACGAGAGAGCTGGTCTGTTTGAACACAGAGTCCTATCTGAAGCGAAGGTCGAGGCGAGGCGTAGGAGACTAAGTTTGCATATGGGCAGGTCGGATGGAGGACGGTCCGACGAAGGCCTCAGGATACCAAGCCGACATGCAGAACAACGGGGCAGTTGAGGGTATCTGGAAGGGGCAAAGTGTCGTTTCACGGCCCTGATAGTCTTGTCCCTTGCTAGAGAGGAGGAACGACGAGCTGAACTCTTCGTAGAACGACCTCCACCGGCCAGGCATGGTGTGAGATATGAGTGCGGGCTGTGCGAGAGTGCGTCTGAAAGCACGGGTGGGTTCTTTAGAGCCGAACAGGGGGAGCTTAGCTCCCCAAAGCCCCGTACCGGAGGCTAGACCACTACCAAGACGTGCTGTCTCATGCTTGTGCCTCCCGTCAGCTTCCAGCTCGCACCCCTACCTAACCTAAAGGGGCCAGTATTATAGGACATGGGTCCTATCCTAAACCCAGGGGACCGTGTCGATTGGGGTAAGACAGACAGATCGACTCGGCCTGATGCCAAATCTAACGAGGTCCAGGGTGATGGTCATTATTTGGTGACAAGCAACATGGAAATTGAGAGATATCTTTGTCGTGTTGAGGAGCAGCCCGCAGGACTGTCCGTTCGGGGACCGGGCCTTGAGCCTTCAGTAGGAGTGCTATCACTTGTCGAGGCAGCGCAGTGACAGCCACACTGTAACGACTTTCAAGTCCAGACCCTTCATCGTCTTGTGCGAACGCAAGATGGCATGTCCTTTTCCGATCTCGAAGACAGAGTTATCGGTCGGAACAATGCGACGAAAGCTGACACCGGCTTCAACGTACGTGCGTCCCGGGCAGGCCAGGCGGAAAGGTCCCGAGCAGCTCTCGCACCCAGCAGCAGTCCCGTCCGTGGGCCTCCCCCAATCCAAATCCAACTCAAAAGTGTCGCGCTTGACTCGATGCAGCGTAGCGGGATCACACCCTGAGCGATGCACCTTTGGGCCACTGAGATCAGAGCCATGGACCCGTAACCCTGTCAAATCCAGCCACCGCGACCCTGGTCACCGGTGCTGGTCCCTTCCACTAGTGCAATGCTTGGCGGCTGCTGGAATCCTTGTTATTTGAACCGATCTGGTTGCCCGATACATCCAGCAGCAATGTGATGATATGTTAGGTATTGTGCTTCCAGGGCTTCCTTATTCTTCATCTCTGCGGGTTCCAGCGACCAATTCCTGAATTGGCGTTGATTTCCAATATCGCCAGTGTCGTATCTCCCGATCAACCAGTACGTAACCTGGCTTGCAATTCCCGATTGGCAAATGTAATAAGCCAACCGTTTGCTGCAGGTTCCATTCCATGTCAGGGCGAGAGAAGGTGAAGTGTATGTCTCTACCAGCCAGTAAATGTCTCCCGTATTCCTGAGACCGGAACTCGGCGTGTAACAGTCTGTACCATCAGCGTAATGGCAAATAGCCACCCGAGAGCGCATAATTGACCTGGCAGGTGAGTTGTAGCCTTGTCGCACAGTCGAAGCCCGGTCTCGAGGGTTCTCCCCAAAGACCGCGAAGTCACACCTTGAGAATGATGACGGTTTCCTCAGATGCAGGTATTTCTCGTTGTTTTAGCGTAATAGGGACAAATGCTCTCTGCCTGAGACAATTGACGTCTTCTTATGCTTGATTAACCTTGTGTCACTTATCTTCGAGCCCCCAGAAAGACGCTACAAGAACAGCTCTCATTGGTGGGTGCGTCGCTGTAAACGCCTTCGAGAGGAGAGTGCATGGTGACTGATCACCTACGTACCGAACGAGTCTCTTCCCGATTGAAACTTTTCTTCGTTTCGGTTCATTCAGGACATGCCAAACTTGCATGAAAAAGTTCGTTCAGCTGAAGCCTGGGGTGTGGTTGCAATGCCGTGAAAAGCATCCCTGCGCAATTGGACGGGTGCATGCTGCGGTAGGATCTGACCAGTCAGCAGCCTGCAAAAGACGCAAGGTTCATCCCGATAGTATCATCTCGAGCCTTGACTCTCTGGACCCAATCTTGTTAATCGCACCCACTACGTAGCTCTGGTGTCGCCGGGGTGCGCAAATGCCACTATTCTAATAGGACATCTGCAAGCTGCACGGACAATAAAGGTGTGGGATGATGGCATGATGGGGATCCATGGAAGGGCAATTTGCTCGCCGGCCAAGCGCTATCATCTCCTTCACCCCCAAGATGCCATGGAGCAAAGATGGCAGGCGCGAAAGACTCTGGCGATGGAGCAGAAGGAGTCCAGGGGCATGATTGGCTCATTGGGTACCGCTCTAGCCTCCCAGTATCCAGATCCTGTCAAAAGCCACAGTGCACATCTCCCGCACACCAAACCCTAGCAGGCCTCATCTGAACCATGCGTGTCAGATGCGTGGCTGAAGCGTGGGGTATGTACCCATGATGAAGGCGACCGTGTCATTTTGATCTCGTAGCATCTGGAGGTAAAAGTATCCAAAGTGTAGTGACCACCAGATAGAGACCGGCGGGACGAGATGCTGCCGAATATAGCGCATGCTTGTGTCCTTCCTTGCAAGTTGCGGTCTGTACTGTGCTGATCCGGCTGTCAGGACAGGAGTGCAGTTCCCGCATCATGGCTGCGGGCTTTGATGCCACAATGCAGGGGTCGTACGCCCTGCTGGGACGGGCAACATGGAGAGGCGTCTGCGGATGCGACTCTGGTTCCGTTTCGGTTCCAGCGAAACTATATTGCAGAGCTCACGGTACATAGGCATTCTATGTATGTTCTCGACATTGGTCGGGGAGCCCAGTGTCTCTACCTGTGAATGTCAGCATTGGATGATCGAGCTGTTTGGTCGCGACTCTGGATAATGCCGCAGAACTGGAAACTCATAGCACCTGACCATCTCGGGTCGAAGCAATTCCATTGGCAGACAGGGGGAGGCGAACTTGAATGCCGCCAACCAGTACCAGGAAGCCCTACCCTCCATTTGGGAAATTTTAACGAGCACGGGCAACCACCTCCGTTTCTGCCGTCAGGCCGTGAAGAACGGTGAATGGAGGTTATGCTCATCAGGTGTGTTCCTTGCGATTGGCCCGGCTTCCGACTGTCGAGCATGATCTGAGAACTTGACAGTGTCCGTCTTGCAGGCCCATCTGGCCCCGAGTATTGGCTTGTGGATGACAGCTCCGAGAGAGGAGAGTTTGTTGTAATCACTCACCTGTCTAGAAAGCTTGAACGGGGCTGCCAAGTTCAGACTGAAGGCTATGCATGTTTGTGATCAGATCAGGTTGCAAGCACCATACAGAGTCGCACAGCATGTCACTCGCACAGACCTTTGGTTCCACTCATCAGACATAAAAGTGCTCGAACCGCATCCCGGTACTCTGAGTCCCTGATTGCGCGAGTTATTTTTATCGACGTGCCGGAAAGATGTGATGAATTCCTTCTAACACGTACCGAAACATTGATTGCCCAGTTTGATCACGACCGTGGTGGGCCTGGCAACTCCCAGCCCGGTGCAACGGCTATACCGTGGGCCAAGCTGATCGTGTCCGCACTTGCATGGATGGCGCAAGGGGAAGTTGTCAGTGACTGCAATGCCTGTGTCATCTTGGTACGGACCATATCCCACGCTCCAGGAGGACCCCAATACGTACCTATACCTAGACCTAGTCGCAATATCTGCCACTCTGGGGATACCATGCTGGTTGGTGAGAGCTGGCGGAATAATCCGAAATTGATGACAGGAAGCGGGACAGGGGAGTCCAATATCTCCTGCAAGCTTTCGGAGTCAGACATGCAGGTACCTCTGACATCTCGACTCTCGCATCTTCTCCGCTACTGGATCTCCATTCGACTGTTGATAGCTCGAGATGAGACTGAACAGCGTTTGGCTTGACGGTGATGGCGGTCCATACCGTGTCCCACTGCACTCCAGAACTCCCCTTTGCCCTGTCTCGCAAAGGCGTCGATCACAGCATGAGGCGACGATGACGATCAGCCAGGTGGTGGAGACAAGGAACAGTGCTCCGGCATCCAGCCGCCTCCGCGCCTGTTGACCCCTATTTAGGCTTACCTATTCGCCGTGGGAAATCGTAGTGTCCTTGGAGTGAAGACGTGTTCGCCGTTTCCAGGTTTGGCACAACGCGGGCGGCTTTTGCTAGCTTTCGGCTGGCTGTACGCCGTACTGCTGCAAGAAGTCTGGCGCTCTTTGAACGAGGCACGAGGCGCCCAAAATCCCAGGCGGACGGATAGCGCTGAAGGACGAGGCCAGGCTTTGCTGGTATCACCTTCCTCATTGAGCTTGATGGAGATCTCAAGAGCGGGAGCCTGGCTCGATGAGATCCGATTGATTGACTTTGGCCCAATGCCCGGGTGTACAGGGACAAGGTCTACAACCTTATTAATTTCTCCTGGTTCCGCAGACATCATCACTTGTCTCGCTCCAATTTCAGAAGTCAAAGCAAGAAGAAAGTTGTCTACCTACCTTGCCTACCCCTTTTGATAGCAATGTTACCTCGCCCATAGCACGCTAGAACCAATACCGTCGTCGGCGAAATAGGACACCACCAGTACCCAAAATTCCTCCATTAATCGTACCAAGCCCAGCTACGAACCTGCCGAGACCGCTCTGCTGCGGCAAGCGGCGAGGCGTCGGCTAGGCCGAATCGCTGCCAACTGACCTTGCCATCTTCAGAATACAAATGCCGGCGATCGGAATAACCTTAACCAATGAGACATTGCATCGCCCCTGGGTCCAGCGGCGCCCCTGACATCACGAGCATCACTGTTCTCCGGCTTCGCATGACAAGCCTTGAGTACCAAGCCAAACGCAATGGATCACAACAGAAACGCCAGGGCCGGAATGGGAAGGTAGCCTTCGGTCGATTTTGATTTTGATCCTAGTCCAAGAGGGCAACAAATATACACAGAGCTAGACAATCTGTCCAAACACACATTTCAAGTCATTCTTTCTTTTCACAATAGACAACTAAACGAGGTGACAAACCCCCCCTCCGGACTTACATTCTCCCACGTCCCGTTTTCACAGCTTCGAAGCCGGCGACGGGCTCCCCGCCGCCGTGATCTCGTCGTACAGCAGCGTGGTCAGGAAGTCGGCGTAGTCCTCGCCCGTGACCTGGCCGGCAAAGTACTGCGCCGCGAGGCCGAACTTGTTGCCCTTGGGCGCCTTGGCCGCCAGCTCGTCGGCGCACTCCTTCAGCAGCCGCAGCGCGTACTGCTTGTCGACCTTCTTGCCCTCGGCCGTCGTGACGCCGTGCCGCACCCACTGCCACAGCTGCGAGCGGGACACCTCGGCCGTCGCCGCGTCCTCCCTATTGGAGTTTGTTAGTTTTGGGTCGCGATGATGTGGGAATGGGGGCGCCTGGCAAGAGAGAAGAAAAAGAAACTCACATCAAGTAGTTGATAGGCACGCATCCGACTCCCCGGATCCAGGCCTCCATATATCCGAGGCCGATGTTCAGGTTTTTCCGGATGCCCTCCTCGGTGACCTTTCCGGGCACGTTCATGTTGAGCAGGTCGTTGGCGGTGATGTGCACGTCCTCGCGGCGGATGAACAACTGGTTGGGCGTGGGCATGTGCTTGTTGAAGACCTCGGAGGCGATGGCCGCCAGCGCCGGGTGGGCCACCCAGGTGCCGTCGTGGCCGGCCTTGACCTCGCGCAGCTTGTCGGCCCGGACGCCCTCCATGGCCTTGTCGTTGGCCGCCTTGTCGTCCTTGATGGGGATCTGGGCCGCCATGCCGCCCATGGCGTGCACGCCCCGCTTGTGGCAGGTCTGGATGAGGAGTTTGACCTGCAACCAAATGTGTCAGTACAGCCGTCCTCTGAGACTGGGTAGTAAAAGGGGGAGAGAGAGAGGAGACGGACATAAGCATCCATAAACGGCACAGTCATGGTCACGCACGCCCGGTCCGGCAGGACAAAGTTGCTGTTCTGCCTGAACTTCTTGATGGTGCTGAAGATGTAATCCCACCGGCCGCAGTTGAGACCCGAGCTGTGGTCCCTGAGCTCGTAGATGATCTCGTCCATCTCGAAGGCGGCAAGGATCGTCTCGATCAGCACGGTTCCCCGGATGGTGCCCCGCGGCATCCGGATGTGGTCCTGGGCGAGGTTGAAGACGTCGTTCCACAGCCGGGCCTCGAGGTGCGACTCCATCTTGGGCAGGTAGAAGTACGGGCCGTAGCCGCGCTTGACGAGCTCGTGCGCGCTGTGGAAGAAGTACAGGCCGAAGTCGAAGAGCGAGCCCGAGATGGGCTCGCCATCGACGGTTACGTGCTTCTCCTCCAGGTGCCAGCCGCGGGGGCGGACGATCAGGGTCGGCAGGACCCGGTCTGTCCGCAGCTTGTACTCCTTCTGTCCGATCTTGAAGTCAACCTGCCGCCGGACGGCGTCGTAGAGGTTCACCTGGCCGTTGATCATGTTGTCCCATGTTGGGGCGCTGGAGTCTGTGATACGCCATGTTAGCAGATGTTGCTCATGTCATGCTATCTCTTCGTCTCATCCACCCAATCCCGCCCAAAACGGCATTCTGCCTCTTCTCCAACTTCTCGCGGTTCTACCGAGGTCCAGAAATAACGGGGCTTGGTAAGACGAACCCTCAAAATCAGCCATATAAGTCCAGACATCCGAGTTCAGCGCATTAACCACCATCTTCCTGTCCGTTGGGCCCGTGATCTCGACGCGGCGGTCCACCAAGCCCGGAGCGGGCGGCGCGCCCTTCCAAGTCGGGTTCTCGCGGATGTGCTTCGTCTCGGGCAGGAAGTCGGGGAGCGCGCCCCTGTCGAGCTCGGCCTGGCGCACCTTGCGGCGTTCGAGCAGGTTCTTGCGCGTGGCATTGAAGGATCTGTGAAGGAGGGCCAGGAAGGCCAGGGCATCGGGTGTGAGTATCTTCTTGTGCTCCTCCTTGACGCTTCCGAGGACGGCGACGCCCTGGAGGATGGAGTCGGTCGAGGCCATTGTGAGGGGTGTCAGCTGATCAATGGCTAGTCTTGGTGTATGGTGAGGGGTGCTGTGGTGTAGTTGAGGAGGGGTGTCTAGACTGTGTACAGGGACCCGAGGAGTGTAGTAGGATGGAGGATAGGTCAAGGGAGAGAAGGAATGGGGAGAAGAATCAGGCAGTTACAGGACGTGAGTGAGCGGGGCGGGTAGAGGTGATTAAGCAGATCGGTCTTCCGATATTCTACGATGTGTCACCCAGAGGCTGGACAACCTGACAAGGAATGACGAAAAAGATAAGGCACTAGGCTGGACGAGGCAGTCGAGTTATCTGGGCGATCTCGGCATTAAGCTGGCTTTGGTTAATGGCCAGAACGGCTATCCAGGCTATCGAGGCTATACAGGCTACATCAACTGCCACATGTAAGAAGAAGCAGCGAATGAGAGACATAGGCTGATCCCAGTGATGGACGGAACTGGGGCCCTGGGGATGACTCGAGACAAGTGTGTTGTTGGACGTCGGTCGCTCGGCTGAGGGGAGCTTTACCAGGAGCCGGACGGCGGGGAACCGATGGCAAGTTGATGGGCCATTGATGGCCGTTGAAGCTTCGGGTGTGGGGAAGCTTTGGCCATCCATCCACACCTTCACATGTCGGTGAGGTCATCCGGCGAGAACCCCGCGCTACGTCGACGAGACTCTGGAGGCGATAAAGATTGAATCACGGAGGTCATTTGAGATGCCGAACAGGCCAGTTACCTGCAAGTCTCTCAATGCCTTAGCTGGATCTATCCCGACTCTCTACAACTTCTTCTCAGATCCAGCCGTGCTCATCCGAACTCAATGGCCTGACGACGTGATGCATCGAGCTGTGGTGGAGCCGTGGGGAAAGCTTGTGCGACTGTGCTGAAGGCGGTTAACAAAGGGGCCCTGTGATCTGCCGGATCCAGGCCGAGGTCCGGCTCATGTTTCCAACAGTGCCGATACTTTCCGAGGCCTATCTCTCAATACTTCTTTGCAACTCATCTGTCACAGTGTCCGCAACTGTGCAAACGAGGTTCAGCCCGAGGTGCGTGTCACTAGCAGGTAATGTCGGATAGTATAAGAGGTTCGGAAGGTGAGCACCTCTTGAACAGGTATGCAGTATGTCGTACAATTGATTAATTACAAGGTATACATTTTCGACCTCTATCGTCATGTCATTCTGAGACCGCCGTCATCTGGCAGGGTTCAAAGTGTGGCCTTTCTCTGTCCGGTTACGCTTTAGCCCTTGTATGGCGAGGGGCCGACCATGAGTTCTGGCTTGACGAGAGTGTCAAACTCCTCCTCAGTGAGCGCATTGAGCTCCAGGGCGCTCTGCTTCAGCGTCAATCCCTTCTTGTGCGCGTTCTTGGCCACCTTGCTAGCCATGTCGTAGCCGATCTTGGGGTTGAGGCAGGTGACGAGCATGAGTCTATGATGATGTCAGCCATGCTTTTTGAGGGTGGCCAATACCAGAGTGACAGTCCAATAAAACAGCAACCGAGATGGCGATCAACACGAAGAAAAAAAAAGGGAAACGTGAGGGGGCGAGGGCAAGACTTACGACTCCTTCATAATGCTAGCGATCTTCTGCTCGTTGGCCTGTAGACCCTTGACCAGGTTCTTCTCGAAGCTGCGCATGCCGTCAGCGAGCAGGCGCGTACTGTGCAGGAGGTTGCGGATGACAAGCGGCTTGTAGACGTTAAGCTCGAACTGGCCGTTCATGCCGCCGATCGTGCAGGCAACATTGTTGCCCATGACCTGCGCGCAGACCATGGTGAGAGCCTCAGCCTGCGTCGGGTTGACCTTGCCGGGCATGATGGAGCTGCCGGGCTCGTTCTCCGGCAGGATGAGCTCCCCAAGTCCACAGCGGGGACCGCTGCCGAGATAGCGGATGTCCTGCGCAATCTTGGTGAGAGACGCGGCCAGGGTGTTGAGAGAGCCGTGGGCCTGGACAATGGCGTCGTGGGCGGCCAGAGCCTCGAACTTGTTGGGTGCAGTCTTGAACTCGATGCCCGTCATCTTGCTCACTTCCTCCGCGATAGCCTCAGCAAAGCCCTCGAATGTGTTGATGCCTGTGCCGACAGCCGTGCCACCTTGAGCAAGCAGCTTCAGGTCCGGCAGCGCGCTTTCGACGCGCTTGATGCCGAAGTCCAGCTGCGCGACGTAGCCGCTGAACTCTTGCGCCAGAGTAAGGGGCGTCGCATCCTGGAGATGTGTCCGTCCAATCTTGATGATCTTCTTCGCCTCGAACTCGTCCACCTTGGCCTGGAGGGCGTTCCGCAGGCTGTGTAGCGCAGGCAGGAGCTCGTTCTCAAACTCGAGGACGGCGGCAATGTGCATAACGGTCGGGAAGGTGTCGTTGGAGGAGGCGGAGCGGTTGACATGGTCGTTGGGGTGTACGGGCTTCTTGCTGCCCATCTTGCCTCCGAGGATCTCGATGGCACGGTTGCTGATGACCTCGTTGGCATTCATGTTGGACTGGGTGCCGGAGCCGGTCTGCCAGACAACCAGGGGGAAGTGGTCGATCAGCTTGAGGTCAGCAACCTCCTTTGCAGCCTGCTGGATGGCCTTGCCGATTTTAGGGTCTGAACAGCAGCAATGCTCTCTCGTTAGTCTTCTTGTTCCATGACAAAGATCAGTTCGTGGCCATTGCTCGTAGTGCACATACCGAGTCCATAGCGCATGTTTACTGTTGCCGCTGCGCCCTTCAGAATTCCAAAGGCCTTGATGATCGGTGGCGGCATGCGGTCCTGAGGCTGGTTGATGCGGAAGTTCTCGAGCGAGCGCTCCGTCTGCGCTCCCCAGTACTTGTCCGCGGGCACCTGGATCTCGCCGAAGGCATCGCTCTCGGTTCGTGTCTCGTTGGAAGCCATTCTTAACGTTGTGGTATGGAGGTATCTAGGGGCGGTGCTGGTTGTGGCTGTTGTTTGGGGGAAGGTTGATCTGGCGCGGGTTGACCTGCATGAGGATGACAAGCATGTGCTGAGCGTTCTGGTGGCTGTCCTCGGCACAAGGAGCGAGCCTCGAGCGGAGCCCGACACGGCAGCAAATCGCACCGATTGAACGAGCATTTTAAGCTTATCTGGTCGCTAATTCCTGGGGTTGAGCTCGAGAGCCTTGGGAGAGTTCAATTGTCAGGGACGATCAAGAGTTGCGATGCAGGAACTGACTTGCAATGACTTTTTGTGAGTGATTTTGCAATGACGAACTGCCCTGCCGCGAAAAAAAGCGGCCATGCCGCCCCGAGCTCCCGGCTTATCGGATGACCGGGGGTAGCTCGGAACTTCCGGAACGTCCCGAAGCTTTGCGGAGCTTTTAGCAAGGCGCCTACCCTACGATGGATCACCGACATCTTTGAAGTTTGCTGCTTAAAAGCCGGAGTGGCTTGGGCCATGTCTTCATGAGACGAACGGTTTTGCGAAGATCAATGGTGCTATCCTGCTGGCACAAAGTGACGCTCCAAGCTGTCGAACACGCAACAAAGCATACCATCCATACCCCCCTGATAGGCTAACGGTCAGAATATTCTGCCGTATTACCGACGATAGCGATGCTTCGATCACTGTACAGTTCAATCGCAAGTGCTCTGCCACGGTGACGTTGTAGGTGAGGTCTGGGCCTCGTAACTTTTCGATGTCGCTTTTACGACGAATACGGTTGAGCTTGGGACGCCTGGCCAATTGCAAATCTCCGACCACACTGCGTGGAACTCGTTGTATAACCCCCAAACCGGACTAGTGCCAGGCATATGGCAATGAAGAGGACCATATATCGCGAGGAGAGCGAGGTCTCGATGGGACAGTCGCTGGTTCTATACCCAAAGGAGCTTTATACGGCGAAGTTGCAAACTCCAATGTTTGAGTTAAATAGCTGGCTATGGTCTGTATTGACACCACGATGTGTTCTGTCTCGTTACTTCATATTAAGTCTTGTCGCGAGCAACGTGCTCCATGATCATGTGGTTCATAAGCAAGCAGTCCTTCAAACCCCTTAGCGACCTCGCCCTAGCAATCCACATCCTCATCGCCTCCTCTCTCACATCCTCCTTAGCGTCCGCCCATCCTCCACCCTCACCATTCTGCAAAGCCGTCCCCAACACCCCCAGCTGGCCCTCCCCCTCCTCCTGGGCCCGCCTCAATGCCTCAACTGGGGGCCGACTGCTGCGACCGCCTCCTCCAGGAGCTGTCTGCCATCCCGACCAGTCAACCTACAACACCACAGCATGCCCCTCCGTCCAAGCCGCCTGGTCAACTTACGACTTCCACCAGCGCGACCCAGTCTCCAGCATGTGGAACCAGTACAACAATGACACCTGTCTTCCTCTCCCGGGTTATCCATGCAGCGGTGTCGGATATCCTGTCTTCGTCGTAAACGCCACCATCCCCCAACACGTCAAGCTAGCCGTCCAGTTCGCGCGAGACCACAGCGTCAGACTAGTCGTCAAGAGCACGGGACACGACTACATCGGCCGCTCCGTCGCCCCCAACTCCCTCTCCATCTGGACGCACCATCTTGGCGGCATCACAACCCACCCTGCCTTCACCCCCAAATGCTGCAACACCCCGCAACACTCCCCTACCCCGGCCGTAACCGTCGGCGCGGGCGTGCAGATGATCGACCTATACACCGCCCTCGACAGCCTAAACCTCACCACCGTCGGCGGAGGCGGCTCGACCGTCTCGGTAGGCGGCTACCTGACCGGAGGGGGCCACTCGCTCCTCTCCGCCCGCCGCGGCCTAGGCGCCGACCAGGTCCTCGAGATGCAACTCGTCACGCCCACCGAGA
>Ga0209127_100545_pt1 | contig 13095 bp, 17 predicted proteins | sample LakSupMetagenome_FD_187469 | JGI IMG/M metagenome (GOLD analysis project Ga0209127, IMG submission 187469) | Freshwater microbial communities from Lake Superior, Canada - Sta WM archaea (SPAdes) (version 2) | ecosystem: Environmental > Aquatic > Freshwater > Lake | place: Lake Superior, Canada...
ACTATGCCAATAACGCCAGCATCAACAGCCAATGCGTTGACGCGATCAACTACGGCTTAGCCTTTGTCGAAATCCCTGGCGAGGTCACAAAAGGCGTAAGTATATCTTCCTCCTTCCCGCGCTGCGGGTCACCCACTAACCCTTATTCCCCAGCGCAACCCCTTCGACATAGGCCATACAATCCCTGACTCCTTCCCGCCCCCCTACGCGATCGGCTACCTCAACAACCCCTGGGTGCAGCAGGCGCTCGGGGCCCGGGTCAACTTCTCCGAGACCTCCCCGATCGTCAACCACGCCTTCTTCGCGTCGGCCGACTACGCGCGGTCCTACCTCAAGCCCATCGCCACCCTCCTCGACGCGGGCGTGAAGGTGGCCCTGATCCACGGCGACCGCGACTACCGCGCCAACTGGTTCGGCGGGGAGTACGTCTCCCTCGCCATCCCCTGGAGCAAGAACGCCACCTTCTCCAACGCCGGCTACGCCGACATCAAGATTCCCTTCTCCCCCAACGGCGGGCTGGTCCGGCAGGTGGGCTCCTTTTCCTTCTCGCGCGTCTTCCAGTCCGGGCACGAGGTGCCCTACTACCAGCCCGCCGTCGCGCTCGCGCTCTTCGCCCGCACCATCTTCGGCCTCGACGCCGCGACGGGCCTGCAGATCGCCAACGGCGGGTACGCCACTACGGGACCGAAGAACATCAGGAATGTGGGCACCTCGGCCGTCGTTCCGTCGCAGGGACCGGCAGAGTGCTACGTCGACGCGGCGCCGCTGAACAATTTCCCGAGCCGCTGTACGGCGGCGCAGTTGGCGGCGCTGAGGGCCGGGACGGCGGTGGTGAACGCCGATCGGATTGTGGTTAGTCCTGCTGCTTAGGGAGTGGTGGACGGCGACGCTTGGGGCAGGGATGGGGGTTGGGGGCAGAGGTCTATGAGCATACGACTGATGCCGGGTTACGATGATGGAAAAAGATGACGGTTTGGAGTTTCTTTTGTTGGTTGCTATATTTCTTAGCCTGTAGGGGCCTGATCAACCTCTTAAAACGACTCACTTTACGCATCAAAAAGGAGAGACTTGCTCCCGTCATCTTCAAATCGCACACAGTCCTGTAAGGTGCTGCTCGTGATGGTTTCAATGCAGGAGGACAGGAGGTAAGGGAGCAAGCACTAAGCGGTGACAGTGGATCCCCGACGGAATACTGCGGGGAAATTGACCCTATCATGGTCGACTCCACTGCTGTCAAGGGACGCGCGATCGCATCAGCAAGTTCGACAGTGATGACACATTAAGCAGCATCGGCATCGACTACTGTGTATCCTTCGCTCGTCAGTCTTGCAACAGGGCTGATCAAAATAGAACAGGGAGAAACTTTCAAAAATCGCAAACCCGTCACATATATAGCACATCTCACCTCCGATTTTCTCACTGTATACCTTTACCCACCCCTCATCACACCACACCACACCATCACCAAGCAAAAATGGCCCCCCAAAACCCCCCCTCCATCCGCGTCACAAACCTAACCTACACCTTCACCGACCGCTCCACCGGCGTGTCCAACATCTCCCTCTCGCTCCCGCCCCGCTCGCGCACCCTCCTCATCGGCGCCAACGGCGCCGGCAAGACCACCCTCCTCCGCCTCCTAGCCGGCAAGCGCCTCGCCCCGCGCAACACCATCTCCGTGTCGGGCAAGGACCCCTTCGCCGAGGGCCTCGAGGGCGTGACCTACCTCGGGCTGGAGTGGGTCCTCAACGCCATCGTCCGCACCGACATCGGCGTCGACGAGCTCCTCCGCAGCGTGGGCGGGGACCACTTCCCGGACCGCCGCGACGAGCTCGTCGCCGTGCTGGACATCGACACCGCCTGGCGGATGCACGCGGTGTCGGACGGCGAGAGGCGGCGCGTCCAGCTCGCCATGGGCCTCGTGCGGCCGTGGACGGTGCTCTTCCTCGACGAGATCACGGTCGACCTCGACGTGTACTCGCGGGCGCAGTTCCTCGGGTGGCTGCGGCGGGAGACGGAGACGCGGGAGTGTACGATTGTCTACGCGACGCATATCCTCGATAACTTGGCGGGTTGGCCGACGCACCTGGTGCATATGCATCTGGGCACCGTCAAGGAGTGGGGCGAGGCGGAGGGGATGCTGGCGGGCTTGGAGGATAGGCAGCGGGAGACGGGGAATAGTCGGCTTGGAGAGCTGGTGTTGGGGTGGCTGAAGGCGGATTTGGTGGCTCGGGGCCCGAGGAGCCAGAATAAGCGCGGGTCCGAGGGGAAGACGTACGATTACGGGGGCAATATGGCTGTGGGAGGGTATGGGCAGGAGTATAGGGCCAAGTTGGACGATGAGAGGTAGATGGCAGACCCCTGAAGCCGAGGACCGTGTCCGTGCCTAGAGAGATGGGTGGATTGAACGAGAAAAGAAGAGTCGAGGCTGTTTGTTCAACATGGGATCGGCAGAGAAAAGGCGGAAAGGGACTGGAGTTTTAACATGATACCCAGGGTGGCATTTAACACGGTGTCGCAACACACGAGTCCATTTAACACGGATTCTAAAAAGTCTAGGCAATAGGATGGCTGATACGTCGGTCCTGGACATCATATTCTGTCTCAATGCAACAAGAGTGACGGTCTTACTGGCTGTCGCAGACAGGAAAAGGGACTCTCATTGCTCGTGTTGCCTCCGAGTAAGCCGTCCAAAGGACAGAGCTTTTATAAACACTGCTTAGTCCTTCACCTATCACGTACGGCCATAGACGTCTGAGAACTCGGGATCCCGTCCGCTCTCCCCTCGATAAGCAGACGATCGCTAGACTAGTACTCGGGTGGGTGACCACCGGGGAATCCCTGGTGCTGTACGTTTTTGCCATTTCACTCCCTCTATTGACGGCCCATCAGGTCCGTCAGATCTGTCACAAGAGCAGGTGATGTAGCGATTAGCTGCCCATGTTGACGAGGTACTGTGGTGTCTTAGCTTGTGGTGTGGTATTGGAGCTCCTCTCGCTCTGGAGCCTCACGGAAACCATGCGTTCCTTGAGAAGGGTGTCCATCACGAAGCGGAGCAATAAGAGAATTCAGTTGACACATTCTCAATTGACTTTCGGATTGGAACGCAAAAAAGCGCGGCACATCACGGCACATACAGAATGTATGTCTGTCCCGGGTTTCCGGTCGGATGTCGACCGAAGCATGGTACGCAACTTGTGCAGGCCACGTCACGGAGAGGGAAGATTCCGCCGTCGGGGCACAAAGGATGTGCGAAGCCAACTATGTGCCACGATCGCAGAAACATGTTGTCCCGGTCCGTTGTCGGACGCGGACCGGTGCAACCGTGAGGCCGACTATACGTGGCGTTATTCCTCACCTGTATAGTTGATTGTTAAGCATCGGTATCCCGGCGCGGGTATGAGGACGAATTGGTGATGACGTTACTCACCGCTCCTCTCTCCTGCGGAGATCGCATTACCGGTTCCGGGGTATAAATGCGAAGGACAGCCCAAGGTGAAGCGACTGGTGAGGACCCCAAGTGCAGGCCAGTGCGGTGAGGGAAATACCGGTGGATATAACCTGGCAGGCGAAGCCGGGTTGTGGAAGGCGTATATGCGTGGATGGACTGGCAGTCGATCGTATAAAAAGCTCAGATGCCGGTTTTGTTGAGCTTATGTCGTGTAACCCGACCCGCAGGTTAGATGTGCCATGTCGGCCGCAGCGAGGTAAGATAGCTGCCCCTGGAACACCTCAGGTGAGATGAAGAGGACTGGAAACTATGGTTTCAGGGGTGAACTATGGCGTGTGGGTTAGCATCAGTGATAACGAGTGAGTCTCGACAGGTCTGACATGGGGAGACTTGATCGTTCTAATCATATTGTATGCATATGGCCGACGTGAAGGGTAAGGTATGCGGCCTCGTGGCACAGAATCGACCGTGAGGAAGGTATAGCCGCTATATAACCACGGGTTACGGACGTTGTGGTTGCGATGCACATAAAGGTTGTACTAAGAGCGCGATACCGTTGACGGGATGTCCTCCCGCGCCAATATCTCATCACAACTGGACATTCCATCAGGCAGACCTTTCTTCTGATCACTACGGTACGGCGCTCGTCGGCTAAAAGGCGCTGATGTAGGACAAAATAGATTGTGCGTCCGCGACCAACAGGCTGTCCACCCACATGTAGCTGCACGACGCAAAGCTTTGTTGGACATGCAGAGCGGGTGATTCTGGTGGCACTCAACTACGTATGTCCAATGGGAGCTGTATATGCCCATGAGGTAGTTCTTCGGGAAGCACACGGAAGAGCGGACGGGACTGGGACATTCTCACAGCGGGTAGTGCACACCAGGGCGGGATAGCGTGGTCATGGAAGACCTCTGCTAGCGAGCATGGGCAAAGAGGATGGTTATCTAAGCTGCGAAGACCAGCCTGGCGCACCACGGCTGGAACTGCTAGTCTCTGGTCTGGTATAGAGAGTAGATGGAAACTGCTGTTTCCACCCGCGCTATTGGAAGATTTCCGGAGGGCTTTCTCTTCGATGAGCGGAAGTCGGCTTCTTCCTTCCAAAGACATGAGATACGTGTTGACCGTAAGCTCTAAGCAGCCAGTTCCCATTGGCTGCCGGATACCGGCGAGCCATGATGTCCCTGTCGGTACTCGAGTCCATCCTGCTCCGTCTCACCTCCGGATGGCATTTCCGATGGAGCGATGACGAGGTCGGTATGTCGATCGGTTCCTCTGGTACTTCGACATAGCGGCAGACGTTGGGCGCAAGGAGAATAGCATGGTAACCATTCTGTTCGGCACGACAGTTGATCTCAGTTGTCAGAAAGCGCGAGCTGGACCGAAAAAGCGGCTCCGGTCGCGGCCAGATCAAACAGCCTTCCGCTAGAGCGGTGAGGTGCCAGTGCCCGTAGGATCCGATTCCAGGCGGCTGCATCCGTTGGCACAGGATTGCCATCCTGGCGCTGTTCAGAGGCCGGTTGTCGGAAAACGAAACGTCGCTGCTACCAGTTGTAGCAGTAAGTTGCGCTTTGCTGGGATGGTCGGTCCGGCAAACGCTTGGCCAGTCTTGCTGTAAGTTCGGGTTAAAGCTAGCGATTGACTGCATGTTGCTGTCATCAGCAGAGAAACTGTCGTGGTCGCCGAAGGAAAAGGCCGCATGAACCCCCAACACAGAGCTAGGCGATCTCGGCTGTTAGACAGGAGGCCCCAGCCACGTCTGCAAATCTACGCTTTGCGCCATATGTCTCTGTAACTCGCCCATTTTTGGAACCCTGTAAGCCAACGTCAGCGGGCAGGACTTGGAAGATGGCGCCATAAGATGCCGTACCAGTCGATGAGAACCCTTCATCTCCTCTCCTGACGGCATCGACAAACAGTCTCCGCATGCCCCGCTCAGACAGGATGCTGACGCATGCATTGAGCAACCTCGTCATGATGTAGTCGTGCCTGTATCTCTCTACCATTTCCGTGTCAGTAACTCTACTACTGCACCGGGGCCCATTGATGGGGGCAGTTACCTGTAATGCAGATGCACGTTACCCCACCCACATCGTCCCCTATTGCCGCTGGCCAGGGAATGTCCTCGGCGATCGGGCTGTCCGCGTCCGGGACATATGTCAGCGCAGCCGCAACAACAGTTCCGTCCTGGATGCCGACAACGATATCCCGGATGTGCGGCGTATTCGTCAGCTTCGCATACTGATCGAACCAGCCCACGTTATCATGCCGGGCAGATTCTATCTCCACTAGCTCCATCACAGGTTCGAACTCGGCCGGTTCGCAAGCCCGAAACACCAGCCCGTCGGCCCTCGGCAACGGCCGCGGGAGCCAGTCGCCGATTTGAAGAAGCCAGTCGCTGACCTCCTGCCCCGTTCCGGGACCCTGCCCGTCCATCCGCCAGCCCCGGCGACGATACCAGTCCTCCGACGCCGCGTCGACGGGTAGACCGAAGAGAAGCCGCGGGAAAGTGCTTCCCAGCTGCAACCGCTCGACGCCGCGCGTCCTCGTCAGCTGCCGTAGTGCGTGGTTGTGCAAGCTCAAGCCGACGCCTCTTTTCCGAAATGACGGTCTGACAAGAATCGCCGCCAGCGAACCGATCAAGCTCTCGCCTCCGCTTCCGATGTACGTCGTGTATGTCGCGGCAAACCCCAATATCTCCCGCGTCTCCGGCTCCCGAACGACGAAGTGCGCGGCGTATCCCTCCCGCCTGAGAAGAGACTGTAGGCAGATCCGGCTGAGATGGAACTTGCGAGGTATACATTCGAGCCACAATTCGTACACCGAATCGATCGAGTGCCAGTCTCTCCAGACCTCAACCTTCCATTCTCTTGGCGCTACCATTAGGCTCTGAAGCTTCGGTCCCGTACTTGGTGGCGGAGCGGACTTCCCGAACAACAGTTCTGCTGCCGACTCCAGCTCGCTAGGCGAATAGTTCGATACCTGGACGATAGTTGGGAAGCCAGCCTCCAGAAGGCCCAGTTCTTCGATGTTGGAACACGCAGCGACGATGAAGGGTCGCTTTTCCCCGATGGCACGCGCCATCTCCGCCATCTCAACCTGTGGGGTTTGTCCCTGGGAAGAGGCCCCGGAAATGATAAACACTACGGTCGTTGCCCTCTTGATAAAAGCAACATGGGTACTCGTGATGCCACCGCGTGCTGTGTAAGGGACATGGCGTATCCAGGCATGGTGTCTAGCCAGAGCCCTCCCAAGTGGCTCAAAAGGATCGCTAGTCACGCCCTTTGCTGCTGGAGGCGGTGAAAGAGGCGCAACAACCGGTGTTAGTATCAGGACCAGGTCGCCTTCTCTGAGCGTCTTGGAGAGCGGAAGACATGACTGAGTATCCCGGACAAGCACTGCTCCTTTGCGCTTCGAACTATCCAACCGAGGTGAAGCGGCGGAATCGATGCCGGTTGACATCTTGAAGTCCTGTGACCATCGCCTAGAAGAAGCAGACTCAGTAGACTTTTCACAAGGAACTGCGCCTTGTTTCATACAACCGCAAGATTCTTGGGTCGCAAGGCTCAGTCAGCGTTTTGAACGCGAGGCTCGTCCTGCCTGGCTGCCTGGTTTCCGGGAGGATTGCCACGCCGCTTATTTGTCTCGTAGGGCAGCAGGCGGCAGATTGTTGTATAACCACGACAGCAAACACGCAATTGCCGGTGGAACTTGGAACTTGATCCAGGAAGTCGGTGTTACTGAGGTCACACTAACTGGCGCCCGGCTGCTCACGGTGGAGGCGGGAGCCCCGAGGCGTGAATATGCTCAGCCGTTCAGCCCCAGGCCTCTCTGCAAGCACTGGGAGAAGACTGTGTGCTTGTTGTGGAGGATATGCGCAGAGCCAATAGGGCACGCGACGGGGGTAAGCGAGATCTGATAAGCCGTCAAGAATGGGGGTGATACAAGGATTTGGCGATTCAGGGGATCGTAGGATGCGACCTACCAAGATCAGCAACGGAGCTTGTTTAGCTGAGGGTATCTAGAGCCATATGAGTGAGCACTTACAGGAGTTATGTGCGATTTTTTCAAAGGACATCAAACCCTGTTTGGAGCAGGCCTGTGGTGAGCTACTGGAGGGGAACCTGTGGTTCAAATGCCGTCCCGTTGCTCCTGCTCCAAGTACTGCGCGCTCGGTCGTTACACCGACGGGCGTGCTGTGCTTCCAGCTGCGTCTAACCCAGGCTCCGACAGGCGTGGTTACGTATGGGCAGGCCAGTTTGTGGCGGCTAGACAGAACAGAGAGCCATTTTGCGGTGCATACGCCCACTGGACGCCAGCTACGTTGTCAAGCTTTGCATATGATGTTTTTGAGGCAACGTGTGCTGATTGGCTGGGAAAAGAAGCCGATTGTCTGGGGTGTAGGGTTTGAGAATGCAGCCTGGGGTTGCACAAGAAGATTTGCCCTGATATTGTGTCAGAAAGCATGATGAGAAGTCCTCCATGCAATTCTGTGCTTGGTGGATGCCCTGCCCCAATGCCTGATTATAAGCCGGCAAGCTACCTGCCAGCGAGACAGGAGAGATGTTTGGCACCGTTAAAACTGTCTCCCGGTTGGATTTTGAGGCTGCTGCCAGGCCAGGCAGCTTGACCGCGCTTGAAAGCATGCTGCTGACCACCAGTCGTACTTGTGCGCCCCTACATGTGTGGAACGCCAGGATTACCGCGAAAATGATAATCTGTTCCACAGAGTGCATCGCGGCGTGGGTGGCACAACAGAATGGGTTGGCAGTGCTGTGGATGGCTGGGTTTGGGGGAGGACAAGAGGGGATAATTATGAAGGAGGGGGTGCGATATAAGCGCAAAAGTCAACATGGCTCTCCGAAGGAACTTCCTAGATTAGGGGGCGGCTCGAGCTTGATTGATACTAATGCACGAGAGAATAACACATCGTCGACGCATGGGTCTGGCTTTATTCCCGTTAGCGAAAGTAGTAAAATATTAAAATATGGTGCGACGACAACTCTTCTTCGGAATAGAGGGGTGGTTCGGTGGTGATGGTCTAGGCAAAACATATCGCCGGCTTAAAAGCAGCTTCTGGATTTTGATAACAGCAAGCGAACCTCGACAAGGCAATCGTCGGAGTAACTCGCTCAGGGAAAAAAAAAAATCACAGGACACTGTCCGAGATGATCAACAAACAGGAAGCTCGTTTGACCTGCAAGATCTGACACTGCGAGAGCGTTATCTGTCCCACACTTGTCCGGACAGCGCTCAGGAAGGTCCCGGGAGCAGAGCGTACCCCGCGCCACTGCTGTGTAACCATGCTGGACAGGACAAGATGAAAGAGCGATGATTCATAGCTTTGACGCGAGTCGCATAAATAAATCGAGAAGACACGGTGGGGGTTGCTCAGAGCTTATCGACGGAGTGGAGAAAAGGACGGGAGGGTGGCAGAGGCACAGCCAATGGAGCTTGAGGCTACCTTACAGAAGGCCTGTTCAGAACATGAAGGTCCGTGTAATGAGCACGGCAAGCTTAAAACGCTGCGGAGGACTGGCTTGATCTCAAGTGCTCCTGTAGACTCAATCTGGATGGAAATGTGGAATATGCCTCTAACCGAGGAAACCCCTACAGCAAGTTATCGACGACCTGACTCTGCCGGCGTGAAACATCTCTGTATGGCTCTGTCTCATGCGGTGATGGTCAATTGACGGGATCAGCAAGTCACATACTGTGTACTGAGGTGTCAAGAACGATGATGCCGGCAACAACATCGGCCTGATCGGGCAGGGAAAACCACGCCCCGCTCCGGGTTACGGCCCCACATGCTCCGGCGCTTTCATCAAAGTGGATACAACATCAACCTCAACCCGTCGGCGCGTTGGACGCGTCTCACCAGATCCGCTCCTACGCAGCACTTAGACACCATCCAACGTTGAGGTTATGTAGCCTCATCGTGATACCCGCAGCAAATCAAATGATGGCGGACGTGCAGAGAGAACTTATAGGTGACGTCGTACAAGGTGACGATGTTTCCATCACCACAGGAATCGAATCACTCGCTAACCAAGGTAACAGCATCCAAGCTGCCGGCAAAGCGGCGCGCGATTCCCATCAAACCCACAGTAGAGAGACTCGCGGAATTGCTGTACGAGAATGGGGCTCTGCCAGACGACCTTGTGCGTCTCGTCGGGTTGGTAACCCATCCGGGCCATCTGGACCAAGCCAGTCTCGCAGCCGTTGTGCGGAATCTGTACCCGGCGACCAAAGTACCCGGCGATGCTGTTCTGAACGTTGTCGGATGCCTGGGGCACGGTGAGCTCAAGCCGTCCCTGACAATCCAGAGCCACTTGCTTCGGTGGCTTGTCATGGTGTATCACGTCTTGGAAAGGCCAGAGACACTCTCGCAAGCGTATGGGGTCTTGTTCAACCTGCTCGACACCGCGGCCATAAGGTGAGTTTGTGCCCATAGCCACCCACTCTCTCTCTCTCTGCTGACAGGCAGACCGCAACTGTGTCATGTACTAGCGCTCATCACGCGTCGAAAACACGTGCGCCCATTCAGGATACAAGCTGTGTAAGTTTGCCTTGCGCACCCCCCCTGCCTGGTATCGAAAATGCAATGCTCACATGCAAAAGCCTTGCACTATCTCGACAGACGGGTAGTGATCCTGCATTGACTGGCTTGCTGCGTGTGTTCAAGAACTATTACCCAGAGATTATTGTGGGAGAGGCGACGAGGGGCAGAGCCGCGGCTTTCAAAGTGAGAGGCATCCTGCAAACCTCCGACCACGAATCATAACTAACACCTGGTCAGCATCCCGATCCGCAGTGGCGTTCGAGGCTTGATGACATACAAGCAGACCACCGATCAAGGGCCAGGGTCGGTGACGCCGGCCCCAGGAACGGGTTTCGGGTTAATCACTTGTTGAGCAAGCAAATGAAGGGACAAGCCTCAAACCTGCCAACCGTCCGCACCCTTCACGCTCAGGAGGTCTGTCTATTTCCGTCGTGGATAGGTCTCGAATGACGATTGCTGATTTTGGTAGGACTCCGTAACACTGGAGGAAATCGACAATGCCGACGCATTCGTCCGCAACCTGGAGAAGATTGAGCTTCCCAGCCAACTCGTCGCTGTGCTGGCGGACCCTCTTCTCCAAAAGCTCATGATTCTGAGACCCGACAACGAGGCTTCCGCCAGAGTCAACAACTGGGTGAAAGCATGCGCGACGGACGTGATAACTGGCGATGCGGGTGTGGACGTCTTGCTGGACGTTGTCGAGGTACTGCAGGACCACGTCGCGGCCACGAAGGTATGTCAGGCCTCTCAACCAACCAACCCCACGGCCCATTCACTGACACCATGTCCCAGAGCTCGCCTCCGCTGAATCTGTTCTGTGTGCTCTTCAGAGTTTGGAACGGTGTAGACCGTCGCGAGGCCGTACTCAAAGCCCTATCCTTCACTCCCATGAAACCATTCAAGCGTAAGCCGCCGCCCCGGGTTTTCAGTGCGTCGCTCAATCACCCTAACATCAGTCAGGGCTCTATGATACGATTCTACAACCACTGGAGAACTGCCTTGTATCAGGCACATCAGACACACTACTCGTCCTCCTCAACTTCTACACCTCCCTCCTCCGCAACTGGATCGTAACTCTCTTGTCCACCGAAGACAAGTCTTCCCTAGACCTCTCCTCCGTCGCTGACCTAGTCGAGCATGTGCATACCCTCGCCCTCGCCATCTCTCAGTCCCCCCTGTCTAACAAGACAACCGCTCATCTCGCCATCCTCGACTTCCTCGAGGTCACAGCAACCCTAATCGCCCACCCCGACCTCCTTGGGACTGTGCGCCTCACCCTCCCCCGCCGCAGTCTAATCTACATCCTCCACTTCAGCCCCTCCCTCGCCGTCGTCTCGCGCGTCTGCGACGTAGTCGCAACCTATAAGCGCGGTCTGGCTACGATCATGTCGCGCTCGGAGGGGATCTCAGTCGAAGACAACGTCCTGCTCAGGCTCTTCAACGGCCTGCTGATGGACATCTGCAACTGCCTCTGGCGCGTGCGGGCCTTCAGCTCGTCCGACACCAATGCCCAGGGTTGCCATGTCTTCCCCACTGTCACGCAGGCCCTGGAGGCATACGCGGTGATGGTCGACCCGGACACCAAGCTGGCAAGCATGTTCGACCTGTCGCACTCGCCGGTGCTGTGTCTGCGGTCGCTGGAATGTATCAGGGAGCTGGAGGACCTCGAGCTGGCGGAGACGGGTGCCGGTCACGACCCGCTGCGGCAGCGCCACGGCGGGCCGGTCACGCAGACGTCGCTCGCTGCTCTCAGGAATGGCGGCGGGCTGCATCTGACGTGGCAGGAGTATCGGGTTGCGGTTCTGCGTCATCTTGAGGAAAAGGGGTTTGTGGGAATTCAGCAGCTGATGTATAGCGCTATGAAGATCCTGCTGCAGAAGAGCCAGAGTCAGAGCCAGGATCGAACACGGAGTCAGACACGGAGCTAGAGTTAGGACGGGATCTCCAGGAACGCGTTCGTGCATGAATGGGAAACGGGCAAGGATGACTCGGTTAGCCACATAGAACACTTGATCGGTGTTTATAGTTGCGCAGCTCCATTCCCTGTAACTGCGTCATTCACTGTTCTTGACCATGCAACTCCCATCTGCATGGAGATGCCTGCGCGGGAACCTGAATGCCAACATGGCTCGCCACCAGCTATGATAGTCCTTATCCATCCCATATCTCGCCGAGTAACCCCTGATGCCGTTTTCTACAATCCCTTGACCCTGTATATTCTCAACGAGCTATCCTCGCCAGCAACAGCAAGATCATGGCTCCCCTCGGCCTCACCCTCCTTCAGAACCGGCCTCCACGCAAGCTGTAACACCGCCTTCGGCAGACAGAGCCTATCACATGTTAGCATCTCCCATCACCGTGATTTTCAGCAGGATTAACTTACTCGCCCTGCACAGCCTCAGTCGACACCTCCCCAACCCCCTCCTCCCCTACCTGAAACCTCACAATCGCAACCTTGCCCCCCTCTGTCCCAACGGCAAGCACCAGCCCGCCGTCCCTCCCCGTCCTGCCCAAGAAATCAACAGCCGTCACCGGCCCCTCGAACGGCACCGCCTTTCCCAGGCTAAACTTCCCCTCGCCCCGCCCAACCCATATCTTAACACTCTTATCCCGTCCAGCCGTAGCAAACACCCTCATCCCCTCCATTACCGGCGCCCAAGCACAATCAAGAATCATCCTCGAATGCCCTTTCGCCTCGCTCTGAAACAACTCATACCTCCCCTCCCCCTCCTTGCACCGCCGCCAAACAACCCATTGCCGATCCCTCCCGACACTCAACAACATGCCGTCGTCCCCCGCGAACCTCACCCTCGTAGCGGTAAGCGAGTGCGCGGCCAGCGGCGGCCGGACCTCGGTCCACCGCGCCGTCTCGAAGACGCGCACGACGGCGTGGTTGACGCTGCTCGCGCGGCACGCGCTGGCCACCAGCGTCCCGTCGTGCGAGGCCGCCAGGCAGGAAAGCTCGTAGCCGTGGCCGTACAGCTTCTCCGTCTCGGGCCACAGGGTGGCACGGGAGAGGAGGTCTTCCAGCGGCGGGCGGAGGGCGGCGTGGGCGTCCAGTAGGGACGCCTTTGATGATGAAGAA
>Ga0209127_100546_pt1 | contig 13093 bp, 14 predicted proteins | sample LakSupMetagenome_FD_187469 | JGI IMG/M metagenome (GOLD analysis project Ga0209127, IMG submission 187469) | Freshwater microbial communities from Lake Superior, Canada - Sta WM archaea (SPAdes) (version 2) | ecosystem: Environmental > Aquatic > Freshwater > Lake | place: Lake Superior, Canada...
GACGTCCTCGAAGCGGATGGAATAGCCAACTTCTTTGCCGACCTCGCATCCAACCTCCTCTGCCACTCGGACAGCGACCGTCGTGGCAGCGACACGCCGTGGCTACCGTAGTCAAGTCAGCTTCCCAACAGCATGGGTCGGTTACTGGGGAATCAGCTTACCTGAGTAACAGCAATGACCTTTCCGTCGGCACACCATCCTGCCTGCTCAAGGAACTGTGGGATCTGGGTCGACTTACCAGAGCCTGTCTGGCCAACGACGATTGTCACTGGATAAGTCTCAACAAGGTAGAGAAGGGCATCGCGATGCTTCGTTATTGGAAGCAGTGCTGCAGGCTTATGCAACGCCGGGATAAACGATGCCCCCAGATCGAACTCCGCCATCTCCAGCGATCTTTTTGTCTCTGACAGCGAGTTCAAGAAGACCCATGCAGCCCCTCGGACAGAAGCAGCGACTGGTGTTTACTGCCTTATCCACAACCGCAGATACGTATATGTTCAGCTCAGACCATTTGCCGCATGTCTAGCGGGTTAACGATTGCGTGCCCCTATTCACTGTGCTAGGTGCGAGTTATCGCTGAATATTCAGCTTGGTGTTACCATTTGATGCGTTTTTCAGTGTCAAGACGGGAGTTCTCGCTGACTTTGTTCTTGCTCGCGACGAAGGGTACGGTCAAGCCACATTTGGCGAGCCTGTGGCGCAACCCGAAAGCTCGCTTGCCAGTTCGAGTTAGCGTGGAAGATCAGCCTACAAGTGGCCCACATCCGCGTGTCATCTTGCCTATGGCTGAATTCAATGTCGGGCAGCCTCCCATTCTTCCACATCACACAGACAACGAGGGCGTGCCCGATTCAAGAGGCGGCTCTTTCGCCAAACCACCAGTGTGCTAGCGCTGCTAGGTATTCTCCACGAGACGCTGCTCCCGTGTCGGATAGCTCCCTGCGGTTACTTGACAAAGTCCAGCGCTGAAGCTGAAACTGAACTCTGTATTCCTCCTGGAACTTCCCGAGTATCCGTGCTATCCAGCCGGACTTCGCGACGACCCGAGTCGCGCTCGAGTTCCGCTTTGTTTCCTTACATTTGGGCACTTTGATTTCTTGTGTTGCGCCTCACAGAACACGAGCTGTCTGGGTTGTGCCTTCGCGCTCTGTCCCGGCAAGTGTCCGTCTTGTCCTGATCATCAAAAGCCACTGCCTTGGACACCGGCCTACGAAACGTGTTGGCGGTGTCGCAGATGTGGTGGACACCACTACTCTTGGCATATTGCGCACTAACTGCTTGATATACGTCCGTGGACGCGGTTGTTTTCACATCCCGGTTGTCATGGTAAGCTGCTGAAGACCCAATATGGCGAGGACGAAGAAAGTCAGCAAGAAAGCTGGCACTAAAAGGGCTGGCAAGCAAACTGCTTCGCGGACACTGGTCAAGCATCCAAGCCGTAGCCATGCCAAAGTTGCCAAAGGTGTTGCCAAAGTCCGGCATATGAAGGACAGGAGAGGCCGTCTCCATGTCATTGAGGAGACGCTTCCTTCTGGCTTGATAGCGAAGCCTGTCGTGGCTCAGCCAAAGTCCAAACATCGCTCGTACTTCGAGTTTGTCGAAAACACAGAGAAGAAGAAGAAGCTCGAATTTTCGGTAGTCACACTCCTCAGCTAGGATGGCCTCATTCATGGAGACATTTTCTCACCCGTCTACAGGTCACCAACAATAGAGAGCCGCCACCAGGTTACGAATTCGTACCCATAGGGAACCCTGCGCTGACTGCGGCGTGCAAGGAGCTGTCGAGAGAACAAGAGGCCATGATCTTCATCGTCTCGGTTTGTTACTCCCCCTGCGCCGGCGGCTAAGGTCGAACTAAACCGTGCTGACGGACAACCCCAGACATACTCTGAAAAACATGCAGGCCTGGAATTAGGCATGGCGTTGAACCGCGTCGGCCACCACATTCGGGAGATGATAGTCCAACAGGCGCGTACATCTCTCGGCGAGATGGAAGACATGGCTCAAGAGGCCCGCCTCGACGTCCCGGAACCGATACCGGAGGACCAAGAAGAGATCAACAAGCAGGCGGACGCCGCCATCAGAGACCTCTTCCCGAGGATACCGAACACAGACCGGCAGATTATAATCGACCACGCGTTTAAAAAGGTATGTCCTCCGACGATTTTTCACTGTTGTCCTTTGAAATATGCAGTGATCCGAACAGACTCTCATTGTGCTTGCAGGGAGCCACAGGACCTGATGGTATGCCCCTCGTTGGACTGGCAACCGACCTTACACTCTCGCGAAGAGTGCAACTTGCCGTCGTGTCTCATATTCGTCATACGCATACTCGCTATGACCAGCTCCTACGCGAGACGACATGGGCCAATGCAAGACGTGCGGTGGAGGAGCTGTGTCTCGACATCCTCGTCAAGTGGCGAGGAGACGAGGAGAGTGGCAGAGACCAGCTCGACGAGATCCTGCGAGAGGTCGTGGTCATTTCTGACTCCGAAGACGACTACGAGGATGATGACGACGAGGAAGATGACGACGACGAAGACGAAGATGCCGATGCCGATGTCGAGGACACAGACATGACCTCAGGTGAGAGCAGCGATGAGACGGGTGCTTCCACTGGAGATAGGCCCCCGGTTGTGCAGCACCGTGCTTCGGTATCTGGCGCTCGACCACATGCCGACCTTGCAGCGGCCATTGCCGGACGACCATCAGTCCCAGAGCCCACTGAAGCCGACCGGGTGAAGGCCGCAGCAAAAAGGGCTCAGCGTGGGTTCCATCGCTACCAAGCCGTTCGCGACCAGGCTTGGCAGCAAGCCCTCAACCGTCAGCGACAAGAGCACGATCACGCGCCGGCTGGGTCGACCCCAGCGACAATGAGCCGGCCGGAGACCCATGCGTTCCAGAGACCCCAAGAGCCTAGAGCGTATTATCAGCCCTTTGACCACGGTGACAGGGCCGGATCGAGCGATTACCATGCCCGGCAAGGTGGTCACGGTAGCGCGATCCCCTCTCCAGGAGCCCCACGTGGTGCCCAGCCGCCGCAAGTTTATCGTTCCACCCCTGACCGTGCTACTGCTGTGCCCTCCCAGCCACCTGTGCACTACTCTGGTTCGCGCGAAGGCAGCCGTTTCGGAGACGGTGGCGGCAACGGTTATGGGCCCATAGTTGGGTCTCATTCTAGGTTCCCCTTGCCGTCTGCGTTGCGTACAGTGGTGAGCCGTCCAACCCCTGAAGATCTCAAAGATTACCTCCTGCCGTCCATTGAGCCAAATTCTCCTTTGGCTTCTCATTTCCAAGCCCAGACTCTGGAGGATCGTCGGCTGGATCGGAGTTCTGAGCACTGGCAGTCCAGGCCAGCTTTGCAACATGCAAATGCACAGCCACATTACGCCTCATCACAAATCCCAGACGAGGGTTTCATCCGTGTCTATCGCCAGGCCGGTAATGCCGGACGTTCTGAGCCCGCGGTATATGCGTCATCACATACAGTCAGTGCCGATTCACGGGACAGTGGCTTTGTCCGCACATGTGTGCGAGAACCAGCGCCTCATCGTCCGGTAACCGTGGCCGACACTAACTACCAAAATGCACGTATGGATCCTTTGTCGCAGAAGGACTACATTCCTGCAGATGTCGGGTACTCCAGACAAGAACGATCGCGTTTGCCCCTGGCCCAGAATCACAGAGCTGCATATGGAGCCGCTCCAGAGCCTAGCTGGCAGCCCGCTGCCCTAGATGACACAAGCGGTGCTCGCTATAGGGATGCTGCGCGTCCGATTGTCGTCGACGACAGGGGTACATGGGGAGAGCCATACCGTTCCTTCGCAGCTCCCGTTCCCAGCGACGGCAGCAGCGCTCGCTATAGGGATGCTCCGCGTCCTGTCGTTGTAGAGCATGAGCACACCTGGAGAGACCCGTACCGGCCTGCCTCAGCACAGTTCCGAGTGGCAGGAGAACCCGCTCGCGCACTGGCCCGACGGCCAGTCCCTGGTATGCGAGAGGATCGTGCCGATGCCCGAAACTTCGGACGTGCGGATGAATACCCATTGCCGCCGGAGGATGACCGTCGTCCGCCTTTGGATTTCATTCCGGTCTCGAATATGTTCCCTCGACCTCATGCCCTTCCGGCCAGGAGAGACGAGCCTGGGCCTTATGCTCACCCTGGAGGAGCAGCATCTATGGGTGCTCCAACCGCTGGAGCGGCCGGAAACGGATACGACCGCCAATACCTCCACGATGCGCAGGGTTTACGGTCCAACCTTCCTAGACAGGAGAGGGTCGTACGTTACGAATATGTCGACCATGGGTAAGTGTAGTGGCAGAGCAATGTGCTTAACCTGACGGGAACTGACGTCTGCAACAGACACATAGACGAGGGACGGGTGCAGCGTACCTACGGACACGGGGAGATCTATCGTACCCAGGATCCCTCGACGGACCGGGCCGCTCCAAGGGCTCCCGGCGCCCCACCTGTGCCACGGCCTTCTAGGCAAGATGGCGTCATCTACATCGAATGAAGCAGGCATTATGCTCGCTTGAAAGACTACTGATCATAAACTCGTTCGGCTTGTGTCTCGACTGCACGGGGAATGAAGGCTCGAGTGAGCGGTATTTGGCGGAGGACTTCGCATGACGGTGCATCTAGAAGGTGTTCAGGAGGGATAAATGGTCCCTTGGGAAGCAAGCATTGAGTGGCGTTTGCCGGTTATATACCCTGTGTCCCGGATTACATGAGCATGGATGGTGTTCCGGTGGAGTGGTACTGAGGGTACCCTTCCAAGTGGTAGTTGAAGGCATGGGAGGCAGGCACGAGTTTCATTTTGTTACTGAGGACTTGCTCGCGCGTCCATGTATAAACGTCGTTAGGGCTCTCATAGGGTCTTGTTCATACTTCATACCACGTAAATGTATTCTTAGACGTCTGACACGGTGATAAGAGCGCCTCGTACCAGTGTTATGCAGTGCTGCGTCGATAACAATGTGAGATGTCTAAACGCCAACCCGCGCCGAAACCAACCCATGCAGCGATTAGATCTACGCCAAAACCCCCTGCCGTTCTTCCTGCTGAACCCTCGCTGGTTGCGGTTCGTCGGTCCGATCTCGTTCGAGCTCCGTATCGGGCACACTCGGTAATGGCACCACGGGGGTCCGCTCCCGTCCACCGAGCTCGGCTTCGAGGGCCGCGAGCTCCTCTTCTACCTCGTCTTCGTCTTGATTCGAGATCTTGTCTCCCAGCATCTCGCTTACCTCCTATACGGGGTGAAAGGCTCAAATCAGTATCCGACTTCCAGGTGCCAAAAGCACGAAGCAGCGGGGTATCTCACCTTTTGGTAAGCAATAGCATCGGCCGTCTCCCCCATCAGCTTCTCGACGTGCTCGATCCCGCCCATCTCGGCGTGTATCTCCTTGAGCACCTTGGTCCCCTGCTGCAGCCCGAACAGCACGTCCTTCTGTATCAGCGCGAACTCGACACTGGACGTCAGCTTCTCGAGCTGCTCGAGCTGGCCGTCCGTCTTGGAGAGCAGGGACTCCTGGTACTTCTTCCGCCTGAGCGCCAGGAGAGCGCGCTTCTTGTCGCCCTGGGCGAGCATCTGCTTCGCGATCTGGGTCTCGCGGTCCGTGAGCACGGTTATGCGCTTTTGGTACTGGTGGAGCTTGTCGCGCTGGTTCTTGAGGTCGAGGATAGCCCTACGATAGGGGGGAGGGGTTAGTCGGGGGTTTACCGGGTGGTGATCAGGGGAGGTTTGGGGTGATGCGGACTTGTCTTGCGCCGTGACACGGCTGGGGGAGTTGCCCATGGTGGCATGGAGATGCGCAAATGTGTTGGATCCTGGCTCTCTCAGCTGTCTATTGCGCCGTGGTGCCCTCTTACTCGTCTCGCGTCCAATTCCTAATCCAAAGTACCTAGCTGCATGTACACCTACCCGTCCCTTTGTAACTTACCTTGACCACGGCACGAGACGTCACCGGCACCTTCACAAGCTTATCGGTGCCCGCCTTTCTTATCGCGTCCGAACTCGTGGTCTGAGGCGGGGCAGTTCTGTGGCGTAAGCTCCTACGTAATCTCCTTGAGGTGGGCTCGCATTAAAGCACGGTCAGAAGGTGCGGCACCAACAAGGTCCAGCATGGCAATAGGGAAACTGTAACTTCACGATCGTCAAACCTTCTGGAGTCTACCCTTGGTTTTCTGAGCTTTCTCATCTTTCCTACAGCTTGACACCATTGCCGAGTTCCAATCCTTCAACTAAACTACTCGAGACGGCAAGCATGTCGGCACCAGTGGATACGGTGAGCTCTCCTATTCTCAAGCCGTGACGGGAGCTTCTCAAACATAGGATAATCCAACGCATCAACCTGGACTTTACCCGCTGACCGTAAACTATCAGGCGAAAGCCGCGACTGTGGAGCCTGTCCCCGAATCACCGACAACCGCGCGGCCCCTCGAGATGGACGACGACGACGTCCAAGAGGCCGGCATAACGCTGGACGACCGCACAGGCGCTACAAAGGAAACGAACTCTTCCACAGCAGCGGCTACATCGACCACCAACCCCCAAACCGACAGCGCCGACGCGCCGCCTCCCAAGCCGCCCCGGCCCGTCAGCGAACAGCAACAGAACGAGCAGATCCTCAAGGAAGCCTTCCCGACCATCGACGCCGCCGTGATCCGCGCCGTCCTCCGCGCCAGCCGCGGCCAGGTCGAGCCGGCGTTCAACGCCCTGCTGGAGATGACCGACCCGGACGCCGTGCGCGCCGACGAAGTGGAGGAGAGGCCGCCCCCGCCCCCGCCGCGCCCCGCGGCCGCGCCCGTCGGCGTCTCGGCTACGCCCGCCGACCAGCTCGAGGCCGACGAGATGTACGCCCGGCGTCTGGCGGAGCAGTATGAGAACAGCGGCGCGTACGAGGCTCGGACCTCCAGTCGCGGTTCTGGTGGTGGTGGCATGCCGCGGGGGAGACAGCAGACGGGGCTCAAGCCAAACGAGCTGTACGACGATCGGGAGCACAGCTTCTTGGACGACGATCTGCCGGTTATCAAGGAGAGTCTGAAGAAGGGGTTTATGGAGACGCAGACCAAGGTGAATTCGTGGTTTAACAACCTCAAGAAGAAGATCGACGAGCAGTTCGACGAGGGTGATGAGGCACAGCAGGGTGGCCAGGGGGCTGCTGCATTCGCCGGCAGGCCGACGAGGAATCAGAGTCGGCGCAGTGCGGAGTATGATCGGTATGATGCCGATCCTGAGGTGTTGAGTGACGACTTTGGGGGGTTGAAGTTCAACAGTGACGGCAGTAAGTTATAGGCCTTTTCCAGCTCCAGCTATGCACATCTGACTGATACGGGGTAAAAGCTCCCATCATCCCTAACCAGCCTTCCCGCGCCAACCCGAACCTCTTCAAGCCGCCACCGCCATCCAAGTCACCCAGGTCGAGCTCCGGCCGGCGCGTGGCCTTCAACGACTCGGTGGAGGACATCGACGCCTACAACGCGTCGCCGCGGATCCCGCCCAAGGACGTGTCGCCCGGCCCCGGTTCGGCGGGCAAGACGAGCAAGTGGCAGCCGCTCTCGATGGTGGACCCGAGCCCCGTCGCCGAGAATGACCCCTTTAGTCTCGGGGACAGCGATGACGAGCGGGAGACCAAGGATAAGGCTGTTGCTCCGGGGGGCGGCGCTACTGCCGCGGGAGAAAGCAAGGATGCTAAAGCGAGCGACGATGCTGAGAGGTTGAGGAAGGCGGCCGCGGAGGCTATGGCTGATAGTCTCGTTGAGGATGACAAGAAGACCAAGGCTTAAGTGTGTACACGTCTATTTCAGACAGGAGGATTGGGGAGCAAACTGTCCTGTCTCGCATGAATTCTCCTATGTTAACGGGAATAGCACTTCGATATCCAGTTTCTATATGTTTGCCTCATTGAACAGTGTCGACTATAGCTCGGTAGATACTCCGTGAGAATACGAGATATCTCCGATCGCTCCAGGAATCCTGCCGCAGCCATCCCCCTTAGTCCGAGTTCAAGCATGGGAGACGCCTACGTTTTGCAGACAGATGGGCAAGCATAGGTTCTATGTTTACACCGGTCGCGCCCTATGAATCCTGGAAGAAATCAGAAGCCAAATGTCTGCATACTGATTCAGATCCATACTGTTTCTTGAATCGACATATCGAATCTCCGAATCAATGGAGCAATGGGTGGAGTGGCGTCACGGGCAGCCTTGGCACGATGGAATGTCGAATCAAATTCCCCAGTCTCCATTGGATCCGAGACCCCTCGTCGCTGCAACCTTTAGGCCGAGAGGATGGCAACGGTGATGTAACCGGGCAGCCACAGCCGTGAACGTGAAGAACAGAGGCTCTCGCCTCATTGACTCGCGGCATGACGTCTCAACCCAGGAATAACCCCCTTTTCAGTGGGTGCAAACAGAAGCCAAACATGTGTCCTAGTACCAGTCTCGCAGGCGCCTCCTTGCTATCCGGCTGAGGCTGAATCTTAATCTCGAAATTCTAGAACGGAGAAATTGCGTACTAAAGGGGCTCCAGCAGGGAGGCAAACAGGACCCAGAACTCCACTGGAACTAGCAGAAGACAGCCGCGCAGAGCCGTGGCTGTCAAAAAGTGCGCTGGACGGCCAGGCGGACGGGCCTGGGACAGGGATTCGGGGTGAACCGGTTGGCTGAACTGGGCCTTTCAACAGTGATTGCTGCCTCGTCTCTCAGGCACGGGCGTGGTTGCCGTGCAGCCAGCAGAGCTCCCTTTTTCGCGGCACCCGGCCGGGAAGAATCGCTCCAGCGTTCAAAAAGCGGGTCGCCCTCCATTGAAATTTTTCCAGTTCTTCTCCCCAACTCAGCCAGAGATTTAAGTATTTCTCGCGACTCCCTTCTTCCTCCTACCATCTCCTACGAACTCTCATCCAGAAGAGTCTCTTTTCCCATCTCCACTCCATCTGTTCGCTTTCCCATCAGTGTCTGCGATCAATCAGTCAAGATGACGAGCAAAGAAGATATCCGGATCCTGGGCATGCCGGTAAGTTTTCTCTAGCTGTCGCGAACGTCACGATGATCCCATAATTCCCTCGCCGTCATCGAAGCCAATTGCGTGTGGCTTGGGGGACGCCGCCATCACGACTGTGGTCGCTGTTCGGGATAGCTTCAACGGCCGTCTTCATCGTTGATGATGATGGCTTCTATCCAAGGGCCTGTGATGCAGCAACCAAGCTCCCTTCGAGCTATCTGGCAATGATGACCGCGAGCGAGGATTCCCCTCACTTCATTTCACACAAATTCACAAACGCCTTGAGAGGACCAACCAGCTAACAGCATCTCTTCCAGTCCTTCGTGGTCGACTTCTTGAGTACGTCTCCTTCGCAGCTGCTTTTGCTCGCCGACAATGTCACCGAGCCAGGCGGACCAGACCGTTATCAACTTTGACCGTAGCTGACAAAGATAACAGTGGGTGGTGTCTCCGCCGCCGTCTCGAAGACTGCCGCTGCTCCTATCGAGCGTGTCAAGCTTCTCGTCCAGAACCAGGTACGTTCAACATTCAATCGATGGCCTATTCGCGTCGGCAATGAGCTCATTTGAGCTACACGGCAATCGTCGTCGACGCAATTGGAGCCACAGGGCAACCCTGAGCTCCTGGTCACGTGCCGCCGCAACCCAGTGCTACAGACAGAAGACATGCGAGACTCGTCACTAACAACCGCAACAGGATGAGATGATCAAGGCTGGCCGTCTTGACCGCCGGTACAACGGCATCGCCGACTGCTTCAAGCGCACAACCGCCGATGAGGGTGTCATGTCGCTGTGGCGTGGCAACACCGCCAACGTCATCCGTTACTTCCCCACCCAGGCCCTGAACTTCGCCTTCCGCGACCGCTTCAAGGCCATGTTCGGCTACAAGAAGGAGCGTGATGGCTACGCCAAGTGGATGGCTGGTAACCTCGCCTCGGGTGGTGCTGCCGGTGCTACCTCGCTCCTCTTCGTCTACTCTCTCGACTACGCCCGTACCCGTCTCGCCAACGACGCCAAGTCGGCCAAGAAGGGTGGTGAGCGCCAGTTCAACGGACTCGTCGACGTCTACCGCAAGACCCTCGCCTCTGACGGTATTGCTGGTCTCTACCGTGGTTTCGGACCCTCCGTCGCTGGTATCGTCGTCTACCGTGGTCTCTACTTCGGCATGTACGACTCGATCAAGCCCGTCGTCCTCGTTGGTAACCTCGCCGATAACTTCCTCGCCTCTTTCCTCCTCGGTTGGTGCGTCACCACCGGTGCCGGTATCGCCTCGTATCCCCTCGACACTGTCCGCCGGCGCATGATGATGACCTCTGGTGAGGCCGTCAAGTACAAGTCCTCGATCGATGCCTTCCAGCAGATTGTCGCCAAGGAGGGTGTCAAGTCTCTCTTCAAGGGTGCCGGTGCCAACATCCTCCGTGGTGTCGCCGGCGCTGGTGTCCTGTCCATCTACGACCAGCTCCAGCTGCTCATGTTCGGCAAGGCCTTCAAGGGCGGCAGCGGTTAAACAACCCGACCCAACCAACCTGTACAAACACTGATTGGAGAGGGGACGATGGAGACGGGAGAGTGATCATCGCAGGCGAGCGTTGCTTGGCCGGGCAGGAGTGGTTGATAGACGTTGTGGAGGAGTGAGGGTAGAGGAAGGGCGGAAGCGGTTTGCGGAGTCCCTGCTTTGATGGACTGGGTGGCGTTTTATATCACCTGGCTGTCTGGCTTCGTCCGCATGTAATTTATATCCTAAGCAATTCCCCCGGTGTATTCCTTTGCAACATCATCTCCGCTGGAAAGTCGACTACATCTCGCGGCTGTTTCCTTTTGGTTGCATAAACGACTGATAGATCCCTTTCGGCAATAGTTCTCTGGTCAGTTGAATGGGAGTGCTTTCTCTAGCCGGAGTGTTTCTTCTGCGACTGTGATGTCGAGTTGTTCAGCATGTTCTGTTCGAATCTGAATTTCTTCACGCTGACAAAATCCGTTACGTAACAAATTTCCTTCGCGTCTCCCAACTTAGCATTAGACTTCGGCGCGTGTCCCGTACCACTGCCACCACATTACCGTCTGATGACCCGTTCCTCCCTCGCCTTGATCGGATTAGGTACGCAATACCTGGCCATTCTTGACTCCGATTTCTGTTCCTTGGTGAACCCCCGGTCATGCCACCCAAACAATCAACCTCGAAACCCCCCGCCAAAGTGCCGGCCAAGCGCGCCTCAACCGGTAGCTCTTCTCGGGCACCAGCACCAGGACCAGCACCAGCACCAGCCAACAAGAAACGCGCAACCGCTACCGTCATCTCCGACGACGACGACGACATCCCACCCCAACCCCAAGTATCCGACGAGGAAGACGAAGAAGAGGAAGAAGAACAAGACAAGCCCCAGACGATACCCCCGGCCCTGCTGACGCGGCTGCTGCACGAGTTCTTCTCGCGGGACGGGACGAGGATCACGCGGGACGCCAACGAGGCGGTGGCGAGGTACATGGACGTGTTCGTGCGCGAGGCGATCGCGAGGAGCTGCGCCGAGAGGGGCGGGAGCGGGTTTCTGGAGGTGGAGGATCTGGAGAAGGTGGCGCCGCAGTTGTTGCTTGATATGTGAGGGGTCTGCTGCATGGGAAATGGAGGGGCGAGCAGTAATAGATAGATGTGAGTCGGGTAGACCTTGATACGGGTCTGGAGGACATGTTTTTGAGGCTGGATTTGGGGATTTCAGAGCGGCGGTATGCTCAGGGCCTTGTGGTTGGCTGAAGGGAGCTTCTTGTAGGTCTACCCTTAGAGATGAGGGGGGCTCGTCTGGCTGGCACGATACTTACATATCGCCCCAAGTCTAGGGAGGATGCCGGAAAGTACGGACAGTACAATGAGCGAGCGAGCCCCGAGGCAACGCACGACATATTCGACTGCCCCGGCGTCGAGGCGAAGCGAGACCAACATGAGCACTAATCATGTCTTGAGGACGCACCACTTGCTTCTGGAGATCTAGAAGCCTACGTCGGCACCTACGTTTTGGTGGCGCAAAGGGCCACGGCTGCCGAGGAGGATAACGGGGGACTGCCAAGCGTAATCGACTTTGCGATTCCTCCGAGATCTTCGCCGGGGACTCCCTGAGTTCGCGCTGTGCTTGTCGGTTCTACGCTCTGCTTTGGGAAGTTTGGAGCCGTATTCGGGACTCGCCGTACGGGTTAAAGGTCTTGCTGGCGGATTGGGATGGTGGTTCACTGCCGAAGTGAAGGTTGCTCAAGTTCCACCGGATCAATTGTGCTTGGGTTGGAGAATACCTAGGCTAGGTAGATCTGGAGCTGGCTGTTTGAGAAGCTATACCTTGATACCTCAGCTCCTCAACTCAGGGACCTCGTCTCTTGGTTCTTACTGAGGTTACAGGTAGTCAGTGATACGATACCGGACCATACTCAGATTACTACAATGTGTCCAAGTGTAAGGGTGTTTTGCCTTAAACCATCCAAGTCCGCCTCAATGGTGCCCGAAGTGGTCCAATACCGGCTCTCCATCCAAGACTATATATCATACCTTACGGGAGCGACTCGGGAGCAACAGCCTTGGCTTCAGGATTCAAGCAGGCAACCAAGTCCAGCAAGTGGCCGGAATGGTTCTCGTTGCCCCTTTTTCTGCAGTGATCCGGGAACAACGGTGTTGGAATCGACCTCGGCAATGCTGTAGAAGCCCCGGAAAACAGAGATTCGATTGAGGTACACGACGAACGAGTACCCATCTATGACACAGTACAGGCCGTAGGCACCTCCTCCGCAGCAGACATGTCGGCCAACAGCCCGCCCTGACGCGCAGGCTCCCGTTCATTGTTTCCCAACAAAATACTTTACCTCGACGGTAAGACACCCCTGCGACGGGTTCGGAAATCCTTTCTAGAGCTGCTTTCAGCATGCCGCACCAGATAAATGTCGTCGTTCACGCCTTGCAAGCTACCGAGTCCCGCCGTCGGAAATCTGCGAGGACACCTTGCTTGCATGTGATACGAAAGAATTGAAAGGCGCCGAGAGAGATCTACTCAAGGATGCTCGGAGTTTTGGAGTCGTTCAGACCTTGAGAATGACTATTAGGATATGGCAGTT
>Ga0209127_100547_pt1 | contig 13092 bp, 10 predicted proteins | sample LakSupMetagenome_FD_187469 | JGI IMG/M metagenome (GOLD analysis project Ga0209127, IMG submission 187469) | Freshwater microbial communities from Lake Superior, Canada - Sta WM archaea (SPAdes) (version 2) | ecosystem: Environmental > Aquatic > Freshwater > Lake | place: Lake Superior, Canada...
CAGTCGTCGCCGTTCTTGTTCTTGTCCAGAGTGATCTTCTTCCCGTGTTGAGGTGCAAAGGGCTGTCGCTGCAAGATGTCGACTGCTTCTTGCTGCGCCATGTCTTGTCGCAGGACAAGCTTGTGGATGACCGAGAGGATCTTGTAGTGAGGCTCCAGGACCGGATCTTGTCTCGGTTTTTGTTGCGCCGTCACCACTTGAACCGAGCGCTCCAGAGCGGCCACCACGGCTTGCACGGTCGGCTGAGTGCGTCGGTCGTTCTGATCCAGGTCATCTGCCGGCTTCTGGTACATCTTCCAGAGGCACTTGGCGTACATGTAGGGGTTCTTCCAGTCCTTGGGCCTGCCAGCCATGGCCCGCTTGAACAGGCTGGCCGCGTACTTCCAGACTTTGTAGTCCGACATTTGCTCGTGGAGAATCTTTCGGAATGTCCCTGGTGATTGGCCGGGGTCCATGTTGATGAAGAAACGTTCTTGGTCAGTGTGCTGGAAAGCCTCCATGGCGAATGGCTCTCGACTAGAGGCATACATTCGCATACCGAAGCCATAATACATCTCACTTAGGACCTCGTCCTCCTCCTCAGATGAGACGGCCGCAGGAGAATCCGTCTCCCAAGACCGAGAATAGGACAGGGCAAGCGTGTAGCAGTGGATAGAGCTTCTCTGAAACTTGACTAGCTCGTCGCGATCCTTGTTCATCTTGTCAGCCGTCCACAAAACCGCTTCCTCGACCTCGTAGTCAAAGCTTTCAGCCAGCCGAAACCAGGCGTTCCAATGGTTTGGTGTGAACTGTAGCTGAAGACGCAGGAAAGTAGCCGTTAACCGAAGGTCATCTGTGGCGCCGGGGGTCTGCCTACGGTTGAGGTCGACGGCTTTGAACTTGGTGAACGCGAGCATGCCCAGCAAGAAGAACCAGCCGTGTCTGGCGAGGGCACTCTCGGGAGTGTTGACAGTCACGGCATCAAGACTGACCTTCCCAGTCATTGCTTGGTACAGCCGGAGAGGATGGATGGGCTTCTTCATATACTCGCTGAAGTTGCGCAGATTATGGATCATCTGCGGCGTCGACTTTGTGGATCCGATAGCTTGCTGCATGTGGTCTATGGCGGTCCTGAGGTCCGACTTCAGCAGGTCCTTGATCGACATGCGGTTTGCCAGGGTGGTGATCTTTTCAACCAACCCCATTGCCGCCCGTCTCTCGAGCTTCTCGGCCGGACAGCCGTGGTCCTGCACCTCCCAGACGCCGACTCCTAGTTTGAGTCCATACATGTCGTACAGGACCTGCCCGAGGTAGTCCTCCCAGTTCTCGATGTTCTGTTGTTTCAGGAGCTCGGCACGCATCATCTTCAAGAAGGTCCTGTTGGAGCCTTTGCAGCACTTGCGCAACCCTAGCACTTGGTGCACGGCGGCCAGGTAATCGGCGAGCTCGTTCTCCGGCCGCGGGAACACGTCAGGATTCTGGTTGATGCCCACCTTGAGCATGGTGTATTGCAGCGACCACGTCCTGACCTGCATCTCGCGGAGCTTATTCTGGAACGACGAAAACGTCGGGCTATTTGACGGTGGCTGCGTCATGCCGATCCGCACTTCATCCTCAAACATGAACGCGACGTGCAGTAAGCAACTGAGCTTGGCCAGTGCTGCTGTCGTGGACCTTATGTGTGCCTCGTCGATGATGTCGAAGGCGGTATTATCGTTGAGAGCCAAGGTCAGTGCCGGCACCAGGAGGTCGTCCGCGGACTTGAGCATGGCCATCAGAGCCGTTCTTCTGAGTTCGGCAGGAGTGCTGATGTACGCTTCCTGCTCGAGATCGACGACGATCATCTCGATGGCCCGCAAGAAGCACGAGAACTGCTTGGTGCTGTATTGAATCGTGGCATATGCGCCAGCGAGTCTTGTCCACAGGAACAGACGCAGGTCCGTGCTGCTGTTTTCCAGGAATTTCCACAAGTCGCGAAGACCTTGGTTTGCAATCTCACTGATGGGCTTCCTGGGCCTCCCGCAGCTGTCACGGTCCGGTCTCTCAGCGTTAGATTCGCCATCAGCCTTGCTAGGCGTAACAGATCCTGCTGGATTCTCTACCAATACCGCCTCTGGGTTAAGTACGGGCTCCAGCATCTCGATTATCGAAACCGGCTCCCCTATCTCTTCCTGGAAGAGGCCCAGGAAGAAATCCATTGTGGTGAGCTTGGAGATCTCCCTGTCGGCGGCCGAAGGCGAAATCTCGGGCATGACGACGTTGTTTGGGAGATGAATGGCAGCATGGCCGACCCTGCCCAGATAGTCGCGCAGGCTGTGCCACAAGGCCAGGACATGGTCGCGCGTGACACCTTCGGCAAAGGTAGTTGTGACAACGACAGCCCACATGAACCGAAGAACCAAGTCGCTGGCTTCTTCTTTCCTTGTGCGCCGAATCTCCGTGGCCATGTCTAGCCATCTGTCCAGTCTTCCCTTGGTCTCGACACGAACAGCCTGGTCAACAGTACTCGTAGGATTGGTGATGCGTTCGTATACATCAAGATGCAGCTCGAACAGGGTTTGAATCAGCAGCTCCAGCTCCCACACGGCATCGTTAGCCTGGCGAATAGAGTGCTCCTGAAGCTCATATCTGACCCGTTCGTAGATGGCCTTGTCAAAGCGACTGATGATATGCACAACTGCTGTCTTTGTGCGGTCGGACCACTTGCATCTAGCATACGACTTGGTGATGGCTTTGACCCATTCATACGCGACATCGTCAAGAGTGAGCCACTCGTCATTCACTCGTTGGACGAAGGCTCTTAAGTCCTGGCCTTCGTCGAATGGCGGAGGCTCCAGCAGTCGTCGAGAGCCTGTATTCGTGTGCTCGTGAAACGTAGATAAACCCGGTGGCGGTGACTCATTCTTGTTCAGGAAGAGCTTGGCGTCGTCTTCGCTAAACGACACGATGCAGTCTCGGAGGTCAATGGTAGCTGTGTTGGTGACCCTTGCTGTCCGATCTTCAGTTGCACAGGTATCGAGGATCTCGGAGATACGATTCAGAGTGACTGCGTCCGTCACACCAAGGTTCTCCAGCATGTTCTTCGTTGTCTGAAACAGATTCTGATCTGCAGCTTGGTACGGTTGCAGTTGGGTCGCGAGGAGAGTGGCGGGGTCGATGTTCTCTTCGGCGGCCGTGTCCCGACGTCTAACGCGTTTGCTTCTCTTGTTGTCCGCATTCTCATCCTCTTGGGCCTCCGGCAAGCCTGCCATCGACTGAGACCGCTTCCTAGACGGTAGAGATATGCTCCGTTCCTTGCGCAACGCCTTGGGGGATGTCGGTGTCTCGGCCACGATGGATTTGCGTTCCTTTGCCGGGCCTTCCTCTGTAGATGCCACCTGCATGGCCGAATCCTGGGCGACCTGCAGCTGTCTGTCAATCTCCATCTGCTCTGCCGCCTCGTCGTCCGACGCATCAGGGATTTTGACGGAGACGGCTCGGCCGGCCGCGCCGTTCTCAGCCAGGCCGAAGAGTAAGGCCATACCCAGCTCTGTCCAGGACAAGGCCTTTGCGTCGACAGCAAGACGTCGAGGGCTCCCACCCTCGAAGCCGAGTTTTGAGTTGGCCAGCCGAGTGGTCGGATTTGGCAGATAGGGGGCAGGATCTATATATGGTTGGAGCATGCGAGGTATCTCCTTCGTGATGAAGGGCTTCATGATTGGATGCGTTAGGGCCAGATCGTCTGAAAGAACATCAAGCTGCCTCCTCAGCTGTTCTCCAGCAAAGCCCTCGGCCAAAGACGGCGGATCGACCTCCATAACCGCCGGGTCGTCATCCAGCTCAATGGCAGCTTCCAGCGCATACCGATTGATCCTTGCACTCTTGAGAAATGCGGCCACGCGGGCGGTCCTCCTCCACAGTTCCGCGTCCGAGGGATCTCGGTCCAGGGCGGCCGTGAAATCATCGACCGCCTTCCTCGCCGAATCCAACACCCCGGGATCCTCCAAGACATCGGGCCGCTCCGTCGGCGGGGCCGTACGTGCACGGTGCTTGATGCGGTCGAGTATGTACTGGCCATGGTTCTTGTAGGACAAATAGTAGGCCTGCAGCAAGGTGGCGCCCAAGTTATCCCCGTCAGCACCTGCGGCATCGAGACCGGAGAGGAAGGTCGACTCGAGCGGATTCAGAACGTCGGTCTGGTTCTCAGCCCTCTCATACTCTGTCTTGCTCTCCGGGTATTTGAAGATGTCGCATTCGAACAGCGCATTGTAGGCATCGGAAGCTTCGTCGAAAAAGCGAGGCCCTTGGGCATGGAGCTTCAGGGCCGTCTGGAACTGCTTCAAGGCATCATCCACCTGAAGTTCCTTTGTATTGTCGACCTCTTCGGTGACGACCTCCTCGGGATCGAGGTTGATAGCTGCGAAGGCCGGCTAGGTGAGTGTCAGCAGGGGTTCGCTATACGGCAAGGTGCAAGCGAAAATAGTTCCAAGGGACGACGAGGAAGACAAAGCACCATACCATTTCGCCAGCCCGCTGGTGATCTCGCAAAGCTCAATCACGGTCGGGAGATTCTGCTTCTGCTTGGTGCCATGATAAGAGCTAGTAGTTTTGAGATATGACCGGGGAAACTCTCTCTGTGCGGCCCGAAGGTAATGGTGTCAGGCGCGCCGGCTCTTAACAGCTTGAAGTTTGGAAGACGCGATCGCGGCTCACGACTCCTTGAAGAGGCAAGGTACGTACTTCTCAAAATGTGGCTGGAGTCGTCGGACAGGGACCCCTTCCCATCCATTGCTCTTCAGAAGTGGTGTGGCTGATGCTTGCGAAACTGACAGCGCTAGACCCGCCTCTTTCCAGGGGGAAGCTGCAGGCTGGCGACGAAGAAGAACGACACAGAGAGCTCGTGCAGCTTTAGCTCAATCTGTCCAACAGCATAGCTCGTCCGTTGTTATACCCCAACCTGCCCACGATCCCAACGTCAACAAGCGGTCTACAGAGCGATCGCTAATACCTTTACGGACAGCTAGCGATCCTCTAGCAGCAGCTCCCTCTCTTGGCTTCGTTGCATCCTCCAAAAGTCTCCGTTCCACGCCCAAGGCGGGTGGTGCCGTCGCAATGGTCGCGCCAGCTGTTCCAGAGTACGTGTCTTCTCCTCCCAAACCTTGGTGCTGGCCGCTGTGCTAACATACAGTGCTTCAGGATTACCGAAGAGGTCATTCACGAGTCAATCGATTCTCGGACAGAGTCCCTGGTCTCGCTGCGGGAGCTGGGTCCTCCAGATCTAGTCCACCTGCTGAAACAACCGATAAGAAACCCAGGGAAACATGTGCGGCCTGTCCATCTGGCTTTGAGGCGGTGCGGTATCAGCTAATCCGAGGCTCATAGGTTGGCGTCTATCATCATGTCACGGGCGTCGACGCCTCGTCCTCGGCGAGTCTCGCTGCCTACATCAATACGCTCACCTACCGTGACCACGGCCATGCAGCGACCATGAAGATTGTCGAGGGCGTCTATTGGTACGCCAGCTTCTCTCTTTGCGATATCCGTAATAATAACTCCTCGTCTCTAATGTTTGCGCTTTACCAGCTGCTACAACGCCTTTGCGAGGCTGGATATGCGCGTCCACGTCACCATTCCCGGGACGGTCGAGAGCTACTGCGTGGACGAAAGCGGCAAGAAGAAGGCAGCGACCGAGGAGCTATGGCTTGAGACCTACTTATGTAGCGTCTTACGCGCATACTCGTACGCGGATGACGGCAGCGGTGAAACAATCCGGAAGATAATGGGCGTCCGGCGCTTCAACCCTGTCACTAATACCGAAACGGAGCACCGCTTTCTCAGCGCAGCAGAGCAGCTTTTCTTTCGAGGTCAGTTATAGGTTGTAGCTCCAATTCTCCCACCAGGCGCTTATCATCCCCTTACAGGCTGGCAACTGGGTTCCGACTCGGTCGTCCAGGTACCCAACATCGTCTCGAACCACCTGACGACAGGTCTCTTGAAGTACTTCCATACCACGGGTCGGTACGCATCCGGCATCAACCTCTTCGAGAAGCTCAGGTCACAGAATGTCGAGGTCGCCTCCTTGCTAGCGAAAGTGCTCTTTATGGGCAACGAAGAGGTCCAAGGCGTTCGGGTGCTCCACCACGCGCTCAAGGAGCTGCCCATGGACTACGTTATGCTGGACACGCAAGCCGAGTTCCTACTGAAGAAGTCAAAGACTGCGGGCAACCCTGAGCAGAAAGAAGAGAGGCTGCGTATGGCCCTCGGGTGTGCCGACCGGAGCACAGTCGCGGCCCCTGCCGAGTTCGGAACGTGGGCAAGGCTGGCTCAGGTCTACGTCGCTATGGAGGATTGGGGTAATGCGCTGACAATCCTCAACTCTTGCCCGATGTTTACCTATCAAGACAAGGACGCCCCCGTCATGCCCGAACCGAAAGACGTCCACCTCCCAACCCTGCCCGAGACACGACTGGACGAAATCGACAGCGAGCCCGAGTCCAGGTTCTCCGAGCAAGTGGATCCACAACTCCTCAATCTCCGGGCTGCTGGTTACCGGGGCACCTTCCAACAAGCCTACAGTATTCTGACGGAGATGACAGCGAAGATTGGCTGGGACCAGCTCCTCAAGATCAGGAGCGATGTCTTCGTAATGGAGGATGAATATCGGAATGAGAAGCCAGAATATCCCAAGAATCGCAACGCTAGTACCGACGGCCTTCGCGGTACTCCGGACCCGCCTGCTACGAATGGCGACGCATCAGAGGCTGAAGAGGAGGCTGACGAGGAGGGAGATGAGAGCGAGAGCAAGGCGGTCGACTCGGAGTCTCTAGCGCCCACTCTGACCAATGGTGAGAAGGACCAAGGGCCAGAGAAGCCGTCCAGCACGGTCGATCCTGCCGATGTCAAGAAAGATGACGCAGAAAGCGTGAGTTCAGTCCGAGTATCGCATCCCCCAATGACAGTTACTAACGGAATGCACAGGGTGCAAGCAACGACGACCACCTCTCAAAGCTCAACAACAAGCGTCTGTGCGAACGCTGGCTCGATAGCTTGTTTATGGTACTCTACGAGGATCTGCGTGTCTACACAATCTGGCGCACACAGATGGCCCAGTACCGGGCGCAGAGCATGCAGTACAAGAAGTCGGCCGAGGAGTGGGAGATCCTCGGTGCCCTCGCAGAACGGCTGCAGCACACAGAGGAGGCGGTCGAGGCGTATCGCGCGTGCCTGTCGCAGCGCTTCAGCCCCAAGGCGCTGACAGGCATCCTGCGGGTGTTCGAGAAGAACAAGAACACGCGCGAGACGGTGGCGGCCACCATCCGGCTCGTCACGTGGCAGTACCGGTGGTACAGCGAGTTCTCGCCGGAGCTGCTCCACACGATCCGGACACTGATCGAAGACGAAGGCGCCGTCAAGGTCCGGAGCATCATACAGGCCACGAGCCTGCCCCAGAATGTGCTCGACCTGACGCATCATTATGCGGCCCTGTGTGCCACGTTTAGGAGCAGCGGCACTGATGGTTAGGTCGTATACGATCGCGCTTCAACACGATGGGTTGCGGCATATGCTTTCGGAATGACGCGTGACAAGCGACGCCACCTCGTGACAACAAACGTTGACTGTGTGCAGTTCTGATAATAAGATTGTCCAGAAGGCACCAAGCTTAGGGGTGTTCCTTTATGCCTCTGTAGACAAAGTGCCTAGCGGGCTCATAAAGCGGCACTGCATATGTGAGAAAGGCCGAGGAGGGTGTGCGTGGAACAAGCGAGCGATGATAGCGAATGTTGACTTGATGCCAAAGCACCCCCTTTGCTTCATTCTTAGATTTCACTTCGCAGTCTCAAAATGCAATACGTACTCCGTACTCTACGAATACCATCCCAACTATGTTAAGTGGCATGAGCGAAAAATGGCATGGACCCTCAACTGTAGAAGTTGAGTCCTCACATTGCCTCTCCAACATCCGTACACCAAGGTGCATCTCATCCGAAGCCAGCTTTCTCTGCTAGTAACAAGGCAACATCACCTGTCTAAGCAGAACTAAAAGCCTGCGGGCATATCGTTGATCTTTCTACATCTCTTCCTCTTCCTTCGCGATCGAAACCAATTGTCTACCTGTTCGCTCATGAACAACTAGACGGCCTTCGCAGTGTGTTCATGCCCATGCTGTCCATGTTGGTCATCCACGAACTCCAACTCGATGCCTTGCTCGTGCTCTGCCGTCCACTGTTTCCAAAATTCCCTCCCTTCCTGAGTCTCGTTCCATCCCTCCTGCCACTGCTTAAAGTAGGTATTGCCCGGGAATTGGGCCCAGAACCCGGACAGGTCTTCCCACGCCGACTGGTCGAACGGCGGGTCCGCCAGGAATGCGCGCCTCTCGTCCTCCGTCAGCTCCTGCCGCAGGCCCTTGGCCTCGTGCTCGCGCGCCCACTCGACGATCTTGGTGAAGTTGCGACACGAGTGCGTCGTCTCGAGCTGCGGAGCCAGGACTCTGCCGACGGGGACGTTGAGCCGCCACGATATCGGGGATACGTCCGCGTTGCACATCAGCGTGCCACGGAGGATGTCGATGCAGTGCTCTAGGTTACCACAGCAGTCACTTGTCAGGAATCTTCGAGGTCTTTTACGTTCGGCGGGTAGTGTTAAGATTCCGGCGGAAAGAGTACTCACCCCAGTGCCGCCACTGCAGAGCATTCCGGTTGATGGTTCCATCCTCGTTGTACGGCCATTTCCCCGGGTATCGCTCCGGATAGAACGCTTTGCGGATGTCGTTGAGACAGTGCAGCTGGTGGAAGACCTCGAGTTCGATGATATAGTTCTTAGTCCCCATCTCGTGTACCGTTGGGTAGGCGAGTTGCTTGGCTTCCTCTTCGGATATGAATGAGTCGCCGACTGCGAACTATGTCAGCTACTTCAGTTGAGACTTTAGCATAGTTGGTCTACTTACACTGATACAAGTCTTCCCAGAGCTGGTCCGTCTCGTCGGTGGGAAATCCCATATACGGAGTCTTCGTCATAAATCCGGTCGAGACATTGACCGTGTGGTATTCGACGAGGTGGTTGACAGGTGCTGATTCTGCGGCGTGAGTGAAAGGACTCAACTTCCTCTCTCGAGTCAGCACAGATACATACAATAGGTCGAGAGAGACGGATCTTTGTGAGCTCTTGTAGCAAGTGCTATGCACACGGCACCGAGGACGAGGTTGGCAGCCAACGAAGTTGCCAGGAGCCAGTTGGCCGACGATCGCCGGGCATGACGCCGCTCGACGGTCTTCTCCGTCAAGAGGTTGTCGGTAGACGTTCCATCGTCCGACGACCTCAAGTCTGTCTCCTCATTCCAGCCATTGTCTCGTCGAGACATGACGGACTTGCAAGGGTGAATAAGAAAGTTCATGTTTCTCTGAATCAGCGACGTAGAGAAGCAAACCGAAGGGCCTATGGTTCAGTCTGTATTCTGAGCCGGGACCAACAGGGTCTCATCGGGTAGATTCTATTCTACTTCGTAACCAGGCAATTCTGAGTCCACGTTGATCGTTTCCTTCGACAGAAGGACTTCTTACTGCTTCAGTACGGTCAGACGCATATCCTATGCACACATATGATTGTGGGTGACGACTACCTCACCGCAATGCTACCTACATCCGGGTACCGGTACTTCCAGCTGCGCCGCACTTATGCGGAAGGACACCACTCCACGGGAAGATGTGTCTCTGCAGCCCATGGGTCACAGGATGAGGCCCGCTTCTTGATCCCGATCCTCGAAATCGGACACTGTCGCTGTATGCAAATCAAGAATCAAGATTCTGCATAGTACGCCCAGGTCACACGCAATGCTACGTCTCTGGCATCATCGTGACCGACCGCACAACAGGACTCTTCCACGGGATGTGACATCTCATCGTAATCGAACAATTCTAGTCACCATAGCAATTCCTGACACAGATTCAGGAACGGAGTGGCGTATTCCTCAAGGGACTCAGTGGAAAGCAGCAATCTTATCACTCTAGACACGATGATCCTGCATCTCATCCACACTCATTTCATTGTTTTACGGGCTCTACTGCCTAATACACATCAGCTGGTATCCGTTTCTGACCGGGTGGCGGCCTCAGGGACGCAAACTGCTCCTCTGTGTACGGCCGCTCCGGATTCCAATGCAGGATGTTGTCGTAGTTCTGGCACTTGCGTGTGAGATCAAAATCGACAATGGGCGCGTCCATTCCGTCTACCCAGAAGGCTGTGTATACGTCGGTGCTGTACTTGCACTGAAAGGTCTGTAGCAAGGCGTGTAGGCAATGCAGGGCGTGCATCTCAGTACGCGCTGTCCGGTTGCCGTAGTAGTGCTCCGCGTAGGCAAACATACGCAGGTTGTTGAGACAGTGGATGTCATGCTGACCTTGGTTGACGGCCAGGAACTGGTTATCGCCGTAGCCTACACTGCATTTAGTTCAAGATCATTTATGGCATGCCATTGCTTTAAACCTATCACTTACCCCAGTCAAGAGGTGCCTTTATGACCACTTCAGGGTCTTTCCCCATTTTGCGAACTTCCTCCTCGCTAATCACGAAGAGCCTGTCGCCCTTGTGAAGCTTTCGCCAGGCCTCGTCAACTTCGGGCGATGGTGGCTCGCGGTATATGGACTCGCCGCCGAGATTATGCCTGTTGATGAGGGCCGTCTTAATGCGCTCATTTCTCAGCTCAATCTTTGTCCTGGTCAAGAGAGGCGCTGCGTTCCAACTCTGTTAGTCTCTCGCATGGCAAAGTGGATGACCCGAGTACTGAGATAAGGCTTACAGTAAGAGTTCGTCATCAGGACAATTCCATGGTCTGTCAAGGGCTTGACGCCTGACCGAGAATAAGCAAATGCTGTGAAAGCCAGTGTAATGACAAGGATGTCGCAAACTCCGAGCAGCAGTAGCCATCGGCGCTGCCTAACTGGAACCTCAACCGAACGGCGGGAGCCTGAGAGGCTGACAGTCTCAAATTCCCGGCCCTGTACGCAGCCATTGTGAACACGAGTAACTCAAAGGCTGCTTCCACTTCAAGTTTGAATTGAAGCGAGGCCGGAAAACACCTACCGGCACTGAGCTGTGCGATTCTCTCTGGTCATCGCCCTGGCACTCGAGCTGACCAAGACGCGCATATCTAGTCTTGCTAGTCACTGCCATGATGCAGAGCTTGGAGTTGACCGGCGAGTTGGCGAGTGATAACTGGAAATGTATTGTTGACCCGGAATTGAAAGTTGAGGCCCTGCCTCCCTGCTACAATCCCAAGAACGGCCGTCCTCTCGCTCTTTCGCTCTTCCGCTTGCTGCTCTGCCTCACCGACGAGGTGCCCGCAGATACGGGATAGACCGAAATAGAAGACTGACGACATTGACGGCGCGTAAACCAACCTATCCTGCGTGCGGCTCCGCCGCAGGCATGCATCTGCAAGTCAATCATAAGTCTTGAATTCGCCGCAGACATGCATCTGCAAGCCGGTCTGTAAGCCATGATACTCTGTAAGGTAGGTAGTATTTGGCCCACTGGCAACTGCAGATCGCCTCGCCTTCCTAGTCTGCAATGGCTTGCAAACACAACTCACACTCTACCCGCTAGTCCTAGCGGCCGATGCGTAACTAGAAAGTACACGAACATACAATAACCGAATCCTGCTGTGTAGCGGTATTGGTTGCTCTAATGAAAACTACGCACATGCGGACTGATCAGCCTTTCCAGAAGTATCTGCGGCCGAGTTGTAATCACATGTCGCCCATGACATCCAACATACCTCAGAGCCGACCTTGCCATTGGCCTCCGAACTCGTTCCGTTCTTGACACTGTCAAGAGGTTAAAAAGCAAGGTTTCATCTGCAACTATGTGATATGTCACTTACTTGTCCAAGTTATATGTGTATTTCTGAATGTTTAGCCTTGGATCTAACTATCCACTGTGTTCGCCAGTCACTTGAATCCTAATGCAACCTTGCTATCTCAGGGTGGACTGCCTACCATAACCGGAAACCTAACGGTGGCAGTCATCAACGAGTGCCCATGCCCCACAACGAGGAAGAAAGGCCGCGGTGCTTGTCAGACGAAGTTGATGGCAGCACACCCCTAGACGCCTTCGTGATATCTCTAATGAGCATGGACTCAAACCCTTCAAGGTGTTGACACTGGAGTTCTTACCCATTATCAAAATGGAGGAAAACTTGAACGTTAAGGAAGAGGAAAGTGAGCTGGTTAGTGCATTTAGCCACACACTATTTGTCCACCATGCTATCGCTAACCTTAAAATAGGGTCATGTACATAGGAATCCAGAGGCAGCCAAGCGTCGGCAGCGGCAAGTCTCTAGTCTACAACTATTCGCACTTCTTCAGGTCCTCGTCCTTCCTTTGTCGGCTGTCTTGATCATTTCATCATGGCGTGAAATCACGAGCGTGCCTACAGACCATGATCTCGTCGTGGCTACAAATGCTTGGTGTAAGAAGAATGTACTGCGCTTTATTTCCATCCCAGATAAACTAACCTCTTGCTAGCACCGCTCCTGGAAAGACGCCAGATGCATCTCGCTGAGACATGGCTCAAGAGCTCTTTCGTCAACTATCACAACACTCCTCCTTCCATCTTCCGCCAACTCCCGTCCAAGGATGTCGACGCGGCGTGGGAGAGCATCCACCAGAAAGCCCGCAACTTTCTGATCACGGCGGATGAGGTACGACGGCTAGGGAAGGATCCTGATTTTACAGTGATGGCACCAGAGGAGTGGCGTATGTATTATCCCCTGCTCTGCTGCACTTTCAGCTATGGGAAAATGTTCACTGACTGACCCATTGACCCATTTTAGAATCTGGCGCAGAGAAATACTTCGCCCTGACCCAAGTCCAGCACGATCTACACTGCCTCAACATGGTTCGCAAGGCCCTGTTCCCAGCGTATTACTTCCCCGACGGCATGTCGTGGGGCGCAGAGCAGCATTTCTTGCATTGCTTGCACGCGTTGCTACAGTCGTTGAGGTGCAAGTACAGTACAGACGTGTATCTCGCGTCGTGGGTGGAAGGGAGCGACTTCCCCGTTGTAGACTTCAACGTTAGCCGCAAGTGTCTGGACTACGACCGCGATGTGAACAGCTGGGCACCAGAGACACAAAGGACT
>Ga0209127_100548_pt1 | contig 13055 bp, 22 predicted proteins | sample LakSupMetagenome_FD_187469 | JGI IMG/M metagenome (GOLD analysis project Ga0209127, IMG submission 187469) | Freshwater microbial communities from Lake Superior, Canada - Sta WM archaea (SPAdes) (version 2) | ecosystem: Environmental > Aquatic > Freshwater > Lake | place: Lake Superior, Canada...
ATTTACGAGAACTGTCTAGCTACTTCTGATGCGACAACACACGAAAGTTTCCTCACATCTTTGTCTCGTTTCTATTGCTGCTGGAAAAACATACCGTTTAGCATGTCTGACCTCGACCTGTGAGGTCAGCGGGGCGGTGAGCTTTGGAGCAATGAGGGGTAGCTGCCAGTCTACGAAGTAGTGTGGCTTGACTCTGAAGGCTTGTTGGCTGCACGGGCCACATGGGGTTTCAAGCCATCCCGTGGAAACTAAAAAAAAATGACGATGATCGCTCCCATTGTGGACGAAGTCGCACGGAGGTTGAAATGGCTCAGCAGCTGAGGCCAATGGCCAGCCTCACACATCCCGCCTTGATCATCTTACACAGCGTCATCGTCTTCCAGGAGAATGCTCTACCACGGGTGTCTCCCTTCCCTTCGTATCGCGACGAACGCATGCAAGCTACACTGAACAGCGACTCTCGATGGCGGCCGGTGTCGCGATGTCGCCGTACAAGGAGCAGCTCTCTATCAGGGCCTTTTCTTCGCCTTGGCTCGGAGATACAGCCTCGAGATCATGCCAAGAGGAATCAAGCGATTCTAGTTGAAGCAAAGCTGTTGCCCAAGCGCGTGTTGTATTCTTGGCATATCCTATGTCTCCTCTGTCTGCAGAACAAAACTTTCCATGTTGATCAGACGCTTGCCCATCTTGTGGTCAAAGATGATCCTGAGAACTGCGACAATCCTGATTATGACATCCGTGCCCTGCTGGATGCCAGATAGCTCGACGTTGTGGGCAACATCCCCGGTTATGCCTCTAGCGTCGTCCGGGACCACGACAAACGACTGCGAGATAAGTTGCCGGTCGAATACGGTGCTTCGAAACTCGGCAATGAAGTCTTTAAAGCCTTGCCTGTCGAAGTCCTCTCCATTCCCACTGGCATTTTCTATCAGTAACAGAGATCGCACATCAGGTTTGGGGGGGGGCTCACGTTTCGATGATGCGTCGGGCTTCTGTGTTCTCGAAGGTTTCCTCGAAGAATGCATCGTTATCCTGGATGGCAACGAGGAAGAAGAAGTTGGAAATGAACGCCTGGAGGGAGATAAATGGCTTTCGTGTTGTGACGGAGGGGGTACCTCGAGACGAGATGTGCTTGGAACGAGTGTAAGATGCCCCCGTCCTCTTCTTCGCTGCTCTAGCAGCAATCGATGATGATTTCCGTGCCATGTCGGTGTGAAAGGCGGAGATGCGTCACGTTCCTAGTTTTCTGTTCACAAGGAGGACATACAATAGGCCAGTCGAAGCGAAGCAGTAGATCTCCTTTATATGTATGTCGTGTCGACCGAGCGGCCGATTCCTACTCTTCAAAACACAGCCTCCTCAGTCTTACGTTGGAAGCTGTAAGGAGTGACATGGGGGCTCCTATACTCCTTCGACGGGTAGCAACTGTCAGGAAGTCATGACTGTCTTCGGCGATAACGGTCGCTTTCTAGGTGCTGGTGAAGCATCAAAGACAGACTGTGCGGCTCATTATCATTCGCAGGTCTGCACCCTCAAGATGAAGAGCGACAGGGCTGCGACGTGGAAGGTAGCTCGGTCGTTCCAATAGGGTCAGTTGGTCACCATGTCACCGTAGGGCTGACCATCCTGCGTGGGTCTCATGCACGAGCGGACATGGCCATTTGGACGGCGCTGTGTCGAATCACATGCATGGCATGCATATGGTCCTTCGCCTACCGACCACAATATGCCAGCCCAGCGATGGTAAACTCCGCTGCTCGTTCCCGAGCAGTGCGGGCTCGCTCATCAGACCCTTCTGATGCCATTCGGGCGCAGGCCATCACATCCGGGTACATGCTGCCGGACGCAAAAGAGTCTGGAATGGTAGGGTCGTCGTCAGCGATGACAATCGAGCCGGTTGGCCTGCTACGACGCCTGTCTTGCTAAGATAGGCAAGCCTTACCTGCTCATTGTTCGACTGACGGAGAGAACAGATCGCAGCACGCTCGATCTTTTCTTTCCGGGTTTTCTTGACGCCCGAGAACTGCAACGAAATGCGACGTTGAGCACATGTTATCTTTTACTGTATAATAAGCCAAGAATGTGTCGACCGAATGTATGGACGGCAGACAACGCAAATACGATTCGCAGTCAATACGTACTCCCCTTTTGATGGAACGAGCGTGCAGAGGTCGTGTAGATCACTTGGCTATTCTGGATGGACTTCTGAAACGCGAGACAGTCATGGAATATTCTGACATGGTTCTGTGCGTCCATCTCCACGAACACGCGGCTTTGCGACGGAGATTTATGCGCTCGCCAGAACGAATGCATGAATCTGCAGTTCGGAGACTTCTTCAATCTTCGAGGTGAGATGCACCCTCGAGGGACCGCGACGTCATCAGACGAACGCGATAGTCTGATTTTGCTTGTTTATCATCTGCATTGGGAAGCTTCTGACATGTTCTGATCGACGTCCGTCTGCTCTGGTTAAAATACATAGTTAAAGCACCACGCAACCGCCAGATCTACCCAAGGCAAGGCGCGACCAATTCCGCTTCACAGCAAGGATGGACCGCCTGTCATCGGTAACCTGATCCAATAGCGTGGCTGCAGCGGGAAGAGGCGCTTGAAGTATGATCGAAATAATGCTTCATGCTCCTCAGGCGCGGCGTTACAAGCTGCCGGTATCATGTTTCACTTGGTCGTCATCGTTTCTGCTTGATGGAGATCGCCCAAAAAGGTCGCCTTCACAGGAAGAATATAACTTGTTGAGCGTTGGCTTCCTCTCGTTCCATTCATGCCGTGTCTGGTCGAGTCCTAGAAGGATTACACCAAGTCTAAGTTTGTATTTGTCTTCTCACTTCAACGTCGCTCTCGGTCAAGAGCAATTACATTTCTCTTTACGTTAACACCAAATCCATATTCCTTTTTACTCTCGAACCGCAACAATGGTTCTGTCTCGATCAGCAGCTGTCCTGGTGGCAGCGGTGGCAGGCTGCTTGGCGAAGACTCCGGCCGGCTTCGAGCCTGCCTCGAACACCGACCTTATCGTGGAGTTCTCGAGTATCGCCGCCCTCAACGGCGCAGTGCTGCCCAAAGAAGGTCAGGACAGCAAGTGAAGCACCCCTAGACGGTCCCAGGATCTAACGATGCCTAGTAACCGCAACCCAGCCACGAGTTGGCACAACCAGCCGGTTGACGGGCACCTCATACGCAGTCATCATGATCGATCTCGACATCCCTACCAACACCTCGATGACAAACACTCTCCTCCATTGGATGCAGACGGGTCTGACGCCGGCCACGAGCGCAACGATGCTCAACACCACCTCCGGACAGAACATGGTCTTCCTGCTCCAGAACACGACCCAAACGGCACCCGCGGCCCCGTACATCGGACCGGGCCCTCCGGCGCGAACCCCGCTGAGCCACCGCTACACGCAGATCCTCGTCGACACGAGCGGGCTGGCGGCGCAGTCCACGAGCGCCCTCGAGACGGCAGCCAAGACGCGGCTCGGCTTCGACGCCATGACGGTCCTGACAAAGGCCGGGCTGGCTAGCAAGGTCGTGGCGGGCAACTCGTTCAATGTCACGAACCCCGGACCTGCGCAGAATAGCAACAACGGAGGAGGCTTCTCCAACTCGACTGCCGGTACTACCGCCGGGGGGAAGAGCGGTTCCGGAACGGGCACGGTCTCCGGTCCCAGCTCAACGTCGACCTTTGTGACGGGGGCGGGCAGTGTCAATGGGCCGTCTGGTGCGCTCGTCCTTGCGCTTCTGGGTGCTGCGGCGGTAGTTTTGTCTTTGTGAGACGGGTGGGTCTGTTTTGGCTCGTTTGATATTCCGTTTGGGCTTGCGGTTATACACAGGTATGGAGTATGCTCGGAGAACTGGCGCTTGAGACTGGACATTGCTATTCTGTATATACGCCCCTAGAAGAATATGCCGTCTCAAATGAATGGACATGGTTGGGAACATTGGACTCTTGGAGCGACACTGCGAAAGTGCCATGGCTGCGCGTGCTGAACCCTTGTCAAGTAAGTCAAAGTATAGATCTGAATCCAGACTTGTGGACAGGGAGGGATTCCAGATATAAGCCAGCAGCGCTTTGCAGCGTTCACTGCTTCGGCCCTAGAAACCGTCAAAAGGAGGGGGTTTGGGAATGCAAGCCATTGTGCGTCTTTGTCTCATTAGTGAACAAACGACACTGTCCGTGGTGGTGTCGGGAGAGAATACATGAGCTGGGACACCAAGCAGGTGATTAAAGGTCAATTTAAATCATCAGTTATCAGAGTGAACTCAGGTCCCGGGAATGCAGCTACCTTTTGATATCTTTGTTCCCGTCGCAAATGGTATTGAATAGCCTTTCATTCTACGCTCCAATTCTGGCAGGTTGTAATGTCAGACAATGGAGTTGGGATGAGGCCATTGCTCTGATTGGTCGAAAACGCGAGTGCCTCGCCTTTCTCCTTGTGGCACGGCCATATACGAACCGTCCGAAATCCGATTGGCTGGGTGGAAAGGGCCCCCCATCTCTCCCACCCAACTGGAAGCAGATGACAGTCAGGCCTGCCCGCCCGCTCTGCCGCCTTGTTCTTGATAATCATCGTCAACCTCACATCACCCGAACCCGGACCCGACCTTCAATCAGCGACACTCCCTACGAGGGCTTCGGGGATCTGAAAAGCACATACAGCGACTCACCTAGACGGTCTCGACCTACGAATAGTATTTTTTACCGGGCCGGACGGCGCTCTTTCCGGTTGTCTGGGGGAGTGAATGTTGGTGGACGATTCGGCTCGATTCTGGCCTTAACCGCCTGCGGTTTCGCGCGACTCGCCACGACAACCTCCCCTCTGCCTCTACCGACGGTGCTATTCACGGGCGCGCATCAATAAGGCAAGGTCCATCGACCTCTTTCGGTCGGGTTCTCCTCAGGAATATTCATTGTCGGCGCCTTTCGGACTCCTCGACAGTCTGTCTCCCCGATCCACCGTAGCGACAGCATCCTCAAACCCTCTCCAGGTCCCCGCTCGTCCGTCTCTTCGGGCTACTCCAATATGTCCTTCCACCCTCACACCCCGCAAAGTCCCTCTCAGTTCTCTCCGAGCATGACCGATCCCTCGACGAGCATGACCAGCACCGCATCATCCCTCGCCACGACCCTTCCGACCCCCGCGCACAGCGTCAACGGCAGCTCGCTGCCCTATGCCGAGATGGCGCACGAGGCAGCCAACATGCTGGACGACACTCCGCAGAAGCGTAAGCGCGCGCTCGAAGATACGGGAAACCGCGAGCAGAAGAAAGTCCACATCGAGGATCGCAAACTCGGTATTGAAGACCTGCACTTGGATGTCGGCGAGAAATACCTTCTTTGCAGAACTCGTAAGACTCCCTTCATCTTCCAACGCTCATTCACCTCCTGTAGGCGGTAGCGCATGTGGGATATGATGTCGCATGGCTTGTGGCATGGCAGTGTCTTGTCGGGTGAAGTGAAATCTCTGTTCCAGTGGCTTGGTTAACATGACTTCGCGCAGCGCATATACCGTCCAGACCCCGGCTATCGGATGACCTTTTTGAGAAGCTCAACTTGACGGGGATAGCTGCCGATGTGGCCAGAGTGCTGCCCAACGGTGAGAAGAATGCGATCAGGAAGACATACAAGGGCCACATCAAGAGACTGGGGCTCAACGGCCACTTCGACGTCGTCAAGTCCGACCCCGAAAGCCCGGATGGCTTCCTTGCCATGATGAGATTCCCCGAGGAAGAGTGGTACATTCATCACGTCCAGAACAAAGAGATCGAGAACGGATTGGCCGGTGACATACGGCAGAGGATGGGGAGGGCGGTTACCATGGCGAAGGGTGTCGTCCCCAAGTCCGTGTGGGACAGTTCGGTTCTTGGAGAGTTGGGTCCGCTTGGCCTCGCTAGGGCAGAGAAGCACAAGTCGACAGCGCCCAACACGCCCGTGCCGAACTACACGGCCGGTGCCGGCGCCGGCGCGCAACAGCCACGTCCTAGAGCACAGCAGAGCTTGGCGCCCCAAGCTGGCGTGAGGCCGCAGCGGAACGTCAAGAAGCGTAGCTACGGTGACAGCAGCTTCGAAGGCTACGGCGAGGGCTTCCCCGACGACGGAGACACGGGCTACTCGACCGGAGAAGGCGATGGCCCGGGTCTGAAGAGGAGAAAAAAGGTGCTTACCGAAAGCTTTGGTACCTTGGATGATGAGCTGATGGCTGACCTGCTCCGACAGAACAACACGGCCAGTCCGTTCCCGCAGCGCCAGCCTAGCTACGGCCCAGGCATGGTTGGAGCATGACGAGGAGATGTCTGTATCCTTGCGCGTATCGACGCGCCGGACCAGACTGTCCGCCGCCGCGATAAGAAGACATTGTGGTCGTTTAGCGGAAATCCCTTTCCATCGAGCCGACCCTGGTAATCCCGAAATGAGAAGAGCAGGGTGATACCTGACCTCCTCGCCGCGGTCTACGGACCTGCATCGCCCCACCTATCGCCTACCAGGTAACATAGGAAGCATACCACGACATGGCTCATGCCTTGCCGACGGAATCGGAATATCAGACGGCTAAAACGAGGGATTCAAGGTGATACTTGTTCAGGTGGGCAAAGACCCTGCCGTGCTGAAGACAGGAGGACGCTGGTTCGCGTTCTTTTCTGCTTTCACAGACCCAAAAAAAATATTGCATCAGCATGGCGTTGGGGTTCTCGTGTTCGGTTGGCTATATCCGAATGAGCATGATCGGCATCCGATATTGGCTTCGCCACGGGGGTTTCCTGTTACTACTGCTGTGTTCGACTTCACACGAGTAGATGGAAAAGCGTGTCCCTATACCCCGCCGGGATGGACCGAGTGGTGCCGCCCGGCAAGACTCAGCAGCTAGATGCTCTAGTCCAGGGCACCGAGGAGGATTCTTTGGAGGACAGGAACAACAACCAGGTTTTTCGAAGTTGGTCTTGTCGCTACGTGCGAGGATGTAGCTGTGGATAAGACAATAAAAGCGTTCTGCTAAACATACTGCCCATGCCCGCTTCGTGTTCCAAGGCATGTCATATTGTACCACCGGCATGGTCATGGCGAGCCACCTACGAAGTAACTGTCTCTATGTTCCGCTCAGTCGACATCCAACCCCTCCACGCCGTCCTCCAACTCCAGGATGGCCCTCCTCGTCGCATCCTCCTGCAACCACCCCACGATCCTCGACCCGACATCGCCGACGAGCCGCTCGTAATGCGGACCGGAGAAGAAAAGCCCGCAATGAGCGCCCACCTCGTCCACGCCCTCCATGTTCACCTGCACCCAGGCACTGTCACGCACCCCATTCACCTTCCGCGGCAGCATGCAGAACTTCCTCTCCTTCTTCTTCTTCTCCGACTCCCGTCCCACCTCCTTCCCGCTCTTAGTCTGCTGCGCATCCCTCTCCCTAGCAGCAGCAGCGGCGGCGACGTCCGCCTGCTCCTTCTTCGCCGCCGCGGCCTCCTCCTTCTGCACCCGCTTCAGCTCCTCCCTCTCCCGCTTCTCAAGGACCTTCCTCTCCTTCTCGGCGTCCTTGGCGAGCTTGGCGTGGTGCTTCCTGACCAGCTTGGCGCGCTCGGCCACGGCCTTGTCACGGTTCTTGACGGCCTGGTCGTAGGCCTTCCTGGCCTGCTTGAACTCCTTCTCGACGAGCTTGCGGGCGGCCGGGTTGGAGGCGTAGGGGGTCAGGTCCGGCGGGGAGGGTTGAGGGGGAAGGTCGGGGATGGAGGGGAGGTGGAGGTCGGCGGGGAGGGCGGGGGTTTGTGTTTGTGTGTCGTCCGGGTTGGAGGAGGGGGAGTCCGTGGTCGGGACGTTGGCCTGGGGGGTCTCTGCGGCTGAGTGGAAGGACTGGTTGTCGATGTTGTCGTTGTCTTCCTCTTCTGGGACGGGGTCGATGAGCTGCAGGATTTCGGGCCGTCCTCCGTCGCTGTGGTCTTCGATTGATATCCTCGGGGTTGAAGGCTTCGACGCTGCCTCGCAGGAGTTCCTCTGCGATCCGTCTCCCGACCCGTGGGTTGTGTTCGTGGCTTGCGCGTCGAGGGAGTTCCTTTGCCCGGCTGAGCCGTGAGACGTGGTGTTCGCGAGGGCCGCTTCAGGTCTGAGATGCGGACTGGGAGATCTCGATTTGGGCTTGGTAATGCGACCGGTCGAGATGGTGAAGTAGTTCACGAACCGGACCTTGGCCGGCCGCGGCGCACCCGGCGGAACGTTGGCACTGAACGGGTCAACGTCCTCGAGCTGCCGCAGTCTGTTGTACCTGGATAGCATCCCCGGATAGTCGGCCAGACAACCGCCAAACTCCAGGTGGGACATGATGTGGTTCGTTGCCGCGCTGACCAGGTTCTCGTCCATGTGCTTCTTGGTGAAGTGGGCGATGTTCTTGAACCAGCCGCGGTCCTTGAACTGCACATCGTTGAAGAAGGGCGGGTTGAAGTAGGGGTCCGGTTGGCCCGTCGCTGCCACAGACGACGGGGACGTCGGCAGACTAGGCGATGACACCCCTGACGGAGGAGCGAGTTCCGAGTAAAGGGACGGGTCTGGCGAGAGAGAGTTTGAGGCCGTAGGACTGAGTGGCTGGTAGTCCCTAGAGCTGTTGTCCTCTACTGGCCCCGGAGCGGGACGGAAGAGACTTGCTATGCCAGACACGATGATGCCTGGGTGCAACCCCAGCAGCGGCGCGTCTAGCGAGATGGTACCTAGGATACGGTGCCGGAACTGGTTTCCATTGGTACCAGGCTGTAATCACGCCGTCAGTTGATGTGCGTCGACCGGACTCCGGGATGACCTTACTATCAGCACGATATCCGCTGCCAGCAATCCGCCCATAGAGTGTCCGATGAGCACGGTGTCCGTATTTGGAGACTCATGGGGCTCTAGCCACTTGCTGAAATTGTCCCTTGCAACGTCGATGGCCTTGTAGGTCTTGTAGCGAGGGTATATCTTGCTATGGATCACGTGGGTCTCCTGCAACGTCTCCTTGAGGTAGCTGTGCACATGTGCAGGGAACGAGCGGAAGGACGAGTCATTGCCCATGAAGCCGTGGACATAGACGACGAGCAGAGTCCGTCGGCGCTCATTCTCGTTCAGCGAGGGAGCCAAGGAGTGTGTCGACGAAGTGCGAGGATCGCGACTCTGCCACCCCGGGTAGACCTTGCTCATGCCGAGACCATCACTCGATGGCCCTCCAAAGTTGCCGGGCTCGTAAGGGGGCGGGAGCTGCAGAGAAGGGCGTCCTGACGAGGGCTGAGACACCGAGGCCCTGACGTCATCCGAGTGCATGAACTCGATGCGCTCTGAGGCTTCTGGGACTGCCATGATGATGTCGCAGAGGGGGAGGATCGTGAGGGTCCAGATAAGTTCGTGTCGATGAGGTTGTTCGACAACAACACAGCTATCTTTTGGGCGACACGACGACCGAATCAAGCTGCAGACTTAAGACTGTCATTGAGAACCGCGACCACGGACGATATGTTGGGACTCGATGGATGTTGTTGGACAGGGTTTCAATGCGGACTGTTTCCAAACTCTGGCTATTGGCCGGCTTTTGTTGCGACATCGCGGGGAGGAGACAATTGAGCCCATATGCCGGACTTTAACCATTGGTGAACTAACACGCAAGTGACCTTGCTTGATGCTGTTCAAGCAGGAAACAAACCACAGATCCATGCCAAGATAAGAAGCCCATCACTTGTTTTGGGTACTAATGAAATAGGCGCGAGATACCAACCAGCGTTTCAGACGACTACCACATGTATCTGGCTGACGATGAATCCGAGTCGCTGCCATACGACGACGCATCGATCCTAAAACGACCTTTTCATACTCTTTAAGTTGCCATTCCAGTTGTTGGAGATGCTTCAGCGGGGTCAAATGCACTAAAGTAAGGTACCCCACCCTTCCTGCACCGCCGATCCACTGAGGTCCCTTCATCTGCAGCAACTCAACAAGAGCATGCGATCCTTCCTTAACAGTGTTCGCGCGAAAGGCATTCGCGACACAGGAAGAATATGACCAGTGGTGGTGCAAGTTCATTGATCTGGCCGCCTTGTGCTCTGGGTAACCACGTATCGGAATCTTAAATTGAGCACTGTGTCTCGGAAAGCAGAAGAGGTAGGTAGGTAAGGTAGCTAGCCACGTTTTCTAGGGTCGTCAGGTGTCGCACCACGTTGACTTCGCGCTACATTTCGATGCGCGTTGGCATTTGCTCGATGCAACCCGCCGCGCCTGGATACGAGTGATATCTATGGGGCGTCTTCTGTAAGCCTTCAGGGACGACACAGCAGCTTCACAGGACATCTTGCAGGTAGGGACCGAGATCTCTTCCACGGGTTATCGGCGCCGTCGAGGCCGCGTATGTCCTCCGGTCAAGCAGGGTTCGGTACCTTATCTTGTTTCGCTGTTTCTGATATTCGACGTCGTTTCGGGAGTTGACGAACATCATCTGGAGCTTCAAGCAAATCATATCCATTATCATCAGATAGAGGGCGTTGATTGGCCAATTTCAGCCTCCAGGGTCCGTAGGAATAGATGCCAAGCGAAATTTGATCTCTGTCCGTTCTCCACTGGCCAGGTTCAGGTCGCGCGGCCTGAGGTCGTTTTATTAATTTTGGTGTTGACGGACCGCCGTTGTAATCTTACTCTGGCCCGATGCTGCAACGGCTCCTTGTCGCTTTTAACCTCTTGAACCTGCTGCTGTTTCTTCCGGTCTTTTCTTGTTTCGTCCCTTTTGCACCGTCTGCCGCGTGATAGTCGGGCAGGGCCATCGTCACTTTGGAATAGCGAGGAGACACCAAGGTCAGGAGCGACGCCGACGCAACAAAGGGATATCCATCCGCCAACGGGACGATGCGACGACAATAGAGGATGCGACAACGATGATGACCACGACGAGGCACTGCGCAGGCCGAATTCAATCCAGGAGACTGGCCATGGAAGCTTGAAAGTCGGATCCATCCATCCATCCATCCATCCATCCATCGACAGTTGCCAAAACCAGGCACCAACGCATCGAATACGACCTTTTCCCTCGCACCCGAGATCGCTCGCTACCAGCCTATCTTGGCACACCAGACTCTGTTCTATTCTGACGCTCATTTTAACCACCATAGCCACTTTCCCGGCCACAATGACTAAAATGGCACATGGGCCTTCACTCCCTCAGGTCCGAGGTTCCAACACCAACACGAACGGAAATAGTAATACCCAACATCATCAGCATAACCACCGTCATTTACACTCGCATATCCGTCCTCGCTATCATCATCACCACGACCACTCCGGCGATAACGAGGACGACGTCGCAGCCACCAACCACATTCGTTCGCATGAGAAACAGCAGCCGCAGCAGCAGGTGCAGCCGCATCAGCGAGACGTAGCCGACCTGGAGTCAAACCTCATCACCGAGGTCGTCCAGACCGTCTCCGTCGTCCAGGTCGTCGACGGCTCCGGTTCGCCAATCGACGTCAAGACATACTACCCCAGTTCGGCGGCCAAGCCCGATACCCCTGACGCGGGCCTGACCGCCGCCGCTTCTCCAGCCGTGGACCCTGCAGCAACCACTGCAGCATTGCCGTCCAACGACGATGCGCTCCCGTCGGAAACTGCGGCAGACTCGTCGGCGGCATCACAGTCGCTATCGTCGCTCTCTGGCTCAGAGAGTGTGACATCCGCTCCTTCGTCAACCTTCACTTCGTTTCCTTCCCTATCGGGGGCGTACAACTCGACCTGTGAGTACAAGCGCTCTCCAGCTCCGTTCCGATTGGAGCGAACCCCCAATGGCCGCGTGAAACTGACCAAACCTAATCAGCTCGACCATCCTTCTTTAACGGCACAAGCGCCCACTCGCTGTTTGCCAACTCGACAACGCCGTCCCTTCATTCCAATACTAGCTTCTCGTTCAGCATTACTACCACATCTGACTCATCATCTACCCTTCTGACTTCGACTACCGAGGTTCCTACCATCACAGTCTTTGGCAATGGCGACGGCACAGGTGCCGCCGGGGTTGGAGTTGGCGGTGCTGGCGCAACCCTTACGGTTCTGCCCACGAGCACCTCTACCGAGTCCGGCTCGTCGGGGGGCGGCGGTCTTGACCCGACCACAAGCTCCGTCGTTGGGGGTGTGGTAGGGGGTCTTGCAGGAATTGCCATTGTAGTCCTTGCCGTCTTGATCGCGGCGAGATGGAAGAGGCAGCATGGCAAGGGCATACAACTCCCTACCGAAGGCGACCGGCCGGGCGACCAAAGAGCATCCATGTTCAGCCGAGGCGGCGGCTCTGGAGGTCCAGGAGGCGGGCGCGGCTCCTGGGCCATCCCCGCCACGCTTGCATCGCTCGCAGGCTACAAGCAGGCGTCTCAGGCGACGATCGAAGGTCCCGAGACGAGTGAGAAGGGGTTTTACAGAATATCCGGGCGGAAACTCACCTCGGTACTGCAGAGCGGCGGCGACGGATACGGCGAGCCGTCGTCGTCGGACAACCGCATCAGCACCATCAGCGGCACGTCGTCATTCTACCGCCCGGATTCGATCGCGATGTTCTCGGACCCCAAAAGCTCTCCGCTGCAGCTCGGCTCCCCGATGCGACCGGAGAGCGGTATCATCATGGTGAGGTCCGGTCCGGCACGGACGCCCGTTCACGAGCAAGGGCCGATATTCGACGATACCGGACCCCTGGCCCCGCCGGCTTCGAATGTCGACCGTGACCCTCTTGGCCGGAGTCTTGTAAACCAGTCGGGGTCAGCCGCATCAGCTGGGTCTCCATCGCGCTTCACCGAGGAGATCCCTTAGATGATACTGTTGACCTACCCTCTTCTGCTTAACGTCTGTTCGCTTTTATACCATCTATACCATTCTACACGTTCACATTTATTTAGCGGGCGCCAGTCCATACGGGTACCCGCATGCGAGCGAACATTTGGTTCTTCATGTTCCCAAGCCCTACTTCTTGGATCTGGATTTGTTGTGACAGAGCATGGGCTGGCGTTTATCTTGATACCGAGACATCTTTGATCATCTTGACGAAGGCAAGCGTGGCAGAGTA
>Ga0209127_100549_pt1 | contig 13042 bp, 15 predicted proteins | sample LakSupMetagenome_FD_187469 | JGI IMG/M metagenome (GOLD analysis project Ga0209127, IMG submission 187469) | Freshwater microbial communities from Lake Superior, Canada - Sta WM archaea (SPAdes) (version 2) | ecosystem: Environmental > Aquatic > Freshwater > Lake | place: Lake Superior, Canada...
GGCGCTTAGGTACGAAGTTCAGAAGCTGAGAGCAAGAGGTTCAGATCAAGGCAATATGAGACCCGGGCACGAATAAAATATGGATTTACATTTGCGCGCTTCCGGGTAGGAACTTACTCTCGTCATCTCTCCTAAGCACCTTACGGGTCACCGGCGTTGGCACAGCAGCAGCAACAAGAGCGATGTTGTTGCGACTGTAAGACGTATAATACATGCCAAAGACTGTCTCTGTGCCTGGCGTTCTAATAGCTCTAGATTGAGTGTGTGTGTTATAGAAAACACTAACAGATAGAGTGGGCGCTAATGGCGCGGCCTTCGAGATCCGAGGCTGCCATTTTCTGACCCCGAACAGGCCAGTTCCAGACCCCCCAGATCCTATAGACAAGATCTACTATCGCCAGACTAGTACTCGGGTGGGTGACCACCGGGGAATCCCTGGTGTTGTACGTTTTTGCCTGCGAGTATAGCTCCGAGGTACCCCTTCCGGTCATCGAAAGACACCTGTGACATACGACTACGTAACATGATGACCAGATCTCCGTCCCAGCCACCCCCTGTCATGTTCAGGTTCAAACATGGTGTTCTCTGCGACCGCTTATCTGGCATACATGCAATATCTTCGAAACCCCCGCCGCGGAGATCGACATGTGTGCCCTTCAGTGCAGACAAGACCAGCCAAGGAGTGACTTGGACTAAAGTAGGACAGCTTGGTGCCTGTCATCTGAACAGCGCAACAAGGAACTTGGACTTTATACACTTATGTCGTAGCGGTCAAACAGTATCGTCGACATCCAACAGAAACCTCCCGCTCAGTCATCGTTCCACTCGTCACCACTCCTGACCCCACTCGGCGTCACCCTCGCGTCTGTATGCCCACTGGACGAGCCAGGCAGCGTAGCATCCTCATCATCCTCATCCAGCGCCTTGGCGAGTTCATCCGGGTCCCTCATCTTAGCATCCGCATCGAGCCCGCCGGTCACGCCGTGCTCCTCGTCGTCGTCGTCGCTGTCTCCAACCAGCCCGCTGGCTTCCGCTAACACAGGGTCATCCGCGCTGACAGAGATGCCTCTCGCCCCCCACTTCGACCTCGCCCCGGCACCGCCCCTGTTCCCTCCCCTCGCTCCCCCCAGCGCCGGGCGGCCCTCCTCGTCGTCTTCGGGGGAGGTGTCGACGTGCTTGCCAAAGATCCTGTTCAGCAGCCAGCCCCTCCGCAGGTCGTCGGCGTCCACGACCGCGCCGTCGCGCAGCTTGACGCGCTGCCGCGTCCAGTAGACCCAGGCGAAGTCGAGGTAGAGGGCGGTCTGGATGAGCCCGAAGATGATGGAGATGGGGTTGGGCGGGCGGTCGTTGCTGTCGAGCTCGCGCCAGATCCAGTTGAGGATGTAGAGGCCGCGGTAGGAGCCGAGGAAGAGGATGTAGAAGGAGGTGATGACGGTGGGGACGGTGGTCTGCCGGAGGAGGAGGAGCTGCGGGAGGACGCAGACGGACTCGAGGACTATGGAGAAGGTGAGGAGCCACTGGTGTGGCAAGCTCGAGTCAGTGAACAAGTTCGACACGAAGACCGGGTAATTGGGAAAGGCTTACGATGCGGAAACTCCAGTAGCGCTTGGGCTCGAAGATGAGCATCACGAAGGGCGAGAGGAGCAGCGAGCCGGCTACGACCGCTGCGCCCATCTTCCAGGCTATTTCGCGCTCGCGGGTCCGCGGGTAGGCCCAGCGCATGATGAAGATAGTGTAGAAGGTCGAGAGGATGTAGAAGACCTTGAAGAAGTAGTTCCATAGTATCGTCTCGTGGAAGAGATCGAGGTAGCGGGTGCAGAAGACGGCGGCGTAGAGGATCTGCGTTATGAGGGAGACGCCTGCTCGGCTGTTAGCCTGGCTCTCGGGGAACATGGGAGGAGAGCGACGCGCCTTCTGCGCTCCTATTGCGATGGATGGAGAAGATCAGGATGCATTTCGCCGCCAGGTGGGAGAGGTCGGCGAGGATCCGGAAGATCTGGTATCCAACTGTAAGCTTCGTCCATTGCTCAAGACATATACGACATACGCACATTCCATTGATGCGGTAACATGTTGGCTTCTGTCCCGTAATGCGCTTGAACGGGTCGTCTCGCGATCCGGTCGGGGGGTTCAGGGGCGCGGAGGTCGTTCCGAAGTAGCTCTTATCGCATCACTGCCGTAGCTGTCGAAGGTGTGAAAGACACAGAGAGGCAGTCGATCAGCTTCAGGCTCGGATGACCAGTGACGAGGTTGTCCTTCCTATACAAGTGGTCGATGACGACTCCCAGGCGGCAGTCAAACAGTGTGAGGAGGCATTGGGAGAGCTTGCGTGTCAGGTTACTGATCGCGATAACCGGAGGAATAGCGCGGAGACCAATTACGTTACACCTTCCTTCCAGCGACCAATAACAAGACCCAGCTGGCAGGCAGCTGCCAAGCAAATATCCATGGGTGGAGACAATTCCCAACTGTGGGAGAATCATCACCTTCTACAACCCTTGAACTTACACCACAGACATGCAAATAAACCTCGTCTCGTTTTCCAAATGCAAAATTACGAGCATTGGGGAAAACACGCGCACACACCTTTTACAAGCTCAACAAGCCAATTCAAACGACACGCGCTGACCCTTAGGCATCTGACCGATTTGGTGTTAGCAGCGCCAACAGCCTTGAGGTCCAATAAGAGGGAGTGGCCACTCCGGCTCAGAAAGAGGGTCATCACAACTTCAAACTATGAAGGGATGTGAAAGTCAAGGCTTTGTCTGCGTCTCTCCAGTCCCGACCATCTCGGCCGTATCGCTGCTCATTCTTCGAATTGGCGACAATGGCCCGCTCACAGAAGCATTGTTGACAAAGGCGAATATCTTATAGAACGATGGCGAGGGTCACGGGTTATGATAACTACTCGGCCAGATTCCCTGGGCATGGTGTTGACGGGGTAGGAGTACCTCCGCCCAATCTGGTGCAGCATTTGCTTTCCAGCAAGGGCTTGATGAGATATCGCGCGCGCCGGCCGCAGACGGCGCAATTCATTGCGGCTGAGATTACACGTTAGTTGTTTATACGATCAGGGTAAGTGTTGAGCGCCGATGGCAAGTGTCCCAGCTAGATTGCTCGGACCCAGATGCGCTTTGGATATTTTGATACCTCGAAATGGGCCTTGATGTCAGACGACGGGCGACACCGCTTCTTGCGCACTAGGTCCCATGGTTTGAGCACACCGGGTCTCCTGATGAATTTCAGCTACCCTTCAGACAGACTGAAGCAAGGGGCATACGGTGGCAATCCAAGTATGTGTGATGGATGCGTAACGCGTTGTCGGCCTACGAGTAGTAGCGCCGATAAAGCATGGATGGTTTCCATGGGTATGATCACACGGCTGTCAACTAGCATAGGAAAGCTTGGGCGATGGCACTCGAGGGCGCCCTGGCTCTGTCCCTTTAGGCTTTCTGGATTTTCATCCGCCCACGGAAACTCCGGGCGGTTCGTTGGGATCACTCAACAGGCTCTGAAGAGAGGGCGGAGGCAAATCCCATGGCTGAGCCGGCACAGAGTGATTGGAAGCGGGAAAGACGGACGGAGTTACCGAATCCCCAAGCGGCCATTCTCAAGGTTAGCCCAGGCGTATTTGCTGCACCGGCCTACGATGCTACGAGTCGTGCTGGAGAGAGGTTGTCAGACCTTCGATGCGTTTGGATCTGTTAACATAGATGTGTCTCTAACGAAGAATCTATGACCATGTCGAACCGTGCGCTCATGCCTCGACAGAATATATAAACGTTAGAACCTCGCTGGGGCTTACCAGAGGTCAATGAGGCTCAAGTCATGGTACAAGCGTGGGGGTTGCCAAGATTGCGGGCTTACCCGCGCTTTGGTGGAGCGTTTCGGTAGTTATGTGGGGTCCCATACCCGAAACTCGGGGGGTTCTCCGTTCGGAGACTTTCCGATGACGCGGCCGCCATGTTGTTTGCCCATGGCAGGACTATCCTGCTAATTTCAACGTAGAGGTAGTTTCCTATCTTGCCTTAATGGATGCAATGCAGATAGCGGAGCATTGAAACCCCGCCTATGCATTTCCTTGACCCAGACGCGCGTTCGTGACCCTCATGCAAGGTTGCCCCCATTGCATAAGTGTATCGTCAGGACCCGTCAAACTTTGTCGCTAGAGCATCCAACACGTTCTGATGGTCACCTGCATCTACCTCAGCCGATACTAGGCTGAGCCGTACGAACGGCCTGTACTACTAAGGGCTGCAGTCGCCCGGCGGCAAGTGGGTTAGCTCCTGCATCACGTCGCCGTAAGTCCTCCCGTGTGGCGATCCTCACCTAAAGTTGCTTCATTGATCCCTGATCGGTCTTGCCAGTGTCCGGCCTACATACGACCCTTCTCATCCAGTTGCAGGCTCCTTACACAATGCAGCTTTGCGGGCTCGTTCTGCTTCTCACAGCCCTTACAAAAAGTGTACGAGGGGAGATCGATCTCTCTGGTATACGGCGCCGTCCAGAAGTTACAAGGAGCTCAACGGCCAGCGGGCCAAGTAATAAATACTTCCGTACGTCCAATCCGCTCGTCTTGGGTTATGGATTGATCGAGTTCTGACAAAGCCGGGCATAGGTGAAGCGACGTAAGTTAGACCGGCAATTGACGATTGGACGGCTTGACTGACATGTCAAAGCTTCCATCCACACTACGATGGGCGGTAAGAGAGACACGCCAAGGCTAGTACAGTGTGGAAGTTGGTAGTTGACAAGACGTCTCCAGGTTCGCCGACCATGCACTCGGTTACCAGGACCAGCAGAGGGCCCTGAGGAATCTTATGCGAGCCTACCTCAGAACATTCAGTCAACTGGGCGTCGACACATGGCTCGTGCATGGCTCCCTTCTGGGGTGGTGGTGGGGGAAGAAGGTACGGTTGCGAATACTGCCTGTCTTGACACAAGTTGTCACAACTAATATGTGGCAGGTCATGCCCTGGGATTCCGATATGGACGTCATGGTAACGGAGAGCAGCATCTACTACCTTGCAGCATACTACAACATGACCACGTTCTGGTTCAAGACCGGCTACAAACGAGGGAAGGACTACCTGTTGGAGGTCAACCCGAACTACAGCAACCGGGAGCAGACAGATGTACATAACCGAATCGATGCCAGATGGATCGATACGGAGACTGGCCTGTTCATCGACATCACAGCCGCGCGGTATAACCTCACACACCCTCAAGGGGAGGGTATGATGACTTGCAAGGACGGGCATGAATTCAGGGTCAGACTGGCTCCGGCAAGCCTAGACTGTCCATCTGCTGACGGTGAGAGTAGGACACATACGTCTTCCCCCTCCGCAAAACGACGTTTGAAGGAGCCCCGGCCATGATACCGTACCGATACAAGGAATTCCTTGTCTCCGAATACGGCGAGGATGCGTTGAACAATACTGACTACCACGGGTGAGCCTTTCCCCCAACTGCTTTGCTCGTTCTCGAGGTCTTATGACTAATAGAACACATGCTGTAGTCACTTCTTTGACGAGGGCAAGATGCGATGGGTTCCAAGAGAACCTGACGGGAACAGCCAGGACGTATTGGAGCCGGAAATGGGCTAGGTAGGGAGCAATCGTATGAGGGTGGAATGACCGAGAGCCATGTATCAGACCTTACAGCTGGTACGCCAAAGAGCGTATGGGAACTGAGAATACAAGGCGATGATAGGTATGGACGAGGGGATAGACGTCTTGTTGACAGTCGAACGGGCCGGCCAGTTTTTGTCCGACAGGTTTTGGGCGTAAAGCGCCGGACTCCCCTGTGAGGCTACGCCCGAGCCGCGCTGAATACCTTAGATACCCTATTGAGTCGTAATAAGCGATACTACCAAGTCAAGAGCTTGCCATTTGAGAAACAGTCAAACTGTAAATGATAAGGGACCTGTAAGGTACGGTGAGAAAACAGGCGCTCCTCCCCGCGATACAAACGGTGCAAAGTTCCACCAATGGAACGTGGAAATTCCCACAACGCACCCCACGCCGCGTCTCCCATCTCGAGCGCGTTTGAAGACGACAACCTCTCATCGTCAAAGCTCCCAACCATGACATAGCATCAACTCACAGTTCCACGGGCGACTATCACTGCGCCACTATGGCGACAAGTAGGTCTAGTATCCGCGCTGCACGATCATTCAATGTTTCTAACCGCTTATATCAAGGTCGCGAAGAGCGCATGGCCTCGCGCATGCGCGGAGCCGGGTAAGTTCCCACCTCCCATCCCACCCTCTATACTCGCCTACAGGTCGCTGACATTCGTCGTACCCTAGTCGCCGCATAGAAGAAGACATATCCTTCAATTTCGTCCTGCCCGAGCCCGAGCCCTCGATCATCGCCGACGCTCCAGCCGCACCCTCGCCCGACGCCGAACACCCATCCGCTCCCACCGCCCATGCTCCCATCTCAGCTTCTCCTCTGCCCGCGGCGGCAGCAGCAGTAGCAGCGCCGCGCTCCGCGAACCCTAACACCTCCGCCAAGCGCAGGCGCATCTCGCCCAGGGACCGGGCCCGAGAACCCGTCGCGCCGCTCGCCCCGCCCCCGGTACCGCTACCCGCCCCTCGACCCGGAAGGGCAAGACCGGACCCCTACGATGCGCTCGCCGCCCGCTCTCCGCAATCCGCCCGATCGCGCGCGAGTCCGCGATCGACGCGGTCGGGTGCGGGCGCGGCGTCTGATGCGCTGAGACGATCGATGGTCGCACATGCGCCGGGGGCGCAGGGAGATCATGAGGATGATATGGAGAGTCTGCCGGGCCCGACGCCGCGGACGGGACAGAGGAGGGTTGTTGGTGTTGCTTCTACGAGGGAGGAAGAGATTGTTCAGGAATCTCCGGCTGATGCGCCGGGGAGCGGGCGGAGGAGGCGCGTGGTGAGGGTTAGTGAGGTGGCGGGCGGGGCTGGGGCGGTTCTGCAACGGGTTATGGGGCAGGACAAGGGGATGAGTCAGGGACGAGGGGGTATGGCGAGTGGAGGAGAACAACGGCGAGAGGAGGATGAGGAAGATGAGATTACGGCTGAGATGGATGTTGACCTCGGGGAGACGAGTTCGCCGCTCGTGAGGAAGGTGGCGCAGCGGGCGAGGGCCAGGGAGGGGGGGGATACGCCGAGGGAGGAGGAGGAGGAAGACGAGATCACGGCGGAGATGGATGTGTCTCCTTCGCTTCGACTGCGGAGCTCACCTTTAGTGAGGAAGGTGGCGCAGAGGAGGACAGTTGGGAAGAGTACTGAGACTGCGGACAAGACGGCCGGGAAAAGGGGGCAAAAGAGCCTGCCCAGGAGAACTGCGAGGCAGTCTGGTGGGGAATCCGGCGCTTTTGGCCTTGGTGACGAGGTGGATGAGCTTTCGCCCGCTCATGCCCCTGTCCCTTCGTCTTCCGCAGTGGGTAGGCGGACCGTCAGGCTTTCGGTAGCCAGTGCGGACGACGACGGTGATGAGCTGTCTCCTGCGGTTGCACGGACTACGAGACGGGGTGTAAAGCGACCAGCTAGGGTCTTGGCTGATGATGGCGGAGCTGATGAGCTGTCGCCGGCTCCGGCTAAAACTGCAGAACCGCGAGGCAGGCCTTCGGTCAGGAAGGCGGTCGAGGGAGTCGAGCCGCCGTTACCGTCAACTGCTATGGATGCCAAGCGAAACGCCGGGCGACCGCCTAGGACTGCGCCCAAAACGACAGAGACCCAATCTCCAGCATCAGCTAAGGAAGCCAAGTGGAGCGTTGGACGTACGCGTAAAAGTATACCTGACAATACCGATGCGCCATCACCGGCGCGAGCTCCGGTCACGAAACCCAACGCTCAACCCCTCGCCGATACCGAGACTGATGAGCTTGAGAGGCCATCGCCAGTCCTCGCTAAGACTGGTAGACGGAGCGCCAGGGTATCGGACGTGGGCGCTGAGCTAGGCGAGGCTGATGAGCTGTCGCCAGAGAAGACGGGCGAGGTCATGGGACCACCACCCAAGCGGAAACAGCAGAAAGAGCTTATGAAAGCCGGGATCGCACAGCCCGACAACTCATATACGCAAGCTTCCGCGGGACGGCCGAGGAAAACGCCAAGAAAAACAACGCCGGAAAACAGAAGCGCCCAGAAACCCCGATCCAAGCCAGCAGGAGTTGAACCAGCCGGGGAGCGTCAGGAACCAGAAGAACCCGAGCAAGCCGAAGAGATAACCGCAACCGAAGCAGCCCGCCGTCTAGGCCGCAAGCGACCGCGGAGAAGTGTCCTCCCTCCAGCAGAGCCCGAAGAGCACGAGCAAGAAGAAGAAGAGGAGCCGTCTAGCAAACGGCGACGGGAGAGACCGCCCCAGAGCCCAGCAACCCAACAACCGCCCAAGACTCGCAAGGAAAAGAAAGCCGCCGCAGCAGCAGCCAGGGAACCACGGTCCAAGCGACCACCCACCAAGAAAAAGTCCAAAACAGCGGCTGCGGGGGACGACGACGACGAGCCACAAGAATTGACCGGCACAGTCCCCATAACCGTCCAGCGCTTCTCCAAGGCCCCCGCCGCCCACCCTAACCCGGACAGCGAGCCCTCGGACCCGATCCCCTTCGCCTCCCGCGCGGGCGTGAACGCCGTCGACGTCCTGGCACAAATCTGCGAGGAGCTGGTGGCCTCCTTCCTGACCAGCTTGCGCGAGCAGGGGCGCAACAACGCTGCGGACGACGATGCCGCGGCCAGGAGGCGCGAAGTGAAGACTATGATGCGCGCGCTGGAGCTGTTCGGCGAGGAGCTGCGGACGAGGCTGCTGGAACACGCGATCGCACTGGACGCGCTGCACGCGCTGCGGAAGAGGGTGAGGCGGGCGCAGAGGGAGAGGGTGGCGCTGAGGGAGGAGATTGGGAGGATCAGGCGGGAGAGGGAAGGGGTTGAGGTCAGGAAGGATGCGGTTCGGGTTCGCCATGAGAGGGAGAGGGAGGAGGCGATGGTGAGTTTCTTTTTTTTAACTCCCTACTAAGTGGTTAGGTATGGTTACTCACTGACGCGTTGGGATAGGCGAACATCAATCTCTCCTCGGCGATGCACGATGTCGATCTTGCAGTCGAGAAGGGGCTGGCTGCCGAGCCGCTTGATGCGAAGGAGGAGAGCAGGGCGAACTTGGCGAACCTGGAGTTCTTGATTAACCAGGTAGCGGTGCAGGCTTGCAGCAAGAGTGATCAGGGCGGTGCACTGAAGCAGATCAAGGAGTTCAATGCCTTTCTGGAGAGGGCGGCTGCTGCTTTGGAGGGGAGATGAAAGAGTTAGTGATTGGAAGGGCAAGAGTATACTAGGATGAGTTACGACCATTGCATGGGCTATGCATGTATGGACTTTAAAGATACCAGTGCTTGGCGAGGGCATGGCATGTCTACAACTGGTAAGGCAGAACATGGAACCAACAAGGCCGGTATTGCGCCCTTATGTTGTTCACTTGATGTAATGGATCGGGACGGTGAGTGACATGTGCCATGTGCTCTATGCTTTTCATTCCACGTAACTAAGCTGCCCGAACCCGCAAACCGCCTCCCGGAACTCCGGCCCTCAAAGCACGACAGGTATACGCAAAGCAAAAGATCAGGCATAGAGCTTCTTCTCATACGACTCCATGTTCACGCCACCCTCGAGCTGGGCGCTGGCAGTCCGTATCTCGAAGCGGACTTCACCGTTGGTGACGCCCGCATGAAGCTCTCTGAGGCTCTTCACGCCGGCGTCCTGCATGGAGTGCTTCAGGCCAGCAGCAAGGTAAGGGAGGAACTTCTGCACAGATCTAAAACGATAAATAGTTAGTATCGGTCGGCTTACGTCTACGCAGATTGATCCTGGACTTACCCTCTGTGTTGCACAGCACCAGAGACACCCTGGGCGACCAGAACACTGTCTCCTTCCGAGAAGTAGCGGGCGGTACCAGCGTTGCTCTTCTGGCTGTCCTTGCCGCCACCGCCAGCCTTCTTGTCCTGCATGGCGTCGATGCTGCCCATGCCGCGGTACGCCTTGACGAGCTTGCCCTCTCGGGAAACGAACGACGTACCGGGAGACTCAGTTGTACCGGCCAACAGACCACCCATCATAACAGTACTGGCCCCGAGGGCGAGACCCTTGACGATGTGGCCAACATTCTGGATACCACCGTCGGCAATGCAGGGGACGCCGAAGCGAGCAGCGAACTGGCTCACGCTGTAGACGCCAGTCGCCTGGGGTCTGCCAACGGCCATGACTTCCTGCGTGATACAAGCGCTTCCGCTACCCATACCAATACGAAGACCGTCAACGCCAGCGGCGATGAGAGACGCGGCCTGCTCCCGGGTGACGACGTTTCCGCCAATCACGTCGAGGTCGGGGAACTCCTGCTTGATCCACTTGATCATCTCGATCTGGTACATGCTGTTGCCCTGACTGCTGTCCAACACCACAATGTCGAGGCCGGCATCTACGAGCTTTCGCAGGCGGAGCTTATCCTCGGGCCTGGTTCCGATGGCAGCAGCGCAGATGAGCTGCTTGGAGTCGGGGAGCTTGGAAGCGAGGGGATAGTGCACGTTCTTGGTCAGATCGGAGCGGGAGATCATGGAGATCAGGTTGCCGTCCTTGTCGACGATGGGCAGCTTCCCCTTCTTGGACTTGGCAAGGATCTTGTTGGCCTCCTGCAGTGTCACGCCAGCCTGGGCGGTGACGAGATCTGTGTTCATCACATTCGAGACCGGCTGGTCGAAATCGTCCTCGAACTGGATGTCACGGTTCGTGACAATACCGAGCAGCTTGGAGCCGAGCTTTCCAGATTCTGTAGCGAAGCGTGTCAGTCGATGTCTCCAGACTTTGAAGCCTTGGGAAAACAGTGGTGTCGAGGTTGTTTCGTCATAATTTTCAGTGTATTTGTTTCCCCACGACACATAGGTCAATACGGTGGAACGAAAGTTATTTAATAGTGTTGTAATCATAGAAACTCTCTTGTTGCAGGTGACGGGTGGGCAGATAAGAGGATGGAAGGCGCGTAGCAGGAATTAATAAACTGACCTGTGACGGGGAAACCTCCGAATCCCCACTTCTCCTTCAGAGCCTTGGCCTCGCCGACTGTGGTGTCCCTGTTGATGACAACCGGGTCGAGGATGAATCCGTTCTCGTACCGCTTGACCTTTCGGACCATGTCGGCTTGAGCGTCGGGATCACAGTTGTGGTGGATGACACCCAGACCGCCCTGAAGAGCGATGTGGATGGCCATCTCGTGCTCGGTGACAGTGTCCATGGGGGAAGACACGAAGGGAGTCTTGAGAGTGATCCTCTTGGTCACGGGCGAGTCAAGCGAGACTTCGGAGGCGGGAAAGCCAATGTAGCCCGGTAACACAAGGAAATCGTTGTAAGTCAAGCCGCCGTGGATCTTTGTATCCATCAGCTCTTGGATGCTGAGTCCGTCACGGCTGTCGTACTCCTTGAGCACTTCGGCAGCCGTCCTGAAGTCGAGAACCTTGCCGGACCCGTTGAGGGCGGCGCCTGTTCCATTCTGACCGGGCATCTTGGATAATCAGCAAAGATATCCAGTTTCAACAGTTGCAACAGTTGAGATAATGAGGACGGGGTTGGGTAGAAGGAGGTCAACTAGTTGAAGGGACCCTTTCCCCCAGAAGCCCAAATCCCGCCGGAAAGGAGCAGAAGGATCGTCAAGTTGGTCGCTTTTGTACCTGCGCAGCGATCAGAAAATTCTGCCCGGCGGGGCCTCATGGAACTGAATGTTTTTTCACCGCCTTCCTCGTTCCTCAACCCGGTGCGGGGCACCCCACTATTGGAAGGTACGTACCTCCACCCAAGCTGGGCTGTGGGCTGTCGTCCGAGCAACCGTTTATTGACACCCCAGCCAAACCTGGTTGCCAAACTGCCGAGCGTGACGTTTTAGCTAAGGTACACGTGTAGGCCAGGACAGAAGACATCACCAAGCTCCCGTCTTGCATTCCAGCCCTTCTTCTTCCATATGATGCTGCGCATTTGACTCTTTTCCGTGTTCATTGACTGCGCGTGTCCGTACCTTCACTGTCACAACGTCGCGCTTCCTCGAGGAACCCTGGATTTCACCATCAACATCAATCGATATCCGGAGTAAACCACATCAGCCGCCCCGCGAACCCGAGCTCTAATGTTGTCACCATCTATCTGGACTGCGCTCGACACTTACCTCAATTTCGGTCACCCGCCGCTGTGATCGCTTAAACATTGATATCGACCAACATGTCAACGTTCCGACCACATCCTCTCCGTCACGCCGAGACTTTCGACTACCCGGTCAATCGCCAGCCATCAAATGCATCGTCGTCGGCGTCTTCTGGCTACTCAAATTCTTCGGGCATGCATGAGTTCAGTCGCCCCGGTACAGGCGCGTCGTCGCCTTCCAGCACCTACTCCAGCTACGGACACAAGCGCGGCCAGAGCGAAGTCGCCCGCATCCCGCCGTCCCTCCGCACCGCAGACAGCTGCCCCGCTAAGCCAATGACTGACAACCTTTTCAATGTGGCTCGCCAATCCCTCCGGCCATTACCTCAAGCGCCTGGCGCAGGCCCACCGAGGTCATCCCTTCGACACGACCGTGGGCAGAGCCTGGACCTTAGCAAGCTGTCTCTGAAGGATGGCCAGGGGGAACAGAGAGGCCCGCCTACACCGCCGAGGTTGAGTGCTGTCCGACCGAACTCGATGCTCCTCACCCGGACTGATTCGGTCAGTCGCGGTAGCTTAGCTGTCGGGCATGCTCACTCCCCGGCCGCCCCTCACCATGCTCATCCTTCGAACCCCCTTGCTCGCCCCGATCTCGAGAAGCTTGGTCGTTCGTCCACAAGCCAACTGCGCACACTGTCAAGACTTGCCCAGTCAGGGTCGGCAGACGAGTTTGCCCTCGCATCAACAGGGCAGGAAGTCGTCGGTCTGCGCGGCCGACGCCGGCTACAGCGCGCTGACGGTTCTGCTCTCGCCAAGAACGGCCAGCACACTGGCGGCTACGGCTGGGAGGGCCGCAACTGGATGGACAAGCAAAGACAGTTCCTACAAGCGTACGAG
>Ga0209127_100550_pt1 | contig 13035 bp, 10 predicted proteins | sample LakSupMetagenome_FD_187469 | JGI IMG/M metagenome (GOLD analysis project Ga0209127, IMG submission 187469) | Freshwater microbial communities from Lake Superior, Canada - Sta WM archaea (SPAdes) (version 2) | ecosystem: Environmental > Aquatic > Freshwater > Lake | place: Lake Superior, Canada...
AGCTTCACCAACCCCATCGCAGCCGCCGCCGCCGCCCCTCCAACTACCACCATCTGCGCGCCGCCAAACAGGCCCATCCTCACGCACCTGCTCCCCTCCCACCCGGCCACGATGCAAGTCTTCGCGTACCCAAACGAGAACAGCGCCACGGCCATGACCCCTACCGAGATCCACAGCCCCAGCATGACCTCCTCCTCCCCGACGCAGAGATACGGCAGCAGCGGTACCAGCCCGCCCAGGAAGTACGCCAGCGCGATGGTCAGCGCCGACGTCAGCGCGCGGCTCGTGGCGGGCTCCTCGGCGCAGTGCTCGAAGCGGGTCAGGAAATCGACCATCTCCTCCGTCCCGGCGGCCTCGAGGTGGCGGGTTAGCTCCGAGACCACGTGGGGTGGGACAGAGTACGGCGCGAAGACGGCGGTGATGCTCCGCTCTGCTGCTGCCGGGTCGGACTGCAGTCGGGTGGCTGTTTGTAGCCTTGTTTCGTGGTAGGAGGCTCTGGGGTTTTTGTCAGTCATTTGTCCAGAATTTAACGGAGTCATTTGGTGGCAGCGCAAGGGGAAGGGGAAGGGGAAGGGGAAAACATACATCTCGCTCTTAGCACCCAGGTAACCGCCCAACCCCATACTGATCGCCCCGGCGATGAGCTCCGCCAAACCCCCGAAGACGACCACCCTCGTGTTCCCCAAGGCTGAGAGGCCTGCTGTCAAGGCGAAGGGGACGGTGAGCCCGTCTGAGAGGCCGATGGTGGCGTCGGAGATGACGCGGGCCGTTATGCGGAAGCCCCCCGGTGGTGGTTGGGGTTTCGACGACGACGAGCCCGGGGATTTGGGATTTGCTGGTGCTGCTGTTGTTTGTGCCTCGAGGTCTGAGGGGGAGAGGGTGGATGAGGTTGATGTCGTTGAGGAGCTTGAGCGGCGGCGGGACTGCGGTGTTTGGTGTGGTAGGGTGCCGTAGCCATGGTGGTCGGAGGGTGATATGAGACCGGGGGAGGTGGGTTGCCCGATCAAGAGGGCTTTGAGGGCCGCTAGGGACATGATGAAGTCTGGTCTTGTGTCGATGGTTGAGAGAGATATGGATGATGGTGACGATTGAGATGGTCAGAAAGTCAGTGGTCTCGTGGAAGTGGTGAGATCGCCGTCAGATGTTCAGAGGACGCGGACTCCCTTCATATACCGGAGTATTCTCAAAAAAGATCTCAGATCAGAGAAAGATATTTTATTTCTATGTAGATGTAAGTAACTCACTCTATGCCAAGCTGTTGATCTCATATAATAGAATTCTCATGGCTTGTTTGTTCTCAAAATGGAACTCAATCGGACCTGTAAGAGGCAAGACAGCCAATGACGCAGGCGGGATGAGAAATAATCATAAATAACCGGGCGCTGATTGGCTGGCGGCGCTCTTCTCTTGAGTCCCGGTGGGGCGCCCGGCTTGGAACATTAAGGTCGCTTTGGACAAGCAGCTCTCGCTTTCGCTCTCGGAGACCGAAGGAGGTCAACGTAAGCTCGGGGCAAAACCTAAGCTTTGAAAGCACGAAAGAGGATCTGTATGTGGCTTGGATTTGGTCTTTAGATGATTGGCCGGAGTTAGGTCGGTTGCCGGTGTTTGCGCTCATTACTTGAGAAGACGACATTGTGAAAAAAGAAAGACTATCAGCACGCAAGGGCTGGGACAACACCTGAAAATAGATCCTTCGTCATTGCTGCTCCGAAAGCTTGGATCCCTCTATTGGTTAGAGACACATGTTTGATTAACCTAGACCTAGATGGCCCCTTGCCACCTTGCTATACTAAAATCCGTAACCAGATTGGGCCTAGGAGTCTTATGCAAGTTGCCAGTTACCATTACCATCGCCATTCCATATGCCCAGCCGAGACCCTTCCGTATGTGGGTATCGGATGCTCAAGAAAACGCCTCCAATAACTCCATGCAGTCATGCGCTCGATATATCATGGCTTCCTGTCACCATCCGCTGCCTCCTTCATGTCATGCTTGTCAACGCCCTCTGACTCCTCCTGGATATCTTCTTGAACGCCGCCATGACCTTCCCCTTCCTTCCGAGCATCCGCCGCCGCCTGGTTGTTCTTCCTGGCCGCTTTCAGCTCCTGGGTCAGCTTCTGCGTGAGCTTTTCGAGCACCCACTCGGCCTCCTCCTGCGAACCCATGAGCGGGCTCCTAGACCCAACCCAGCTCCACTGCGTCTGCCCCTTGTGAGCGTCGTCCCCGTGTTTACTGTCTCCTTCGCCGCCAACCCTGTCGTGCGTGTGTGGCTGCGCCTTGCGGTGCGTCGACGGGTTCCCTTCGTCCTCGCCGATCAGCTTGAGGTACCACGCCCACTCGGCCCAGCTGTACTTGCGCGGCGGCTGGTTCTTGAGGTGCCGCGTCACGCGCGCCATCTCCTCGAGGAGCATAATGTGGTACTCGTTCTTGTCCTTGGGAATTTCATTGGGTAGGTCTTGTCTTGCGAACGACTGTGTCCGCGCGAAGGGGACGCCTTCTGCGCGGTTGCCTTTTGACGAGCGTGGCCTGTTGCGGGAGCTTTTCATGGTGGAAGCCCGTCTTGGAGAGGCGCGTTTGTTGGAATCGGCGGTCGAACTTCGTGAGCCGTCCTCGCTGTGTCGCTGCCGCAGACCTTCGGCGTGGGCCCTGGTGGCATCGTCTCTCCTTTCGTGCCTCTCTCTGTCGGCCCTGCGCGTGCCGCCCTTTTCGGCGTCTAATTCGCGTTGGTCCGACTCTCCACCTCTGAGGCCGCCGAACTGGTGTCTTTCGCTTTCTGCGTCGTCCTCGGACTCGTCGTCGATATGTTCCTCGGCATCGCCGAGGAAACCGGGCGGGGACTCTTTGATGTCTTCGTCAAACAGCTTGCCCCACGTCATCTGACGCAAAAGTTCCTTTACCCCCTTTCTAAAACCTTGTTCGCCTGGCAGGATGGTTACTGTGCCAATGGTATTCGTAGCATCGCGTATTCCCTTGACAACGGTGTCTCCGGCATTTGAGATCAGGACTGTCATGGTCGGAAGTGCCATTAGTGACCAGAAGACGAAGAAGGACTTGCCCGAATTCGATATCGGGGTAAGGTCTCCGTAACCAATTGTCGTCAAACTAACGAACCCAAGGTAGACTCCATCAAAGTAGGACCAGTGCTGGTACGGCTCCTCGCACACCTGAAAGATCTTGGCGCCCACGAGCCACAGCACGAGCCAGGTGCCCGTAGACGTAGCCATGGCGACCCAGCGACGGCGCCGCTCGGCCTTGCGCTGGATCTGGCGCATCAACTCGAACTCCTTCTGCCTCCTCTCGAATTCGGTCAGCTGTTGTTTGTCCGGTCCTGAAAACAGGCCCGGAGACTCGGCGTTGGCTTGCGACTTCTGCTCCGGTATTGGTTCCAGCATGGAGTCCGCTCCTCTCATTGTCAACCTCTTGAGTACTTTCCGGCGATTCTTCTCAATCATCCGGGCGTCGATCCTGCGTTTTCCACGGTCAAGTACGAGGGCACGGATCGATCCGATGACGAGACCAAGGCTGATGACACCGACCAGGGCGTATGGCAGGAGGAGCGCACGTCCTAGAGTGGTAACGGCGGCAAAGTCGCCAAAACCGACAGTGAACAGGGTCACGTCGGCCCAGTACACTGCATCGAGGTAAGCCCAATCTTCAACCTTGGAGAACACCAAGGCGCCGATCAGCAGATACATCAGGAACAATATCGTCTGCAGCATGAGCGTCCGCTGGCTCGGCGTGAGCAGGAAGTCCTTGTCGTAGTGGCCGGTGAAGGCTCCCCAAAAGGTAATTACCATGAGGGACGCATCAATGAAGTAGAGAACGGCAGCGTAGATGCCATAGTAGAAGGCCTGCGACCAGACATGCTCATCCCAGGGGTCAACCTGCAAATAAGCGCCGGCAACAGCCTCGAGTGCAATGAGGCAGATAACCGAGACATACCAGCCGATAATGGTGATGGGCTGGGCGATGGTGAAGCGGAGCCTCTTGGTCATGTTGAGCAGAAGGGCCATGTTCGCGACGATGGCGATAACGAGCTGGACGCCGTTGATAGCAAGCAGCCAGTCCGGGTCGGGGATGTACTCGGCCTTTTGGATGTCAGAGCCGGGCGGGTAGTACTGCCTCCATGGCCGGACGAGCGCACAGATACTGAACGCTGAGGCTACAGGACCCAAGGTGCCAGCGATCATGGGAAAGAGAGACGACGCGAAGAACCAACGGCTGCGCTTGTCAGTCAGCCCGGCAAGCCGACAGCTCGAGGTAAGCCGTGGAATACGCACCTAGGATCGAGATGGGCATTGTCATTGTCCATGCTCTGCTGCAGCTTTTCCGCCTGGCCCTCGAGGGCCGCCACATGGTCGTCGACATTTTCGCCGCTCGCATCGTTCATGTTCAGCTAGAGCTGCCACACCCGACTAGGGCGTTTCTGTCCGGAAAAGGGTCTCTTAAATCAACGGCACCCAGGACGTGGAGCAACGGTCCCCAAAACGAAGGCATGCCAAGCAACACGCTAATACGGGTCGTTGTGGAAAGCTGCTGAGATGAAGTTGGTACGAGGTACGCTTGTTGTAGTGAAAGCTGGAGATGAAGCTTATTTGAAGTTGGACGTGGATCCGGTCCAACATCTACGCGAAGACGTAGACTCGACGAGCGCATGTAGAGTCTAAAAGGAAAAGAACCACTTTCGGCACCAGCTTTCTGGGTCATAGAAGATCGTGCATGACGTCGGCTGATCACGAACGGGAGGGAGGGAAGACTGAGCCTGCAGGCCCTGTCAATCCTGCCAAGGCGTTTACGGCTTTTACTGGGTCAGATGTTGTGGGGGTAGACTAACGGCCTAGACCCCTAAACGCCGGCTGGTCCCTGGATCTTGATTGGCCGGACGGACAGCTGGAGCAGGTGCTGTTCTTGGTTTGTGGCCTTTGTGGCTTCAGTGTTCGTCGCCAACGGTCTTCTGACGCAGCCACGTGCTGCATGCTCAACAATCTGCTTGTGCAACTCAAAGGTTGCCGTATACTGTCCAAAGTCCACCCGAGGATGCAAGTGGACTGAGCTTCTTGTTCATTCTGGGTTCTCGGCGAGAATGCCAAGATGGCTGGCAACATCTGCATCTCGTGTCGTGACGCGACATCACCGATGTCTTCAGCGGCGGCGATTCAGCTCTCAGCATCATGTCGAGACAGTTGCAGTACGATGCGCCTCCTCAGGTAGCATCGATGTGAAGTAGGAAAACACTCGTGTGCATCTGTAGAACTTCAGCTTACTCATCGGATCAGCCTTCATAATGTGTCTCAACACAAGCCTTCTCATCCGCTGGTGATCTATATTCCCCCCTTTTTCCAGACCGGACAGGCTTCACAGGCACCACTGCCGGCATTTCTCAACTCGTATCCGTCAGCTGCAATCAACTACCGCTGGCTGGATCCATCTTGGACTGGCCACCCTACCAGCCACGAGTCACAGCCCTCGTCCCCCTCCCAATGGCCAACTCCAATCCACGACGTTCTCTTCGGTTACTCCTGGATCCTCAAGCACCTTGCTCCAGCAGGTGACGAGAGACGCGACATCTACGTATATGGCTCCTACCTCGGCGCGAGCCTAGCGGCCTCACTAGCCCTGACAGAATCCCACCAAGACCAGCGGATGGCCGTCCGGGGCCTCCTGACCTACAACGGCATCTACAACTGGACCATGTTCCTCCCGGACCACCCAATCCACCAACGCAAGTCTCTCGCCGACGCCCTTGACGACACTTCTAATTATGTGGAGGGTTCCTTCTTCCACTACCTCCGGGATAACCTGCCCGTCCTCTTCTCGTCTCCGTCGGGGCTGTTTGACCCCTTCGCCAGTCCGTCTCTCTTTTTCCGCGACCCGGGGCTCTGGACACCCGACGATTTCACCACCTCTCTCGCATCAAGCCCGATGACACGGGCCATCGATGTCTTGTCGTCGGGTTCTTCCGCGTCCGGAGACAACGCGGGGAGTGCTTCCGGCACTTCAACAGAATGGGACCTCAAGCCGCCCCCGAAAAGCTACCTCACTTTCCCTCCCCGGGGATCGATGCTGAAGATCCCAGAGGCGTTATTATTGTACGAGTCGCCGCCTGCGGTTCAATATGCCAAGGTTACGAGGAAACGGAAGACAACGTCCAAGGCGGCGAAAAAGCGTAAGATCCTGAATAATTTCGAGGGCCAGGCCATGGAGCTGGGAAGCTTCATGCGGCGGAGTGTCGAAAAGTACGAGTTCAGGGACCGTGAGGATAGCGGAGGCGCGGACGTAGAAGCTGAGCGGAGGGTGCAGATGAGGGATGCGGGTGCTGTGGAGGGTGACGGGACGCTGGGAGGGGCGGGACAGGATATCGCCTATGCTTGGCTTCAGGAGAGAATAGGGCGGTAGCCTTCCTGGTCTGTGCCAGAGGAGAATGTAAGAAATAGTAGATAGCCTTCTTTATATGCCCGGCAAATGTACAATAGAGCTAACCCCCGACCCGCATGAGCCCCATCATCATGTCTTATAACATACCCTGGCTTCCTGCCTCATATGATGGTCTGAGAACCGAAACTCCCCAGCGCTGATGCTACCGATCCAACACCCATCATATCCCGTTCTCTGCCCATATGCAATCCCCCATGAGATAAACGAACACAAATACGCCCTACACGCCCTTGCAGCTGGCACAGGACATCACACTCGTCCAATAACATGAAACTGTCCCGTCAGCGTCTCAAACCTCCACCCATCATTCTTCAGCATCGCGCCCACGGCCCTCCGCAGCTGCGAGTCGCCCCTCGCATTACTGTGGTGTCCGACACCAGTGATGACCGTGATTCCCGCCACCGCCGCCCTCCTCTCACGCTCCGGCTCACTCAGACCGTCCCACCAGGCCTGCACCCTGTCCTTAGCGATTTTAACGCCTTCCAGGACGGGCACGCCGTGGAGATCCGTCTTACGCGCGTCACTCTGGTTAGCGACCTTCTCTTCGTAGTCCGCCAGCGACGTCCCGCGCGTGATCCGTATCTCTTCGCGGTGTCTCTCGGCGTAGTAAGCCGCGGCTGGTCGGTACAGCGGGCCCTTCCGACGCATAGCAGCGGCCGAGTCTGCGTAGGACGGGCCCGTTGCTCCGGGCACCGGTGAGAGCTCACTCGTCTTGGGCTTGGACGCTTTCTTCTTGGTCACTGTCTGCCAGCCGTGCGGGGACGTCGGGACGGAACGGGGCAGACGGGAAGGGGCTGCGTTGGTGCGCTCTGCAAATGGAAGGTGATGTCGGCTGGGAGCATAGACCTGTGCTCCGGGATATGGTTGGGGGATACGGGTGGGTTGGTAAGGGGCAGCGCTCAATGGCTCGTGGACTATCCCATCTGCATCGAGGGGTGGAGGTTTGGAGTATTGGACGGGGAGCTGTTCACGCCCTGGCTTGTGCTCTCGCTTTCTTGTGTCTTGTAGACCGATTAGCTGTGGCCGTTGTGAACAATATGGCGTTTGAAGACTCACATTTTCCGGGTCGTGTATTTTCATCCGCCACATAGAACCCGTCCACGCCCTTGGGAAGCTCCCCAATCTCCTCTAGGTATTGTCGGGTGAGCAACGCCTCAAATGCCTTCTCCAGATTTCCACCGGCGCCCTTGAGCTCGAACCTAAGCGTATGATCAGGGAAGTTGCCGAAGATCATGCGTAGATTGGCGACCTTATCCTCCTCCGACAGCTCGGTCTGGTAGGTGAAGCACGGCGTGTCGCAGCCGTCCGACCAGTCCGAAACCGACGTCGGGAACTCGGTCGACAGCTGCGACTCCGGCGTCACGTCATCCCCTCCGAAAGCGCCCAGGTCGCTGTCTGATTGATGGCCTAGACCACTGGGGTCAAATCCCGTGGCCTCCTCAGCTTGTGCGGACTCGGCAAGCAGACTGAGCGTGGACCTGGCCTGCTCATATGTTCCAGCGACATCGAGGTCATAGTCCGAAGCAACTGCTTGGATGAGAGCCTCATCAAGTCGCGCCTTGAACTCGTCCTGTACTGGCCGTTAGCATCGATATTGAACCCCGAGTAACATGACTCGTGACTTTTCTTAGGGTCTCCCACGACTGGTAAAGCCTCTTGAGCCAGCACGAGAGACTTGCTGCCACCAATGCTGAGAACTTATCGTGTCCTGGCTTTACTTACAATCAACTGGTCCATCCGGGACACGGCTGCGCTGATTCCGGCGCTGGCGGCGCCATTGACGGGTTCGATATCTGCCATACGCCGCTCCCGCCATAGGCCTGCCTGCAGGGGGCAGGCACAGTACGTCTTCTCAAAGGGATATTGGGAATAATGCTATCAAAATAATAGGTAAGATCACTATGTAGGTGCGACAAAGACTCCGTAGTGTTGATAGTAGTGCTCATATTCGCGTTGCGACGGTCGTTGTAGGATAAAACAGTCTTCTGGCTTCCTCCACTGGCAGTTTAGTAACACCACGTCACGACTTTTAGTGCTTCGACTCAGCGCGAGGAGAAGGCTAATACAACCAATCAGAGGCCAGGAAGCATTGAGTCAGCCAATCAGACATCCAAGTAGTAGCATATCCATCCAAGTAGATAAGGTACTGTACATACTTGGTTTAACAGCCCGAGAGGAGCTTTCCAGATCGGCTTCTCCCCTGAATGGTGGTTCGGCCTGCCAGTAGTGGTAGTGCTCTACTAGACCTAGACTTAGAGTCTACTGCATCCCGTGGCACTCCCTCTTGACCGCAATTGTCGTCTCATTGAGTCTCAAGGAGACAAGGACACGGAAAGCCATGTGTATGTCTAATGCGGCGTTTGACGAAAGGCAGCTGACGCACGAACGCCAGGAACCGACGTCATTTCAGTCGCCATACAACTCAACGGGCAAGGGACAGTGAGGTGGCTGTCATCTATCACTTCCGCCCCCTGGAGCTGTACATTGCATTAAGACGAAAGAAGAATCAGGATCTCTCCACGCTTGCCTCAATACGATGTACACTTTGGAAACTGAGGGTAGACTATACCAACTTGGGCTCCGCCACCGCTGCGTACTTTTACGAGATGGCCGCATCCAATGTCACATGCCATTTTCTTCCCGAAACGTCCTTTCCGGACTCCGTCCGGACGCCTCTTCTGCCTTTCGTATTAAAGTCGTCTGTCCTTGTTTACTTTCGCCGACTCCGTCATTCCCATTGTTCGCTCTTTTGGCGTCGACATTCGCTAATTCCACCGTCTTGATTAGAGAGTATTCACTTTATCGGTCAAATCCGCCAATCTTGTATCTGCCACTTTGCTTAAGCTTTGATCGACATCAAGCCGATCGGTCAACTCTTCCGCCTTGCCTCACTTGTCCCGTCCGTCCAGCAATCATGGGTTCCAATGCTGAAGCCGGCCCATCCCACGAGGGCGAGGACGCATCTGCGTCGCTAGCAGTAGCTCGACACCGGCAGTTCATCAACTATCCGGTCCCTCTTCAAGGGTGAGAACCACACTCGTCCATAGCACATGGCGCCAGCTTACCAGAAACAGCCCGAACACGCCGTACAATGACACGAGAAAATCGAACCCGGGCATTCGCAGCTGGCTCATAAAGCCATCGGCCCTTGCGTACGTTGCTCATCGGTCCCATCCACTTGCCCTTCGCTGCAAGATACTGACGACAACAGTATGGAATCTTTCGAGTTCATCCGGGCGAGAGTCTGGCGCGACGCCGGCTTCGGCCGCCTCCGTGATATCAGGAAAGAGATCGAAGACTACGAACCATGGTTTGAGCCTACAGTTGTCCCCTTGGAAGGGCCACCTAGCAGTGGCAAGGCACCGGCTGTTGGCCTTCCCGCCATACAGCCTACCGACGACTGGAATTCCGGAATCGGGCCCGCCGTCAAATACTACTCGATTGATGACTATCACCAGCTCTACCTCTCCGGAGAGGTGACGCCAATGGATGTTGCCAATGCGCTCCTCCCGTTGATCCAGCAAAAGGAGCCGCGGTCACGCCACGCCCTTGCCTTCTTCCAGTCTAAAGCCGCCCTCGTTCGCAGTGCCGCAGAAGCCTCTACCCGAAGGTACAAGGAAGGCCGGCCATTAGGCCCGCTTGACGGCGTGCCCACCGCGGTGAAGGACGAGTACGACATCGATGGCTACGAAACGTGTCTGGGATCGGTTAACGACTACACCGGGAAGATATGCGAAGATGGGAGCATCACAACGTGGACCGTGCGGAAGCTCCAGGAAGCGGGTGCGGTAATCATCGGCAAGACGTCTATGCACGAATTCGGCCTCGACACTCCAGGAAACAATCCGGTGAAGGGCACGCCTCTCAACCCGTTTAACAAGGAGTACTACACCGGCGGATCCTCGTCTGGCACAGGTTACGCAGTGTCGGCAGGTCTAATTCCCATTGGTCTGGGGAGCGACGGCGGAGGCAGTATCCGCATCCCTTCCAGCATGTGCGGCGTGTTCGGTCTCAAGCCAACCCACCAACGGGTCAGCTCCAAGCCCGGACAGAATCACTCGCTCACATGCGCTGTGCTGGGTCCGATGGCGTGCGACGTGAAGTCTCTTCACACTGTCTTCGAGATTATTGCGCAGCCACACCCTACCTCGCCCTTCCCGCCCTTCAGACTCACCGGTGCCCCGCGTCTCAGACCGAAAGTTCTTGGTATTCCGAAAGCTTGGCTGAACGCTGCAACACCCGCTATCCAATCTCTTTATCAGAACATGATCAACCTTCTGGTCAACAAAAAGGGATACAAGACTATCGACATCGACCTCCCTTATCTTGTCGAGGGACAGACAGCCCACGCGATGACCGTCTTGACCGATGCGGCCACATTGCTACCCGACACGAGAGGCCTCACACCGGCAAACAAGATCATGATCGCCCTCGGACGCGTTACCCGTGCGGAAGACTATCTCCTGGCTCAGAAGCTTCGCCACGTCATAGCCCGGCATCTTGCCTGGCTGTGGGAGCAACATCCAGGCATGCTCATCATAACGCCCACAACGGCCTGCGAAGGCTGGCCAATCATTGGCGGACAAGCCGAGTTGGACTACGGGGTCAATGACGGCGACCAGACTATCAAGTCCATGGAGTATGTCTGGCTGGCCAACTTCTTGGGCCTGCCGAGCATGTCCGTCCCCGCGGGTTTCGTGGGTCCCCGAGGGTCAGCCGAGGCCGGGCAGGTCGTGGACGGCCAGCTTCGCGATAAGGTCGAGGGCATCCCGGTGGGGATCATGGCGACAGGCGAGTGGTGTTCGGAGGAGGCCCTTATCCGGTGGGCCCTCGATTGCGAGGAGCTCGGCCCCAGCGGACAATCGATGCCCCCAACTTGGGTCGACGTCTTTGCCCTCGCGCGAGATGTGAAGAAGAACGCAGAGCAGAGACAGGAAGTCAGGGCGGCGTAGGATGCCGGTTTCCGAGCTAGGCAACAGGGGAAGGGCCGGGCCTCGACAAGTACTTCCGTTGTGAACGTCACGTCCCTCGCCGAGATACGCGGTTTGATCGAGGTTTTATCAGACAATCCGGACCCGATTGGAGAGCGCTTGAGAGAATTACCGAATCAGGAAGAGGTGGTAAGGATAAAGGCTGTTTCGCAGTTGAAAGAGCTTCTAGACGACAAAAGAGAGACTCGGAAAAACCTGTTGGAGAAGCTTGGTAGCACCGGAGCACGATCCAAGACACAACCGACCCAGGAGGAGCCGACATCTGCTGGGGAATCCAGGACTGGCAAGTACCTGAAACGCTTGCGCAGACTACTTGGTCTGAGAAAGAAGACTCTGCAGACTCGGAAGAGCATGGAAGAGGTCAAAGCTATGTCCGGTCCCGAAACGGCGCAGATTCAGTGTCTTGAACAGCCTCTGCTGATCGGGAACATGGGGCGAAAGTTGGAGCCGTTCAGGACACCACAGACTGGAGAGTCATCGAAGACGCCGGTGATGGGATGGCCACCGAGGACGCCGCAGACGGGAGAGTCGTCAAAGACGCCCCAGCTGGGCGAGTCATCAAGAACACCGCAGACGGGGGAATCTTCGAGGTCGATAAAACTTTCTAGGCGAGCATCCATCTCTTCACTAAGGGCTTTGAGCCGAGGCGATGCCGGTGTGGACTACGGCCTGACCTCAGCCCGCAAGGACATTGTTGAAGCCCTTCACGATCGTCGTCACAACACAAAGTTCAACCGAGGCGCAGGCTCCGAACGGCCAACTCCGCGTCTGATACAGAAGCCCTGGGCGCCACTCAGGCAGTCTACACCGCAGACAGCAAAGTCACGGACATCCCCTTAGACAGGACAGACGTCCCGGACACCGCAGACCAAAGAGCCATTGAAAACGCCACGAACACACGAGCCGTTCGAGAACTCGACAATGACAATAGCCATGGTGCCGCCCAGCGATATCCTGGGTGTGAAGCAGACGCCATCTGAGACGCCAGAATCAGGAGAGTCGTCTAGATTGTCTACGATACTAGAGTCTGAAGAACCAGAGACAGCAGGATCACTGAAGTTGCTCCAGATACTAGAGTCCAAGGAACCAGATGCAGGGGAATCATCGAAACCGCCCCGGACAGAGGAGCCAGTCCAGCCACTGCAGATGAGGGGCTCACTAAGCTTACCCCAGACAGGCGAATCGTCCAAAACACCACAGGTCGGGGAGTCCTCTAGACCGGACAAAGGTTTGATCCATCAGCCTTCGTTCAAGAGGAACGCTCGTGAGCGTATGGGTCGAAGCCTCTCCTCGCCCAGATTCAGGCTTGCCCGGGAGATGTCCGTGGCGACACCGCAGGCAGGCGGGCCACCCACAACATCGAAGCTAGGCGTGTCCAAAATACCACAGAGAGCAGCGTCAACCGACCGTGTGGATAAACGGGGCCGTTGGGTGCGAGCCAAGACTCTCCAACCTCTCCATCAGTTCTTGGAGGTATGTGAGAGCGCCAAACCCACTAATGAGGATGCGGAAACAAGTGCGGTTTTAGGACTCAGCGGAAGCCTGGAAGTCAGCGAAAGCGCAGGCGTGGAACCGAGTACGAGTATGATAGGCAATCAGGTCTGGGAAA
>Ga0209127_100551_pt1 | contig 13017 bp, 13 predicted proteins | sample LakSupMetagenome_FD_187469 | JGI IMG/M metagenome (GOLD analysis project Ga0209127, IMG submission 187469) | Freshwater microbial communities from Lake Superior, Canada - Sta WM archaea (SPAdes) (version 2) | ecosystem: Environmental > Aquatic > Freshwater > Lake | place: Lake Superior, Canada...
CCAGCGAGAGTTTCGGCGTTCGCGCGACCAGCCACCTGCTTTGTGCATTTGATTAGTTTGAAGGTGGGAACTCGGGCCACGGTGATCTCTGCCCACATCCCGTTCGGAGCCAGTTGCTTCAAGCAGTGACTTTGAGGTTAGACATCGCGGAGAGGTTGCGACTTCCCAGTGGCCTTCCTTCAGCCGCAGCTGGATGAGGCCGACGTCGAGGCTTTCCAAGCAAAATCGACGCGGCTTGGTGCGGGCCACCTTGCGTCAGGCCGTGGTTCATACACGAATACTGTGCATGGGCGTCTGATAGCTTCATCCCGATTGCTGCCTCCAGCGAGAAACGGACCGAATCGACTTCCAAGGCATGCAAGATAGGGAAGTCGGTAAAAGAGAGACAAGCGGTTAAGGATGATATTGACACATCACACGTTGTCGCAAGATCTCAGACTTGAGAAGCGCTTGCCGAAGCGTTCATGCCTCTATTCCATCTTCTTAACCATGTGGGAGATAGAGCTTGATACCCTAGAGCATGTTGTGATACAGACCCAGAAGCACGTCCGGTGTTGAAACCAAAAGAAGACCTTCCTTTACAGTTTCAAAAGCAGGTTGGTTGATAATACCCCAAGAGTTGGAGCGTCGAAATGGCAAAAAGACAACGTCGTCGCCGCCGTCTTCTAGGCCCAGCCTTACTATCTTTGTCTCATCGTGTAGTAAGCTGCTGCGCCCCCGTTCCGAGTAGACTACTTATTCCCTAACTGTCCTTGGGTACTCGTAGTACGCCCACTCCATGGAATCCATGGATCAAGGAACTGTAGTTTTCAGTGTCATTGCTCTGGGTATTTGTTTGCAACTACTCAACATCATGGGGAATCGAACCGACGGCCTCGATCCCTCAGTCTACTGAGTTGTTTCTGGGTGGAGCGGCACCAATACCAATTAAGGCACTGGGTGTTCGCTATTGTAGCACCTGACGATGGAAGTAGAGCCGGTATTTGGTCCTATAGACCACCTCACTGGCTGGGAGTCAGGTGCTTTGTTAGCCGAGCGCATGGACCACCTGGCGTTGAGGCTCAGAACCAGTTCACCACATGAGCAATACCAGTATGAGATAACCGACGGTCATACAGCGTCTTCAGGACGTTAAGCGGGATATCCGCCCAGCACAGCTCGCCAGATGTGCATCACTGACTTCAAATCCTCGCTTACATGAACAGGTGGAACAACTATACGTACAACAGGATATGACACCATTCGTTTTGACTGACAGACTGCCCGAATTTAGGTCCATTTGATCCCGAGGAACTTGAAGCCTTGCTTGTCTTCCGCTTTCTGCACAGACCGTTCGGTGTTCTCCAGGTAAACTCTCGAATGGCCGGCGACGTCGATGAAGAAGTACTTGTATCCATACTCATGTTCTCCGACTGGCTTGACAAGGTGCATGTTCACTTGCCCATGACCCTTGGGGCCTTGCACCTGTTGTGCGTTAGCACAGTATACACACCATGGGCGAAACAGTAGACCTACATTGAAGTGTATGTACAGATGGTCGTTGCCCTGGGCGTCCTTCTTCTCCGTCGACCTGGAGGCCTGTCAGCAGATGTGGAATGCCACAAACAGGGGGCATTGACTCACGCAATAGGTCTCGCCCTCCTCCACTTATTCGACGTTTCTTCCCCGAAAGCTGTGATCTTCTTGCTGTCGCCCAGCATCTCGAGACATCTCGGGTCCTTCTTTATCCTGTCGACAGCCCGGTTGAAGTATGCAACCTTGCTGTCGGTCGAGAAGACCTCCTGGTACAAGAAGTAACCCACCCCGCCCGTCATCACCAGTCCAACAATCACCATGCCAAAGTTAAACGTCTGCTGAACCGCGCGCCCCGTCTTCTCGCCCGCCGACAGATTGGTCCATGGCACGTGGCCATCGTCGTTGAATGGCGTGACCGATCTCCGTCTGTTCTCGGAAGCGGAGGGGGCCTGATGCGTCGTCGCAAACCGCCGGAGAACGAAGAACGGCCTCGCGATTACGGATGAGGAGCTGAGGGCCGATGCAGGGCGCAATATCGCCAGAGTCGTTGGTTTCATCATGGCGGCTGCGCGTCACCCATTGTCCGTCGCAGAGGACTTACAGACTGTTGCTGGGTCGAGGACGTTCAATGGCAGAGCTCCGTGTCAAAAAGAAGCTCTTCCGGCCTCTCCACATATCGAAGGTGAGCACGCACACCGAGGGTCGTCCGGGGTGGGGTCGCTTGAGCTATCCCTGATTAGGCTAGCTAAAAGGGTGGTGGATCGTCTTTCTCCCTGATGCCAGGTGGATTCAACGGGGAGCTAAATTCAACCTTGGCCGACATCGACATTCCCGGACTCCTGAACCGCACCTCGAGTCCAAAATATCAGGCGCCACCTTTACAGACTACGTACGTTACGCGTCAAAGCACTCAGAAATACACCCCGAAGCGCGCTCTCCATACGTTTGCAACGCACGTCAGCAGTCGGCATCATGAGCGCTCTTGCGACGAAGCAGCAATCGCAGAAGATATTCGAGAAGTTGAAGTCCAAACCCGGCAACAAGGCACGCCACCGTCCCGGCCCTCCCTTGGCTTTCAGCGCGTTCCTTTGCTAACATATACCGAGTTCAGATATGCTTTGACTGCGGCCAGAACAACCCTACATGGACGTCAGTGCCCTTTGGCATCTACCTATGTCTCGACTGCTCAGCCAACCACCGCAACCTCGGTGTACACATCTCCTTCGTCAGATCTACCAACCTAGATCGTATGTCCACCAGCCTATGTGATACGGTAATGCAGCTTCTAACGGTCGATAGAATGGCAATGGGACCAGCTACGCGTTATGAAGGTCGGCGGGAACGAATCAGCTACCAAGTTCTTCCAACAAAACGGGGGCTCGGCCGCGCTGAACAGCAAAGACCCTAAGACCAAGTACACGTCAAACGCCGCCACGAAGTACAAGGAGGAGCTGAAGAGGAGGGCCGCCCGCGATGCCCAAGAGTGCGTGGCAGCACCGTTGCAGCTATTCACAGTGCGCTTGTACTGACAGTTGACAGATACCCCGGCGAAGTAGTCATCACAGACGGTGAGGTCGGCGCCTCCAGCACCCCCGCCGGAGAGCCAGACGACGACTTCTTCTCTTCCTGGGACAAGCCCGCGATCAAGAAGCCCACCCCGCCCATCTCGCGCACAGCCACGCCCCCGGTCGTCGGCCGCACGTCCTCGCCCTTCCTAAACAACAGCGCAAACGGCAAGGACATCTCGCGCACCGCATCGCCGCTGGCCAAGACAGAAGGCGAGTCGTCGAAGCCGGCCGCCAGCCGCATCACGAGCTCCGCCGCCCTAAGAAAGACGTCGAGCGCCGCCGGCCCGCGCAAGGCGAACGTCCTGGGCGCCAAGAAGGTGCCCAAGCTGGGCGCCAAGAAGCTGACGGCCGACGTCATCGACTTCGACGAGGCGGAGAAGAAGGCCAAGGAGGAGGCGGAGAGGATCGCCAAGCTGGGCTACGACCCGGAGGAGGAGGCGGAGACGAAGAAGGCGAGCAAGACCGAGGCCAGCAATATCGCCTCGCCCACCCCGGTCAGCCCCGTGAGGGGAGGCTACGGCTCCCACAGCCGCGAGAAGTCGGCCTCGGAGGTCGAGCGGCTGGGCATGGGCGTCGCGCGGCTCGGGTTCGGTCAGGTCGGCGGAAACAAGGCTGCTGCTGCTGCTGCTGCTGGGGCAAAGAAGAACTCCGGCGGTTTCGGCTCGGTAGGACCGGTCAAGGCTACTTCTGCTGGTACGTTTACTACTCCTGGCCCCCCATTACCAGACCCCTGGTCGGCAGCACTAACGTCGGAGTACCAAACAGACGACGAAGAGAAATATGCGCGCCAAAAGTTCGGCACCCAGAAGGCCATCTCGTCGGACGAGTTCTTCGGCAAGGGCGCCTTCGACCCCAACGCGCAGTCCGAGGCCAAGCAGCGCCTGCAAGGGTTCGAGGGCGCCAGCGCCATCTCGTCCAACGCCTACTTCGGCCGCCCGGAGGAGGAGGACGCGGGCGAGGACTACGGCGACCTCGAGAGCGCGGCCAAGGACTTCATCCGCAAGTTCGGCATCACGGCCGGCGACGACCTGGAGAACCTGACCCACCTGCTCGGAGAGGGGGCCGGGAGGTTGCAGGGCGCTATCCGGAGTTACCTGGGCTAGGTCAAGCGTGGACATCAATGAGTTCATGTCTCCAACAAGTTGATGCGATGAAAGGTCGCCTCAGTGGGAAAATGTTACGCTGCTGGGTTCTTGACGGGTGGTTGATAAACCGCCCGGTGATGAAAGGAGAATATGTTGGTGGTTTTGCATTAGGGGGGTCTAGGCGTATGAGATTGGAAGGGAACGTAGCCGGCCTGAACTAGAAACGAATACACTGATATCTGCATTATGCCGTGGTTAGACGTTGCCCGATCATGATGGATTTCAAGTGTCGGAAACCCTACGACCCCGTTCAAGCTAGCGCTCAGCTCAGTGATGTCCACAATGTCTGCACAGTTTCGGCATTCACGCCCCCACCACGCTACCAGAATCACCGTCCGCCTTCCTCTCCCCAAAGAACGCATCCCCTAACCAAGGCGGCACCTCCCTCTCCGCCTCCTTCCCATTCTTCTCCTCCCCAGCCCCCCCTGCGTTCAACCTCTTCCTCTCCCCCTCCCTCCTCCACTCCTCCCGCAACCCATCCATCCCCTCCGCGAGCGCCTGTCCCGCGGGTCCCAGATCGAGCCCGACCCTCCTCGCGAACCACAGCATATTCCACACCCTCTCGTCCCTCTCGACCACGCACCTCCTCACGACAGCCAGCGCCGTCTCCCGACCGATCCACTCCTCCGCGCCCTTCCCCCTACCCCTGGCCGCCAACCCGCCCATCCTCCCCTCCAGCTGGCCCATGCTCTCGAACGCGGCGTCGAGGTCCCCCTCCACGGCGGCGAGGTACACCAGCCTATCGTAAAACCCCCTGGTGGGCTCGACGCCGAAAGCGCGCATCTCGTCCGCCAGGAAGCGGGCCGCGCCCGCGTCCCAGCAGCACCGGCCGCCGTCCTCCATGAAGGGTCGGAAGGTGTGGCGGTCCGGTCCGCACCCGCACACGTGGCGGACCTGGCGGTACAGCTCGAAGGCGGCGGCGCCGTCGCGCGCGCAGAGCCCGTCGAGGACGGCGTTGAAGGCGGGGAGGGGGACGGCGAAGGTCTCGCCCAGGCGCAGCAGGGCGTCGCGGGCGGCCCTGGCGAGGGAGGGGTCGCGGCGGAGGGCGGCGGAGAGGGAGGCCGTGCTGGCCTGGGAGACGGGGACGCCGGCGCGGGCCGCGATGCACAGGGAGTGCAGCGCGTTCGGGACGTCGTCGCGGCGGGCGTAGCAGTCGACCAGGGCCTCGTAGTGGTGGGCGCCGAGCTTGACGCCACGGGCGGAGAGGTGGGAGATGACGTCCGTCGCGAGCCGGGCGTCGGAGTGTCGGGAGGCGGTGTTGAGGACGTTGAGGCAGGTGCCGTCGGAGGGGGTCAGGAGTTTGGCGGGCACGAGGGTGTCCCACGCGAGGCGGGTGCCGGTGTAGTGGTAGTTTCGGCTGCATTCGTCGAGGATGAAGGACCAGATGTTGGGGGAGAGGGAGGACGGGTGGGATTGGGTGCGGATCTGGAGGAGGTGGAGGGCTTCGTCGAAGTGGGAGTGTTGGGTTAGGACGACAATGAAGATGTCGAGGAGCCAGGATGGGACGGAGTGCGGGGAGTTGAGCAGTTGTTCGAGCTTCTCGAGGGCCAGTTCGTGCTGCCCCTCGCGGAGGAGGCCCAGGGCGATGCTGTACCTGCCGTCCGGGGTGATCTCAAGCCAGCGCTCTTTCATTTCGGAAATGATCCGGTTGCGTAAGAGGTAGTCCGGGTGCACGGCAAGGGCGCGGAGGGCAGTATGGTAGAGACTGGACGTCGTGGCGACGCCGAGGTCTCGCATCTCGTTCAGGATGTCGCGCACCTCTTTTGCCGATCCGGCGGGCTCCCAGTTAGATGCGATCAGGGCTTCGTAGAGGAAGGCGTTGGGCGTCTGGGAGCGCTGCTTGATCAGGTACTTGACTAACGCCCGCAAATGCGGTCGTCTTCTCGGCTGCGATTGCATGGCCCGGATTGCGTCGTATATCACTGAAGTAGGGGCGCGGTTGAGCAGCTCTCGCGGCGGAGCTCGCGCGTCGAGGAGGTCGCGTGCTCTGACAGGCCTGGCATCCTCCCGGCCATCTTTTCTCCATATATTCGGTAAGGGATTCTCCTCAGGGACTCTGGCCTCAGCTGTCGAGGCATTGCATCGATGACTGGTGGTGTGTAGCGGTCGGGCTCGCCATTGCGCCGTGCAGACGCTCGGTCGGGATCGAGGGGCCCGGGACGGTAACGGGGAGAGGGACGGAATAGGCTTGCGGACAGCCTTGGAAAGCGTAAACTCATCAATGGAAGGGCACAGGCATCTCCAGAGCCCGTCGATAGTGATGCGCGTGCCCGACATGAGCCGCCAATTGTCAGTGTGACAAAATGAGAGTGGCAGCTGCTTTGAACATGGTGGTTCAAGCCATAGTACTCAATATGGGGTCCGACAAAATCACGATAAGAGATAAGGAAGCGCCCCGGGGTGCAGGTCATGTGATCCGGATGGATCGACATGCCGGCGACTGAGGTATTGATATGAATTAGCTCTATCCTGGTGATTCCAAGTGCCTGGCTGATACTTTATCGTATCAGACATGCGCGTTTGTCCCTCATAGCAGGCCACCAGCCGCTGCCCGCCCTCAAGGAGCAGCTCTAAAACCCGAACACCACCACCGCTGGATACGCCGCCCTGCGGACGCACGAGGCCGCTTCTTCTGCCAAGCTTTGACCTGTGCACCGTTGGTCCTTTTCCCGTTGTGATAACGCGTACTTTCAATCCTCGTGCGTTCCTCTGAATCGCCTCACGCACCCCTGCCCCTTCCCCTCCCTCTCGACGGACCGCCCCTACCACCACCACGTCCCCTGTCCCCTCCTCCCCGTCCACCGTGATCCCCTCTGTGTCCGCCACCGCGACCGCCCCGGAAACTCGACTGGTGGCCCGCCTGCTGATCCTTCACAATATCGATGATCTCGTCGGGCACCCGTAGGTATTTGATCTGTAGCATCACCCCGTCAGCGCCCGTACAAACACCCGCGCATGACAGCCTCCAATGACTGCAGGACCGCAAAACTCACGTTATTGCCTTTGACGTAGACCTCCGGTAACCGCATGAACTTGTCGGCCTCGGGGCTCGTCTGCACCACCTCCTTCATCGTCAGGTTCATCCACGTGTCGCACGAGACGAGGTGGCCGTTGAGCGTCTCGCCATTCTTGAGCTCGACGAGCATCGGGTGGCCTTGGGCTGCGTTTAGCAGGCCGAGGGGTAACTGGGGCGCAAGAGTGTCAGTCAAGGATCCTACTAATGCCTGGAGGGGTTGGGTTGGGTGGGGGGGAATGACCGACCATCGTGGCTAGCTTGGCTGTGGCGCTTGGATGGTTGTCTTGTATGCAGACTTGCAAACAGTGGTATTCGCTGTATGTGAGGCGTGAAGTGGTAGATACTGCGCCGGGAGCTGTTATGGTGTTTGGTGATGCTCTATCCGCAAGCTGTGACAGACGTCAAGGTGCTTGTTGCGATGTGGATACGGGGAATTGAAAGGCACGCGCTAGTCCAGTTTCGGACATCAAGATCGAGCTCTCTGTTCATGCGATAGAGGTACGTTGTGCAAAGCAAGACAGCCTCGAGGTTCCTACATTGTCGAAGTCTTAAGATGATACTTGACATAGTCTACACTAAGGTACAATGCATACAAATCACGAATCTGCGCTACCCAGCCCGTTTATGACAAGCAGCGTGAAGCATGCGCCCACGATACTCAGTGCTATCGCCCCTATAACCTGGAAACCGCCATTCGTGTCAGCAAGGTTAAATAAATCCACGGGCACGACTCCTTTAACCATAGGTAGCTTACCGACTGTGTCTTCCACCCAGACTGCACGATCGCAGCCCTCTGGCTGTACCTGTTCACCGTGCCTACTCCTCATCAGCGTCCCTCTCCCTTTGCTCCTCCTCCCATCCCTCTGCAGTGGTAACCGTGACAAAAACTCACGTATGTAATTAGCACACCCAACCAGCAAACAAGCCAGGCTCAGCGCCCAGAAGATGGCCCCCAGCGGCTTGGCCATGCGAAGTTCGACGTCGGTCGCCTTGCTCTTGAGGTGGAACGACAGGACGATAGCCACCGACACGACGGCCATGTAGACCGACAGCCGCAAGTACGACAGGAAGGCTTAAGGGGGAACATTAGCCACGCTATCATTATATCACCGGGTGGTGGCTGGGAGACCGACATACTGCGTTCATTCGCGCAGTGGTCCCGCGCGTCGCTCGTCTCGTTCTCAAAGAGTAAGGGGCCGAAGATGGGCCAGAGGAAGAAGGTGGAGCGGTCGTAGTTGTCGCGCCTGATATACACAGATGAGCCCGACACTGAGCCAGTATGATGGATTTGAGAGTGCAACTCACCCATCACCGACGTGTATCGGCTTCCTAAGCTCGGACACTGCTGGCAGTGCCGTGCAGCAAGAAATAGTGCCGTCTTCCTCGTCCGCGATCTGTTGTTGCTCGAGCTCTGTCATTCTGGCTGCCTGTCACACCGTTTCCTCATATGCAATTTTGACGAAGGTCAGCCCAGTTGAGCTTTTTCTCATTCAGTTCATGCTTCCCCTTCTGGAGGTGGAACATGTAATGTACAAGCACAAGCACAGCCTGGAAGTGTAGTGTAACGAGACATGGGTGCAGTATCACGATGTCGTGCTTTGTCTCCGCAGCAAGTGTCTTAGTCAGCATGCATGCATATCGTGGTGCTCACCTTAACGACTGCTTCTCTCCTTCAAGTCCAGCAGGACGTCTGACAAAGGTGCAGCACCAGGCCAGAGAGGATGATCATCGGGCAGTCAAGTATCTTTACCGCGCCTGGATCGGTCTCGTGCCTTCCATTCAACTAAATAAACTCTCGAAGCAACTCTCGTCCATGAGAAATGCTCCCAGGATATCTTGATACTAGCTGATAAGGATAGGCCACATTGCTCCCATGGCATGAAGATATTGTTGTCCACCTTCTCTGGTCGCATCTTAGCAAGCTCATCGCCCTCCGTCCACCAAGCAGCAATTACATCGCGATGCCCCTCCCCAGCACCACCTTCTTTAAACACCTTGCCCAACACCGATAGGGGTATATAACATATCAACAACGAAACGAAACGAAAAGAAGGGGCAAAGCAAGCCGTGGTCGTAGAATTAACGTAGCGCAGCTCGTCATCTGACCTAGACCGGGTACTGTCCCACCAAGGGAAGGGCGGTTGTGGCAGGTCAGGATGGTCGATCGTGCGTCGTCCGAAGAGATTAAGACGGTCGTGGAGAACGGAACCCATTAAGCCTGGCTTCGCAAATGCAAAAGTATCTCTATGTGAGGCCAGACGACGAACAGCAGGCGAGAATGGGTATCGTAAACAGAGGGCAGAGCAAGAGCTCGATGCCTCGTCCGTTCTACGGGCCTAGCTATCCGGTCAAAGAGAAAGATGACGTTGTCTTGGATGGTAAGCGCATTAGCGCAAAGATGTCATAAGTGCCGAACGCCGTGGTCGATGCTGCTTCGAGTCCGCAGGACTTCGTGTGCCATTAATCAACATCTAGATATCGTCGTATGGAAGGGCGTCGTATGATGAGCGTTGTCTTGCCATCAGGGCTGCGTCACGACCCTGTCGTGTGTTGGTGAGCGCTCGAGCCGGTTTCCGTTGATCCGTCGCCCTCGATCGTCTTCCTCCAATGCTCCGGTAGGCACACGCACACCAGGGGGAACGCCTTGATCTCGCCGCTCACAGGAGGGGACGTGTCACGCCCGCGGCCCGATGTATTAGATACGCCGCTGTCCCGCTGCGCTTGACGACGCGCCTCCCATTCTTCAGCACGCTCATCCACCAACACTCCTGTTGCCCATCCATCGTCCCAGATGCCTACAACCTTGAGCATGTCGCCGCGTTCCAACGAGAATTCGTCAGCCGCACGCGGTTGATAGGCCCAGAGAACGGCCACACGGTCGCCGGGGTGGATGTCGTCCTGCGAGTAGTAGTCCTTGAAGAACGGCAGCTGCTCGGATTGCTGACTCGCCATGCCTTGCGGGGACGACATCCCAGCACTAGTAGGAGACTGCGGATCCTCGCCTGCAAGCACTGAGCCGCTTGATAACGACCCGTTCCTGCGGAGCGTCGTCGGTGGCGGCCTAAGCACAGCAGTCGCACCTCGTTCTCTATCCGACACGGGGCTATCGTTGTATCCGTCCGACGAAGAGTGATCATCGCCTCTTCGTCTCCCAGCGGCGTACCCCGCTGCGCCTCCAACTGCTGCGGCTGCACCGACGTCCCTGCTGTCACGCGTCGGCATATCAGCGCCGGACGGTCCTTCCAATGCCGACATGCGGGCGATCCTACCGCCGGGGATGGGTTCAAAACCCGGCTGAGAAGTAGTGTGGGGTGCAACTTGTGCCATCGTCGGCCCCTGCCTGGAGGGCGACGGCTGGTTGAAGATGCTCCCGTGTTGACTGCCTTGCCTGCGGCGCCTGAGGACAAGGCAGAAGAACAGCAACGCAGCGATGAGGGCAGCGCCAACGACAGAACCAATGACGATTCCAGCGATGGCACCACCGGACAAGCCGTGAGGATCAGGTGCAGGCGTCGGAGATGCGGTTACAGTGGCCGTCGAGGTAGGAAGGCTCAGGGTAGGCGTAATGGACGGCAGAACGACACCGGCGCACCGAGTCTTGACATTCGAGTTGTAGCAGCACGTGTCGGTAGAATTGATGCCGCCGGACGAACAGTACGAGCACAGGCCGATCGTACTATTGCCGTAGCCGCAGTTTTCTGGCTCGTTGGTAATACCCGTTATGCAATTGTTACTCGACAGCGAATCTGCCGGTAGAGCACAGTTGGTGAAGTCGGCCCTGATCTGCTTGAGAGCGTCGTTCCCGGGGTTTGAGCAGAGAGCGCTGTCAGCTGCGACATATGCTTCACTTTCCGCGAATTGAGCCTGGATTTGTGTGTTAGCAAACGGCACACACCCCCGGTCTCCGTTCCAGGTCGGCACATACGCAAGTTTCCGCACACACGGGGCGAGAGGCTTCAGTCGACATAGTGCAGTTGTTGATGGAGTTTTGTATGATGGCATTACATATTACGGTGGTGGTGAATCGTGCGTAGAGGTTTGTGGTGTTGGTGAGACTGATGCCTCCGCATCCCAGAAGCGTCTGGTATCTGTTTCCTGTGTGTTAGCCGCGCGACGCCCACGAACGGACGGATCTGCGATCGTCTGAAGTAGGTGGGACGACTTACTTTTCCTGCACATAGCTCGTCTGCAGATAAGATCGCAATTGCTGATCGAAAGTATCTGCACTGGAAACGAATTGGAGAAAGGGACTGGGGACGCGTTAGCACCCCTGTAGCTGGCAAGCAACAGCAACTAACTGATGCCTCTCGGAGAAGCGCTTCGCGGAGTGAGGCACCGAAGCAGGAATCAACAAACGTACAATAAGCCGACCACAAACGGGTCGGTGGACACGGAAGCCGACTGGAAGGCCGGGCAAGCAGTCGAGCCCTGTAATGGAATACAGGCTGCCATTGCGGCTGGCGAGGCGGATATCAGGGACATCAGAAGCGTCCTGACACTGGGCCGAGCCGTGGCTCTACTCCTGCGCGGTGACGGATTCATGGTGCTTTCGCGGGCTGAGGACTCCGGTGCCACGATCGTAGAAGAGGCGCGGCACTGCGCGTGTCGCTTGCCGTCCGCGGCAGCTGTCGCCAGAGGAAGATGTCGCGTCAATGTAATGGCGGTATCATGACTGTGCTCTGGTCCTATCATTGCATCATATTCCCCCTCGCGTTGCGGTACAATTGACGCCCGAAGATGTGCTGCCGACTCCGTCCCGACAAAAGGCTATGGTATTTGCTAAAGTAGCTGGAGGAAATGCTGCGCGATGCTGGTGCTGCTAAGTCCTTAACCAAAAAGCTAAAGCCCAAGGGGGTTCAGGCTGCCGTGATAGCTGTTCTGAGGGTCCGAAAAAGGGTTGATGATGGGTTGGTGGAAACTGGGCTTCTCGATGTTGTCGGGGGAGACCTTTGGGACGGGATTGAGTCTTTAAAGAGCGTAATGGTGGGCAGCAACAACAACAGATGGCCAAGTTGGGACCTGCAGGCGTGATGCAGGTGCCACCAAGCTACTGCAGGAAAGAATGGTCAAGGTAAGGACAGGACGGGTCAAGTCAACTTTGCGGCGGACTAGGAAGGTGGGTGTGCCTGGGTCGGATCGGCCACGTTTACACGTAGCGAGCGGCAACCTGAAGAAAGGAAGGAGGCGATATCAACGGTCAAAGGAAAGGAAAATAACCAGTCGAAACGCAGGAAGAGAAAGATGGGGGGGTTGGACAAAAAGAGTGGTGACAGACGGGAGAGAGGAGAGGACGAGAGACAGCAAATTGAATGGGGGAAGCTGGGAGTGGGAGTGCTCGTGCGCAGCGGACCGCACTAAAACAGACCTCAAATTACACGGTGCAAGGGGCTCCCACGGCCGGGGCAACCTTCCAGCGCAGAAGTGCCAATGTATCCCTGTTGTTGTTCCCTCCTGAAATCTGCAAGCATGAGACACTTAACTACCTCTCAATGCCCATTGCTCTCAGAACCCTTTTTTTCCCTTTCCAGAGCTCAGTGATGACCAAGGACGACAACGAGACGACAGATACGGCGACTCGAGGGTTTCCAACGTTGACCTAAGTACCTTGCTGTACCTAGTAACTTCCCGTTTGGAAGCCACCGAGGCAGCTGCATTGGGAAATCGCGGGTCCAGAGGGGAAGCAGCAACGGCCACAGGTTTTCTTGAGCGTCTGACGGCTGCTTATGGTATGTCCACGATGTTGCGCCTGCCGGATTTCAATGAAATCAAAAGC
>Ga0209127_100552_pt1 | contig 13013 bp, 6 predicted proteins | sample LakSupMetagenome_FD_187469 | JGI IMG/M metagenome (GOLD analysis project Ga0209127, IMG submission 187469) | Freshwater microbial communities from Lake Superior, Canada - Sta WM archaea (SPAdes) (version 2) | ecosystem: Environmental > Aquatic > Freshwater > Lake | place: Lake Superior, Canada...
CGCGGCGGAAATTGCCTCGGACGAAGCCGCCCGGGGGGGGACGCTTCGACATCAGACGAGAGAGAATGTTTCGCGCCGTGGCTTGGCGGATTCTTCGCGGCAGCAGCAGCTCGTTGTCTCCTGAAGGTATCGCGACTTGGACGCGGGCCAGAGCGATCGATATGCAACCCGGCCCTGGGAGGCAGAATGTCGGGGAGAGGGCGGTCGGCGAGTCTTGTACGACCCTTAGTCGCGTAGGCAAGCCCACCGTGCCAAACGAGATACAAATCGAGCTCGGCCGCGTGGTCTGTCAGGAACTCGCGAATTTCCTTCTCATGGTTGTTGGCGATGGTAGTCGAGCATCGAGTACCATCTCCCAACCAGAGGCCCAAGTAGTACGGATGCACCGGGACCTGTTCCTCGGGATATTCGAAACCAGGGCTTCGAACGACGCTGTACTTCTTCCTCTCGTCTGGGTCCAGTGCCGCGAAGGCCTCTGCCGTCATTTCGACGGTCTCGAAGATGTCCAGCGCGGCAACATCATCGGGGAGCTCCAGCTCCTGCTGGGCTTGGCTGGCGGGCGCCGAACTCGGGAAATCAGGGAACGTGTACATTCGCCCGAACTTGGTGTGGTTTCGACTGTAGTAGACGCGGAACTTGAGATTGCTTCGGTTACTCCCCCACAGGAGGAACAGATTCGGGATATCGGCGTCGACCCGGAGCTCGCCGCCTTTACCGTCCGCAGACTTGGCGAGAAAGCGCGATTTCAGACTCGCGAGAGTCACGTCGCTCCGCGATCGAATCTCGCGAGACTTCGAGACAGCAGCAGCAAACGCTTCGTCCTGGGTATCGAAGTAAACCGTCGGGTGGTCCTCGTGCTCCTTGACGACCTTCGCGCCGAGCCACGAAAAGATGTGGTACGGAAGGCTGTGGTTCTTCGAATCGGTATAGACGACATAGTGATCGGGGAAGGTTCCGATCCCGATGGTGCCGTTCAGCACGTTGCGGATCTGCGCCTTCCCGTTCTCCGAACGCTCGGCGCCGCAAACAAGCGCGAGAGCACTTCGAAGCGCCGAACCCATGTCAGCCCGCGCCTTCGTCGCGTTCGGCCGATCCGGCCCGGGCTGCGAACTCAACTCGGGCACCGGGACCCCGAGAATCTCCGCGAAGCGGTCGCGATGCTGCACCGCCGTCTTGCCCGTGTAGACATTCGATCCCTTGCCGCGACGGTACCGCTGGAGCACGAGGATGTGGTTTCCGGTAACCACGAGATCCTCCTTCGCCGCAGTGATCTTGATGCGGTAGAGACGTTCCTCGCCGCGGACCGTCCGCGAGACCTTGCGCGGCCGCCCATCTGGGCCCAGGAGGAGATCTCCATCCTTCACGTCCTCCACATTGACCTCCGAAGTGTCGTAACGCAGCAGTTTCGTGCCAAACTTTAGACAAGCCTTTTCCCAGAACAAGCCTTCCCATGACGGGAAGCCGGTTGCCTTGAAGAGGGTATGCTCGAGAATGGTCTCGACACCACCCAGGGCCTGGATGACATCGGTCCGGTAGGCATTGAGATTCCACAGCTTGCCATCGTGTCTCTGGCTGGTCCACCAGAAGGGGCTGCTCTTCATCGACTGGTAGATCTTGAACTCGGCTCTGGCACGGAAGCCCTTGTCGAAGCTGAGCGTGCTGCGGTCCTTCTGGAACAGGGTGTTGATTCGTGGCAAACCGCGGTCCCAGCTGTCCTCGAGATCTTCCAGAGTAAGACGCCTGTTCTGCTGGTTTGCTTCGAGACGCTTCTGCGAGTACTCGGTCCACACGCGCTGGGAGTCGACAAACTCGGCTTCCCAAGGGATGATGTAACGGAAAATGTTGGGAATCAGCGTCTCCTCGTCATGCGTCATACCAGCGCGGTAATGAGTGACACCGACGTCGGTCTGCTTGGACCAGCGCTTGTCGCTGGTGGGGATCAGGATGTGCGAACCCGAGATCATGCCCAGACCACCGAGTTCCTTGGGCGTGTAGAACACAGCCGGCGGGAAGCGCGACGGCATCTTGGAGTTGAGCCCAATCTTGACACGCGTCTGGATCTTGGTCTCGCACTTGACAATGGTGTCGAGCAGGTTGACGGTCGACACGGCAGCCTCGCGGTAATAGGTGAACAGCGCAATGAGGGCCGTGTTCCACTTGTTGGCAATCTTGGTGAATGTCGTCGACCCGGACGACATGAGAATCTGCCGGATGCGGTTGTTGAACTTCTGCACGTCCTCTTCCGTGACTTGCAGGAAGGCGTGGGCAGTCCGCTCCTTGGTCGTGTTGTCGACCAGAGACCACACGCTGTCCTTGACGGGGAACTCGTCGTTCTGGTTCCGGATCTTTGGGAGTATGCGAACCTCGAAACCACACATGGAGAACAGAAGGTTGGGGTTGTCCCTGCTGTAGACGCTGGCAAAGGTATCGTCCCACTCGATCGTGGTAACAGACCTCGGCAGGCGGTTCTTCAAGTCCCAGAAGACCGCTCGGCCAAGGTTCACGTCGTGTCGCATCAGACGCATGCGCGAGTCCCTGGGCCAGCACTTCTTGCTCTTATAGCCGATGACATTCTCGAAGTTGGGGTCGGGCTGCTCGGTGAGGAACCTCTGGATGAGATCCCTCGATTCCTCGGCAGTGAACCGGAGGAACACCCAGATCTTGTCAATATACCTGGTATACAGCCGGATGGGATGCTTTGTCTCGGTCTCCTTGTCGCGGAACTGGAGGAAGTCGTTCGGTGCCGAAGGGGGACCAGCAATCTCGCTGGCACGTTGCGGTCCGAGGAGGAGAAGATCCAGGATGAGACCATAGTACTGGAACACGAAGGCAGAGAACTGCAGGCCGCGAATCATGCCATAGCTGTTGACGTGGCTCATGTCCTTGTATGTGAGGGTGACGTTGTTCTTGGCCGTAATGTAGTCGGCCAAGTTGTGGTCCATGATCAGGCGCAGCAGCGAGTTCAGGAGCGTCAGTTCGATCTTCTCGTACACCTTGGACAGCTGCGTCTCGATCATGACGTTGCACTCGCCGTCTGCCGTCTCCCACACTCGGTCGAGGTTGTTGATGCCCTGGGCCCATTTGTAGACGAGAAGAGGCGGTACCTCTGAATCCGAAGGCTTGATCCAGGCGGGGAACAGATGCCGCTGGTCAGCCTGGTACCACAGGTACTGGTCGAGGTAGGCATCGCTGATCTTCTCAATGGGCTCGATATCGTAGACCGGATTGATAGTGCTGTAGTTGTCGTTCATATCAATGCCAACCTCCTTGAACGCTCGCTGGGTAAGCAGGAAGCGCTTGATGCGCTCCAGGGTGGTGCCGGGGCTGTCGTACGCCTGCTCGATAAGAGCTAGTTCCTCTCTCTGGCTCTGGTTCAATCTGCCCTTCGTAGAGTAGGCCTCGCGCAGGCGCTCCAGGGCCAGGATGAGGATCTTAGTGTCGTGCTTGTACGACACACTAGGGAAAGGGATGGGAGAGAACTTGCGCGACTCCAACCAATGGACCGTGGTGGTGTAGATGGCGACGGCCTCCTCCGAGGACACATACGGACCATCCTTCATGTGGTTGTGCTGCCGCTCCTGCTCAGCCTTGAGCCACAGACGAGTCAGCCGCCCGACGTTCTTCTTGGCCACCGTCTTGTCCACAGTCGCTCCTCTCCTGATCCGCTCTCTGTTGTAGTGGGCGACCGAGATCCACCAATCAGCCTTGGACTTGACATATCTCAAGATGATGTTCTCGATCGCGGCGGGCAGGCCAGGCACCTTCCAGGGAATATTGCTCTTCCAGCACCTCCATGCCTCGGAGAGATGCTGCAAGACGGTGTTGACCTTGCTCTGCTTGATGCCTTCCGGCATCATGTCCATCAAATCGGCCATGACGGACGCGCGCAGTTCGAGATCAAAATGCGACTCGACACGCTGCTTCGTTACGGTTTTGGCCACACCCTTGCTGTGCCGTCCCTCGAATTGGCGCGAGAGAAGGTTGCCGAGCCAGCGCTCCAGTAGCGGGATGATGCCGCGCATGAAGAACAGCCAGACCCTCCAAGCCGGTGCCCAGAAGCCGCAGCCAGGACCCTTACCCACCGGGCCAGCATTGAAGCGGTAGTAGATAAGATGCTTGAGGTCCTTGCAGGACCGGATTTGGTGCATCAGCTTGTACTTGTACCGGTACATACCGGTAAGCTGACCGACATGGTTGAAAGCATAGAGAATGCCATCGGCCAGCTGGAAGGCATCGATGTTGCCGAGTCTGTATTGGACTTGGGCATCCACGATGAGCTTCGTCAACCTTAGGATCTCTCGCATGAGATGGAAGGCATTTCCGAATCTCGACTTTTTGCGCTCCTTCGTGGTAAGCGTCTTGACAGGTTTGAGATTGAAGTTGTAGTCGAGATGGAGGTAGGTGAGGTTCTTGCGGTGGATGAGGAGGTTGAGCATGTTGAAGCCCTGCCGGCAGACCTGCAATCCCGCCTCGACCCAGTCAATAGTGGTTTGCTGGAAGAACTTGGTCTGCTTTAGCGTCCGCAGCAGGTCTTGCCGCTGCAGCGCCTTCGGCTTCTTCTTGTGCAGCTCGTTCAGAACATACGACTTGAGCAGTTTCTGATATGACACCCGGACTTTCACCGGCTGTTTCGGAGGGCAGTGCTCAAGATACCACTGCTTCACAAGCGGCACATCCTGAGCTCGCACCATGTGGCCGGATCGCCGGTCGAAAGGGAACGGCGCCCACCACAGCTCGATGGCTCTGGCAGTATCCTCGGTTGCCAGTTCCTCCTCGGCCAAGAAGGGCTCGAACCCAGCGGGCAGCTCAAAGGCTTCGTCTTCGGGTGCTTCGTTGCTCCCCTTGCCGAACAGCTCATCCTCGTGGCTGATGGCTACGTTCTTCGGCGCGACGGCACGCGACGAGATCGGGTTGATGCTGGGGTCGAAGTGGAACGCAGGCAGATCTGGGTCTTCGGTCCTGGTATACACCACCTGGGGGTACGAATGCCACGAGACCTGCACGCTCCTTGGAAGCGAATTATACAGAAAAGGGTAGGCCACCCTGGCCTCAGTCCGGATGGGATTCCTGAAGATGATGCGATCGATGGCGTTAAACTCGCCAAAGTCTTCATCGTTCGGGTCGATGTCCTTGTACAGCGGCTCGAAACGGGGCCCGCCCGGAAGAGCAACGTTGAGGGCTTTCGCAGTGAGGAAGCTCTTCATTTCGAAGAGGTAGAAGTAGTTCTTATCGACAACCTCGGAGATGAGCGGCCGACTGAGGCGGAACAGCGTGGCCATCTGCGGAAGCGTCAGGTTCCATTTCTTGTAGCTCGGTCCGTTGACGTGGCTCGTGTCGCTAAGCGGCCTCGGATCATAGAACCACTCGTAAACAGCGGCGTCCTCCTCTTCGTCGAGATCCATCTGGATGGGTTCCAAGGGTTCAACATCCTCGATGTTCTCGGACCACGAAAGGGGCGGCTCTTCGTCATCGAAAGGGGGGAAACGCATGCGCTTGAACAGCCGTCGATCGCTCTTCTCCTTGCGCATGATCGTCCACATAGTAGCCCACTGCGCGTAGAACACCGGCTCGATAACGCGTGGGATCTCGTTGACCAGCGTCAAGCAGCCGTTGACGTGGTAGAGGACCTTGACCTCTCTGGCCGACTCCCACGGCATGGGCATATTCTCCAACAACTTCAGCACAGCGTGCGGCATGAACTTCAGAGCTCCTAGATAGCTTCGTTTGTCGTTGGTGTACCGCTTTTGCGACACGTCGCCGATATCCTTGACGATCTTGCGCAGGTGCTCGGGGGGCATGTCGGCCTTCTGCGTCTCGATAAATCCGCCCTTGCGCTTCTCCCCAAAACGGTTGCGCTGATTCCGCAGCCATTCCTTCTTCTTCTGCGCGAACTTGGCGACCTGGGGATCAGCCGGAGGGAGGTATCCCGGTGGCGGGGGAGCTGGTATGGACGGTGGTGGTGGAAGCGATGATGGCGGTCCTGGAGGCGGAGGCGGAGGAGGAGGAGGACCCCATCCCGGAGGAGGAGGTGGTGGCTGGAAGGAAGACATCGCGATGTCGGTAGTGCGATGGCGGTTTGATTCGGGTTGGATGGTCGAGGTTCGTCGCGAAGCGAGGCGCCGACCACCACGGACACCTGGTCTCGTCTAAAACCAACAGTTGCGGGCTGTAAATACAAGCTCCGATATGCTCAAACAGAGTCAGGAGGTCCCGCTGGGCCTTATGCGCAGATGATACGAGGTCTCGCAACAGTTCACAGCGATGACCGCGACGATGAGAACGACTTCTCTAGTAGTAGACGGCGAAAAGTCGAGATGTCCAACTTTGACTTGCCGCACTCGCGAGTGGAGATTTTTCTGGAGCTGGACAGACGCGACAGAATGGCGCTAATTCAGCCACTCACGTGACTGGATGTGCTTCCAGTATCAGGCTGCCTACATGACGGTATCACTCGCCCAAGAATTTCGATGCAGATTTCTTTATTAGGATGCTCAACCTTTAAATTCCTACTGCTGAGGTAAGGTACCTTACCTGGCAAGGTCCGTGGCGACGTATTGCAGCCCGTACAGAACCAAGTTGGCAAGGTACGCCTGGAACCTCTGCCACCTGGCGGGCACTGTCAGGCACCACTCTGCCATAATTCGCTGAGCCCCAAACCTCTTACCCCACCAGCATTTCACCAAATTTTAAACTTTGGTTTTTGACCCCTCAAGCTGCCTTTGATCGATCGGGACTTCGCTTTGTCCAGGTTTGCCTCTGAAACGTCAAGCAGCCTCATCCACCTTCACACGCGCCGCCGATATCGACCGAGGACCCCGTCGAATTTCGATTCTAGCATAACGCGCCCCCCTTGGACAAACCGCCAACATGTCTCGCTTCTTCCGTGGCGGAGACGACAGCTCCAGCGACAGCAGCTCGGACGAGGAGGAGTTGTACTCTGAGGAGGAAGAGGAGGAGGAGAAGTCCCACGACGAAGATGAGGATGAGTCTGAGGAGGACGAGGAGGAGGCGGAGGCCGGGGAATCCAGCGACGACGAAGGTGCACAGAAGAAGGGTGCTTCGCGATTCATGGTCGACGTGTCCTCTGAGAGCGAGGAGAGCGACGTCGAGACAACCACAAAGGTCAAGAGCGCCAAAGACAAGCGGTTTGAGGAGCTCGAAGCTACCATCACCGCCATCACAAACGGCAAAAAGAACGGCGACTGGGGCCTGATCTCGTCTGGTTCGTGTTAAGTGTAATCACAACTACCTGGCGGCGCTAACCTGCTTTTAACAGAGTTCGACAAACTGAATCGTCAGGCGCAGAAGCTCGGCGACGGCAAGAATGTCCCCAAGATCTACATCAAGGCTATCGCCGAGCTGGAGGACTTCACGAACGAGACCTTGGCCAAGCAAAAGGTGACGCCCAAGAAGATGAACGCCACGCAGCAGCGTGGTCTGAACGCCGTCAAGCAGCGCATCAGGAAGAACAACAAGGACTACCAGCAAGAGATCGATGCCTTCCGCGCCAACACCGACGCGTATATGGAGTCGGACGAGGAGAAGGAGGCTCCTGCACCAAAGCCGTCCAAGGTGCGCTTCCAACCTGACCTTGCCGAGGAGGGAGCCCCGGAGGATGACGAGGGCTTTGCTACCGTTGGGCGCGGAGGCCGCACGCTCCAATTCACACCCGAGTCTATCTTCAAGCATCTCCGCAGCATTCTGGAGTCGAGGGGCAAGAAGAACACCGACCGCCTGGAGCAGATCAAGGTTATGGAGAAGCTGTATGAGGTCGCCGTAACCCCATACCAGCAGATCCGGGTTCTCCTGACTCTCGTTTCCGCTCGTTTCGATCTTGGTTCCGGGGCCGCGGCTTCGATGCCGCTGGAGCAATGGAAGGCTGCCGAGAAGGAGCTGTCTTTGTTGCTGAAGGTCCTGGAGACCAACACCGAGTACATCGTCATTGAGAACGCTGAGGAGTGGGACGACGATGAGAAGCCTCCGACGCTGGCGCCTGGTGAGAAGTACATCAAGATTCCCGGCAGTATCGTGTCGTATGTCGAGCGGCTTGACGACGAGCTCATGCGGTCGCTGCAGAGCATCGATCCTCACACGTCGGAATATATCGAGCGCTTGACGGACGAGGGCGCTCTGTACAACATCATCTTCCGCGGCCTGCTCTACTACGAGATGCTTCGCAAGGACGCCTCGCTCGAGATCCCGCAAGACAGCGTGAACCGCATCATCGCCCGCCGGTTGGAGCATGTCTACTTCAAGGTATGTACTGTTGATTTCTTCCCTTGGGACGTATTGTGGCCTTGCTGACATGTTATACAGCCTGCTCAGGTGGTAAAGATCCTCGAGGAGAACTCGTGGAAATCCGTGCCTGAAAATGTCGACTCCTCCATCACTCCCCGCGAGCAGTCCAAGGATGCTTCCCAACTCGTCAACACTCTGTCGACCTACCTCTTCGCCAACAGCGAGGGCATTATTCGTGCTCGCGCTATGCTTTTCCAGATCTACTTCTTGGCTCTGCACGACGAGTACTACAAGGCCCGTGACATGATGCTCATGTCGCATTTGTCCGAGGCTATAAGCAGCTTCGACATCCAGACCCAGATCCTCTTCAACCGGACCCTTGTGCAGGTCGGTCTCTGCGCCTTCCGGCAAGGCCTTGTATATGACGCCCAGAACACGCTACAAGAGATCTGCGGCAGTGGCCGGCAAAAGGAGTTGCTTGCTCAAGGTGTGATGATCCAGCGGTTCCACCAGGTATCGCCCGAGCAGGAGCGGATAGAGAAGCAGCGCCAGCTCCCCTTCCACATGCACATCAACCTCGAGCTCCTCGAGTGTGTGTATCTAACATGCAGCATGCTTCTCGAAATCCCCCTGCTTGCCCAGACGGGCTCTTCGCCCGATGTCAAGAAGCGGGTTATCAGCAAGACGTACCGCCGCATGCTCGAGTATCACGAGCGGCAGATCTTCACCGGTCCTCCGGAGAACACGCGTGATCACGTCATGCAGGCGTCAAAGGCGCTTGCTGCTGGCGAGTGGAAGAAAGCGATCGACTTCATCCACAACATCAAGATCTGGGAGCTCATGCCTAACACGGAGAGCATCAAGACCTTGCTCGCCAAGCAGATCCAGGAGGAGGGCCTCCGGACCTACCTTTTCACATATGCGCCTTTCTACGATACGCTCGCCGTGTCAACTCTGAGCCATATGTTCGAGCTTGAGCCTCGCAAGGTGTCGGCCGTGGTCAGCAAGATGATCAGCCATGAGGAACTTGCCGCCGCCCTCGACCAAGTGACCGAGACCGTCATCTTCCGCAAGGGAGTCGAGCTCAGTCGCCTCCAGAGCCTGGCCTTGACGCTCTCGGACAAGGCGAGCAACCTCATCGAGACCAACGAGCGGACTCTGGAGCAGCGGACACAGGGATCCAGCAACGCCTTTGAGAGGCAGGGTGGCCGGGGTGGACGGGGAGGTCGGGGTGGCGGACGGGGAGGTGGCAGGGGTGGTCCCAGGACTGGCGGCAACTCACAACGGCAAGCCGGGGGCACGCAATTCACTGGAGGTGTGCTGGGCGCTGCCGTCCGTGGTTAAGCCCTGGTCGGCATCATGTTATGTCTCTGCTTGCTTTCACTCGTTAGTTCATGCATTGGGGTTGGCTTTGCTCAAGGAAAATCGGTCTCGGGATGTTGCGTGACATCTGCCTCGTGACGGGCGTCGGAACGCGCTTAGAGAGAGAGGGGGGGGGCAGAGATAGAAACGGTTTGCGGCAGGTTAGGAATTCAGACGGTCATGTTCATTAGGACTTCCCAAATTGCGGTCCTCATCCTCATCTGTTCCTCGAGGCTGACCTTCCTTTGTAGACCGAGAACTGGAATACCATAACTGCAGTGTATTATGACCGTGAAATGGATATCACACGCTAAGGGGAGCACTAATGCCCAGGAGGTGTGACACCCCTGACTGGCTTCACAGACGAAGGATACAAGTGATCACTGCAGGGACGACACATGGCAGGTGGTCGGAGATTGATGGACTGTTGATTTCGATTTTCTCCTCTATCAATCATCTGCCGCAGCTGTGCCAAAAGCATCATGTGACAAGGCATAGCTAATGGAGACCAGGCAACTCAATGCCGTTCTCCTCGTAGTTGTCAACGCCACGCAGAGAAACCCAGAAGTCGATTGTCCATAAGCCAGCCCCAAACCAACTCCACTGCACCGAGTAATGCAGTAGAATCAGAGACGGCGACCACGGCGACCACCCTTCCGGCGGGTCGAGTCGGAGGGAGTGGGAGTGACATCCTCGATGCGGCCAATCTTCATTCCAGAACGGGCAAGGGCACGGAGAGCAGACTGAGCACCGGGGCCGGGAGTCTTGGTTCCGTTGCCTAGAGGACGGCGAGTTAGGGACTGTTGAAGCATCACATCTCAAGATAAGATGCAGGGAGGTAACATACCGCCAGTCGCACGGATCTTGATGTGGAGGGCGGTGATGCCGAGCTCCTTGCAACGCGTGGCGACGTCCTGGGCAGCCAACATGGCGGCGTAGGGCGAGGACTCGTCACGGTCGGCCTTGACCTTCATACCACCGGTGACACGGCAGATGGTTTCGCGGCCACTGGAATCACCCAGAACGTTAGCCTCATGAACCACATGTCGAATATTTATTTCTATTACGACGACTGCGCAGGCGGGGAAGTCTTTGGCCGCAGTTGCTCAATGACCTGGCAGTTCCAGCTCCCCGCCGCTCAGATCATAGCAGCGTTGAATCAGACGAACCTGAGATCGGTGACGTGGACGAAGGTATCGTTGAAGGAGGCGAAGATACGAGCGACGCCGAAAACGAGCTCACCTAGAGGGAGAAGAGGGGCAAGGTCAGCAGGTCTTGTACATTCTTTGGAGATATCAACGACAATTGTCGCATTCCAGGAGCAACTCACCCTCGCGGACCTGAGGGCCCAGGGAGATGTTCTCCTGGGGAGCACGGGGGGCCTTCTTGGGGGGCATGTTGACTGGATTTTTGGTCGATCTGGCGTGTCGTTGAATAAGAAGGCTTCGTGATGCGCTGCACACTCGTCGAAGAAAATTACCGACCTGTGGTGAGAATATTGGTTGGCCCAAGGCTGGCGGTGGGGAATGGCAGTAAGCCTTAGCTCCAAAAGCATTCTTCAAGCCCTAACCTCTGCCACAAGCACCCCGACCTGACCCCTTTGAAAGCGGGGCCCCCGAAAATTCCAAGTGGTACCTTTTAAATTTTGCAGCCAAAGTTCGTCGCATCCTCCTTCCCTTTCGCTCGAGACCTCACCGACACGACGTCCTCCGCATCAACAACGTCGACAAGCCCGCCCAACTAACAATGGCCGCTTCTACGTATGCGCACCCCGAATTCCTGCCATCATTCCCTTGGACGGTGGATGAATGTGCTCGGTTGTGTCAAGCTTTTGCAAGATTGGCGTGGTCCTCTCGCGCTGACAAGTCATGTCTCTTACTGCAAGGACGTGATTGCCAGCTCGTTATTCTCTCTTGCTTCTCCCTTACTTTGGTAGCTGCCTTTGCCGCAGTCTGCGATTTGAGAGATGTCGCGAGGGGTGTTGGAGCTGAAGGCTCAGGTCTTCTCTCCTAAAAGCATTGCCGTGTCACTGGCTACTGAGGCTGTGGGAACACACCTCTAGTTGGCTTTGCGTCACGAAGCATATTCTCTTGGATTTGATCCAGGGTGTTGTTGGATGAGGAGTTCTGGACGAGCCCAGTCTGAATGTCATGTCATGTCTAGACTCGGCCCGCCCAACAAGAACCTCACCGATAAAAATCATTCGATTCGAGTTAGCCATCGCAGAGAATGCCGCACTTGAGCAGCAATTCTCCACCGGCGCTCTATCTCATACACTCTGTGTGTGTATGCCGGACCGCAGACTAATCCAATGTCACAGTACCGTCCCCACCAAGGACCAGGTCCTCGTCCCCGAGACCCTCCTCAAGAAGCGCAAGAGCCAGGAGAAGGCTCGCGCTGAGAAGCAGGCCGAGATCGAGAACAAGAAGAAGGTTAGTTCCTCTGCCTTTTGGCCTCGCTCCCTGGGGACGACGTGATGCATACCATAGCTAGCGACTAGACATATGTCAATGTTGTTGCTAAATTAACCATCTTTCGGGTCTGATCGACTATCGAAATCCGACTACATTGTGTTGCACGAATCAGTACAGGATCCGCGCTAACTCGTATGGACAGGCCAACAAGGAGAAGCGTGGCGTCATCTTCAAGCGTGCCGAGAAGTACGTCAAGGAGTACCGCGATGCCGAGCGCGAGAAGGTTCGCCTTGCCCGCGTCGCCAAGCAGGAGGGCTCCTTCTACGTCCCCGGCGAGGGCAAGTTGATCTTCCTGATCCGCATCAAGGGTATCAACAAGATCGCGCCCAAGCCCCGCAAGATCCTCCAGCTCCTCCGTCTCCTCCAGATCAACAACGGCGTCTTCATCCGCGTCACCAAGGCTACCCAGGAGATGATCAAGGTCGTTGAGCCGTGGGTTGCCTACGGCTACCCCAACCTGAAGAGCGTCAAGGAGCTCGTCTACAAGCGCGGCTACGGCAAGGTCAACAAGCAGCGTGTTGCCCTGACCGACAACGCCATCATCGAGGAGAACCTCGGCAAGTACGGCATTGTCTGCATGGAGGACCTGATCCACGAGATCTACACTGTCGGCCCCAACTTCAAGCAGGCCTCCAACTTCCTGTGGCCCTTCAAGCTCAGCAACCCCACTGGTGGCTTCCGCACCCGCAAGTTCAAGCACTTCATCGAGGGCGGTGACCTGGGCAACCGGGAGGAGAACATCAACGCGCTCATCCGCCAGATGAACTAGGTCTAGATGGTTCATGGCTTAGGTTCGATGAGGGTGTTCTTTGTCTTGGGTCGTTTGAGGGTTGCATGGATACCAGGCGTTCCGGAGGCAAAAGCTAGGCTGGCTTAACAGGGAATGAATTGAAACGGCTCTCTTGTCTTTATTCACACACACACAACCAGCCTGTCTTC
>Ga0209127_100553_pt1 | contig 12937 bp, 11 predicted proteins | sample LakSupMetagenome_FD_187469 | JGI IMG/M metagenome (GOLD analysis project Ga0209127, IMG submission 187469) | Freshwater microbial communities from Lake Superior, Canada - Sta WM archaea (SPAdes) (version 2) | ecosystem: Environmental > Aquatic > Freshwater > Lake | place: Lake Superior, Canada...
CGACCACAAGCCCAGCAGCCCCGGAGACAACACCTCCTCCTACGCCTTCTCCTTCGCCGACTCCAGCACCGGAGCAGCCGTCCAGCTCCGCGGCACCGACCGAGGCTCAGACCACGCCTGCCGAGAGCCTAGTTGCCGCGAGCTCTGATGCCACGAGCCCAGCCGCTTCCTCGTCAGAGCCGTCGCCAGCCCAGTCGTCATCGACTCCATCTGAACCCACTGTAAGTTGGCAACCGCACGTCTCCGTAGCCGCATGTTCTAATACAGTCTTGTTAGCAATCTCCGACGACCTTGGTGACAAGCGCAACGCCAACCACCACATCAGCTACCAAACCCGCGAGCTCGTCTTCGTCAACAACGTCAACTTCGAGTACTAGCACCAGCAGTGCTGCCGCCACCGCCGCAGCTGATGCAAAGTCCTCGTCGTCGGCAGCGAAACTCTCCCTGGGGGCGATCGTCGGTATCGCCGTTGGAGGCGCCGCAATCCTCCTCGCAATTGTCGTCTTAGCGCTGATCCGGCGCCACCACGTGAAAATGCAGAAGCGCAAGTCGGCCCCCTTGCTCAACGAGCTCAAGATCTCGGAACCCATGCCGGGCTCGGGACGGAGCTTCGCAGACTCGTACAGCTCTCCACCCTCTCCGCCTCAATACCCAGGCGAACCGGCGAGTGAGCTCGAGATGCGCAGTCGACGATATGAGGACATGGTTCCTAGGGTGGCACCACGACTTATCGGCTGAGATCGCAGGATAAGCAAGCAAGGGGATGCGGAAGTGCATTAACATTATCGGTACATACTTACAATACGCTTCATAACGGATCCAAGAGCCCGGCACTGCCTCAGGTGTGGAGAGGTATGCATTTTGCGGTATCTTTAGGCACATTGCCATTCGTGAGGGATGGCATTTTGGACTGGATTCGCACGTCCACTAGGGACAAGCCGAGTTCACAGATGCATTTTCTGCGTTGTCTTCGTCTAAACCGTGCTCTACCGTGGCCGTCTATGTTACATTTGGAAGTGCCAGAGTGATATGGTACATGTGCCTGCGACATCTTCTGGCGAGGGAATTTCTGGGAGCTCAGCAGTCCAAGCGTTCCGCGCCGCTTCCAAGAGGAGTAGTAAAGAGTAGCTGGGAATAGCCCGCGGCAGCAGAGTATTAGGTAGATACCCCGAATCGGCAAGCAATTGTCCCAAAACGCGCCCCAAAGCTCTCGCTTTACCACGAATAGTGCTGTCGTTGAGCCGTGATGGGCCTGTCCGGGAGATGGACCCAAGGACCCTGGCGGTACTTCTTCTCCTCCCGCTCCTTGTGCTCGCGGATGAGCGTCTTCTGCTCCTTCAGGAGGACCGAGATACCTATGACAACAGCGTTAGTCTTCCGTAAATCACATGAACAACAAATAGCGACTCACTCGTAGAGGGCTTTTTAAGGATGTCCATCCTCCCCCTTGCCCTAGGACTCTTCCTGTATCCCCTCCAGGGACCCCTCTCAACCCAACTCTGCGCAATGTAGAGCTTCGTCGGGTCCTCAACCTCGATATGCTTCCCATCCTTGGTCTGGATCTTCTCCACCACGTTCCGTCCCTCCCCTTCCTGCCCTTTCACAACAGCCCCCAACCCCATGCCGCGCTCGACGATGGCCCTATCCCTGGCCAGCTCGATCTGGTACGCGATCTCCTTGGCCATCTTCTTCTTGCTGTACCTCATCTGCACGAGCGCCTCGTCGACCGACTTTCCCGCGATCTGCCGGCTCAGGTGCACCAGCTTCTTGACGCTGGTCGCCAGCCAGGGGCTCTTCTCGTGCAGCTCCTTCTCCGTCCTCCTGATCCTCGCCTGCCGGGACTCCTTGGAGAACGGGTCGGTGGCCTTGACGACGTGCCGGACTACCATCTTCCTCTCCCACCGGACGCGGCTGCGCGGGTCCGGGTCCACGGCCCGGGCGAGCACCTCCCTGTCGCGGTTGAGGCCGCCGCCGGCGACGCTCTCGGCGTCGGCTTCGGCCTTGGCTTGGGCGGATTTCTTGTCGGACTCGGCAAGCTCGTCGGAGAAGATGGAGTCGGACTCGACGCGGCCGCCGCGGAGCTGGTTGGCTAGGCGGTCTTTGGTCCGGGGCTCGAGTTCCTTGACGACGGTGGAGGCGACGTCGTCGGCTGCTGCGGCCGCCGAGGTCTTCTTGCGGCCGAAGGAGAACCAGGCAGAGCGGCGCTGGGTAATGGGGAGGTGGGAGGGGGTTGAGATGGTGAGGCTCTGGAGGGCGAGGATGGCGGCGCGGGTGGATGGTGATGGGGAGGTTGATGAGAGGGAGGCCGCTGGAGGGTTAACACTGTCAGTTGCGGTGTTCAAGGGGGGAGAGCGGTAAGGGAACACTTGCCGCTCTGCAGCAGCCGCCTGGTAGTCGGCATGTTGAGGCTCATTGTGCCGGCTAGGAGGGCATCAAAGGGAGCCTTGGTCGTGCTGTGATAGCAACCACGAGCTTGAAGATGGAGAAAAATCCAGGAGCGACTGCTTCAGGAGGGCACGGACCATGTTGATGGCGCTAGGACAACTCGGGGAATGAGGCATGCAGCTTGTCGCAAAGGGGTCTAGCGCCATCCGGCCGTGTAGGTTTAGTGGAGTGAACCGGCTTATATCCAACGTCAACCCTTCTCGACTTCCTTCTCACAACGAGAACTATGGCAAACTTAGAAGGTTGGCCTACCTAATATCCAGTCTTTGGGTCGCCTTGTCGACAGGAATGCTCGTGGTAAGGTCCTCTCTTTGCTAACCTTGGATCCTTGACTAATCGACTGGCTAGGGAGACCCCTAACTCACGACGGTATTTTTCTTAGTCACGGAGTCCTGCGTTTCGTCGCAGAGATGGCTGGAAACCAAGTGTGCACAGCTGCCTTCCATCAAGGCCAAGGTCTGTTGTTTGGAATGCACTCGGTGTCCGGCAAGCCTGCTGACAGCCCATACAGGTCGTCTCAAGCGCTTTGTACTACTGTGAACCGTCAGTGTGTTGGACACGATGGGGTGACAGCCGTAGGACAGTTATCACCTGCCTCAGGGAGATGCCGCCGTCACTTGCTGCAGGTACGCGCTGGTGTTGCAGAGGACAGAATGCCCGCCTTTCATCAACCTGTGATGGTTTGGGGGAGGAAGGACAAAAGGCTGGAGTGCTGCCCTTCTGTCAGGACTGTCAGTGCTCCTCCCCTACAGTCCACGGGGAATTTCAGGCCGTCGAGATGTCTTCACCAGCAAGGGAGGCACTAGGAGCAGACTGCCCCCGCTTGTCAAGGCTCCCAGACTCGATGCGCGCCATTGGCCGATGGACAGGAAAGTCCGCCTACTTCAGGAAACGGTCGACCTGTTGAAAACGGTCCCCTGTTGTCTTATTCAATCTCGGTACCTTTCACCGTCTCTCACGAGAGATCACCCCTTTGTGCGCCACATACCTTCTCACACATATCACAGCCTCATACCTCGTTACGGCACCTGCCACGGGCCGTTTCTATCATGGCGTTCGCTCCGGTCGCCCGTTTCCTCGCCTTCCTGGCCTTCGTGGCCCTCGCCTCTCTCGGGGTCCTCGTCGAGACGGTAGCTGGGGACTGCTACACCCCCGATGGCCAGACTTTCTGGTATCATCAGGTGTGCACGTCTCCCACCGTCGGAGACATGTCGTCGTGCTGTCGAACCCTGGACCTCTGCCTCGACAATCTCCTGTGCAGCCACGTTGACGAGCACGGCAACCAGACATATTACCGCGGTACATGCGCCAATTCAATCGACTGGAAGGAGCCCGCCCAGTGCCCAAACTTCTGTAAGGGCCACACGGTGCAGGACTCGCACGTGGGAGACTGGCCCGTCGGAAAGTGCCCTGCTGAGGGAACCTCCGCTACCCGCTGGTTCTGCATCGGCAGTGAGTCTGGCTATGGAACGGTTGATAACTGCTCGGATCCGTCCTTCGGATTTACTCTGGACGGTAAATAACTGACCTATGCCGTTTTTGATAAACAATTACCTGGCTAACAGTTCGCAGGCGATACACAAGCGTTTTGGACAGCCAGCATTCAACCAAGCTACACCCCCACTCCAACCACAGCTGCTCCTGGAACTTCAACCCGCTTCTCGTGGAAGGGTACCAGCACCTCGTCTCTCCCCGTATCTTCTTCTTTCTCCGACGACGAGCAACCCTCCACCTCGATTCAGAACGCACCCTCATATTCTTCAGAGGAGATGGCAACCACATCGTCATTGGGCAACAGCCCCTCCTTTACTTCGGCAGTCGACACCCCGCTCTCAACTTCTGCTGTTCAGACGACAACTTCACCTTCTGTTGACCAGTCTATGGCCATCACTTCCCCAGAGTCCAACAGCATCATGACTACGCCTTCCGACAACACTCAAACCAGTGTTTCGGACACACCGATCATCTCATTCTCACCAACCCTTACCATAGAGCCTCCCCTCTTCTCGCAACCTCAGTCTACAGTCACCGTCCACGCTACCCCAGGCAACAACCGGCCATCGAGCGACGACGGCGGCGCGTCAAGCAACACCATACCCATCGCGGTTGGCGTCTCCATCGGAACGATCGTTCTTATTGCCCTCGCGTGTTTCATCTATCTGTGCATCTGGAACCGCCGTCGGAACACTCCAGCGCGCGCCGAAACCCCGCCGCCTTACGAGCAGGAGATGGTTCCGCTCGCTCCGCTGCCGCAAGCGCATGTCAACAACCGCCGCCAAAGCTTCGGGTCCCAGTCTAAGTGAGTGACTGCCGGCTGCTGAGGCGCATGTTCACCCACTGGCTGCTCTCTCAGATCTCCGGAACACAGTGGCTTGGGGGCTGGACGTTATGGAGTTACGGATATTCAGGAACGTTCTCAACGAAGGGCTGGTGATCAACATTTACCGGCAATGAGGGATTAAATGGCTAATTGCGCGCAGAGGGTTTTTCTTTTCTTTTCAAGTCGTGGTTTTTTTCGGTTATGGGTTTCTTTCCTGTGCGGTTATCGCAAGTGGAGGATATACCCAAGGAGATGGGCAGCATGCAGGGATGGAATTTCCATATCTTTGTGGGAATGGAGTTGCAATGATTTTGCTAGGCTAGGATTCGTGCCTGTCACTTATCGCAGGGACTCGATGGGATTCTGCCTTCATTACATTTCTTGCGACCAGTGCTACGTGCCATTGCCATGTGACCCGCGTTGTGATGATTTACATCGCTTAGCGTAGCAAAACCCCATCGTCTGTCCCAAGGGGTTGACGGTACTCAGCGCTGATGATAACCCCAAAGGCAGTCCACATGCAAAGTGATGAAGGCTGGTACCTGTCTATACAGTAATATCTCGCTCGCCCACCTTCCTTCCTTCCTTCCTTATCGTCATTCCTCCACCATCCCCCCTTCCCACCCCGTCCTTTAATTCCCATTCCCCGCAACCTCCCTCTCCCGATTCTCATTGGCAAGGCTAAACACCCTCTGCCACACGTCGAGCCACTTCTCCTGCTGCGCCGTGCGGCTCCGGCCGGGCGACCGGAAGCTGCGGGTCAGCAGCTCCTTGAGCCGCGCCCGCAGCACCTTGAGCACGAGCATCGCCTTCCAGTCGCCGACGGCGAACCGCGCCCGGTTGCCGTCGAGCACCAGGACGCCCGAGTACAGCTCCGCCCGCACGTCGCCGCAGAGGAGGGCGATGGCGAAGGGGTCGACCGCTGTCGTCTCGTGGGCGTTGAGGAAGCTGTGGGAGGGGGTCGGTTAGTCGGGAGGTGATAAAAGGGGGGAAGAAAAGAGGAAGGGGGAGGCATACCCCTTGTTCTGCATGATGTTGTAGTAACTCAACCACCTCAGCTCGTTGTGGCCCTTGTTCACGCTCGAAGGGTGGAGACTGATATTCTGGTTGTTGCCGATATTGCGCAGCCCCTTGCCGCCGGGGACGTCGCGGACCAATAGTTTCGGGTAGAAGCTCCACGCGATGACGGACTGCGAGACGACGTCGTTGTCGCTGTTGACGTCGACCCGCTGCGGCAGCTCGAAGAAGGCCTGGTGCCGCCGGCGCCCCGAGAACCGCAGGCGGCTCAGCGTTCGCCGCTCGTCCTCTGTCAGGGGCAGGAAGCCCGAGTCGACCAGGGCGAAGATGAGCTGGCCCTTGAGGTCCTCGATGTTGGCGAGCGTTTGCGGGGACAGGAAGTTCTTGCGGCAGAACTGGAACTCGCCGCCGCCGCCGGAAGCGGACTGGCAGACGCGGCGCCAGGCGAGGTAGGCGTTGTACATGGTCAGCAGGTCCGAGTCGCCGCGGCGGAAGGCGAGGCGCACCGTGTCGGCCTGGTTGCGCTGGCCGAAGGGGGTGACGAAGGGGGACTTGGAGGAGAGCATGGCGGCCACGGTGATGGCCATGTCCAGGCACTTGAAGATGGAGCCCATGAGGATGAGCTTGCCGAGGAAGACGTCGAGGGGGAGGCGGGCGAGCTGGATGCCCAGCGGGGTGAGGTCCTCTGACGCGGTTAGGGCGCGGACGTCAACCAAGGCGTCGATAGCACGGTGGATGTTCTTCGACGACGGCGGGTCGAGGGCTTCGCTGAGGGTCTCCTCGATGCCGCCGATCTTGCAAATCTTCACGCGGATGGCGAGGTCTTGGAGCGAGAGGCGCAGCATCTCGGGGGTTTGCTGATCGCTCATGACGTTGTCATGGCGGTACTTGGTGAATAAGTGGTAGCATAGTCCTTCCTGGACACGGCCAGCACGTCCGCGGCGCTGTTTGGCATTGGCGCGCGAGATGAACGTGTCAATGAGTCGTGATAACTGGCGCCGCTCGTCGAAGCGCATCTCACGGTGCTTGCCGGTGTCGATGACGCAGGTGACATCAGGAATAGTGATACCGGTTTCTGCGATGTTTGTCGCAAGGACGATCTTGCGCATGCCGGGTGGTGGAATAAGGAAAGCCGCCTCCTGCTCTTCGCTGGCGATGGTCGAGTGCATGGGATAGACGAGCCAGTCATTGTGGAATCTCTTGTCGCCGAGAATCATGTCATTGAGAGTACGAATCTCAGCGATACCGGGTAGAAACACCAGGATTGCATTGCTGAACGGCACGAGGTTCGGGTCGGTGGCGATCCGGGTGATAAGTTGGACTACCAAATCGAACTCGATCCGATACTCGTCCAACTGAGACAGCGTGTTGCGCGTCCTCGGCGAGTATTGACCAAGCGTCTTGAGGAGATCAGGCTTTGAAGAAGTCTCGATTTCGGCGTCCAAGTCGTCATCCTCGTCAACAAGCTTTGGGCCCTTCTGGTCGATTGAATACCCCGTGACCTCGACAGCGTCTTCCAGATACTGCACCCGGACCGGAAATGTTCGTCCAGGGACATTGAGAACGGGTGCGCCACCCAGGTAGCTGGAGAAGCGCTCAGCGTCCACGGTAGCCGACATGAGCACGACCTTGAGGTCCTTTCGCCGAAGGAGCAGCTTCTTCAGGACGATAAGCAGGAAGTCGCTGTCGATGGAGCGCTCGTGCACCTCGTCGAGAACGAGATGTGTGATGTCTTTCAAGTCGTTTGATCCCTCCAGCATGCGCATAACAATACCGGTGGTGGCATAGACCAGACGAGTCTCGCGAGACGTGTTCGCTTCAAGCCGGATGGAGTATCCGACCAAGGACCTCGGCGTGCCCAGGTCTCCCTTATTCTCGCCAAGTTCCTCGCTGACACGGCGGGCTAGAGAAATTGCCGAGATACGACGCGGCTCTGTGCAGTAGATCTTGCAGTTTCTACCCAGTGAAAGCTGGTGCTCAAGGAGAAATGACGGTGTCTGAGTACTCTTTCCGCAACCCGTCTCGCCGCAGATAATAACGACCTGCTCACGCTCGACTGTTTCAACAACTTTTTGACGGAACTGCCACATGGGCAGCTGCATCCTGGACTGAAGCATGTGTTGGTACTTGGGCGTACTGCACTTTTGGTACCAGATATTCTGGTAGTACTGAGGGTCCGCGGGCCCGCGCTTGGCCTCGTAGCCAGAATCATCTGCGTCAGTTGCCGTGCGAGCCTGGCCTCGTCCCTTGAACGCCCCTTGAAGGACGACCCCGTCCTCCAGCTCTTGTTCCTTCTTCTTACGGACAAGATCTCGTAGCTGTTTGACAGCGGCGCGGTCTAGGGAGTCGGCCTTGTTCTTCTTCGCCTCGGCATACTCGGACCACAGGTCTTTCCATGCCGCTGGCAGTCTCATGGCAACTTTTTCCTCCTTCCCGGACGAACCAAAGATGAAGAACATGGCGGTAGTTGCTATGAACGCTTCTGACTGCTTAGCATCGGAAGCAGCGATGCCAACCATCTTGAAGATGAACTGCGTGGGAGATATATAAGCCTCGATATTGGGGTCGTCAAAGGGCGAGGGCGGTTCCTGTGTCTTTGACCAGCTGATGTTGACGAGGTGGCGAACAGCGAAGGCCACATCCGAGACCTGCTGGTAGGATATCCTGACACTCGAGTCTCTTGCTCGGCATGCTTCCTCCAGCGCCCTCAGTGGACTTACTCCAGTCCATTTGCCAAAGTCGCGGATGATAACCTTGCTGCCGTCCCTGCTATTGATGACGGTGTTGGTCTTGCCAGTCGTCGGGTCGACCTCGTTGGTCGGCAGGCTGGCAAACAGGTCGGCCAAGGCGCCGTCGTCATCGCTCTCGCCGTTCTGAGCGAGGATCTCCGCAGCAACGCGCTCAGCTTCTTTGCTAACCTCATCCAGTTCATCCTCAGCTGGCTCCTCTGGTTTCGCGGCTTCCTTCTCCTTTTCTTCTTCCTCCAGCTTCTGCTTCCGCGCCTGTGCGTACTCCTTCTCGAGCACAATCTTTCTGGCCCTCCACTGCTGCTCTGCGATATACTTGTCAAACAGAACATCCTTCTCAATCTTTTCAAGCTTAGCCAGGAGCATTGCCTCTTCCGGACTGTCGCTTCCACCTCTTGCGGGCTGCTTGGGCGCTTTGAGTCGCGCAGTGTCCTGACTCGGTCGCTTTAGAACGAATAGCTTCTCCTTGGCTTCCAGATACGCAGGGAGCAATTCATCAGGCTCGATGTCTTCATTATAGACCACCTTGGCCTGTTTCGGAGAAGCGGTGCGGGAAGATCGGGCCTTTTGCGCAGTTGCCTTGGGCGTAGATCCGTTTCGCGACTCAACCTCCAAGATTCGGGGGGTAGTAGTTCCAGAACCGAAAGGGGTGTCCATCGGAGTATCTTGAGGAGTATTAGCAGGCTTTATCTTTGCCCAGCGAGCCACGCACAGACTTACCTGCCTGAGACTTCTTGCCTCGGCCTTCGTAGTCCGGCAGTTCATCACGGACGCACTCTCTTGCCAACCACTCAAGCGCCTCATCAAGGCCCCAGATGGACTCCCGGTTGGCGGTAGAGACATTGGGAGCTATGTCGAGGACAAACCGTAAGACAGGCTCTATCTTGTCTCCAGGGAAACCAGCGGCTACCAATGTCTCCTGTAGGGTCCATAGCTTGATGGTGAGGTCTTCCTCCTGCAGTGCCTTGCCAGAAGTGTTGTTCTCGGTAGTAATGCTCGATGCGGCGAACCGGCCCTCAGCCTGGATGAGGTCGATGATGTGGTCCATAAGCTCGGAAGGAAGCCATTTCCGAGTGTTGACCGTCTCGGCTTGGGCTCGCAGAACCCGGCGATCCGTCTCCAAGCGGTTCTTCTGGCGCTGAACGTCTCTCCTGACTTTCTGAGCATACTTCTCGACCATGAGCTGCAGCTCGGATTCCTCGAGTTGACGCTCGAATTCTTCGGGGCTCAAGGTCTTGTCGGCCTCCTTGCTCGGCGGAGGACCTCCATTGGCTTCGGCCTGTGACTGGGTAGCAGACTCGGCGGCGTCTGTCTGTGACGGTGTTGAGGCATTTTTGGTGGTCCCAGCTGCCTCATCAGCGCTGTCCGGGACATCTGCACGAGGCTTGGAAGCCACCGAAGTCGTGGCGAAGCCTCGCGCTGGGTTAGCAGCAGGCTTCTTTGTTTTCTTCTTGCCGGCCATTCTGATGACTGATCAGACTAGCTATGAGCCTGTAATGTACCGGGGAAAGCAGTATAAACTTTCAATGTGTGTTGTTGTACTGCTATAGAGGAACTCGGAGGTTTCAGGGAGAGAGGTGAGTATGAGCGACCCTGATGTCACCTCTCTCCATTTCTTCTTTCTGACGCTTGTTGGAGGGTAGCAGTGGCCCGGGAAAGAAGTGCCTCAGAAGAGCGAATGTTGAGCCGATGGATCAACAAGGCGATGATCGAGGTAGCTGCCTTTTACGGAGGTTCCGGTCAGTAAGTACTGTGTAGTAATCGCCGTCAAAGACTCGTCGAATCTCGATATTTGACAGGCGCATCTCCATAAAGCATGTGGGGTTCGACTTTTTTTTAATCCTTTGAGGTAGGTACCTTACTGACGTATCCCCCAGTGAGTGAGCCGTTAAAAGATAAGGCGGTTATCGCAGGCAGAATGGATTGAACCCCTCTAAACTGCTCGACCCCTACTGGAGCTGCAGCCCACCACGCCGGAGTGAGTCGTCGCCGAAATTCTCGAGTCCCACAGTAAAGGCAGACATCGGCCATCGAGGTGTGCATCCAGACGGGTCAAGGTCACCAAGGTCACTCATTGCCTTGCGCTACGACTATTCACTTTCGACCTCGATAGTTCATGGTAATCCAGAGACTAGGCCGTCTGCTATATCTACGATTGGCCTCAAACGTCCGTGTTCGATCCTCGGCAAGCGATGTCCACACGGCGTCGAACCCAACCTTCCCGACACAATGTCTGAAACCCCAACAACCAATGGAGCTCCCACGACGGACGACTTCGACCTGCGCGCAGCAAGTTCGGCGCTGTTCTCTTCGTCTACCACAGCCAGAATAGCCCAGCTGCGCCTCATCGACGAGAAGCTCTCCCAGAACGGTACGGGACCCCTCCCCGGCCCCTTGCCGTCCAGACCTTCACTTGCTAATGATACTGCCTCTTCATAGCGCTCGACTCAGCTTCAACCGTTGCCATTCTTAAAGTCCTCTTCTGGACCCATGCCTTCTACAATGATCGACCTTCGCGCCGTGCCGTACAGAAGTGTCTGGTTTCCATCATCAAGACCGGGGATGCAAAGGTCGTCGCTCCGCTGGTTGGCGCGATCCGCCAGGAAGCCCAGAAAAATGGAATCGCAATAGCCAGTGCCTTCGTGCTTGCGGAATGGTGCTGTCTGCTCATGCAGCACCTCGCGGGCACGCCTTTGTGGGAGAAGTTCGGTAACGACATTATCCTTGCCGATGCCGACGCCTTCGAGAAATGCTTGCAACCCGATGCTAAAGGCGGTATCCCTCACTCGGCGACGGTCATCGCGCGGAGAGGCATCCGGAAGTTGGTGTCCTCGGCCGATACCAGAGATGCCGCTCTCACGGGCGCTGTCCAGCTGCTCACCACCAAGGGAAGCCAGTCTTCCGCGAAGCATGCTGCTCTACTAGGCGTCATTGCCGGCGTCTGTTCGCGCAATGCCCCGGCCAAGCCGATTTTTGCGAAGTTGAAGCCATCCTACTTCACCTTCTACACTCGCGAAATTGTAGGCTCAAGAACGCCCATTCCCGAGCACCTCGCAGGTGGACTGAGCGACTTCTTTTCTGCCTTTGTCACCCCGGAGGACCTGGAGAAGGAGGTCTCCCCTTCGATAGAGAAGGGGCTTCTGCGCGCCCCCGAGGTAGTGCTCAGTCTCATTCCTCCCTTCGTCCATTCCTTGCCGGAGGAAATCGACCTGTCCAAAACTCTGAGCGCCCGTCTGCTGAAGCCTCTGCTTTCCAATATCAAGTCTTCGAATGCTGCTATTCGAAGTGGCGCAGTTTCTGCGTTCTCGGAAATCATCGCTGGCTGTCGTGATTTCAGCGCCTTGGAACAAGTCGCCGATGAGCTTCTGGGACCGCTCAAGACTGGCAAGCTCGCGTCAGCAGATCACAGGGTGCTACACTCGGAAATGATCGGTTCGCTGCCAATGCCCACCCGCATTGCATCAAAGATTGCCACTATCCTTCCAACCGTGCTTGCGAAAGAGAGCAATGAAAGTGCACTGGCAGCCGAGACGCAGGCTCTCAACAAGAGCCTGATCGATCTGCTACCAGGTGACACGGAGGTCCCTAAAGCGGCACTCGACGTCTACGTCAAGGGCCTCGTAGAGAAAAAGCTCCCTTTCCGTCGTATATGGATTGTACGTGCCGGAGAGATTCTTTACGCTTTCCGCGACGACCAACAGCTTCCTGCCACCTTTCTCAAGTTTGCTGAGTCCGTCTTCCCTCCTCTTCTCGAGGCATTCAACGAAGTCGTCAACAATCCGCTCGTGGCTGCCCAGAATGGTCTGGTAACAGGAGCTTTGGTTGCCACCGGCGTGGCGTCGCTACTTAGCAAATCCGGATCCTCGACGCTGAGCGCATTGGCAAAGAAGCATCCCGTACAAAAACACAGTTTGGCGGTCGAGCCTAAGCCATCGTTCCTCCTGAACCCCCGCATCTACAGCAAACTTCAAACGAATGATGACTTCAAGTGGTTCTACCGGGCACTTTCGGCTCTTGCGCCGGCCGTGTCCTCGGCAGGGAATGTTGAAGTTGAGGTAGCATGGGCGCAGGCTTTCATCTATCTCATTGCTTCGTCGCACATACCTCCAGCTGTGCGTCGAGAGTCCGTAAATGCACTGTCGGATGTCTACGCCCAGTCCTCCGGGGTTGTTTCGAAGTTCATCATCGACGGCTTATGGAGATGGCTTGAGAGCCTGGAGACTGGAGAGAAGGAGAGTGCTGCTGTACTGTCGAAGTCCGAAGCAGCATCGTTAGCCCCAGCCCTGCGCGCGATATGCCTCAATCCGGCCGAGTACTCGAAGCGGGCTCGATCTGACGCCTCAAAGGAGAATCTCGAAGAACAAATGTGCTCTTTGCTGGTCCTCGCCCGTCCTGAGCTTATACCGCA
>Ga0209127_100554_pt1 | contig 12909 bp, 6 predicted proteins | sample LakSupMetagenome_FD_187469 | JGI IMG/M metagenome (GOLD analysis project Ga0209127, IMG submission 187469) | Freshwater microbial communities from Lake Superior, Canada - Sta WM archaea (SPAdes) (version 2) | ecosystem: Environmental > Aquatic > Freshwater > Lake | place: Lake Superior, Canada...
CTGCTCGTCAAGGACGTCGACGTCCTTGACGAGCAGGCCGGCTGCGGCGAAGGACGCGTAGCGCGTTACGAGACACCAGGACTGAGACAAGCCCTTGGGGATCTTGACTAGGGTGTCGTCCGCGTCTGGGCCTTCGTAGACGAAGAGGGTTGGCCAAGGGTCTGGGTGTAGCCTTGGAAGGAGGTCGTAGCTCGCCTCGAAAGGGTTGACCACGTTGACCTGGAAGATGGCCGTTTGGATAATGGATGTTGCTGTGTCGGATTCTAGGTGGTAGGTTGCTTGAAGTGTGAGCTCGAATTGCGTCGACATAGCATAAGGTTCGATGCGGAGTGTGACCACGGTCGACTTTGCAGTTCCGATCGTGCCAAGAGAGACTCCTTGGACGATGGACTCTTGTTCGCCAGCCTCGGCTGGACAGGGGTTGTCGTGTCCTTCCACTTCCAGCACGCAAGGAGACAACTCCTCGCCACGCAGGACAACGTCCATCTTGGTGCTGGCGTTTTCATCCTCCGCGTTGACGAGTTCGAACCGCAGTTCGATACTCTCGCTCGTGTAGAACTCGTCAGGGACAGCCAGCTGTTTGATCTCCATCTTTGGTGGCCTCGGCAAGATGTGGATCGAGTGGGCGTTGCTCCTCGACATGAGCTTTCTTGAGGCCGCGGACACGTACCAGTAGTCGGGCACCGTTGATTCCTGGAATCTTGCCACGTATTCCAGATCGAAAGCGTCCTGGGATATGGAGAAGCGTGTAGATGCCGCGTTGGCTTCACCAGGTTCCCGTAGTGGGATATCCATGGCGAAGACGAGGGTATGACCGGGAGCCAGGGTCAAGTCCACGTCGCCGTATAATGATGCCGTGGTTGCATGACCGGCTGCTGATAGCGGGTTGTCTTCCTCTGTGTTCTGACCAGCTCTCTCCTGGAGAGATACCTCTGAGAAGATGACATCCCTGTGTTTCCGTCGTGGACCTGCACTATCTTCCTTGTGCTCCAGGACCAGAGGCCTGATACTTCCGGCAAAATCAACCTGTAGGCGGTCGAGTATTATGGGTGCTGAGCCCGGATGTGCGTTAGAGGTAATAGATAGCTGCGCTTGCGCCGTCTGCCCAGCCTTGCCCTCTTCCGTCCGGAAAACAAATGACGTGGACAGGAATGACAAGACATTGCCGTCATGTATTTTGACAGTGGGTTTGAACTCGACGTCAATGCCGTCTAACGACTTTGATAAATTGCAGTGCCAATTTCGCCGGTTTGCAAAGCCTGTTGTTGCAGTGTCAGTGCTTGTTTTCGCTACTGCAGTGATACATATGATCGTCAACTCACATCGGTTGAGCAGTTCCCAGTCAATCGTCAGGACAAGATCAGCCCTGCCGACATGGGAAGCAGCAGTTCTCAGACCCCAGCTGAGGTCCTCAGCAATGTCCAGCCATCCTTCCGTCCTGAACGACATATCTCGCCACAACGGCTCCAGCAATAGCACGATGCTCTGCCAGTCTTGGACAGCCGTGTACTCTCGACCGCACTCCAGTGACAGCTCAGCCGCCATTCGGAGCTGTTGTCTCTTTTGGAACTCAGATCTGGCCTTCATGAGACAGTCCACTATCAGCTCCGAGTGTTTAGTGCCCTTGAACCCGGGTATTGGATACTCCTCATGTGGCTCTGGACACATGTATGTGTCATAACTGAACGCTTTGCCAGCAACCTTGGATGCCGGTGACGAGTCAGGCGGTCTCCTATCGTCTTCTGGTATGGCAAGTGCAAATGCCCGTCGGCGGATGAGATGCGTGGCAGCGATGTGGTACCAGTATCCGGGATGATGCAGTAGATCCCACGGCCGGAGCCTATCGCCCATGGCAGCTTTCTCGGGCTGGGCATATAGCGCAAGTGTCGCGGGTGCCAGATCTGGAAGCTTCACTCTCTCCAGGAGATTGGCCATAATGGTAGCCCACCGCGCCTCCCATGCTTCCCAGCCATAGTTGTTAGTCCCACTGCCTCGGCTCTCCACCAGGTCTGATATCCTGTCTCGATGAAGCTGCCAACGACGTACGGCCGCCGTCGTCTGACCGTTCCACAACAAGCAACGCAGGCTGCGGATCGCAATGATATCGGCCAGCAGCCGCGCCTCGTTCCACCGGGGGCTCCAGCTCGGTATGAGCTCGACTACCTCGGAACTCAGCAGATTCTCATAAGCCTGTTCAAAGGATCTGTAGGCAGCGTCCATCTCCTGCCGGTACTCGGCGAATATGGCCGACTTGAAATCGTAGCGAACGTTCCAGTCTTGCAGAGACAGGCTTCGCGAGGTCCCGGAAGTGGGTGGCACAGATGGCTGCGGAGCTACGCCTCTGCTCCTCTTCTTCCGCGCATGTCTGCCCAGATCACGGTAGTACTCGGTGGCGTGCGCGTAGATGGTGGTTAGCGTGTTCTCGGCGATCCGCTCGAGCTCGTCCTGTGACTCTTGCGTCGGCACAAAGAAGAAGGACTTCGTGTCTATACCGCATATCTTCCGGATGTTCTCGAGCCGTTCTTGGACCCCGTCGGCGGACGATCGCTTTTGATCACCCAAGACCACGACAGCAAGCCGCGTCTTGTAGCCCGATTGGACTAACGCATTCTTGAGAGCGTTTATGTCGGACTTTATCCTGTTGTCCCTGAGCGTGGCTTGTGTCGGATCGGATGAAAGCATATAGAAGCTCAGCAGAACGCCGGGAACCAGCTCTTGGTGCTTGCGAAGCCAGCGACAATCAATGAGACCGTCTGGGTAAAGAGGGGATACGGGACTCAGCGGAGAGAAGGGTGAGTGCAGAACGGTGGACGACAGAGGGGGCCCGATGTCGTCTGGTAGCCGTGCTCGTCGTGGAGGTAGGAGGAGTGACTGTGTGGCCAGAGATGCTATATCAGCGCCTGAACATCCGATGCAGAGAGGGCCCGGGTCCCGAGCTGTTCACATACCCTTGCTGCAGTGCGCACTCTAAACTTGTACTTGGAAACAGCATCTTGCATCGCGTTCCACGGCAGGTCCGAGGCATCGTGGTCTAGGATGTAGCCCAGCAGGGCCCTAGCTTGGTCGGAATCCAAGATTGGCTCATCGGAGCGAAGCAGAGTCGCCTGATCCTTAAAGGCCGGCTCCGGCGAAGCATCGTATGGCGACTCGTCCGAGGGTATACCCAGTGTGACCAGCAATGGGATGTTATGGTCCAGGCTGGCGCGGGGAAAGTCGTCCATCGTATCTAGGATGCTGTCCGCCGCAGCATGAAGGGATGCTATCTATGGCCCGGCCCCAAGTTCTCAGAGGTCAAATAGCAATTTACAAGGCATGCGCATCGTGGGAAAGGACTCCGGGGTGGCACAAGAGCCGAACACGCTGACGTATCGCCAATAGTGTTTCCGACTGACACCTTGAAGCTATCGCCGACAATAAGCTGCGAGCTACGTATTTTGTGGAGCAATGCCTTATCTTATCGGCTTTCGCCAGGAAACGCGTCTTGACTCAGACGCGACTTCGAATCCTGGTCAACATATTGACATGCCTTCTCCGGCTTAATGGAGGCTCCCTTCCAACCTTTGCTTCACATAACTCTTGGTTCAATCGACTTGTTGCCGTCATACACTCCGTACATCCATTCTTCTTCTTGGTCCGTCAACTGCATGCCATGATCAAACGCAATGCCTCTCCAAAAGTCCTTCTCTGAACAGAGCCGAGGGCCGTCCAAGGTACGAAGCCTGTCCTCTCTGGGACTCGAAGGAGAAAAAACAAGGTGCTCTGCATGTTTTCCTGTTGCTGACTTCCGCCCAGCGACCGCACTGGCAACGATCGAAGAGCAACCCGGTGCCCGCTCCTGCCGCCCAGTCTCGCCCCTTGGTCCCGATTTCTGCGAAGACGAAGAACAAGCTCCAAAAATTCCAGTTCCTCCCTCCTGCAGCCGACGCCAAGGAACCCGGAGACAACAAGGCCGAGTCCAACCTGGACGAGGCCGACAAGGAGAATGACGCTCCCAAGAGAGCGGACAGCACGCCAACGCCTGCAACGAGGCTTGTCTGGCAAGACCTCATGGGCGAGGCAAAACCTGCGCTAAACGACGACGAGGACGAGGCTCCTGCCGAGCAGCTGCTATGGCACAACGAACACGACGAGGTTTCGCAGAGGATATCGCCCATTATAGGACGGAGGAAGCGCAAACGAGCCCGCAGTTCGTCACCGGCATCGTCGCCCAGCAACGCCATGCCGACGACGCCTGCCGTGAACGTTAAGGAACTCTCGCAGGCGTTCAGGACGCCCAATGCCGATCCGACGCTGCAGCTCTGGGATCGATTCGCCCTGCCGGGAGGAAATGGAGCTTCGCCGTCGGGATTGACCAATCCTCTGATGGCTCACCTGTTTGTCTCGTCGTCACCCCGACCACTCAAACAGAGAGGAGGGGTTACGCCACAACAACAGACCGAGAGCAGTCTGAGGAGAGCAATAAGTTGCGGGACACAGTGGCCAAAGCGGCGGAACATGTTCCAGAACGGCCAGGATTCGAATGTTACTTCCGAGGGCAGTCCGAACCGAGACTCGAAGTCGTCTATGGTGTCCGCCTTGCTGGAGACAGTCACGGGAGAGCTGAACAGGTCAACGTCTTTTGAGAGACGCGAGGTGGCCGCGCAATCACCGTCGCCGCAGAAGAGGAACAAGTTGGTGGGAGACAGCTCTTGTTATTCGCCGAGCAAACGGGCGGTAACCCCAGCCAGAGCCACCGACGCGTTCCCGAGCATCCATTTCGAGGCGGGCGGTATGGGCCGGGAGTTGAGAGGTGGTGGCTCATCAAGCTCGGATTATGGAGATGACGACTTCGACGAGGACACGCTTTTGGAATTGGATGCAACAGTTTACACGATACCGGACGAAGAACAGACGAAGGACGTGGCCGCTGATGATGCGGTTGTAGTCGACGACAAAGACGGGGACACGACGACTATGGATGAGGATTTTGGTGACTTTGACGATGACATGCTTGATGCCGCCGAAGATATTATGACCAAGGCGGCGACACAACATACATTTGACATGGGAAGTGCAGCACGGGACTCCCATATATCACCTAGATACCCTGCAAGCATCCCTAAGGAAGAGGAGGACGATCCCTACAGCGATGAGCTTGGAGATATCGACTTTGACGCGGTTGAGCTGGCCGCAACGCAATCGGCAAGTCGAACAGGTTCATCCCTCCCCCATGTACGTACGGTCGTCCATAGATGATGAGAAGTGAAGTCTTACTAAGATCCCTATCACAGCCCAGCCAGAAGGCCAGAGTGATCCAGCGTTATTTGGTCACAAGTGTGCTTGAAAGCTCGTATGAGGATGCCAACAACCGTGAAGTCCCCGAGAAGATCTTGGTCGTGCAGGCCGAGAGGACCAACACGATCAAAATGATCCATCTACGCGGCGACTGGTACGACACACCTGTGAGCGTCGACGCCTTTGTCCATGTGATCGGTAACTTCGAATCGGCTGGGCAGTGTATCATCGATAATGCGCAGAACATGCTTATCCTCCACCCGGATCAACTTATTTCGTCGACCGTAGTGGCCGACTCGTTCGGCTGTACGCGCCGCGCGGTGCTCCAGGACAGGGTGAAGGCTACCGGCGACACATCGCCCGCACTGGTCTACGGCACGCTGCTCCACGAGATCTTTCAGGAAGCCCTGATGGCCAACAAGTGGGACTCGCAGTATCTCGCTTCCGTCATCGACAAGGCCATGAAGAAACATATCGAGGACCTGTACGTCATCAGGACTAGTTTCGACGATGCCAGGGAGCACCTGCTGTCCAAGATGACGGAGATCCGGCACTGGGCGCAGCTCTTTGTTTCTTCCTACCCGCGGCCGGATGCGGTTGTCCAGGGCCGCAACGGCGAGAAGGTGAACATGTGCGTCAGCAAGCTGCTGGATGTCGAAGAGCATGTATGGTCGCCCATGTACGGGCTGAAAGGCAACATCGACGCCACCGTCGAAGTGGTCATGCGAGACGGCAAAGACACGAAGACTCTCACCGTGCCCTTCGAGGTCAAGACGGGCAAGAACGTCAACAGCAGCCATCAGGCGCAGACGGTGCTCTACAACCTGCTCCTCTCGGACCGGTACGACATTGATATTGTGTACGGCATCCTCTACTACACCGAGACGTCGCAGACGCTCCGCATACCGGCCATACGACACGAACTCCGACACATGATCATGCAACGCAACCAGCTGGCGTGCCATGTCAGGGAGCGCAGTGTGCAGTTGCCGCCCATGAAGCGGAGCAAGAACGCGTGCGACAGATGCTACGCAAAGACGACGTGCTTCATCTACCATAAGCTTGCTGACGACGGAGACGGCGTGACCAGCGGCATGGACGATAAGTTCGACGAGGTGGTGAAGCATCTGACCCCGGCGCACAAGGAGTTCTTCCTCAAATGGGAGGACCTCCTGACCAAGGAAGAGAAGGAGAGCCAGAAGATGCGGCGAGAGCTGTGGACCATGATCAGCACCGAGCGCGAGAAGGTCGGACGCTGCTTCGCCAACGTCATCATCCAGGAGGGATCGGCGCACGAGGACCTCAACAAGCCCAAGATCAACCGCTTCCAGTACACGCTCATCAAGGAGAACCCGCCGGCCAACTTCTCGTTCATGGACTCGCAGCTGATTGTGGGCGAGCCCATCGTAGTCTCGGACGAGCAGGGTCACTTTGCGCTTGCTCTGGGCTATGTCACTGCAGTGGGCAAGCACAGCATCCGCGTCGCCGTTGACAGGAGACTGCACAATGCCCGCATTCGACAGCCGGGATTTGACGGAGTGGACAACCAGGTCTTTGCCAGCATCATGGAGGTGGTGCCCGAAGGCGCCAAACCCGACGAGTCCCAGGGCAAAATCAAGGAGGCGCCGGTCCGGTACAGGCTGGACAAGGACGAGTTCAGCAACGGCATGGCTACGGTGCGCAACAACCTCGTGCAGGTCATGTCGGACGGACCCACTGGGTCCAGGGAGATCCGCCGTCTGGTTGTCGACCTGGTGCCTCCGAGGTTCAAGACGGTGTCGACGCAGTACACCATTGCCGACCAGGAGAGTCTCAACGTGGACCAGAAGAGGGCAATCGCCAAGGTGATGAGCGCCATGGACTACGCCCTGGTGCTGGGCATGCCCGGCACCGGCAAGACGACCACCATCGCCCACATCATCCGGGCCCTCATCTCCCAGGGTAAGAGCGTGCTGCTGACCTCGTACACGCACACCGCCGTCGACAACATCCTCCTCAAGCTCAAGGCGGACGACATCCCCATCCTCCGCCTCGGCGCGGCCGCAAAGGTCCACCCGGAAGTGCAAGAGTTCGTCACCCTCGCCGGCCAGCCCATGGACACCTTCGAGGAGATACACAAAGCCTGGCACGACTCGCCCGTGGTAGCCACGACCTGCCTTGGCATCAACCACCCCATCTTTAACGAGCGCACATTCGACTACTGCATCGTCGACGAGGCCTCGCAAATCACGCTGCCCATCTGTCTCGGCCCCATCCGCATGGCCCGCACCTTCGTGCTGGTCGGCGACCACAACCAGCTCCCTCCCCTCGTCCAGAACGAAGAAGCCCGCCTCGGCGGCCTCGACGTATCCCTCTTCAAGCTCCTGTCCGACACCCACCCGGACTCGGTCGTCAACCTCGAGCACCAGTACCGCATGTGCGAGGACATCATGACCCTCTCCAACACCCTCATCTACAACGGCCGCCTCAAGTGCGGGACCCCGTCCCTCCGCCACGCGCGGCTGCACATCCCCGACCTCCCGGGCGCCTTGAAACCCCTCCACTACGACGCCGCCACCTTCATCTCCGCCTCCCAACAGCCGTCCCTCGGCCCAACCTCCTTCTGCCCCTCCCCCTCCCCAACCTCCTGCTGGCTCTCCGCCGTCCTCTCCCCGACCTCCTCCTCACCCGTCCTCTTCCTCAACACCGACACCCTCTCCCCGCCCGCCCGCGAGGAGTCCGCAAGGGGCTCCCGCATCGTCAACCCAGCCGAGGCAGCCCTCGTCACGCAGCTCGTCCTCTCCCTCCTCCGCGCCGGCGTCCCGGCCCCCGACGTGGGCGTCATGACGCACTACCGCTCGCAGCTCGCGCTGCTGCGGCACTCGTTGTCCGACACGGGCGTCGAGATGCACACCGCCGACCGCTTCCAGGGCCGCGACAAGGAGGTCGTGGTGCTCAGCCTCGTGCGCAGCAGCGAGGGGGGTCGGGGCGGGATAGGGGAGTTGTTGAAGGATTGGAGGCGGATCAACGTCGCGCTCACGCGGGCCAAGACGAAGCTGCTTGTCGTCGGGTCGAGGGAGACGCTGGCTGGTGGCGGGGATGCTGCCGGGAGGGAGGAGATGATCGCGCGGTTCGTGAGGTTGGTGGAGGAGAAGGGGTGGGTTTATGATCTGCCCGCTGATGCGCTGACGAGTCACTGTTTTGGGGATATGGTGGGGAGTGGTAGTAGTCGTGCGGGAGGGGCGGCGCAGTGGAGTGCTGTTGGGGCGGGGAGGAGTCCTGGGAAGAAGATGTCGCCGGTGAAGAAGGGGTTGAGGGAGATGGATGCAGGTGCTGGGGGGAAGGAGAATAGGAGACCTGGAGGGGGCCAGGTGAGGTCGCCGACGAAGAGGGTTGGGATCAGTGCTGGGACGCTGTTGAAGGGGAAGCCGGTTGCGCAGGCTGTGCTGCAGGAGATGATGTATTGATTGTCCGGATTACAGTCTATGATCGCGTTTTGGCGCTCTTGGAGGCATGGAGCAGGATTACTGGTTGTATTTCTGGACGAAATGGGTATCGGCGCGACACTTTTACGTGCTGGGACTGGGCATTGCATGATATACCTTGTTTTGGTCGAGAATCGATATTCGAGCTTGATATTCATCGAGTCGTCTGGCCCTCCTAGTCCTCGTACAATGCGTGACCTCTTGAAGCAGTTGCTCGTGTCCCGTTACGGTGTGCAATGATGTCCCCAGCGATGACTATGCATCTGGTATCCCAATGTTTCCCAACTCCAGCTCCATGCTATGCTTGCTAAGTCCGACAACAAGTAAAAGAGTATTAACTCCCGCTACACTCCATGATTGGTATATAAAAAGAAAAAGAAAAGGAAAAAGAAAAGAAAACACCATCCGTGTACCTTCCATTCTCTACCCGCTATGACCCCTGCCGTTGATAGAACAACATGTAAGCTTGCTGACGGCCGCGACCGAACAACTTCTCGGCCTCGTCGTTCGGAGCGTTGGACCCGACCTTGACGTGCGTGACATTGGCATCGTCGAACTTGATCCAGTCCGTCGGATCTGCGCTGTCAGTGTCACGCACATAGGCGATGTAGTGCCCGCTCCTCAGAGAATCCCCGATGTGGCAGATGACCGCGTAGCAGTCATACTTGAGGGGCGGACGGAACTGGCGCTCCGTGTCGGCAGTCTGAGCGACCTCTGCATCGGTCCTGTCGATGCCGCGCTCGTCCTTCGGAATGAAGTACGGCTCCACGTCGAGGTTTTGGAACGGGAATGTGAAGCGGGACTTGTTCTTCGCCAAATAGCCGGCAGGTGTAACGATGCCTCTGTGGATTCGGAAGGTCAAGCGGTCGGGCATCCGCGAGAGATAGATCCTTCGGTCGACTTGGCTTGGACCCCATCCATTTTTCTTGCATAGCCCCGAGCAGGGATAGTCGTCGATAGTTTCGTTCCTGATGTAGTGTTCGAGCGACCCAACTAGATGCCCGGCGCCGATGGCCAAGGAGGTGAGATCCGACGTTTGAGGAGTAACGGACCGGTTCTTACAGCGTCGACAGATGGTGATGCCCGTCTCCATGCCGCGCCAGTACTTGGTGACTATGGACTGGTTCTGTGTGGTGTACTTGTGCCAGTACCGTATTGAATGGTACAGCAGCGAGCGTGCATCGTTATCCTCGACCTCATACGGCTTTTCTGACTGATCACGGTGGATGTTGGTCTCGTCGTGGAGAGCGTCCATTATGTAGTTGAAGAACTCTTGCGTGTCTTGCTGGATATCCTCTCTTCCGAAGATGTCAGCCTCCGGTTTCCTCCTGCCGGTGCTATCCTTGCTGCTAATGTGTTGCATGTATTGCTGGTTGAGCGTTAGCCTTGGTACGGCTGGTATCTACGGTAGCTCGCAGTTTGCTATACGTACCATCAACGTGCGGGCTTCCATCGGATGAATCAGAGCCTTCTGCATCCATGCAAACAGCTGTGCCAGCATCTTTGCGAGCAGCTGGGGATTGGGTATCTTCTCCCCTGCCTTCATCGGTACCCGGTAGTCGTTGGTCCACCGTCCCGTAAAGAGGTCGTCGGCGAAACCGTCAGTCCAGAACATTGCTTGAATCGACGAGTTGGCATAGCAGAAGAATCTTGGGTTCCGAAGTCCCACTAGTTGTCTGCGCTTCGTCTTGTCGCCTTTGGAACGTGGCACGAACTTCTTGGCCTCGTCGTGTTCGTCCTTGCCGTTAAACCCGGAGAAGCTGGTCTTGGCAACTGTAGGAGCCGGCCGTGTCGGCTCAACGGGGAAGTTGACATGAGGCGGCGACACACTGGAGTTTCCATCTACTGTTCTTATACTAGGTGGCGACACCATCGATTCCTTGATGGCCGACACGCTGGGGAACCGACGCAGGAAATCGTCCTTGCTGAGGGGTTTAAACAGCTCCGGATCATTGGTCGACTGCTCCCATCGCCTTGCTTCTTCCGGATCCTGGATGGGCTTGGGTACGTGTGATTGTCGCCGAACAGGAGTGTACACTGTCTGCCTCACTTTCGTAGGAGACCCGAGCGGTCGGCCCACAGAGGTCTCTGTGGTCGCCAGTGAGTGGCTGCCCATCACACTCGTCCAGGCGTCTAGACCTCCCTGTAACAGCTTCGGCGGCTTTGGGCTGGTCTCCCCGACAAAGTCAAAGTAGGTCAGAGCGTTGTACAAGCCCTGCACAGCTGCTCCATCCGGGTTGCTTTGCTTGGTGCCGATGTGAGTCGAGTCTTGATCGTAGAAGACAACGAGGTCAAATCCGTGGCGCCGCTCGAAGTTGATTTGCTCTGAACTAGGGGCAAGGACCATGCTCTCGGCGATTTCACTTGCCGATATGTTCTTCCTCGTCAGCACCTCGGGCTCAATGCATATTGTAGCCTGCGACATGATGTGGCCTTCGTCAAAAGCCTCCCGACTCCGGATGTCGATCAGCAGAATGGACACGCTCTTGGATCCTTCCTTCATTAGCCCTAGGAGTTCGGTGACCGAGAGTGTTTCGCCTTCGGGTATGGTGAGCTTAGTTCGCTTTGCCCAGTTATTTGGTTCCTCGCCGAGACCAGCTAAAGGTGACTTGACCGCAAGCGAACTCAGCGAGCCAGACGTAAGCGACCGGTTCAAGCTGAAGCGACGGGAGGAGCTCGAAGGTAGCTCTGCCGCTTCCGTCGACACTGTTCCCCGGGCTGGTTTGTATATGGCGCCTGGCACCTTGGGCAGTTCGAAATTGTGGTTCTCAACCGAGGCAATGGAGCGGCTCGCCGATGTGAAAGGATCCCTCCATTGCGCGGCTGGCGGTACAACTATCGGTTGCGTTTTGATCCGAGGATCCTGAACGAGGTGCTGCGGTGCTGACGTGGTCGGCCTGAGATTGGCAAATCGCTTGCTCAAATCGTCAGCCGCCCTCTTCGCTGCCACTCCGCCATGCTGAATGGCATTGCCGTGCAGAGCCTCGGGCTTTGGATGCACCGGCGGCCTAGCCTTGGCAGTGGATGGCGTTGGCGACGAGGTGGGAGTGAGGACGACATCGTTGCTAAGCCCATCATCGAGCGAAGACCTGCCGCCTCTTGAAACTGCCTGTCCACTTCTTTCTGTGTCTGTGGAACGATGCGCCGTCGGCTGGACCCCTGATCTCGCATTGTCGCCCTTGATCTCCGATTTGATCTGCTCGAACACGCCGTGGGCGGCTTGGGCCTGCCGCACAAGTTCGAGGTACCTCTTCTTCTGCGCCTTGTTGTCGCCCGCTTGCAGTGACACCCAGCCCTTGTTCTTCTTGATGACGTCAAGGAGTACGATATTCGCTTTGATATACGACTTCATGGCCATGTCTATCCTCCCGCCAAAGTTTCTGTAAGTCTCGGCCTCGCGCAGTAGCTCCTCGGCGATGGCCAGCAATTTGTCCATCTGGGTGAAGCGATCGAAATCGATGGTGACCGAGGTTATGTCGTCTATATGGGGTAGGGGTTTCTTCCGTGCGGGCGCGCCACCGCCAGGGGCAGCGGCGCTGAAAGAGGCGCCTGCTGAGCCATTCGCCTTGTGGCCCCCAGGGTTACCGTTGGGTACAGTCACCATTCTCGCGAAAATCGGCGCAACAGTCGCAGATACAAATCGGGGTGTCTGAACAGGATTGGAGCCTTGCGCAAGCTTGCGGTCGTAAGGAAATCCCGTCTAAGTAGGGGAGATGGAAGAGGACAGGCTGGAGGGAAGGGGAAAGCATTTGGAGTGGCAGTCGCTTTATGAATCGAGAGCGTAAGGTAGGCCCATGTAGGGAATCAAGGAGACCGGGGCTTGGAGTTGAAAGAAAGTATACCTATTGTTGGAGACTCGCAGGCCGGAAGAAGAGGCATTTCTTTGTCGCGTATATAAGTAGCCTCGAGCACAAGTCATTGAGAGGCATTCTGGAATGTTTGGACCGTGATGGTGGAGGGTGACGTCCGTCGTCCATCTTATCGGGGCGCTGTCCGGCTGTGGAGACAACTCGCCTCGGTTCTGCCAGGGAACCTGAGAATAGCGATGCAATCAGCGGTGTCTGGAGGTACAATGGAAGTACACGCACCCTGCCCCGCGCAATACGCACTGTCAGAATAAGCGCCACTAGCAATGACCTCAGCTTAGCAGCTGGCAAGGCTGGCGAGGCTT
>Ga0209127_100555_pt1 | contig 12907 bp, 6 predicted proteins | sample LakSupMetagenome_FD_187469 | JGI IMG/M metagenome (GOLD analysis project Ga0209127, IMG submission 187469) | Freshwater microbial communities from Lake Superior, Canada - Sta WM archaea (SPAdes) (version 2) | ecosystem: Environmental > Aquatic > Freshwater > Lake | place: Lake Superior, Canada...
CAAGAGACAGCGACTCGGTGAACAGGAGTAGCTTCTTTAACAGCCCCACAACTCGTCCCAAGATGATTCTCCCTGTCGATCTCCTCACCCCCAGCCCGGCCTCCGAGGCTCGCAAGCACAAGCTCAAGGCTCTTGTGCCTGCTCCCCGCTCTTCTTCATGGACGTCAAGTGCCCCGGCTGCTTCACCATCACCACTGTCTTCTCCCACGCCCCAGACCGTCGTCATCTGCCAAAGGTGCACCACCGTCCTCTGCCATATCGGACCACGGGACGATGGGACAGAATGAGAACTTCAGAGTGTTCTCGCCAGCTGTATCAACCTCTGCCCAGGAATTGCAGCAGGCAGCGGGGAGGTTAGTGATATCTCTACAGTCACAATGTTCGATGTACAGCGAACGACTAGCACATATTACTACCCTATTGAGGGCCTGCTAGCAGTGTGAAAAGGAAGAGGGTATAAAGGAGACCAAATGCTCGGGCCTCCCAGCTTTCAAGCAGGCCATCATAAAGGCAGATTCATATGTCATTACACTTGTAGCTCATGAAAATCATAATGATCCAGCTGGCAGAAACAAGTCGCCGGTAACGATGACCTACGTAGGGTTCCCAATCATTTGATCCATAGCGATCCTCAACTCGTCTTCCAGCGAAATCGTGCTTGTCTGCGACGGCTCTATGCCCGGAACTTGGATGCTGGGAGCATGTCGTCCTACGTTTTCCACGGCCGGTACATGCGCGTCAGCGATACGCATCGCCGTGTCTTTGGCTCCGGAGTCCTCCATCCGCCGCTCACTCTGCGCAGGCATACCCGAGGCGCCGTCGACATCCATAGTATCATCGTGCCTCGCATCCATCTCCTTCCCTTTCCCCTTGTCTACCTTTCCAACCTCGCCGTCCCCTTCGCCGCCCCCATGCGCATCACTCATTCTCACATCCCCCTCACCGTCTCCTTCCCCTTCACTCCCCGTCTCACTCCCACTCCAACTTCTCTCGCTCCCGGTCCAGCTGCCCTCGCTCCCCTCCCTTACCAACCTGATCGTCTCCTCAATAGCCAAGAAATCACTCTCCAGCACCTCAGCCCAGTTCTGCACGTTGCCCAGCTCCTTGACCTTCTTGGCCGCGTCGTTCGCGACCCTGGCCAACTTATCGTTCTCCCTCCTCAGCGCATCTGTGGCCTTGGCGACGTCGCGCTCCTGCTTGGCTATCGCGGCCGCGTTGGAGTGCAGCACCGAGGCCCGGTCGCGGAGCGAGGAGTCGAGCATGTTGCCTATACTGGCCAGGACCGCCTGGCGCGCCTCGGCTACCTGCCGCTCGGAGGAGGGGGAGGATGTCGGGGGCAGGGTGGAGGATAGCGTCGAGGGGGGATGGGGCGGGTTGTGGTGGTGGGGGCCATTGCGAGGGCCCGGAGGGTATTGGGGGGATGAGAGGGAGGATCCGGCTGTTGATGCGGCGGCTGGTGGGGAGACGGTGCTAGCTTGGTTGGCTGTGGTTACTGTGCTGGGTGTTGTGCTTGTTGGTGGGGAGGTAGATGTAGCTGATAGCGGTGACGGGTGGGGTGGCTTGAGGGGTGGCTGTTGGATTGAGGATGCCATAGTTAGTGGGAGTTAGCAAAGTAGTCTGATTTTGGTGTCTGCGTAACTCAGTTGGTGGTGAGTTGATGTGAGGTTCACGCGGCAGTTGTGAAGCTAAAATTGGATGTCATGAGAAGTAATGAGAGGGCGGGGTAGATCTGGATGAAGTTGGCCGTCATTGGGCGAATGAACGGCATGACTGTGCAATCCGATGCCGTATCAAGAAGAGTTATGTCTCTTGCCCATGGTAAAGTATAGCCAACAATGACCTACACAGTAAGCCTCCTTCATAGCTCTCCCTCCCTCCCTTCCACTACCTCCTCTGTTGTCCCGTGGAAGTCTCACCTCAGGCCGGCGCGGTCCGGTCCGGTCCGGAGCCGAAATGATAACGGCCCCGCTTCAGCCACGGACCTTGAGGTACTCATCCTATGAACAGCTCACTATGTACATCTGGTCGGGCTGAAGGCTTATTCCGCACCTCAACTTTCTTCAAAACGCACCATAGAAATGGTCGAGACTAGATTACAGAATGTCATCCTGCCGTCCCGAGGCTCGGACAAGACATTCGACGTCACCATCTCCGACAACATCGTCACCTCCGTCACCCGGTCATCGCCACAGCACACATGCCCAAGCCTTCTACTTCCGTCCCTCTGCCACCCTCACCTCCACCTAGACAAAGCATACCTCCTGACAAGCAACAACCCAACATACTCACATCTCGCACCGGAGACTGGTTCCTTTTGCGAAGCTCTCACCAACACAGCGCAGGCCAAGTCTTTGTACACAGAGGAGGACCTGTACCTCCGCGGTTCGCAGCTTCTCGCGACTACTCACGCCCAAGGAGCCACAACAGCCCGTACCTTCGTCGAGGTAGACGCGACGACGGGCACGCTGCCGCTGACTGTGGCGAGAAGGCTCAAACGCGACTTCGCCCACCTCATAGAGCTACAGATCGTTGCCTTCGCGCAAGAACGGCTCTGCTCTGGAGCGGATGGAGACGCCAATCGGCGAGTCCTCGAAGAGGTTCTCGCAAGTGAGGCGGCGGCGGACATAGCCGTGCTCGGCACGACGCCATATGTGGAGTCCTCCCGACAGGCCCAGATTTCCAACATTGCCTGGGCCATCCGGACGGCGATAGACAAGAACCTGCACCTAGACTTCCACTTGGACTATAATCTTAACTCACACTCGAGCGATCCTGAGTGTAGCCCTCTGACATACGAAGTTATATCAGGTCTGAACTCCACCCACTGGACCACCAAGAACGAGGGCAAGACTGTTGTTCTGGGTCACTGCACCCAGCTGAGTCTCCTGGGGAACGATGACCTCAATCAGCTAAAGACCAAGATCAGCGATGAGGGTCTGCCCGTCCACTTCGTCGGACTCCCCACCAGCGACCTCTTCATGATGGGGCGGGGCCACCACCCCAAGCCCCGTGGAACACTGCCGGTCATGGACTTCATCAGCAACGGCCTCGAAGCCTGCTTGGGCGTGAACAACGTCGGCAACGCCTTTACGCCGTTCGGCACGGCGGACCCGCTGAGTCTCGCCAGCTGGGCGGTGGGCATCTACCAAGCCGGCACCGAGGCCGACGCCGAGATCCTCTACGGATGCGTCAGCTGGCGTGCTAGGCGCGCCATCGGACTTGCGTCGGAACAAGACGGGAAGATGGGCGGGGAGACGGACGTTTATGAGGGCATGAGGTGGAGACCGATGTTGCTTGTCGAGAACAGGTTGTTCATCGATATGGGTGATCAGATAGTGCGTGGAAATAAAGAAGACGGAGACTCGGCACTGATGATTCCGGGTAGGCAGAGATGCAGTATCAGGGATGTGGTCTGGGATCCTCCTGAAGTTAGCCTTCGCAAGGTCATGAAATAGCAAGCCAGGTTTGACGCTGGGCGCCGAGGGTGGGTGCATTCGCAGGCACTACACTGATAGTTTTTCTGCTCAGGCGCCGGCCTGGCTAGGTAGTTAGCACATACTGTATGTATGTACATACAGTAAGTAGGTTGGACATATACCAACCGCAGACAAGACTGTCTGGCGACCGCACGCATCTCCGTGTCTGGGATGAGGCACAACAGAGCCGCTTCAACACAACAGTGCTGGACCATCTCTCCGTATTCTCTTTTCCCAGCGGGTATCGAGCCCTCTCTCCGCTGCTTCAAGACCTCTAATCGTAGACATCGTCATAATCATCGAACCGTTGAGTAGAAACCCACTCCTCGCTCGCCAGGCCCCGATCCTTCTTTTTCCTCACTTCGGCCGGATCTTTGCACACATCGCAAGCATAATCACACGTCGGCACCTCGCTCTCCCCGAAATAACGACAGATTACCGCATGTCTGCACCCGGCCGTACTCTCGCAGTATCCGATCAGCCGTTGCAGACTCTCCTCCCTCGCCTTCTTATTCCCGCCATCCTTCGGCGCATCACGCGACACCATATTGATCGCCCGCTGCGTGTCCTCTCGACTGTAGTAAAGGAAGCAGTAGCTCGCGTTTCCGTCCCGTCCGGCGCGGCCGGCTTCTTGGTAATACCCCTCAAAGCTCTTCGGTAACCGCCAGTGGACGACGAACCGCACGTTCTCCTTGTCGATGCCCATCCCGAACGCCGTCGTGGCGACGATGATGTCCCACCCGGGCTCGTTGGCTATCCAGCGGGCCAGGGTCTCTTCTTTCTTCTCCTTGGTGAGCTTAGCGTGGAAGGGACGCGCACCGAGACCCTGGTGTCGGAGGGCGACGGCGAGCTGCTCGCACTCGTCGCGGGAGGTGGTGTAGATTATCCCCGGGACGTTGTCGACTCGCTCGCCCGCCGCCTCGAGCTCTGCTCGCCGTATTGGGTCGCGCCGGCGGGTGTACACGCCCTGCAACCAGTAGACGAAGTCGCTGAAGCGGTCGTCCGCTTCGTCGGAGGTGTACCGGATTTCCAGGTGGAGGTTCGGCCGGTGGGCGGTCATGGAGAAGATCCTGAGGTTGGCCGGGTTGCGATCCAGGCCTAAGGTGGACAGCACGTCCAGGCGGACCTGCTCGTTGGCCGTGGCGGTGAGACACATGATGGGCACGTCGGGGAACGTCTCGCGGAACCAGGACAGCTTCTTGAAGTCCTTGCGGAAGTCGTGGCCCCATTCCGAGATGCAGTGCGCCTCGTCGACGGCCACGCGGGCCAGCTCACGCTGCTCGTACACCACGCGGAGCTTGCGGCGGAAGCCGTCGGTGGAGCAGAGCTCGGGGGTGACGTAGAGGAGTCGGGTCCGCGGGTGGCCCGAGGCGAGGTCTTGGTAGATGTAGTCCCTCTCCGGTTGGGGCGTGTTGGAGTTGAGGGTGCAGGCGTCGACGTTGGCGGCGCGCAGGGCCTCAACCTGGTTCATCATCAGGGAGAGGAGCGGCGAGACGACGATTGTGATGCCAGTGTCGAGCACGGCGGGCAGCTGGAAGCAGAGGGACTTGCCGAAGGAGGTAGCGGCTTGGACGAAGACATCTCTGTGTTCGAGGGCGGCGAGAATGATCTCGCGCTGGTTAGGTCTAAGTGCTGTGTTAACGGGCTACCCATATTTGCCAGGAGCCTGAGGGGGGGGAGCAACCTGAAGGTCTGTTTGTTGAATTGCCGGCGGAGGGTGAAGTCAATGTCTTGGAACGAGTCGCTGCGTATGAGAGGCATCTTATGGCCCGCGTCCCAGATGTATTATTCAAGCTAGACTCTAGTCTTATCGCCTATCTTCTGTCAGTTCCTGATTCTTGCCGTGCTAGTCCGGGTGCTTGCCTGGACAGCCTCAGGATAACACACATGCAGTTCCCTGGATCATCGTTACGTCCAACAGCTTCTAGGAAGCCGCTGATGGATAGAATGCGCTATGAGACCTTCCTAGCCCGGATCTCAGCGCGTCGATGAAGCTTATGGAGCAAAGTGTCCAACGATTGGAGAATCCTAACGAGAGCTGGGAGCGTTCCCTGAAAGAGACCGTAGTGTTTTGTTCGGTGCTTGTCGCGAGTCAACCGTAGCGCGGTACCTTGGTTGGATCCACAGTGGTGAACCTCACCTCGAGTCGTAAGCCTCAACCTCAGCTCACTGCTGCAGACTCGGTGCTCGGTTTCAACGTCAGGACGTTACAAGCAAATACTCACCGCCGAGACTGTAATAAACTGGGTAGCTATAGTATTCGGATCGCCAGTGATTTGTGGCATTATAGTCCTGGTTATCGGGCAGCGTCAAAGGTGTCCTTGACGCTAGGGGTGTCCCCCCAAGCCCAGGCTTGCACGGATGCTTTCCTACAGTGTTCCAGTGTGTGAGTCAACCTTTCCGTCGCGCAACACAGCGATGGTGTATCAAGAAGTTTACCATGTCGAATCTTCAGCGAAGTAGCTACATCAAAATCTTAGGGTGATTCAATCAGACTCCGGACTCTCCAGGGTCTCCTTCGCTTTATTGTCTTCGTTTTTGCATATCTTGACTCGTCTTCCTTGTCCGTCTCTCCACTGCGACTTACACCGCGACCCCAGAGTCTGGTGTGCGATCCCCCGCAGTAGCAGCCCAGCTTCCATGGAACTTTTGCCATTTGGCGGCTGCCTGGCCAAGTGGGAAATATTTCGGTATTGGCCGTCGACTCAACGGTTCGAGTCCTGAAGCATGCAAGTATGCCCAACCTTCTCTTTGTGTCTTTGTGGCTGGATCGTGACTGTCTAAAGAGCTTCAGACCAACCTTCACGGTTCTCCCACATCTACGAATCAGGGGACGGCCCTGGATCTCTCTTCCTCGTGTAGACTTAATAGGATATCCTGAGGGGAGAATCCAACCGCATTAACCATTCGTCGACACACGCACGATAGCTCATCCGACAGCACCCGTCAGGATTGCTGAAGTCAGCAACGAGCAGATGGCTGCGGCGTGGCAGTCGCAGCCTGCTTGAGCCGTGTCCATGATGGAGGGGTGTCAGAGGATGCGAATCAACCTCCAGCATGCACTTCCATCCTCATGATTCCGGCTGCATGACAGTCAAGACAAGGTACCCTTCCATTGGTCGCCGGTGGACATCGTGTCTCCTTACTCGCTGCCTCGATTATGCTGCACCGTTGGCAATTCTGGTCCTCATGGACACCTGCTGCCTTGGAAGTTATCATATAAGGAGTATGCATCAACCCCGTTGTCTCTGCCTCATCTCGTCGGCCGCTTCTCGGTTCAGCCGAGCCCAACAGCCCAGGTAGGATCCCAACGACCGCCGCACGGTACAGCCTACTCGACTGCTTGAGCTTCGCCTGCCGTCCGACCATGGCCCTTGAGACATCCTCGGCAACGGATGAAGGCTGGAACAACATAGCGCTGCCGGGAACCGACGGGTTGGTTGTAGCTGACGGTAGCTACCAACTGAACCCGACCGATGCTGTGACCGACGCTGTGGTGTCGGGTACTCGAGCCTACGAAGCAGCCCCGGGAACCTCCCAGTTCTACTCGGCCCATCATGAGTCTATTCACGCACAAGCCGACAACATCATCATAGGGCAAGTCGAGAACCTCCACATCCACGGACCAGAGCCTGTACCTCCTCCTGTCCCCTCGAAGCCTCGACTGTGCGATAATGCGGTCAACAGAACACTACGTACGGAGCTTGCTCTTCCTGCAAATCGTCATTACAGCACCGATGCTGAAGCTAGCAATCGGTTGCTATCGGCAATATATGAATATAGGGACGACAAGGTCAAACGCCTATTGCTCAAGCGGACGGACCCAAGCATGCAAGGATACCACTATTCAAACTCTTACATTGTACCGATTAACTTGGCCCTCAAGCAGTACGGTAACACTTCCTCATCGAGCAAGAAGATACGGTGCGCAACCATCCTGAAGTACCTCATCCTTACCGGTGCGAATCTTGAGATCCGGACAGCCACCAACGAGACGCCGCTTATCGCACTGGCGGCCATGTCAGGGCCACACTCGCTCCTTATAATCATCTGCGAAATCATGAATGAGCGGGGCCACGCTGACTTTGTGAACCGGACGGATACCCATGGGGTTACAGCTCTCCATGCCATTCTCCGCCAGCGCAAGTCCAGTGCCGTTCGGAAAGGCGTCAACGCATTGCTTGGCTGCGGTGCCGACCCTAATCTCGTACCGTCGTCGCGAGACAGCCGCACGCCTCTCGAGCTTGTCCTGCCAAACAAGGACTATGGGACGATGAAAGCGCTGCTGGAACATGGCGCCGATCCAAACACGGCCACGACAGAGGACAAGACGCTCCTGTACTCCTGCGTCTCCAGCAAGGACGTATCGGCAGTCAAACTTCTGCTCGAGCATGGCGCAAACCCCAACATCGGTTCGCCGGGCGCCTCCAACCAACTCCCCATCCACGCCGCCGTTACAGCCAAAAGTCTCGAGCTAGTCAAACTTCTCATAGCAAAGGGATCTGAACTCGACGTCCAAGACGACTCGGACAAGGCACCGCTCATCTACGCCGTCGACCAGGACAGCCTACCGCTGACAGAAGCCCTGCTCGAGGGCGGTGCCGACCCCAACGTGACCGTACGCAACTCGGAGACCGGGTACCTTGAGTGGAGCGTCCTCTCGTTTGCCATGTGGCAGCGGAAGCAGCCCGCCGTCGCCCGGGCCCTGATCGAGTGGGCTGCCGACGTCGACCACCGCAATGGTACCTACGAGGAGACGGCGCTGCACATCGCCGCCTACGCAGGGGACGTGGAACTGGTACGTCTACTGATTGACAAGGAGGCGGACGTGGAGGCTAGGTCGAACAACAACTATTCTGCCTTGGGGATTGCGATCGAGAGCGGTCACGCGCGGACGGCGAAGGTGTTGATCGAGGAGGGCGGGGCGGATGTCAATGTCAGGGACGGTAATTACCGTAAGACCCCCCTATGCATGGTCTTGGAGACGCAATCTGAGGGGGAGTTTGCTGCAGTTAGGGAACTGATATTGGAACGTGGTGGGAGAAGCGAGAGGTACTATGGGGGAGGGGGCTCGAGGTCGAGTTCTTGTGTCTTGCTGTGAGAACCTATAGCTATGATATGACGATAGAAAATGATGAAGCTGGAAGGACTGTATGATCTTGTCGATGGGACGGAATGCTGCCATGTATTCCATTTTCTCCCGGTTCAAGTTCAGTTAGCCTCTCGATGGTTTTCTGCGATATCTACTAGTGTGCGAAGCCGCAAGCCGTGTCTGGTGAGCCTATAGGTAGCCGAGTATCGGACGTGCGGCGACCAGAGTAGAAACAAAGAGCAAAGTCGTGTGGAACGCACAAGACTCCTTGAAGGCTGTTTCGTTTCAGTCCAGGGTCGCGAGGTTTTGATCTCGACTCGCTCGCACCCGTGCGACTCGGAACAGCCAACCAGAGCGAGTCATTTGCTCAGCTGGCAGCGCCAGATCTGCCACTGGCACGCCACTAGCGCGGCGCCATGGAGGGCGGAATCTTTTCCATTGGCGACACAATCGCGGGTGTCCCTTGCAGTCTCACCCGCAAAAGGGGCGCTCAACGTGTCGCTTGTTAGGTGCACGCCCCTTGCAGAGGTCCGCTTGCGCAGGCACAGACGGGGCGTGCGGGAAGAAAATCCCTCCACCCGCCAGACTGGCAGAGCGTCCTAGACTCAAAGGAGGCCCAGGCGCGCAGCACCACATGGCACCCCAAACGGCGGAGTCCAGCAGCCCCTTTCTTGGCTGATGGTGTGTGCGGCTGCTGTAACTTTGTATGCTTGGAGAAGAAAGTCAAGAGGGATGCCCGAATTTTTGGTTACGCATACATTGCACCGACCATAGAATGCCTTACTCGACATCGACGGGCCGCGATTTATCTGCCATTTAATCGTAGCTGCTCCGGGTATTTTGGACGTGCGATAGATCTTGCTATATTACTCTCCCCGTCGCCGCCAGTCGCCCAAGCTTCAGAGCCAGGATTGCATCATATCTTAGCTGGCACAACATCGGGAGGAGGAAAGGGAGATCGAAGACGAGACGAGAAAAGCGCCAACTGCCAGAGTCCTCGCCGGACCTACAGCATCCTCGCAATGAACTGTTATCTCCGCCCAGCTGCTGTGCGCCCACTCTACTAGGCATAAACATCCCGAACTCGCTTCAGCATCCCGCGCTGCTTTCCCGCCCGTTGCAGCCTTGCCTGACCGAGGCACGAGCTCCTGAAACACCAGCGCCATCGCTCGTCTTGCACCCATCATCGAACCCGCTGCCATTTGCCACGGTCGCTCCAAAGGTCTGGTCTCGACTAGTTTTTTGATTCCAATCGCACCCGTGTCCGTCGTCGAAAGGCCGGCTTTGTAGGATAAGGATACACAGAGGATGAATCGCTCCTTCTCCTCCATTACGGAGATGGATCGGCCGCGAGGGCTGCCCGAGAACCCAGCCCAAGGACGACGAATTGCTGCTGCGGCGGCGGCGAACATACCATTGCCTCCGGTCCCTTCACTCCGCGATGTCGAGTCGAATCCCGCGCTGCTGGCGTCGGCGCCTCCGTCTTCGTCGCAGGTGATCGCCATGGCCAGGGAGGCCATGAAGGTGGCGCTCGAGGAAGACGAAACCCAGGCTGCCGGAGCGAGCGGCGTGAGCAACGAGTTGAGACCCGGCCTGACGATCAATCTAAGTCATAAGAACATCCAGAAACTGCCGGACGAGGTGGTCGATATAATAAAAAATGAGCTGGAACGGTATGCCCCCTACAAGCCAAGGGTGCGGCGACGATGGAATGCTTGCTGATAATGGCTCTTTGAAGGTTTGCTCTGTCGCATAACAACCTCCAGTCGTTTCCTGCTCGCTTCTCCGAGTGTACCTCGCTGCGGTACCTCAACGTGAGGAACAACAAGATCAAAGAGTTTCCGCTTCCGGTAAGCACCCGATGCTAGCTCCCAAAAGCAAACATTGAACGAGCCGCTGATGCAGTGTTCTGCCGTGTAGCTGTGTGATCTGAAATCATTGGAGATTCTCGATCTCGGGCGGAACAAGCTCCGGGTGCTACCACCTGACATTGTCAAGCTATCGTCGCTGAAAGTGCTGTCGGTGCAGAAGAACCAGATCTCGGAACTGCCGCTGTGCCTGGCGGACATGGTATCCTTGCAGGTCGTGAAGCTGGACGGGAACCCGCTCATATTTCCGCCGCCAGAAGTGCTGCAGGTCCAGGCTCCCAGCCCGCCCAACGAAGGGTTCCTCAAGGACAGCGAGGTGACTGAGGTGTCGGTGACGGCGCACATCAAGAAATTCCTCAAGCAAAAGCAGCAAGCCGTCGCCATGGCAAATGCACGGTCCGACGCGGACACAACCGGTGACGAGTCTAGTGAAGGCACCGAAACACCGCGACTGCCCTTGAAGCGCGCCATGAGCGGCCGTTTCCCCATCAAGGTCCCAAACGGCTCCGACACTTCAGATATACGATCGCCTGCCTTTCCACGACCACCGCCAATTCCCACGCGATCGCATTACCGCGGGTTATCGCAACAGAACACGGCCGTCCGGAGACCTGGCGTGATGCCGCTGACCATAGGAAACGTCAACGAGCGTCTGCGCAGCAATTCGGAGACGCTGCTTCAGGCGAGCCGCGCCGACCGTCCGGAGAGCCGACTGCGGCGGATGGGCGTTGTGCCCAAGAAGGGCTCGGAACTAGGTACACTCGACGAGACGCAGGCAAACAACCGATTCAGCCACTACCGCGGCCTCAGCCACGGCTCGGCAATGCAAGGGAACGGAGCGAGCATGGCGACCAAGAGTCCCAACAGTCCGGCCATGGAGCCTTTCCTGCAGCGGCCCATCTACGTCAGACGTCTGTCCGTCCTACCCGAACGACGGCGCGAGTCCAAGGTCTTTGACCCCGTTCTCGAAGCAGCCAAGGGCATCCTCTACTCCGTCTTCCAGATCCACCCCACCATCCAGATGTTCATGAGCCTCGCAAGCGACGGCACGGACAAGCGCTCCAGCCTCGAGTTCGTCTTGTATAACACCAATGCGCACGTCGAAGAGCTGGAGCTCGAGATCCAGAACCACGACCGCATGCTGGAGGAAGACAATTACACCCAGCGTTCCAATGAGAACGTCCAGCGAGCCTGCGTGACCCTGGTCAACGCCTACGCTCACGTCTGCTCCCTGCTGACCACTCACGTCGACCTTTTCATCGACAATGCCGACCCGCGCTACATCCGCAGCTTGCTCACCCAGCTCTACAATAGCATCATGGAGCTGCGCGTAACCTGCACCCAAGCGTCGCGCGACTCTTCTCCCTCCCGCCGCACCCCGTCCCGCGCCTCGACCATAAACGACACCCTCCGCCCGCACTCCCGCGAACCCTCCGTCACCCCGACGCCGACACTCACCCGCCCACGCAACGGCACCTTTACCCACAACCCCTCCAACCTGCGCGTAGCAACAGACGTCCCCGTGCCCGTCGCCTTCCTCCACGGCACCGGGCGCACGGCCACCATCAACAGCTCCGCCACCCCCCGGTCAGGCGAGTCCTTCACCTCCAGCACCACCTCCTCGCGCGGCCTCGACTTCTCGGACGAAGACCGCCTCTTCGAGCGCATCTTCCTCTCCCTGCAGCGCTCCTCGGAGCTCATCTCCCGCACCTTACCCTCCCTCAACGCCCAATTCGCCGGCGCCCTGCGCAACGCGATCCAGACGCGCGCCCCGGAACCCAGCCTGAAGTGGTGGAAGGCCCTGGTGGCGGAGTGCAGCGCCGCGCTAGCCCAGTGCGAGACCCTCAAGCACCGCCTGTCCCTCATCGTCCTGAAGGAGCCCGGCATCCGCACGCAGGCCTCGTTCTGGTCACTGTGCCAGAACTTCCTCGACAGCTGGGCCAACCTCATCCTCCTCTTCAAGGACGCCATGCCCAACGTGCCCCTCCCGGCCGACATCCGCACTCGCCTCAGGCCCATCCAGCAGGCCGTCAAGGAGACCACCAACCTGATGGTGTCCTCGCCCTGGGCGGATTACGTCCGCCAGGGGGGCGCGTCCTCGTCGCACCTCAGCCCCACCAACGGCCAGGGGTTAGGAGGCGCAACCAGCCCGTTTTCCCCTAGCGGTGGGAGCGTCTTTGCGATGCTGCCCATGACGCCGCAGAGCGCCGCGCTGGGGCCGGCGGTGCAGGCTACAGTCCCGAGCACGCCTCAGAGCGCCAACTTCGCCGCTGCGTTCAACGGGGGCGTGTTCGAGAGGGCGGACGCGCTGATGGCTAGTCTCGGGGGAGGAGGACACAGGCAGGGAGCGCTGTCGAATGGGAGTTATGGCATGAGGGAGAGGGATGAGGGGCCGAGGAGTATGGTCAATCTTGATCCTGGGATGGGCGGTATGGGTGGTGGAGGAGGGGGAGGAGGGGGGATGAACGGTA
>Ga0209127_100556_pt1 | contig 12906 bp, 10 predicted proteins | sample LakSupMetagenome_FD_187469 | JGI IMG/M metagenome (GOLD analysis project Ga0209127, IMG submission 187469) | Freshwater microbial communities from Lake Superior, Canada - Sta WM archaea (SPAdes) (version 2) | ecosystem: Environmental > Aquatic > Freshwater > Lake | place: Lake Superior, Canada...
AGCCGCCGTGAAGACGTTGGATATCGCTATCCAGTTGCTAGACTTTATGTGAAAACCCTCAGGTCCTCCTTGTCTTTCTACGAACCACTAGGCATACTTCGTAGAGAGGTGACTGATAGTAACCAAGCGAGCATTCAACCTTGAAAGAGCGGGATCGAGACAAGAAAAGTGAATGTGGAGACTGCGAAGCCGAGACTGATCAAGCGTGTTTGTCATCCGCCAATCATCCGGCAGCAACCTTGGTCTAACGGTTAGGATTCAACCCTTCCAAGGTTGAGGCAGGGGTTCGACTCCCCTAGGTTGCATTTTTGCTTCTCTCCTTCTATCCCTCCCATTGTCAAGACAGAATGGCATTTCCCACTTTCACTACTACCGCTGCCCTATGGAACTCTTCTGTCAAGAGGTTCCTTTGTTCGAGCTCAAATCCATTTCAGATGGTGACCGGCTTTTTGCTGAAGCTGGGTAATATCCTGGTAGCATTATAACATCACATGCGAGCTGTTCACAGCACAGGAGCCATATAAAGTATGCAAACAATCTTTCGTTAGGTTACATTCATCAGACTGATTGACCATTCAGTCGGGGAGTATCAAAAAGGTCATCTAATCATACACAGGTGTAATAATCATACAGTCCATCCCTTTAAACACCGCGATACGTCTCCTGATGGGTAGCAGAGCTGTTCCGGCGCTCCCTACCGTGGTGGTGGTCGTCATGCTCGAGCGTGGGCTCGCCGATGGTCTGACGGAGCACCGACGGAGGCACCTGTGCCGCGTCTGTCGGGTCTCGGTGGCCGGTGAGGCCCTGGTTGGCACCAGATCTAGGAACAATAGCGTTAGCTTGCTGTTACCACTGGTCTGCGCAGGGAGTAAAGACCGAGCCAACTTACTTACTGGTATGTCTTGTTGCCGCCGACGGTCTTGCTGCCGTCGAGGTCCGAGTCGACGCGGGGGTCGAGCTTGTTCACCATGTCGCTCTTGTGGGGGCCGGCGGTGTTGGGAGCCGGGCCGGGGCCGGTGTGGCCGGTGTGGCCTAGGCCGGTGCCGCCAGTGGTGGAGCCGTAGCCAGCGGTGCCGGCGCTGTGACCAGTGCTGCCGTAGGCGGCGCCAGCGTTGCGAGAACCGTCCCGGTCAGAGTCGACACGCGGGTCGAGGGCGTTGGCGGTGCGGGAGCTGTGGGGTCCGTGCAGACCCTCGCTGGTACCAGCGTTGGAACCAGGGGTGAAGCCCGAGGTACCGGTGTGGCCTGAGGTGCCTGTGTGGCCCGTCGTGCCAAAGGTGTTTCCGGTGCTGTGGCCGGTGCCGTAGGCGGCGCCAGCGTTGCGGGATCCATCCCGGTCAGAGTCGACGCGGGGGTCCACGGCGTTGGCGACACGGCTGCCATGAGGACCATGCTCACCCTCGCGGGTTCCAGAGCTGTGGCCTAGGCCGGTGGTGCCCGTGTTTGAGCTGTAGCCAGTGGTGCCCGTGGTGCCGAAGGTGTTACCGGTGCTGTGGCCAGTGCCGGTGCTGTGGCCGAAGCCCGACGATCCGGTGGTGGCGGCGAGGCCGGTGTCGTGAGCAGCGTGTGTAGGGCCAGTTCCGTGCGTGTAGCCGCCGGTAGAGCTGCCATACTCGCCGTGGCCAGCAGTGCGCTGGGCACCGACGTTGTGCGAGCCGTCGCGGTCAGAGTCTACGCGGGGATCGGCAGCGTTGGCGACGCGGCTGCCATGAGGTCCATAGGAGCCCTCAGGAGCGCCCGATGTGTTGTGGGTGGTCGAGGTGTTGTGGGTGGTAGAGTCGTGGCCCTTGTCCGAGTGCAGGGCCTCCTTGACCTTGTTGACGAGTCCAGACATGTTGGGTGTTTGGTTTGTTATGTGATGTGATGAGTTTGTTATGGGGTATTAAGGTATGTTTTTGAGTTGTTTGGAGTGGTAGTAGTAGGTTGCGTGGGTTTGCGAGATTGTGGTATGATGATCGAGAAAGGAAAGGTTGGTCATCATGGAGGGGGTGGTGGCTTGTTATATACTTTCTGCTTCCTCCTCGAATGCGGCGTGAATAGACTTTGGGATTCATGGAAGGTACACGTATGCCATCATAGTCGACATTGGATTCGTGATTGCCCACGGCTGCCAACCTGCAAGACGGGCCTTCCAAACCAAGCATTGAATTGATCCAACTTTCCCATTTGCCTGCGTCCAAGGAAACAAAAGCCCGCGTGTCACGAGACGAAGAACTTCCAACATCTTACACGGTATGTCGTCATGTTAGCGGGGAACTGTCATCTTCCATCCTGCCCAGCCTGTCCTAATCCAACGGCGACCCGCAGTGCCTGTCCTTCCGAAGCTAAGGCACCTCTTACCTAAACAGGCTCCAGCCACTTCAGGCAGGAGAGGCTACTGTGTAGAGGCTCAAGCATCCTCCCGGAGGCAGGCCCAGGCCCTAACAACAGCAGGTGACGCCAGTACGGAGAACTCCAATGGACCAAGGCAGTCTTGGCTACGGCCAAGGGGGCGGGTCGTGCTTGGCCATGCTCCGAGCTTGCATTTACTGAGATCCAAGTTTCGTACCTTGTGGCGGCCTGCTGGCTGCCCTGGATGCCATAGTAGACGGGCATTCAGGCAAGAGTAAAAGGTACCAAGGCCCGTAATTGTGTTAGAAAGAGCTTTGGCGTCATACTGGACCCTGTGACGTTTAGGGCTGCTAGTTCAAGTTGGAGGTGGATCCTCGGGTAATCGGCGCTAGAGGCTCCCAAAGCTTTTCCATACCAGACAATCGTTACAACTGCCCTTACTGGTCTCGGTTAATGCTCGACTATGGCGAATATCTGCAGCAGCAGTCGTCAATGGCTGTGTTGCAGACGATCCTGTGCCACATCCAAGTTTGAAGAGAGGACGCATTTTCTAGAACTTCGTCATGCGAGGTCGATCGTTGAGGCGCAGTTGTGGCTGGTGACGCACATTCCCGAGCCGCTGTGGCGCGAGCTACCACTGGCCGCTGCCCCTTCCCCGCAAATCCGCTTTAGCGCCTACGTCATTAGAAGGTTGGCTCGTTCGTTGCTGCAGCAAAAAGCCATCACCTGCTCTCTTTCGCATTGCTCTACACTCTATGCCGGTACTTCCAAAAGTTAGATGCCGATACAACGGTGTTAGCCGCCCTCCGGCTCGCGTGTTAATGCTTAGGGGCTGGACTTGATCATAAGCAACATCGAGGCGAAGTCTGCGGACGGATGGCTTCATGTTCATGAGGGGAATGCTCTCGAGTTGATGGAGTATGCACCGTAAAGCCAAGTTGCCGCAATATCAGAAGCTTTTCGAGGTTCGCAATGGGTATTAAAATTAGACTCGACGCATTACTATACAGAAGGCAAGGGTATCATTCCGTTTCCAAATCCATCGCAGTCATCGAATCAGCCCCGATCCCGGGTCTCCCTCGTGATCAAAGCAAACAGGCTCACACTCGATGCTCAGTTCACCTTCGTCGCAAGAATCCTCTCCATCATAGACCACTGGCAGCCCAACCGATGGGAACAGATGGCTCGCAATACCATTATCCATAGGTCGAGGAGGCCCGCCTTAGACGCGGCTGCGGTGGCTGCGGTACCACCGACGGCGGTGATAGGTGCCGTCAGCGGGAGCGGTGCGAGCGGTCCGGGTGTGCTTGTGGACCCAGTACAGGCCCAAGAGCGCCGAGACCAGCCAGCAGATGGCCGACAGGAAGGTGAAGGCGAGGTCGGCCTTCCACTCGCTGCATCCTCCGTCGAAGCCGGCGCCGCTCCAGTTGAAGACGTATCTATTGAAAGAACGTTGTGGTCAGCATATTCCCTCACAACCAGGATTTGTGAATGAGGGGCGTCTCAAAACTCACCCGCAAGAGCCGTTCAGCCATCGGACGAGGAGCCCAAAGGACACGAACCAGGCGATGCTGATGATCAGGTCGGCGGGCCAGTGGATGAAGGAGCCGCTGAAGGGGAAGAGCCAGATGATGGCAAGGATGACGCTGAGGGCCGCGACGACGTCCGTGTAGATGAAGCGGCCAAGGTGCCAGGCCGAGACGCCCTTGCTGAGGTGCAGGTAGTGCGACGTGATGCCCAGGACGATGGCGGCGAAGACGAGCTCTGCCAGCCGGAGGATCATGGAGAGCAGGTCGGCGAGGATCATGGCTGCGGTTTACTGTGGTTGTTGTTTGGGAGATGTGGCTGATTAGAGGTAATCGAGCGTGATGGGGGAACCGCGGTCAGGTTGGAAATCGACTTGCTACGCTCAGTAAAATAATAGTCTGCTTGTTGTTAATCTGAAAGCGAAAAGATCATTTGGTTGGGAGGTAGGTCGGCTTTGACTATTTATTCGTGGAACGAGAGTGCTGGATGGCAGTCATTCCAAGGTTTGTTTCTTGATTGGGCATCTACACTTATGACTCGTCGACCCCAAGTTGGGAGGGAATCTTCCTGGTGTGTGCCACTGCCACGGAAGCCCTTGGACACACAGGATGTACGATATCGGGAACACTTTTCTACCTTGAGGTAACATTAATCTCCTTGTGCCAAGGAAGTATGAAGCCAGTACCGACAGCAACGAGCCAGGTACTGCTTCGTAGCTGCAAGGCAGACGCGCTTGTTTGTCTGGCGGTGTGACAGCCAACAGGATTTGATCCTGCCTTGTTGGAGGAGGTGTCACCAGACCGTTTCCTTCCCTTGTGTTGTTCGTTTTTGAGTCCTGTCGTTGCCCGGTTGGTCAAAGAGCGTGATGTCATCCAGCAAAGCGGCACACGGAGCGAGCTCCGTTTGATAGGCCGGGCCGCGTCCCTGCACGCTAAAAAGGAAGCCTTGGCAATCGTGAAACACGGCCCTAGCAACGAGCCGGACCAAGATTTCGGGGCACTCCAGCCACAAGTTGACGAGACTTCGGGGAATCCGTTCATGGTTGTAATCCCACGAGGAGAGGACACAGCGCTCTTGTCTCTACATCTACCGAAGAACGCAGCGTCGATCGAGAGTCATCTCTGAATATGGCTACACCTTGATGTGGCGCTCTTTGCTCTTGAGCGACACACTCGTCGGAGGAAGCATGGGTAGTGCAACGAATAGTAGCACGGCACAGCCGTCACGAGGACCCTTGAACTCTTGCGTGACGTGTGGCTGGACCTCTCCTGCGCTCATCACTTCCAAGGCCGGACTTTCAGCCACAGAATCAAGATTTGTGCTGGAAAGGGATGTGGTCCAAAAACAATAGATTGCCGCCCGGGGTTGGCGGCTCGACAAGATTGGAGGACCTTATGCCGATAGGGCTCGGCATATCTGAGTGACATCATATTAGGCGTGCTGTCGCGTAGGGACCGGATATCGCTCCTCAGTTCCCCAACCAAAGTGAAGCGGTACTCCTGTCACGGTACACATGCAGGCAGGTAGACTTGGTTAACGGCTGATGTGGCGGTGCTCAGCCACAGTAGTAGACGACGCCATCATGATCGATGTCGTCTCAAAGTTGTTATTGCAGCATCTATCTAGGTGTGAATTAGCCAAAAAACGCAAACGCCCACGAGACAGGAGCCGGCGATAGCGGTACAGCATTGTCGCCGACTCTAGCCTCGGCCTAATACGCAGTCCCAGCAATGGCGTAGAAGCACTTTTGCCGTCGAGTGGCGATGAAAAACATAACTCGGCATCGACAGCGTATCCAAACACGGATGGGGTATCATAGAAAAGCAAAAACTCCTCCTCCTCCTCCTCCTCCTCCTCATAGACCTCCCTTTTTTGTGTGTACCAGTTCCCCACAGGAAGGGCCTGCGATAGCGTACAAGCATTGTCGCTGAAACCCCCCTAGAAGCCCAATACGCCGTTTTCCCAGCGATGGCGTAGTAGCACTGTCGCCGTCGAGGATCCAGTCCTCATTTTCTGCATTAGCCTCCGCCCTTCATTCGCCCAACACCATGCGACTGAAGGGCGGAGTGTGACCTTTCCCCGGCTGAAAGGCGTATGAAGCTCGCGGGGTCCTCTTCCACCGTATATACTCCGTACAGCTGTTAAAGAACGAGGGTGTTGAAGCAGTGATTGTGGCAGGTTCTGCCGAAAACTGCTCGGTAAAGTTTGTCGAACGAGTGTGTCGAAATAAATGTGAGTGGCAGGTTGCGCTGCCAACAGGATCGGCCCCTTGTTGTTGCCGAATCGGATGTTGAATGTTCCTCAGTACTGCGTCCCCTGCCCTGCATCGGTCCCCAAGGCTACCGACAGAGCGACGATTACTTCTTGCGGTCGAACCACGTACCGCGGAGCCCTCGCTGCTCCTGCTCGCGGCGTGCGGCACCGTCCTGGAAGTCGTCGGCGGCGTCCATCACCGAACTACTGCCGCTCACAAGCTTCTGGCTCGGGTTATTGCCAAACACCCGCAGCAGGACCGTCATTACGATGCTGCTCGCAATACTCGCGCACAGAATGCCGATCATGGTGAAGTTGCTGCGACGGTACTGGTGCGGGCCTTTGGCGGCGTCTTCCGGCCAGCCGGTGTACAGCGCGTAGGTGGTCGTGATGCTGCCGAGATTTCCGAGTCCCGAGACGAGAGCAGAGGCCGCCGCAACGCCGACCTCGCGATGTCGGCGCTGGAAAATCTCGCTTGTCCAGGTCATGCAGATGGGGACCGTGGGGCCAAGCCCGAAGCCGATCATCAACATGCCGCCGTATCTCGCCCACGGGTTGGACAGGGCGAATGTCACGGTGAGGAGGCCTGCAATCTGGATGCAGACCGCACACGAGAAGAACAGAGGGCGCAGCTTGTGGAATCGGTCGGAAACAGGGGTCACCAAGAGGATGGCGATCAGGTCCATCTACGGCGCGTTAGATGACATTTCCGAGTATTACGAAGATGGGTGACACTCACTATCCAGATGGGGGCAAACAGCAGGCTGACTGTTATCCCACTGAAAGTCGGGTTGATCGACGCGATGATCACGTTGCCGTAGAGCTGCGTCCCAATGCCGACGCCGACGACACCAAAGTACATGATGGTCAGCGGCCACAGGCGCCAGTCAATCAGGACGTACCATAGGTCTTTGAAGGTCCAAGGGCGGGGGTGGTACACCCGTCGGAGGTCGTGGTAATGCACCAGGGCGTCCTCGCCCTTTAGGACCTCAGGACTCGCCGGGAGCCAGCGCATGAACCCACTGCGTTCTCGCTGCTGGCCAGGAGGAAGGGGGCGGTCCGGTAGCCACCAGAGGAGGGCGACACCGAGGACCACGGCGAGGAGGCCCCATATCAGAAACATCCACCGGAAGCCAACCAGGCCGCGATGACCATCCATCTTCTGGAATCCGGCCGAGACAAGTCCCACCACAGCGGCCGACACCTGGGAAGCGGTAAAGTAGTAGCCGATGCGCTTCCCTATCCTGGAGGGAGGGTAGAACAGGGTCAGGTAGTAGGTCATGCCCGGCCACATGCCAGCAATCACCACGCCCAGGAGGAAACGGAGGAGCTTAACGCTCCAAGCTGCGCGGACGGCTGTGAAGCAGGTGCCAATAACCCCCACGGCGAAGACGATACGGGCCATCCAGACGCGGGGGCTAAGCCTGCTCATGACCAGATTGGAGGGGAAGTCGAAGAGGACGTAGGACACGTAGAAGAGCGCGAGCGCCGTAGACGTGTCCCTTGCGGTGAGGTGCAGGACGCTCATGAGGTCGTGCTTGACGTTGGCGTTCATGGTCTGAGCAATGCCGATGTTGGATCTGATGCCTGAGGAGAGAAAGTACAGGATCCAGAAGGCTGGCGGGACAGTTAGCTTCCCCGCGGTCGGCAGGCCATTGCCGCGTCACTTACCGGGTATGATGCGTCGGTCGATCCTCCTACGAGACAGGCGGATGTTTAGAACAGCTCACGTTCATGGTGTCGTGGAAATGTCTTACCGATACACCTTCTCGACCCTCTCGACGCTGTAGTCCCCAGGGGCGACATCTTGAGGCTCACCAACCGCCTTGCCGTCGGCATTGATTTCTGCCGGGATGCTGTCGTCCCCGTGGAGCTTGTCATCCCCCAATTGAGTGCCTGCCATACTTGACTGAAGAGCAATGGAAGCGCGTGCTAGTAGTCTTTTTCTGGCCGCACGGGAGAGCCTGCAGAGCGTTGCCTGCCCCTAATTGCAGGCTGTGAGTCTCAGATAAGGGATAGCAATCAAAAGCCCGCTTGTAGCCAGCGGTCTTCTCAGGGATGTCCGCGAGGCGAAGATGAAGATGTTGATGAGAAGAAAAAAGAAATGTTCGTGAATGTCGTGATGAGCAACTACCTAAGAAAAGATATAGAAGGCGCGACTGTCGGCTTTACGTAAAGGGCTCGATCCTATGTCGTGGTACCCACCTCCTGGGGCGCCGATTTTCGCTCACTGGTTCTGAATTGTTGAGACGAACGCGTGCGGCGGCTAGCGGCTAAGAAAAGCTCAACGACGCCGATGCGTCTTGTCCCAGAAGTTGTATGTAGTCAGCTCGCAGTGGGATGAGGAGACTTGAGGAGAGCCCATGAGGAGCAACCTCCGGAACTCGCTGCGGGCAGTCATTCTATCGTGCTGGGCCTGCACCACCCCGAGCATAGATAGAGGATGCGAAACTCCAACGTTGGCAAGTGTGATTATGCACCGATATTGTAGCTCGCGTAGAAGACCGATCGGTGTTGACTATCGCGATTCAGAGTCTGTTCCCAGTGACTTGGAGCTCTGCCAGGGGGTTTGTCGAACCTGGAAAGAAGTGAGGTATCACTATGTTTGCCTGAGGACAGGCAGGCATTCACACATCGCCAAAGCCAAGTTTCAACCTCATATTTCTGGTCACAACGGTTTCCTGACTAGGGTCCTCCCCAAGACTTTTTGCTGCCCCAAAAACTTCAGATGCCAATTTCCCCTCTCCTTCGCTCATCATCTTCATGATCTTTGACGAGGATGGTGATACTTCGAATCCTCAACCCATTGTAATCGTCCTATCATTGCGTCGTCTACTCTTTCGAGTCTTCTAATCGCTGAGGTTCAGATTGACTACGCAACAGCTGCTGCGGTTAAATCTGACAGATCACGTCGTTTTCTGAAGTCAGGGGATGACCCGTACGTCTCTCTCGGTTTGTCCTTTATATCTAGGCAAATGTCCTCAACCTAGTACCCGGCGTGCACGGTCTAAGAGCTCCGGCATCGAGGTAAGCCAAGTGGCGCCGATGCCTCGCCAGCTTGTACGAGAATGCAAGCGCAATCTTGCAAGTCCTTGAGCCTGCCAGCGTTTGACGACGCTCCTACACCCAGTTAGGTTCAGTTCTGCCTTTGTCGAGAATCCAGAGCCTGAGGATATGGACCAGTGTTTTCCTCAAGGCAGCGTTCCCCCGTCCACCAACATGGCAGGACCAGGTATGAGTTGAACCAAGCAGCACTGCGACGTCTGTTAAAGTGCGAAACTGTGCTCCCGCAGGAATGGCTTGATGTCCAGCCTCAAGCTCCAACAGTGGTTGTCACAAACCCTCGAGCAAGTCGCCATCAGCCTCGGTTCGTGGATACAGGCGTCGACATGGTGTATGTCCCAACTCGAAGCGACGTCGAGTGCATCCTGATATTCACACACGCATCCAGGCAGCGGGACAGAGTAAGGCGAACCGTATCTATTGGAACGGACAGCAACCATGATATCCCCTGTAGACGCCTATGGATGCCTCCCAGGAGACCACGACTGTCGAGAGGCGGCACAGAAACGACGCAGTAGTCGAGTGTGAGTACAGCCAACCTTTCGGCGAGTCATCGCTAACAGGCTAAGGTGTAAGGCGCCCGAAACGTGTGCACGCTGCCCGAGCATACGCGACCTCACGATGCCACTTGGTGGATTTCACCGCATGACTGAACTGATGCCCGGCCTCGGACTCAACCAGATGAACTGTTGTTGTTCTCTTGTTGCACACTCGGTACAGACTAGCGGCAAGTGTCACAAGGCTCACCGATGGCGAACATTGGTACGGCAGGCCTGGAGCCTGAAGCGCGCGGCCCACCGAGGGCGAACAGTGAGTCACCGTTCCTCCCCTCAACGGAAGAGGTGTATAGGAGTCATCCAACTGCCTAACTGGGGAAGAATACTAAAAGAGCGCGAGTCCAGAGCACCAGCCTCGAGAATTATTCGGACAGCAACGCATATTAGCCACAGAGGACGAAGCATACGAGGCTGCTGTCACAAGCCAACTGGTGCATTGGCCCACAGCGATCCTCCACGAGCTCGGACGTCGGCACGTGTTCCGCCCCCCCCCGAAGCACGATTACGTGGAAGGACCCGCTTTTATCCACTCGATCCAGCACGGACCACAGCTGAGGTTGCGACGAGGCTATTGTGGCTGAAGCTTAGGTACCTGAAGGTTATTGTTGCCTTGTCGGATCTCCAACCTTACACCTCACTCGCGCCGGCGAGAGACCCCTATTGTTCGATCGCCACTGCCAACACCAGTCGCGAAGACAATAGCAGCGCTTTCTATACCGACTGCGTCGTTCTATTGACCGGCGACGCGACGTGCCACTTCGCGCCCTTTCGCCCGGATTTATATTTGCGAAACTTGTGTGAACTGCCGAGTTTCTACATACCTACTTCCAGCAAGCCAGCACTCTGTCACATTTGACGCAACCCCTCCACCTGCACCCTGGCCGATCCGGATAGGCAGGTCTTACCATGGCCTCCTCCATGATGGCTGCCTCGCAGGTGGCCTTCGAGCCTCGGGACTTCATGCACGCCGAGAACTACCCATCGATGGACGATCCCCACGTTCCGGGCGGTGATGCCGATACCTTTGCCGACGCACACCAAGCCGTTGCCAACGATCTTGCCGACGGCGTCAACTACAACGGCACGGGTGTTCCCGACTTCGACGCCACGCACAACGACCTCGACCTCGACAGCCCTCCTCCTCCTCCTCCTCCTCCTCCTCCTCCTCCTCCGCCGAGCAATATGCATCCCGAGCCTCCGCCCACCGGCGAACATCTGCAGCACGTTTCGAAGACGAAGATACCGCCCAAGCCAAGTCGACCTGTGGTGAAGAATGCCGATGGCAAGTTCGTCTGCACGCTGGAAGAATGTCAGGAGACCATCCGGGAATTTGCGCGGAAGTGCGAGTGGAGGTTTGTCTCTTCTTCCCCCCTCAATCCATAAAGTGACATTTCACTAATCTCTGTCTCATCGGCAGCAAACATATGGACAAGCATGAGCGACCCTATCCGTGCCTCGAGAGCGGCTGTGAGAAGCTCCCCGGTTTCACATATGCCGGGGGCTTGCTTCGCCACGAGCGTGAGGTCCACGGCAAACACGGCGGTCCGAAGAAGCCCCTAACCTGCCCACATCCCACCTGCAAGCGTTTTGCCGGGAAGCCGTTCTCTCGGCAGGAGAACCTCAACGAACACCTTCGCCGGGTACACACGCTGGACTTGGCGGATGGTCAAGGCCAGGCCACGGACAACGACAACGACAACGCCGCTAGTCCGGGAAACACTCCGCCCCCTCGGGCCGGGCAGAGGCGCAAGCGTGCCGATGACGACGACCCGGAGGCTCTGCGCCAAGAGAACAGGCGGCTGCGGCAGGAGAACGACGAGCTGCGCCAACAGGTCAACAACCTGAACATGCAGACCTCCCAGCTCATCGCGCAACTGCAGCAGCAGCTGAACCAGACGGCGTTGAATCTTGGAAACGGAGCGTTGCTCTAGGACAGCAACGCTGCCGAGAACATCATTATTCAGAATGCCGCGCAACCCCCGACGAGCCTCTCTATTCCGCCTGGATCGGAGGTTTGGGAGACCGGTAGTCCCATTGGCTGTGGGGACACCGTTCAGAACGGAGTCCTCGATGCCGATGCTGGTGGCACCATGTCCATCGGTGCGCCGCATCACCACCAGGCATCCACCAACCTGGCCGACCAGTGCATGTACATGAACAACCCCGTACAGGCACCCCCATATTCCGCTCATTCGACCATGCCCTTTCGTTCGCCTCCGAGTCCGCAGGGCGAAGCGCCTCGCAAGGGCCGTGCCAAGCCCAAGAAGCCTTTGACTATCGAGTGTTATCTGCCCCGCGAGCACGAGAAGGATGGCGACGCAGTCGGGCAAGACACCCAGCCGATGCCGAAGTACCGATTCACTTCAACCTTCAGGTCCCTGTACTCCCCACCCCATATCCCTTCTCCCGTCGACACGGAGTTTCCGGGAAACTGTCGTTCTTGATTTTTCTTTCATCTTGCTTGGTCTCATTTGTATTCCAGGGGTAGAGGCGTTTTAGGAGGTACTCAGGAACCACTGCATGACAGGTGGACATGTCACGAGGCGTTCAGGAAGATACCACTCTTGCATTTGGAGGGGGGCAGGCCCGATAACGCCTTGCGTTTGTTTTAGACTCATCTCAGCAGCGTGCTTCAAATCAGTTTCCAGTAACTCTTGTGCCTTTTTCTGTGATGCCCTTGTTGATGTGCTATTTGTGAGCTGCGACGAGGGACTTGTCTCGGACGTAACGATCAAGCGGAACCAGCTGTTGAGGCTTTGCTTCACTGCTGCTGCTGAACCCTTCCAGCTCAGTACCGAGAAGATCTGAATTTGGTTGGGACTTATTTCATAACCCAGAAGCTAAAAAGGTAGATGGCGACGAACCCCCTTTCCGTTGCCGTCCGGCAGTGACGGCGAGTGCGGGTATTCCCGAACCGAACGTCACGGTCTGCCCGCATGCCCCACCCAGCCGAAGCTCCGTATCCGAGGCACAACCTCCTCCACATATTAACGCTGGCCAGGACCTCAACTCATCATTGTCATTCAACCACCCTACCTTGAGGCAGAAGAAAAAGAAAGCGGAGAACTCCACCTGCTCCTTCACATCCTCACCACAGATTCCCCCGTCCCACCACCACAATGCCCCCCGCCAACCCCCTCGACCCCATCCCCTCCCCCCTCCCCCAAGTCCCCCT